>Ga0247611_10010775_pt1 | contig 10678 bp, 6 predicted proteins | sample 177DNAGHGhighgp2_FD_192422 | JGI IMG/M metagenome (GOLD analysis project Ga0247611, IMG submission 192422) | Sheep rumen microbial communities from Palmerston North, Manawatu-Wanganui, New Zealand - 1770 DNA GHGhigh gp2 | ecosystem: Host-associated > Mammals > Digestive system > Stomach > Rumen ... | reverse complement strand
GTCCTGGTTCTGCTTGTCTTGATTCTGCTTGTCCTGGTTCTGCTTGTCTTGATTTTGGTCTTGGTTATCCTTGTTTTGATCTTGATTTTGATCCTTATTCTTGTCTTGATCCTTGTTCTGGTCCTTGTTCTGATCCTTGTTCTGGTCTTTGTTTTGGTCCTTGTTTTGGTCCTGTTGCTGCTTCTTGAGCTGGGCCAGACGCAGGTTGTGTCGTGCCTGATCGTCGTCGGGGTTGCAGCGCAGGGCATGCTTGTACAACTCTACCGCCTTGCCATAGTCCTGACGGCCATAGGCGATGTTGCCCAGGTCATAGCAGGCCTTGCCGCGCAAGATCTTGTCCTGAGCCCCCTTGGCCAGGTTGGTGAGCAGACCCTCGGCCTGTTTCATCGGGTTCTTGTCGTCGTTGTCCTGCGAGGTGACGCTACCCTGTCGCATGAGTGCAGTGGCGAGGTTGAACTGCGCCTTCTCGCTGGAGGGGTTGGCTTGCAAGGCTTTGCGGTACTCGACCTCGGCCTCGGCATAGCGTTTCTTCTCGTACAGCTTGTTGCCGTTGCGCAGGCACACGCGCTCCTGCTTGGTCATTTTGGGACCCTTGTTGGCTGCCAGCGAGGGCAGGGTAGTGCCCCATGCCAGCACGGCAACCAGCAATGCTGTAAACAGGCTATTTCTGGTCCTTGTTATCTTGATTCTTGACAGTCTCATTGTTGTTAACTGTGTTTGGGTTCTTTTCCTTAGTAAAGAAGTTATATTTCTTGAGCCACGGATTCTTGCGCTCGAGCAGCAATAGCAGGCCAATGAGCAGCAGCAGGGCGATGGTGGCAAACACGGGGAACTGCTCGTCGTGCTGGGTGTAGCTCACCGCGGCCAGGTCGCTCTTGGCCAGCTTGTCGAGGGTCTCTTGCAGCGTCGAGACAGCATCCGATGCCGTACCCGAGATATAGACGCCCTTGCCCGCGTCGGCAATCTGCTGGGCCATCTTCTCGTTGAGGTAGGTGGTCACGGGATTGCCGCTATCGTCGGTCAGGTAGCCGCCCTCCATGGGAATGGGAGCTCCCGTGGTGGAGCCCACGCCGATGACATCAACCTGGACGCCCAGCTTGGCAGCCTCCTTGGCGGCCTCGACGGCATCATCCTCAAAGTTCTCACCATCGGTGATGATAATGATGGCCTTCTGTGACTTCTTGCTCTGCGAGAAGCCGTTGAGGGCCATGTTGATGGCGGCACCGATGGCGGTACCCTGGGTGGGTGCCATGTTGGTGCTGATGCCGTTCAGGAACAGCTTGGCCGATGCGGCATCGCTGGTCATGGGCATCTGCATGTAGGCATTGCCGGCAAACACGATAAGGCCCACCTTGTTGTTGTCAAGGCGGTCAATGAGTTTCTGCAGTATCATCTTGGCACGCTGCAGGCGGCTCACGTCCTGCGGATTGTCGGTGCTGGAGGCGTTCATCGAGTTGGACACGTCAACGGCGACCATCACCTCGATGCCGTGCACCTTGGTCATCGTCTTGCTGGAGCCTGCTCGCGGACGGGCGAGCACCACGATGACCATCGTGAGCAGCAGCAGTTCCAGCACCAGGCGTATCCAGGGTTTGTAGCGCGACACCTCGGGCATCAGCGGCTCGATGGATGTGCGCTTGCCGTAGCGTTCCAGCCGCTTGCGGCGGTCGCGGCGGTTCCACAGGAACAGCAGCACCAGCGCTGGCAGCAAGAGCAGCAGGTAGAAATATTGTGGATGAGCAAAATTGATCATATTTTTTCTCTAATCACTAATCACTAATCTCTAATCTCTAATCTCTAATCACTAATCACTAATCCCTAATCCCTAATCTCTAATCCCTAATCACTAATCAGTGTGAAGCACATCAAGGGATATGCCTCAATGTGATGTAGTCCAGCAGCAGGGTCAGCAGCAGCAGGCCCAGCAGGGCTAGTGCCCAGGGCTCGTAGTGGTCCTCGGTGTGGGTGAAGCGCTGCACGTCCATGTGGGTCTTCTCCAGTTGGTCGATCTCCTGGAAGATGCTGCGCAGCACACTGCCCGATGTGGCACGGAAGTACTTGCCGCCAGTCCTCGTTGCGATGGCTTTCAGGGTCGCCTCGTCGATGACAACGGGCATGCGCTGGTACTGGATGTTGCCGGCATAGTCGATGGCAACGGGATACTCGGCAGTACCGTTGCTGCCCACGCCGATGGTGTAAATCTTGATGCCATACTTGCGGGCAATGTCGGCAGCGGTGTTGGGGGCGACGACGCCCGTGTTGTTGGAACCGTCGGTGAGCAGGATGATGCTCTTGCTCTTGGCCTTGCCATCGCGAATGCGGTTGATGGCCGTGGCGATACCGTCACCGATGGCGGTGCCGTCCTCGAGGGCGCCGATCTCGGTCATGCCGATGGCGTTGACCAGCGTGGCATTGTCCATCGTCATGGGCACCTGGGTGAAACTCTCGCCCGCAAACAGCACCAGGCCGATGTTGTCGTGGTCACGGCCGCTGACAAACTGCGTGGCCACTTTCTTGGCACTCTCAAAGCGGTTGGGCGAGAAGTCCTTGGCCAGCATACTCGTGGAAACGTCCATCGCGATGACAATGTCGGTACCCTCCACGTCGCTGGTGGACCAGCTGTCACGCGTCTGCGGCCGGCACAGGATGATGACCAGGCATGCCAGAGCGGCCATCTTGAGGGCAAACGACAGGTGCTTGAGCCACACCTTCCAGCTCGTTCCCATGCCGTCAAAGGCCCGTGTCGATGACACGTTCATCTCGGGCTCGTTCTTGTCCTGGCTGTAGATATACCATGCGATGAGCGGAATCATCAGCACGGGCAGCAGCCACAGTAATCCTGGATGTGCAAGGTTCATCATGGCTTACCCTCCTCCTTTTTCTCGGGTTGTTCAACGGGGCGTGTGGCCTCGACAAAGTTCACGGCACGCTGGTAGGCCACCTCGTTGTCGTCGGCCAGCGGACGGGCGTTGGCAAACTTCACGATGTCGGCCACCTCGAGGATCATCTCCAGCTGCTCGTTGACGGCCTTGGTCTCCCTGTTCTCCTTGAGCGTGTCGATAATCTGTGACGAGGTCATTTCCACAGCGTTGATGTGGAAACGGCGGTCGATGTACACGCGCAGGATGTCGGTCAGGCCCGTGAAGTACTCTTTCTCCTGGCCTCGTTGCCACAGCTGGGCGGCCTTGAGGTTCTGCAGGTTAATCATCGCCTCCTCATAGGGGGGCAACCGCTTCTTGACGGCCTTCAACGGGTTGATGCCCTTCTTGTAATACTTGTGGTAAGCCCAGATGCCCGCTGCAATCAGCAGCAGTGCCAGCAGCCATGCCCACCAGTAGTCGGGCAGCCAGTCCAGCAGGTTGAAGGGCACTTCCTCCACGGGCTTGATGTCATGGATGTCCTGCATCTTGCTCACATCAACAGGCAATACCTTGAGGGTGAGCTGATTGCAGTATGCGGTATCGCCATTGACCACATATGGGATGGGCTTGATGACCCACAATCCCGAGTCAAAGCTCTGGATGATGAGGTCACGGTTGATCTGGATGCGGTTGTTGCCCAGGTCGGTTGTGTCGGCGGCGGGCCGCTCGGCAATCTCGACCATGGCACTCAGCGTGTCGGCCTGCTCATTGGGGAAGAAACCACGTGCATCCTTGTCCTGGGTGATTTCCAGGTGCAAGGTCGTGGTCTTGCCCATGAGCAGCGTGGCACTGTCGAGTTTGGCCTTGAAGGTGACGTTACCGCCCCATGCCGTGGCTGTGGCAGTCAGCAGCACCATTGCGGTAATCACGATATGTCTCACATGTTGTGACATGATTCTCTCAGTTTTCAGTTCTCACTTAAACTCCTAACTCCTAACTCCTAACTAGCTCCTCACTCCACGGTTCTTGAACAGTCCCATCAGGGCAGCGACGTAGTCCTCGTCGGTGGCCACACTGGCCAGATCCACGCTGCAGCGTTGCAGCGTTTGTCCCACTTGTTGCTGCTGGGTGTACCACCAGCGGCTGTAGGCGTCACGCACGCGCTTGCTGCTGGTGTTGACCCACTTGAGAGTGCCACGCTCGGCGTCACGCATGCGCATCAGTCCCACGTCGGGCAGCTGGGCCTCGCGCTTGTCATAGACCTGCACGGCGATGACGTCGTGCTTGTGGTTGGCGATGGACAGCGACTTGCTGTAGTCGTGCTCGTCGATGAAGTCGCTCACCAGGAAGGTGGTGCAACGCTTCTTCAACGCGCTGGTCATGTATTCCAGCACCATATTGATGTCGGTGCCAGTGCCCGTGGGCTGGAAGTCGAGCAATTCACGGATGACGAGCAGGATGTGCTTGCGACCCTTCTTGGGCGGGATGAACTTCTCCACCTTGTCGCTGAAGAAGATGACGCCCACCTTGTCGTTGTTCTGGATAGCCGAGAAGGCGATGGTGGCACCCACCTCGGCCATCATCTCGCGTTTGGCGACACCCACGGCACCAAAGTCCTTGCTGCCGCTCACGTCCACGAGAAGCATGACCGTGAGCTCACGCTCCTCCTCATAGACCTTGACATAGGGCCTATTGTAGCGGGCCGTGACGTTCCAGTCGATGTCGCGCACGTCGTCACCGTACTGGTACTCGCGCACCTCGCTGAAGGTCATACCCCTGCCCTTGAAGGCCGAGTGGTACTCGCCGGCAAATATGTTTTGCGACAGGCCCTTGGTCTTGATCTCGATCTTGCGGACCTTGCGCAACAACTCATTAGTATCCATTTTAGTCCTTAGTTTTCAGTTTTTAGTACGATTACTATCGCCTATAAACTCCTAACTTCTAACTCCTAACTCCTAACTTAATTAGGGTACTGCTATCTTGTCCAGAATGTTGCTGATGATTTCGTCGGCGGTGATGTTGTTGGCCTCGGCCTCGTAGCTCAGACCCAGGCGGTGGCGCATCACGTCGTGACAGATGGCACGCACGTCCTCGGGGATGACGTAGCCTCGGTTGCGCAGGAAGGCGTATGCCCTCGATGCCAGAGCCATGTTGATGGATGCGCGGGGCGAAGCGCCAAATGAGATCATGCTCTTCAGGTCGTTCAGGCCGTAGTCGTCGGGGAAACGTGTGGCAAACACGATGTCCACGATATACTTCTGAATCTTCTCGTCGATGTAAATCTGCTGTACCACCTTGCGCGTGTCAACGATGTCGGCGGGGGTGACCATGGGGCGCACCTTGACAGGGTCAGGAGCAATGTTCATCTTGATGATCTCGCTCTCCTCGGCCTTGCTGGGATAGCCGATGAGCACCTTCATCAGGAAACGGTCCACCTGGGCCTCGGGCAGCGGATAGGTGCCTTCTTGTTCAATGGGATTCTGGGTGGCAAGCACCAGGAAGGGGTCGTCAAGTTTGAAGGTCTGCTCGCCGATGGTCACTTGGCGCTCCTGCATGGCCTCGAGCAGGGCACTCTGCACCTTGGCGGGGGCACGGTTGATCTCGTCGGCGAGGACAAAGTTGGCGAACACCGGACCTTTTTTCACCTCAAACTGCTCCTTCTTGATGCTGTAGATCATCGTGCCCACCACGTCGGCGGGGAGCAAGTCGGGGGTGAACTGGATGCGCGAGAAGCGCGCGTCAATCAGTGATGCCAGCGTGCTGATGGCCTTGGTCTTGGCCAGGCCGGGGACACCCTCGAGCAGCACGTGCCCGTTGGCGAGCAGCGCAATGAGGAGCGAGTCCACGAGGTGCTTCTGACCAACGATGGTCTGGTCCATACCCTGGCGAATCATGTTCACAAAGTTGCTTTTACTTGCAATCAGGTCATTCAATTCCCTGATGTTGACGGTTTCTGCCATAACAATATCGTTTTTTTCTCCTTTGTTTTGCTTATCACTTTATTTTATACAAGGTGCAAAAGTAAAGCATTCCCCCCAACCCGTGTCACAAAATCACGTTAATTTAACACATATATTGTTAATTCAAGTTTCTTCTAAAGTAGCTGCGCCACTTTAAAAACTTGAGGAGTACGGATTAGGGATTGGAGATTAGGGATGCACGATGCATCGCCAGCGAACTGATAAAACCAATGAGATTTGAAAAATTTTCTTCACTACTCGCTAATCCCTAATCTTCAAGTATTGAAGTGTTTATCACTTCAGGAACTTGAATAAGTAACTATTCAGCGGATAGGGTCCCATGCTAAGATGCTAAGTTATTTATTATCAATTTAATATGATGATTGGTTGTAGCCATGTCAAAGGTTGTTATTCATAATTACCGCCAATAATTGACAGCAAGTCAATAATTAGAAACGTTTATAATCAATAATTTAGCGTCTTTGCGACTTGGCGTGAGATTTTTCGGCAGATGATTCGATGAATGGTTACGGAAATAAGTCAAAATTATAAATAGAATTAAAATAAAAATTGATTATGTCGGGTGAATAGTAACCAATCAACGGTAGTTGTTGACAAAGTCATCCAGGTTGTTGACACCTAGCTTGCGGGCAATCTGGATTTTCTTGTTCGACACGGTTCCCAGGCTGCTGTATTTCATGCAGATCATGATTACTGTGCGTGAGAATCCGCAGCAGTACAGGGCCAGAAAGTTCACCTCGCTATCGTTGAGGGTGCCGCCGGCGGTGCGCTGGGCCTCGACCAGCACGCCATGGTGCAGGTCGTTGACCAGGGTGTGCAGGTTAGTCCAGTAGGAGTCGGTGGGAACAGCCCCCTCATTGGGGATTGTCATCAGTTCGGTGAATTTGCGGGTAAAGGTAGCCTCGGGGTTCTCATAGGACAGCTGCACCAGCTTGTGAATCACCTGGATCTGGTTATCGACGATTGTGCGCATCTCGTCGCTGTGCCGCAGCTTGGCTTCCAGTTCGGCGATTTCCTCACTCATGCGCACCTCGTTGCCGCGCAACTTGTCCTGGGCAGCCTTCATGTCTTGCTTGTAGTTGCCGATGGTCGCCCTCATCTGCTCCAGGCTCGACAACGATGCGTCAAGGTCGGCCCGCAGTAGCTCATATTCTATCTCCTTGTGCTTGAGGCGGTTCTTGTAGCGCCACGCCAGGAAGGCGACAGCCAGTGCCACCAGTGCCAGCAGTGCCGCGAGCATGATGGCTCCCCTGGTGCGGGATTCGTTCCTGACCTTCTTGAGCTCCTCGAGCTGGATGTCATATTTTTTCTCGACAGCCAGGTAGTTCTTGTTGACATTGGCCACCAGTACCGAGTCGGCCATCTCGTTGGCCCGCTCATAGTTGGTGATGAATTGATTCCAGTCCTTGCGGACTTTAGCAATCTCGCTCAGCAGGCGATAACGCATCACCGTGTCGCTCACGGTTCTACTGATTCCATCGCCAGTGGGCGCATGATTCAGGTAGAAGAGGGCCGAGTCGGGTTGCCCCAGGTTCAGATAGGTCTCGGCGGCGACATAGTGCGCCCTGGGATGGTCAATCTCGCCCTTGCCCGCTTGCAGCGCCTTGAGGATGTCGGTGCGGGCTTTATTATACTCCTTGGTAATCAGGCAGTACAGCTCGGCACGGTAGTACAGGTTCTGAAACAGGAACCAGTTCTCATGCTCGGCCTCGGCCAGTGTGATGGCCTGGTTGATGTAATGGAGGGCACTGTCGCGATGGGTGGATAGGCTGCGATAAAAACCGCCGATGTCGGTCAGGCACACGATTTGGTAGTGCTTGTTGCCCAGCTGGTTGTACAGGTCAAGGGCTTCCTTGTATTTCCTGATTTTCAGGTCGGCATAGTTTGAATTGTCGGCATAGAGGGTTGCCAGCCGCAGCTTGGCATAGGCTTTGTTTTCCAGATCATCGGCATCGGCTTCATTCTCGATGTTTTTATAACATGTGATAGCTTTCTCGGCTTCTCCCAAGATTTCTAGCACGCAACCTTGATAAAGCAGCGAGCGGGTGTATTTCTCATGGTCGCCGTGGTGTTGATAGTAGTGTACGGCGACGTTGATGACAGCATCGGTCGTGTCGTCGATATAGTTTTTATAATGTGACTGGGTGAGCAGCAGGGAGTAGTAAGCCCGCTCAGCCTGATTGAAGGAATCGGGGTGCAGCGAGTCAAGGCTGCGCTGCGCCGCCTCATACTGGTGCGCTGTGGTCAGTAATGAGTCGATGGATGTGAGCTGGTGCATGGTAGCGGTACCAGTGCCATCATTGCAGCAGGCCAACGCCAGAGTGAGAACAACTATTAATGTGGTAAAAGCGAAATTTCTTGATCTCATATTTTATAAAAAAAGAAAACAATAAGTACAAAAAATACTAATTTTTCATTGTCAATAATAATTGATTGTATTGATTGTATTGATTGTATTGATTGTTGTTTTATTATCTAATTCACGTAATTCGTAGTTTATTCTATGGCAAAATTACTTCATTTTTTGGCAACAATTTCGGTCTCATCGGGCCAAATTATGACAAAATGAACTTTTTATTTTTCTGGTGCCTGAAAATCAATGGTTTAAGACTGTCAAAATGAAGTCACAATGAAGCCCGTTTTCCATTAGGAATCCAATTATTTACTGTAACTTTGCGGTGACCGGTTACCGCGTTGTGGCTGCCACATCACGATACTGAGTAAAAACACCCAAATGGGTATTGCCTGCCTCTAAACCGAAGTGTATTTTTGCAACAGACAAAAAAACAAAATAGTAATAACGATGAGAAAAAGAACAACCATAATCAGTGCGATGGCGCTATTGCTGCTGCTGGGCGCAGCTCTTGATGCCGCAGCCGAGAGCTTTATCGTGGACGGCATCGCCTATAGTCACACAAGGTATCAAGACATGACCACGGTGCGTGTAATCAAGAAATCTGGAGGTTATAGCGGCGACATCGAGATACCGCATGCAGTCTATTATGCCGGGAGCGATTATCCTGTCACCGAAGTTGCCGCCGAGGCCTTTCGTAACTGCACCGGCTTGAACAGTGTAGTTCTTTCTAATAATGTCATGGTCATCGGTGATTATGCTTTTGCAGGGTGTACCCACCTGAAGTCTGTCGGGCTTTCAGGTCCCAGGAGCCTCGGTACTGGTGTGTTTACCGGCTGCCGCTCCCTGTCGAGCATTCATCTGCCTGGAGGGATGACAAGCATCGGCGACCGCTGTTTTTATGACGCTGGGTTGAAAAGCATTGATCTGCCATGGGGCCTCAAGAGCATTGGTGATGAGGCTTTCAGTGAATGTGACAGCCTGCTTGAGATCACTATCGGGAATGATATCACTCACTTGGGCCAGGCCGCCTTCAAGGGGTGCGACCGCTTGGAAAAGGTGACCTTCTCCAACAAGAACAACATCACGTCCATTGAGGCAAACACCTTTGAGAACTGCACGCAGTTGAGCCAGATTGTCTTCCCTACCTGCTTGCAAACGATTGGGGATTATGCCTTTAAAGGCTGCACCGCAATGGAACGTGTCGTGCTGCCCGACTCGGTGACGGTCATCGGCAAGTATGTCTTTAACGGCTGCAGCAATCTCGCCAGTGCCACAATGGGCAGCAAGGTCAGCAGCATTGGCAACCAGATGACGTTCGGCGGCTGCGATCGGTTGGCGAGTCTCTCCTGTTTAGCCTCGGTGCCGCCCATGATAGGTGACGAAGGGGGCACCCTCGGGAACGACTTTTACACCCGCACAACGCTGCATGTGTCGCCCGATGCAGTAGGTGCCTACCAGGCGGCCACTTTTTGGAACCTCTTCTCCAGCATCGTGGGAGATGGCCCCAGTGATGGCTACAAATTTGCGGTTGACGGCATTTACTACATTCTACAGAATGGCCAGGCTACCGTCATCAACAACGGATCGACCGGCTGCTACAGCGGCAACATCGTGATTCCACAAGAAGTCACCTATCAGGGCATCACCTATCCCGTCACTGCTATCGGCAAGAGTGCCTTCTGGAAATGCTACGGCATGACCCATGTGACGCTACCCAGCACGATCAGGTTGATTGGCGATAATGCATTTGCTGAGTGTCGCGGCTTGCATGAGATTGACCTGCCGTCCTCGCTCACCGAAATCGGGGCCTACGCTTTTTACCTGTGCTTCAACATCAGCAGTGTAGCTATTCCTGACTCGGTCACGGTCATCAAGGAGTATGCTTTTGATGCCTGCAGTGCCCTGAAAACGCTGACGATTGGCAAATCGGTCACAACGATTGAAAACGGTGCATTCAACTTTGTTGAGCCGAACACACTGATATGGAACGCCAAGCGATGCTCCACTTTCTCATTATACACATTAAACATCACCAATGTCCAGATTGGCGAGGAGGTGGAACTGATTCCCGAATATCTTGCGTACGGTTCCAAAATCACCCAAGTGACTGTTCCTAACTCGGTGACCACCATCGGCTCTGCGGCTTTCAAAAGTTGCAGTCAACTCACCAGCGCAACACTGGGAAGCGGTGTCGCTAGCATCGGCAAGAGCATATTCTATGGCTGCGATCAGATGACCGAGTTGACGTGTCTTGCCCTCACGCCTCCAGGTTTCGATGATCCCGACTTTGGGCTGTTCAATGAAATGGATGATTATGCCCGCGTGACATTGCACGTGCTTGCACCATTGGTCAATGCCTACCATGCGGCTGTCATCTGGAGCAATTTTGCACAAATCATTGGCGACGCGCCAGGAGACATCCCTGGTGACGTGAATGGTGACTGTGAGGTCAATGTAGCTGATGCCAACAAGGTGATTGA
>Ga0247611_10010771_pt1 | contig 10681 bp, 12 predicted proteins | sample 177DNAGHGhighgp2_FD_192422 | JGI IMG/M metagenome (GOLD analysis project Ga0247611, IMG submission 192422) | Sheep rumen microbial communities from Palmerston North, Manawatu-Wanganui, New Zealand - 1770 DNA GHGhigh gp2 | ecosystem: Host-associated > Mammals > Digestive system > Stomach > Rumen... | reverse complement strand
AAATAAAAGATTTGTTTTCTTGTAAATATATAGAAGATATGTTATAATTTCTTAAGTGTTTGAAGGAGGATAATTTATTATGAATTATCAAGAATTAGCAGATTTATTATTTCCTGAGGTTAAGGAAACTCGTGAAGATATTTTAGCTAAATATCCACGTCGTCCAGAAGGAACTGTAGTTACTCGTATGGCTCCATCTCCTACAGGATTTTTACATATTGGCGGTGTTTATACTGCATTAATTAACAGAAAAATCGCATCTCAAAATAATGGTGTATTTATTCTTCGTATTGAAGACACTGATAAGAAGAGAGAAGTTCCAGGTTCTCGTAAGATTATTTGCGACATTTTCAACAAAATTGGTTTAAAGATTGATGAAGGTGTTATGTCAGAAACAGAAGAAACTGGTGCATATGGTCCTTATGTTCAATCTAATCGTGTTTCAATTTATCATGTATTAGCAAAATACTTAGTAGAACAAGGTTATGCTTATCCATGCTTCGCTACTGAAGAAGAGCTTGAAGCATTACGTCAAAAGCAAGAAGCTAATAAAGAAATGACAGGATATTATGGTGAATATGCTGTATGGCGTGATAGACCAATTGAAGATATCAAAGCTATGCTAGATAAGAAAGCTCCTTATGTATTACGTTTCAGAGTTAATGAATCAACTCCAAAGAGAGTTCACGTTAAAGACCTTATTAAGGGCGACCTTGATATGGATAATAACTTCAATGATTTCGTTTTATTAAAGACTGATGGAATCCCTACTTATCATTTTGCACACGCATGTGATGACTATTTAATGGGTACAACTTATGTTCTTCGTGGTGATGAATGGATTGCATCATTACCAATTCACGTTGAATTATTCAACGCTTTAGGATTTACTCTTCCTCAATATGGTCATGTTGCTCCTGTAATGAAGAATGATGAAGGTTCTCGTAGAAAATTATCTAAGAGAAAGGACCCTGAAAGTAATGCTGAATTCTATCTTGAGCATGGTTATCCAGCTAAGGCCTTATTCGTATATTTATTAACTTTAATCAACTCTAATTTTGAAGAGTGGTATACAGCTAATAAGGATAAGGATTTAAGTGAATTTGAAGTTAAATTTGAAAATATGGGTGTTTCCGGTCCATTATATGATTTAGCTAAGTTAGATAACATTTCATCTGAAATTATTTATTCAAAGACTGCAAGTGAAAATGAAACTAACTTATTAGCATGGGCACATGAATATAACAAAGATCTTGAAGCTAGATTCAATGATAATATTGAACTTGTTAAGAAGATTTTTGCAACTCAAGGTTTTGAATCAAATGAACACAGAAAAGACCTTGTAAATTATTCAAGCTTTATGGACGCATTTGGCTATTTCTTCAATGATATTTTTGCAAACCAACCAGAAAACCTTCGTGAACAAATTTTAACTAATGTTAAAGAAGAAGATTTAACTGAAGTTGTTGATGGCTTAATTAACTACTTCAAGGATAAGCAAAATGGAAGCGAGAAGACTTTCAAAGAACTTGGTGAAGAATTAAAATATACAGATAAGAAACATTATAAGGCTAACCCTGAAGCATACCGTGGTATGATTATGCATCTATATCATATTTTAAATCTTGCATTAACTCATAAAGAAAACTGCATGTCAAGCGATGACATCATCTCAGTTTTAGGTTATGAAGAAGTAATTAGAAGATTAGAATTAATTAAATAACAATGAATTTAAAAAAAATAGTAATGGATTTAAGAATAAGCCATAATCTTAAAGGTAAATATCCACTTGTTGTGTTCACCATCCCTAATCAAGGTGGTGTTCACAACAATGGTAAGAGATATTATGTTATGACTTATAGACAAAAAGAAAACGACATCTATTTTCACGGATTGACCAAATTTTTTCATAAATATAACGAAAAGTATGATTTCTCATTAAACTTAGACAAGTTTAATCATTATACTTTAGAAGCAATGCCACTTGGTGCATCTAAGTTTTCTCTTGTCTCATATAAAAACGATTATTTCCCAGTTGGATTCTTCACAGGTACTCATGATACCTATGAAGGTGAAAACAATCTTAACTATATGTTAGAAGAATTGAATAAAAAGGGAATTACTCTTATTGATATTTTAGAATCTACTTTGAAGAAAGAGGCAGAAAAAAATGGCAAAAAAAGAGTTAAGTGAAAGAGAAAAGCGCGAATTAATAAATAGGATTGAGCATCCTGAACGCTATAAGAATTCAAACAGTGACAAAAAAGAGATGTATTTATCTCAAACAGACCGTAATTATAAAGACGGAGACAGAAATTAGGTGATTTTATGCTAAAAGCAGGTTATATTTATACATTAAAGGTTGATAGAAAGTCAGATATTGGTTATATGCTTCGTGATGAAGATAATAACGAAGTATTGTTACACTTTCAAGAAACTAAAAAAGAATTGAATAAAGGAGAAGACGTAAAGGTCTTCATCTACTTTGATAAGAAGCACAGATTATGTGCTACTACAAATACTCCCTATGTAACTATGAACAAGCCAGGATTTGTTAGAGTTGTTGAATCTATTTCTAATACTGGTGTATTTGTATCTAACAATACAGGTAAAGATATTTTAGTATCTGTAGATTATTTACCATATAATTTATCTTTGTGGCCAGAAGTTGATGATACACTTTTAGTTTTACTAAAAGAAAAGAGAGACACTTTATTCGCCAAACCTTTAAATCGTTTTGAAATATTAGATTTAGCTAATGATGAAGTTAAATATGAGTTAAACCAAACAGTTGAAGCTTATATTTTCCATATTAGTGAAGAAGGTATGAGTCTTGTAACAAGAGATTTTAAGAACATCTTTGTACATAAAACAATGTTTAGAGGAACATATCACATGGGTCAATTAGTTGAAACTAAAATTATCCATGTGAAGAATGATAATGAATATAATGGTTCATTGATCAAACAAAAAGAAGCTCAAATTGATCCAGATAAAGATTTATTAATCAACTATATGAAAGCTCACAACAATGAAATGCCACTTGATGCTAAGTCAAGCAGTGATGATGTTGAAAAGATTATTCCGTTATCACGTAAAGCTTTTAAGAGGGCACTAGGTGGACTTTATAAAGATGGAAAAGTTACATTTGAGAATGGTAAAACTTATTTAACTAAATAAATAAAAAATCGAATTAAGTATTTGAACTTAGTTCGATTTTTATTTTGTCAGTTTTATACGTTCACTTACTAATGATTCATCTAGTGTAGGATATTTATGTTTATATTTAGATTCTTCTTTTACAGGATCATAAGTTCCCATTGGAGTGAAGATGTTACATTTAAGTAATCTTTTAATTGTTAAATATGTAGCTTTTAGAAAATTAAATTTTTTATAAGTCTCTAGGGCATATGTTGAACATGTTGGATAGAAACGACATTTTTTATTGTTTGGGTCGTGATTTTTTTTATAGATATTAATGTATTTAATTATATTTCTATTTCTCATAAAAAATAAAAGGATGATTACTCATCCTTTTGTGTTGTTTCCTCGTCTAACTCTTCGTCATCTTCCTCAACAGTATATAAAGGGAAAGTAACTTTAGTCTTATCAGCTTTTAATTCTTCAACAGTTTGAAGCTTATCAACAAATAGAATACCATCTAGATGATCATATTCATGTTGGAATACGATAGCAGGATAACCTTCTAAACGAAGTGTCTTGAATTGAAGTTTGTTCTTTTCAAAATCATATAAATATGTTTTAACAACAATCTTATATGGTCTTGCAACAACTCCACAAGTGTCTCTATCTACAGATAGACATCCTTCACCATTTGGAAGGTATGTTAATTCACGACTTTTTTCAACGATTTCAGGGTTTACTACACATAAAGAGTAGTGTTTATTGTTATCTAAGAAGTCATCACATTCTATTGCAAACATTCTCTTGTTTACACCAACTTGAGGAGCAGCAATACCTACACCTGGTCTTATACCATATTTTTTAACAAGTTCATCATCTTGAGAAACAACTTCATATTCATGAAGTCCTTTTAAAACTTCTAAATCTTCACTTGATAATGGTAATTTAACAGGTTCACATTTTCTTCTTAAAACAGGATTTCCTTCTTTTGTAATATTTTTTTCTAAGTACATATTTATCACCTGGTTTATTATAACATAATTTATAATAATTGTGAAAAATAACGCAATGCTACTTTATTTATGTTATAATGTCTTTAGGTGTTATTATGATTATTTTAATTGGTCCAAGCGCTTCAGGTAAAACTGCAGTAGGTAGAATGCTTGAAAGAAAATATAATATAAAAAAAGTGGTAACTTATACAACAAGACCTCCTCGCATTGGTGAGGTTGAAGGATTGGATTATCATTTCTTAAGTAAACAAGAGTTCTTAACAAGAAAAGATAAGAATTTTTTCTTTGAAACTGTAAATTATAATGATAATTATTACGGTACAAGTTTAGAATCATTAGATGATTCACATTACATAATACTTGATATAAATGGTTATAATTCATATAAGAAAAGTGATTTAAAGGTGGTTCCTTATTTCTTATATACATCAAAAGAAACTAGAAGAGAAAGAATGATTAAGCGATTAGATAATCCAATTTGTATAGAGGAAAGATTATCAATAGATGATACTAAATTTGATGTTAAGTTATTAGATGAGAATGTAACTATTATTGATGCTAATTATGCTAGTGTAGAGGAGATTAGTGATGAAATCTTTAAAGACTATCAATCTAAGCTTAGATAATAATATATTAGATTGTCTAGATAATATAGCTTTTGAATTCTTAGATTCTGATTTAGTTAAAGAATATAAGAGATTAAATAAGATCGTTGAAGAAAAATATTTAAAAGAGATTATGTTATTTAACAATGCTAAAGAACAGCTCTTAGAAGCATCTAAATATAAACATGATTTATCTAGTGAACAAGCGGCTTTATCAAGAACTAAGGAAGTTCTATTTTCAAAAGATGAAGTTAAATTACTAAAAGAAAAAGAGGCTGAAATTCAACGTGAGTTAGATAAATTATCTAATGATATATCTAGTCATTTATCTAATAAGTTCAGAAAGAAGAGGATTATATAATGGTAAAAAGAAGAAAACTTATAATATACTACGCAAATAATTCTATTATAGATAGTCTTGATAAGACAGTTAATGTATATTATGAATCAAAGAATAATAATTTTGCCATTTTATATGTAGATTCAGATCAATTTGATAGATTAATGAGATTTCTATCAAAATCAAATTTGATAACAAAAATAGATGTTTGTGAAGATATTTATGAGTTTTAAAAATATTTTTAACTGTTAAGTATTTTTGCTTGACATTAACATTTATTGTGTTATAATACTACCGTATAAAATTAAAAATAGAAGGAGTGAAATTAGTATGGTAAAAATTAGATTACAAAGATTTGGTGCTCACAAGGCTCCATTCTATAGAGTTGTTGCTGCAGATTCTAGATCTCCACGTGATGGTAAGTTCTTAGAAATCTTAGGAACATACGATCCAAAGACTCAACCAGCTACTGTAAATCTTAACGTTGAAGCTATCAACGCTTGGGTTAAGAACGGTGCTCAATTAACAGTTACAGTTAGAAACTTATTAAAAGCTTCTAAGTAGTGAGGTGACACTGTGGGTACTTTTGAAGAATTAATTCAAAACTTAATTACTCCACTTTTGTCTTATCCTGAAGATTTTGAAATTGAAAATCAAGGCGAGGTAGATGGCTTCTTAACTTTTAATGTTAAGGTTAGGGAAAGTGACCTAGGTCGCGTAGTTGGAAAAGGTGGACACATAGCAAAAGCCATTAGAACAATCCTTTATGCAAAGGCTTCAAAAGAGTCTAAGAAGGTACGTCTAAATATTGATGCTAAGTAAGGAACAATAAAGTCTCGAAAGAGACTTTTTTTGTTCCTTATTATTGTGCTATTTTTTCCAAAATTATTTCTAAAAATCTCAAGAATCCAAATGTGAAAATATTTTTCACATAAATACTGACACTTTTCCACACTTTCACAAAATTTTATACTTTATTTTATTGAAAAGTATGGTAATATATACTTGTCTTAAGAGATTAAGACACATAACAAATAATAAAATAACAATAATAAACAAAAACATTTTTTAAAAGAAGTCTAGGTTTGTACACATACATAACTCTCTCCCTAAACTCGTACAGACCGTTTTCAGATTTCTTAAAAGGATCCTTCCTTTTTGAAGGGTCCTTTTTCTTTTTCTCTTTTCTTACATAAATAATGTTTAATTTGGTGCTATAATCAATATAAACGGAGGAATCGAGTATGATTAGAGAAGGATATATTATTTCAACAAATAGTTTTAAACATAATTTCTTGAAGGAACTAGCCTTAGAAAAAGGCTTCTTAAATTATAGATTTTTGACTAAACAAGCATTCATTACTGCCATTCTTGGTAATATTACTGAAGATGGTATCATTTATTTATCTAATAAAGAAGATGTTAAGAATGTATATAATGCGGTTGAATATATTAAATATTTACCTTTCATTGAAAATGTTCAATATAAATCTACTAAGTTAAATTTCTTAAAGAAATTAAAAATAGATCTTATTCAAAAAGGATATTATGTTTATGATTCTTTATTAATAAAAATGTTAAACGAGAATAATATCACTTTTATTAACACAACCAAAGATAAAACATTAGATTATGTTTTAAAGAAGCTTGATAACAAGAATATATACTTTGAAAATTTTAAAGAAGATGAACATGATATTTCTTATTATCCTTTTAGAACTATTGAAAGTGAAATGAATTTCGTTTTTAAGTCTATTATTGATTTAATAAATAATAATGTAGCCTATAAAGATATAAAATTATGTAATTTAAATAGTGATTACACATTCTTATTAAATCGTTTATCTGATTCCTTAAAGTTACCGATTAGTCTTCCTAAAGAGAATAATGTATTAACTAGAAGTAGTGCTAAGCTTTTTATGTCGCTACTTGATAAATATGATTCATTTGATTCACTATTTGCTGATTTAAAAGGTAAAATTAGTGATAATGATTATCAAGATTATTTAAATTTGTGTAATTCGTTTGGTCAATTCTTATATAAGCCTATTGAGGTTAAGGGATATATTCAATATAAGTTAGAAAATATGTCATTTAAATCAGATAGATTTACAGAATCAATTGAATTAATTTCATTATCTGATTTAAAGGATTACAAAGATAAATATGTTTTTTTATTAAATTTTGATGTTAATGTACCTACTGTAGTTAAAGATAATGGTTATTTGACTGATATTGAGTTTGATGAATTAAAGATATCTACATCACTAGAAAAGAGCACTTTAAATAAATCAGAACTAATTGATACTATTAAGAGTATCAAGAATTTAAATATTACTTTCTCCCAAACTCACGCATTTAATAATGCGATTGAATCAGGTCTTGTAAAAGAATTAAATCTAGAAAGTAAAGAATATAAAAATGAATATGGAATTGATTTAGTAACTGATAGCTTGAATCTTGCAAGAAGCTTAGATAATTATATGAAATATGGAGAGCGTGATTATTATATAGATAACGCATTTGATATTAAATATGATTCTTATGATAATCAGTTTACAGGATTATCAAGTGATAATATTAAAAAGATGTTATCTCGTCCTTTTGGTCTTGCGTATACATCTATGGATTCATTCTATGACTGCAAATTCAAATTCTATCTTCAAAAAATCTTAAAGATAGATAAATTTGAGGATAGTCTTCAAATTTCACTTGGTAATATTGCGCACAAGATATTTGAAGATAGTTATGACCCTTCATTTGATTTTGATGCATCTTTAAATAGCGCAATTGAGGAGATGCTAAATAAAGATTCAAGAGAAAATAAAGAATTAACAAATAAAGAAAAATTTTATATCAATAGAATGGTTAAGGTTGTTAAAGAAGCAATCGTTTCTAATAAGGCTCATGAAGAAGCTTCTAAGCTTCAAAAGGTTTTAACAGAAAATAAATTTGATGTTAAAATTGATGATTTTGTATATTTTACTGGTAAGATTGATAAGATTTTATATAACGAAGAAGAAAAGAAATTTGTGGTAATTGATTATAAAACAGGAACAAAAAAAGCTATTCTAGATAATCTTAAGGATGGAAAAAATACTCAATTACCAAGTTACTTATATTTAATTAAGAATGGTACTAATAAGAATGTTGATTTATCTAGCTACAAGCCTATTGGTATGTATCTTGAACATATAAATATCAACAAGAATGATTTGATTGATGACTTTAAATTAAAAGGATACACATCTATATTAAAAGATGATGAAGAATTACTTGATCTTTCCTATACAAACATAAAATTTAAAAAAGATAATATTCCTTATTCAAACAGCGAACCTTATTTAATTGATGATTCTGAATTTGAAAAGACTATCGATTTAATTAGTAAAAACATCAATAATTTTATAAAAGAATATAGGAAAGCTAATTTTGAAATTAAATATACAGAACTCGATGATGATACTCCTTGTAAGCTTTGCAAATATGAGGATGTATGCTTCAAGACTGTTATGAATAAAAATAAGCTCGTAAGTGCTCCATTTAAATTAAAGAGTAAGAAAAAAAATGAGGAGGAAGAATAATGCCATTTACATTAAGCCAACAAGAAGCATTAAAGATATTGGATAAGAATACAATTGTATCTGCTGGTGCAGGTAGTGGAAAAACTGCAGTTCTAACTGAACGTATCAAACGTATCATAGAGTCTGGCGTTTCACCTCTTGAAATACTTGTCTTAACATTTACGAAAAATGCTGCTAATGAAATGAAGTCAAGAGTTAAAAAAGCTATTTTGGCTGATGATAAACTAGCTTATTTAGCACCACTTGTTGAACAAAGTGATATTTCGACTATTGACGCATTTACAATAGCTATTTGTAAAAAATATTTTAACATATTAGATTTAAGACCTGATGCAAACATTATTGATCAAAATGTACTAGATTTAGTTAAAAAAGATATTATGGATTCTATATTTGAATCTTTATATAAAGAAGAGGATGAAGATTTTTTAAGTTATTTAAAAGAATTTACGACTAAAGATGATACTGAAATAAAAAACACAATTTTTAATATTGCTTCAAAAATCGAATTAATTGATGATAGCTTAGGTTTTATAAATTCTAGTTACGAAACTTATACTAGTGATGAGTTCTATGATAAGTTAAAAAATGATATGATGGATTTTTTAAAATATAAATTATCTCTTATAAAAGATAAATTAGAATTTATTAGAACTCCATTTAGTTTTTCTCAAAAAACTATTGAAGATATCGATATGTCTATTTTAAAAATTAATAATATTTCTACATATGATGATGTTAAAGACTTTGTAACAACATTTAAACTTCCTAAAAAACCAAATAAAAAAGAGGGAGAGGTTGAAGAAAAGTTTGAAGATATAAGAAAAAAACTATCAAGTGGAGATTTGGCTGATATCAAGCCATTAGTAGAATATGAAAATATGGATTCGTTAATTGAGGCCTTAGCAGTAAAAAAAAGCTATATTAGAATGTATCAAAAAATTCTTAAAGAATTCTTTATAAGAATTGAAAATTATAAAGAAGAACATAATGTATATACTTTTGGTGATCTAGCTAAGAAAGCTTTATATCTTGTAAGAAATAATAGTGATGTTAGAGAAGAACTTAAGAATAAATATAAATATATTTTATTAGATGAATATCAAGATACTAGTGATTTCCAAGAAGGATTACTATATGCAATTTCTAACAACAATATGTATATGGTAGGTGATATTAAACAATCTATTTATCGTTTCCGTAATGCTAATCCTGACTTATTTAAAACCAAATACAACACTTTTAGCAAGCGTTATACAGATGAAGATCCTGTAAAAGGTACTACGATGCCTAGTGAATTAGGATATCGAATTGATATGATTAAAAACTTTAGATCTCGAAGCGAGGTTTTAGAGGATATTAACACTATCTTTGATCCAATTATGACTAATGATTATGGTGATGCTGATTATTCAAAGGCTCATCGTATGGTTTATGGTAACACTGATTATTCTAATCATACATTTAATTATAACCATCATATGGATATCTTAACTTACAAAGTACCTACTATTGATGATGATGGTAATGAGATTAAATTTGAATTTAAGAATGAAGAAATTGAGGCATTTATTTGTGCTCGTGATATCTTAAAAAAGCTTAATGACAATTATATGGTATATGATAGAGATTTAGAATCTAAAGAAAGAAAGGCTACATATAAGGACTTTGCGATTTTAATTGATAGAGAGACTTCATATGATACATATAGAAAAGTGTTTGATTATTTTGGTATTCCACTTTCTGTTAATCAAGATATAGATATTGCAAAAGATCAAACGACATATATCTTATCTAATATGATTAATTTAATTTCTTTATCATGCGATAGAGCGTTTGCAAATACAGATTATATTCACTCATTTTTATCTCTAGCTAGAAGTTTCTTATTTAGAATGAAAGATGATGAAATATTTACTATCGTTAAAAATAAAGATATGAATAATCCAATTTCTCAAATTGGTTTAGAATTAAATAAATTAATTGATGTAGAAT
>Ga0247611_10010770_pt1 | contig 10683 bp, 1 predicted proteins | sample 177DNAGHGhighgp2_FD_192422 | JGI IMG/M metagenome (GOLD analysis project Ga0247611, IMG submission 192422) | Sheep rumen microbial communities from Palmerston North, Manawatu-Wanganui, New Zealand - 1770 DNA GHGhigh gp2 | ecosystem: Host-associated > Mammals > Digestive system > Stomach > Rumen ... | reverse complement strand
ACCAAAACCGGCGTCAAGGTCAACTCAGAGCAACTAAAACGGAAGTCACCATATAGGTTTGCACTTACCGTCACATTGTAATCCGGCATCGTAAACTGGTTGTTGCCATCTACCGAAACCGTTGTGCTCTCATCGTCTGTCTTATATACGTTCCAACCGCCCCACTGACGTCCGCCATCAGGATCTCCATGACTCAGTGTTACCGTCGTGCCATAATTAACACTTGTGCTGGATCCTTCAACTACGCTCGGTGTAGTCGAACTAACTACTATATTATTTACACTTGCAACGGCTAACGTATGACTATTCACTGCCCATTTAGCATAGAATGTGGTGTCTTTCGTTATCGTAAAGGTTGCTCCCGCAGCGAAATCTGCACCGCTGCCGTCAGCCTTCGTGTTCCAGCCGTCGAACGTGTGTCCTGTGAGAGTCATTGAGTTCGTGTTACCCAGTACGGTTACCGTAGAGTTCGGATCATAAGGCGAACTGGCATCTGTCGGAGCAGCTCCACCTCCATCTTTGCCATTGTCGTTGTATGTAACAGTAAACGTACTTGGCTCGGTAGTGATGACAATCTTATTGATACTTGTATTGGCTGCACTTGTGACTTGAAATTTCAGAGAACTTGTTTGGTGTGCACTCTTAATATCAAATGAGTAATCATTTCCTGAAGTCCCAAGCGTTAATTCTGTAGATGCGGCATTTGTTCCGGAATAGATATTGGCAGTTGTGGAAGCTCCTCCACCTTGACCACGAGTAATCGTAACATTAGTTATTTTCTCTCCGGAATACGTTGGTAAAGTGATATACGCTCCATTTTGTCCAATAAGTAGATAGCAGTAGGTACTATAACTACAGAATCCAACATAATTACCTGTACCGGCAGCACATACCGTAAATGCGGTAGCTGCTATTGATGCATCATTGTAATAAATAGTAGCCGCAGAACCTGTACTAATTTTATTTAAACCACTACTTATAGTTTTGCAATGAGTAGTACATCCGGATTCGGAATACCAATTGGTGACATCACAGCCTTGTGTGCCACTTGCAGCAGACTTTAGATCGTACGTGTACGTTTTTGTTCCCCACGCATTAACACTCATTCCCAGCAACAGAACGAAAGCGCAAATATATTTAGTATAGTTTTTCATAACCTTATTGATTTTCGTATTAAAAACTGTCTTCATATTCTCGTTTCCTTTCTGTTATTCAATTGTTGTCCAAACAGCATAGAATGTAACTCCATCGAACGTCAATACATTGATGCTTGCATTCGGTGCAAAGAAGTACGCATTCCCCGAACCATCATTGCCGGCACTTGTGATGGCGCTATTGCCAGGTAACGAACCTGTACCGTTCAGGTAGGCAACCAATGCCGGCCAGTCTTCACGAATCCATCCTAGCAGGTGCAGGTGTTTCTCCTCGCACGTATTCGCGTTAGGCGTTACCCAATCCACACTGGTCTTGGTCGTCTTATCCGGATTCAATGTATTCTCTGCAATGGTTGCTACTACATCCGCAAATACCTTTCCATGAACCAAATCTGCAAAGTGTACCCGCGGCAGAGGATTAACGGTCATATCTACGCTCGCGGTCTTCGTGTTATCTCCTGTTGCTTTGATGCTTACGGTTTCCTGCTGTACGGATGTCACTTCAACACCACCTCTACCGCCTTGCAAACGAAGTTGTGTTTGGGCAGAGACTCCTGCAGTTAACTTAGTAACAGTTGTCGGAGTTGTGACGAATGAATAGCCCTTTGAGAGATAGTCAGCAGGATCATAGTCTACTGTAAAGGTAACATATTGTCCATCATACACTTCTCCAGAACCCGGTGTTATAGTGATACTATTCAACGCCTTGGCGGCTATAGTAGCTGTTGTTGTTAGTGTTCCTGTTTGGCCGTTAGAGAAGGTGATGTCATAGTACGTTGATGCCGTTACAGGCGTCGAAATAGCAGGTTCAATGGTTACTGTCCCGCTACTCGGCGTAAAGCTAAGTGCTGTTGCCTCATAACCTGCTGTTAGAGTCAGCGTTGCACGAACTGTCTTGCCTCCGCACGTCCACGTAGGCGAGCTCTTATCAAAAGTTAGTGTTGAACCGCTCGAACTTTCATCGGTGATACTTGGATCGCTCAGTGTCACTTTCGAAGCACAACAAGTTGTAGAGTATTGGCTGTACGTAGCAACTACTTCACGCGTTACCTTATCCACGCACGTACCATTACTATTCTTTGTCTTCAACGCTACTTTGTATCCTGTTACGGTTGATGTTGGAGTCAAGGTAACATAGGACGAGTAACCCGCATAAGAATTACCAGATCCAAATTTCGACGTATTTAAATCAATTCCTGTTACTTCTGTTCCGCTACTATTGATAAGCGATATACGTAACACATCCGCTTCGCTATTAGATAAGTGGTACACTTTGATCTTAACCAGCGAACCTGACAAATCGGTAGACCAAACACTATTCTTCAGGATATAGTCACCTTCGTCTTTCATTCCGTTAGTCATACTACAGTAGGTTTCTGTACCACTCGTCGTAAAGCTATTATCTTCCACAGCATCAATGTTCGAACCGCTCTTGATAGCCCAAGTAGCATAATAGTGTTTATCCGCAGTTACCTTACCTGTCGCATTGGTTAATGTGGCCGGCTCGGTATCGGTTTCTTCGTCTATTTCACTTTCTACCCAGCCCACAAAGGTCTTTGTGCTACATGCGCTTGGAGCATCAGGATCGCTGGGTTTAGAGCCTTGTCCGGCAACTGCACTTTCCATGTTCTCATCTTCTGCGCGATAAATAGTCGTCTCCGTTCCATCAGCGTCAAAGATAATAGTGTGGCGCGCTGTCCATTTTGCATACAACGTTATGTCGCCATGCGAGCCAAGAGGAATCTCGGTTACTTGATCTGACCAAACTCCGTTATCTGTAAACCAACCGTCAAAACGATCGTGGTTTCTGGTCGGAGCTTCTAAGGTTATAGTCGCCGTCGTTATGTTATAGGTCGCTGGGTTGTCTTCGTCGTTGGTTCCTCCATCCAGCTCGTACGTAATGTTGTACGTTGTCGGAGTCCATTGAGCGGTAAAGGTCTTTGTTGCTTGCAAATTATAACTAGCTCCTGCGTTGTATGTGCTCGTTCCATCATTCCAACCGCCGAAGTCGTAGTAACTCCTTGTCGGTTCGGTCGAACAAATCGTATACGAAGCGTTCTTTGTCGTTACACCTCCTTCGCAAACCGTACTTCCTCCATTTGCATCATACGTTACACGCACTTGGTTGTCCGCACATATTGTGACATAGTCGGAATAAGAAGTGGTTTTTACTTTTACCTCTATGTTGTCCACACGCACGTTACTGCTCTTTCCTGCGGTAAATGTGAGGGTAAATGTGCTAGCGCTTCCCACTGTCACATCAAAGGACTGGGCTCCGCTGGAACTACTAGAATTAGAACCACTATAACCGGTTCCACTTGCAGCAACCGTCAAACTATAGGCATTCTGTTTGTAACTTACCGTTAGAGTAGTAGCTCCACCGCTCGGAATACCGGATACAGTCCATACCTCGTTGGCTTTAATCATAAGTTCTGGAGCAGAGCCGCCGGCATTGCTTTCGTTACGTACATAAGTGCCGTTAGTAGTCTGATTGTACGTAACAGAAGCACCTCCGTAAGTTGTTTTGCCACTATGATCTCCTTGCGCGCTCGGTTTTGCGACATCGCTTCCAGAGGTTGCTGTAGTGGCACCTGTCCAGTTCTCGCTCCACATAACCTCATCAACAGCAGCTCCTTCTGTCTCCGCAAACACCGCATAAAAATCAGTATTTGCACTAATTTCCGGAGAACCGGCCTTAGTAGTGAACAAAGCCAAAGCCTCTATATCGTCAGCTTCTGTTACTGGACTTCCCTTTGTGATATTAGTTGCGCTCCAACCCATGAACTTGTTCGCACAGTTGTTCAACGTCTCGTCATCAGGCGCAGTAGGTACATCAGAGATCTTCTCGCCATCTATCACATACGTATTGCCGTCTACAACACCGGTACTATAACTACTGCCGTTTACGTACCATGTAACCGTATGTATCTTCTTGAAGTTGGCTTGTACCGTTACATTCTTTGCAGGCATCGTGAAGCTGGTACTGTTCGAAGTAGCATCCGCAAATGTTACTCCATCAGAAGTAGTCCAGCCGGCGAAGGAATATCCGTCCGGCACAGTTGCTGAGATGCTGATAGTTCCTCCGTAATGTGCCGTTGTGGTGCTTCCTGTCAAGGTAGATCCCACACTCGGAGACTGATTAACGGTAACGGTATAATCCGTCCATTCATAGATAGCATAGATCTCCAGGTCTTCCGTCAACGTGTAAGAACCGGAAGCCACATCAACGCCCGAACCATTAGCTTTTGTATTCCACTTTACGAAATGTTTTCCGTCCGGAGCAGTCAAACCGCTACCATTATTCACCGTTACGTTATTCGTTGTTTCGCTGTTTCCATATGCGTCCGCCGGCGCATTACTTCCTCCATTAGCATTGTAGGTTAACTTGTTATACGGAATCCAGTGTGTACACCAGTTCTTTAAACTGTTATTATCCCACATACGGAACTTACCGTGAGCGCTAGCTGTAGGATGATAAGAACCGATGGTATATTCGGCCTTATCCTTATTACCGTCACCAGAATCCTTGGACCATGTTCCTGTAATAGTGATATAGTTATTCACGTCATTCGGAGTAATATCGTATGATTGGCCCCAGCCCCACTTTGGATCATCTTCGTCTGGATCTACACGAACTAAAATAATAGTTGTTGCATTTGTCGGAACATAGCCGTACCACAGGTTATCATTAACCTTTGTCATGAACTTGTGTTCTTCTGTATCATCTCCCCATTTACTATGAGTAGCGTCCCAAATCGCCATATTAGCATCACTGCCTATCCAACTATCGTCCGTAGAGGCACACCAAATCTTCCGCAAACCGCCCTCAAGAGATGTGTGTCCCATCGTGCTCAATGCTTGGTCGATTGTTTCCGAGTGTGCGCACTTAACATATTCACCCTCAGCCGCAGTTTGCAATCCGATATAATAAGTAGTACTCAAACTTGCAGGCAGCGTCACCACTTCTGTTTCACGCACATCAGCACTCGCTGTCTCCTCGAAGGCATAACTGTTTTCTCCATAGACTATGCCGTAACCGTCAGGTATAAAACCCACAAATTGGTTCTTGTCGGACGAGTTGTCGTACATATTTATCGTTCCTGTGGCACCTATTGCATGTCCTACACCCCAATTTTCCAAGTCATTAGAAGTGGTGTTATATGGCACAAGGTGCATCTGGCCTTGCCATACACCATCTTTTGATGGAGCATCGCCCCATGCCTTGGTTAACGACTGTCCATTTGTTGCATTCGCATATCCGACATAGAAATCATTTGTCTCCGGAATAGTGAAGTCTGTTAGCCTCCATTCGTGGTCTGTTGCATCATCAGGTTTTGCTTTTGCAAAACACTCCACCGTCAACGGATCAGGTCCCTCGCTTGCACCATAATGGAAAGAATACTTACTAGAGCAATCAGGCTCTGTATGTACCTCAACAGCATCTCCTTCTCCACTATCACAATAAGTCGTTGTGGAAACAGTAGCGCCAAAGAGTTCGATAGTTACCCAATATTTGGTATCCGAGGACAAAGTAGAGAATGTATGAGAAGTAGTGGTGTTGTCCGCAGCATATGTACTTCCAGTATTAGCCACTTCAACTCCCGGCACTCCGCTATTATCTGCATACAAATGCAGTTTCACGCCGGCTGCTTTCTTATTGCTACTTCCATCTACCGGTATCGTCCACCCCACAGTCACACTATTTTTACTGCTTGACGTAAACGACCCACTTATAGGACTTAGGGAAACACAGGTTTCCTTTTTAAAAATGGTCAATTCATCAGCATACTGACATACTGCATTCTTGGCAGTTACTTGGTGTACAAAAGTTGAACTTGTTGTGTATACTGCCATTTTGTCTGGAGTAGTATTATTTGCACACATGACACGGCCGCTAGAGCTTTCCAACTGCAGTTTAAAATAGATTCCGCTATGTTGGGTAATATACCATGTCGTCTTCTGCGAACCAGATGGCGAACTAATAGTGGTTTGACAATCTGTTGCATCTGTTTTTCCACAGAGATAAAACGTGGTGGAAACAGGAGTACTGGAAAATGTATATGTAGTAGGTGTTCCCGCATTTTTAGTTACATACCACGTAATAGTTTTATTGGGATTGGTAACAGAGTTAGACGATACTGTTAAAGTTGAGTATGTTCCTTGTAAATTTTTGCTAGTATTTACTTGCATTGCCCACCATTTGGAAGTAGTTGCTCCATCCTGAATGGCAATAATAACACTATCGCCGGTAGATAATGCACTCAGATCATTAATAGCCGTATATGTGCGAGTTCCCCACGCTTCACCAACACTACACAATACCCCTATAAACAAAAAAGCCGCATAGAGAGCCATGCGGGAGATATGTGAGTGAGTGAGTAAGTGCGCATTCATCTTCGAATATGTAGATATTTGCTTCATAGTATAATGTGTTTTTAGATTTGACTGCGATTATATTTCGATTTTAACACCATTTTCGGAATTTGTGAGCTTTTTTATAAGGCAGCAACTCCTCCAGTGTTTTCGACTGTTTTCTTCCATCAATAGCAGTTATATCCTGGATGTGAGAGTTTATTGTGAAGAGACTATCTGAGAGTTTACTATCAAGTAGGCTATTCAGAATAAAGGCTCAAGGCGTTGCAAACGCGACTGCTATGATGGTGTTGTTTATGTTTTTGTTTTCGATTACAGAACAAACAGCCGTTGCTGCCTTTTCTTAATCAAAAACCGACTGCAAAATTATAAAAAAAAATAGACATAACCAAATTTTCTTTTCATTTTTCTTCTCCTTTTTTATCTTTGTTCACTCCATTTGACACCCCTGTCCCTTATCGAACATTTCATTATGCATTTTTCCTCTCTACTTATTTCCGGATAAGACACATTACCCTCCTATAACGTGTCCTAGACTTCATTAAAAATTACACTACGTAATTTGCTCATATACTGCACTTTATGCCAAACCCAAAAATTTGCAAAATTGCCCACTTTTGAATTTTCATTTTCACTCTTTTTCACACCCTTCCAATACCTCTTCTGAGCGATTTTTTCCAAAAATCGACTCATAAATTTGCATATATCAAAAAAAAGTAGTACCTTTGCACGCTTTTTCGGGGCTATTTGGTTTTGACAGCAGGTAGAATGGTTGTGTAAGCACGTCGAGCCATGAGGCAATGCTCGTTAATCTCGCTTCAAAATATAACTGGCAACTATGAGTATGCTCTCGCTGCCTAATCGAAGTATAGTAGATTAGCCTTTTTCGGATGCAAGGCGTCTGAACGAGACATCGCTCCAAGCCGAGTCTGTGGGCTCAATGGATATAGCGGTGCGGAAATTCACAGAATAGGTGTCGCAGGCTGCGATGCGGGACCGAAAACTTAGCAGATAAGCCGGTGGTTGGTGGCTTGGGTCTTGCCGCCGGACGAAAATCAAAGCCAAGATAAACGTGTAGAAAGCGGAATTATTCCTTGTTTGGACGCGAGTTCGACTCTCGCTAGCTCCACGGGGTATTAGCTCAGTTGGTAGAGCGCAACGTTCGCAATGTTGAGGTCAGGGGTTCGACTCCCCTATGCTCCACCCAAAACATCCGATTTGACGTCGGATGTTTTGTTTTTTTTATTCTATTTTACAAAAAATAAGAATAAAATTTGCGTATGTGCGAAAAAAGCAGTACTTTTGTACGCTCAATATACCCGAATGAAGCGAGCGTTATACATAGTAGGTGTCGTTTTGGTCAGTCTGTTACTGGTCAGTTCGATGATGGTAGCTGCCTTGATGAGCGATAAGGTAGAGACGGCTGCGGTGCGTTTGGCTACCGCTGAACTGTCCCGTTCGCTGGGCACCAAAGCGCAGGTAGGATCCGTGTCATACCACTTCCCTGCCCGCCTTAGTGTGCGCGACATCTACCTGGAGGACCTGCAGCACGATACGCTTGCGTATATAGGCGAGCTCTACGCCCATTTCAGTCCCTTAGCCCTGCGGCATGACGAGATACGCTTCTCGCATGTGCGGCTGGAGAACGTAGTGGCGAAGGCGTATAGGACTCATGAGTCAGGAGTCGCGAGTCGGGACACGCTTGTTTGGAACTACCAGTTCCTCATCGATGCGTTCAAGAGCGAGGAGAAGAAAGAGAGTGTGCCGCTACGCAGTCTGGTGGCCGTTCGCGACATACGGCTTAAGAACATCCGTCTCCGCTACGAGGATTACTACACCACCCTCAACTACGCGCTCATGGACCTCCATCACCTCACAGAGCAGTCGCTCGACGCGCAGATATGTGAGTTACGCGGAAACGTCAACAACACCTTCCTTGTAGAGGATGTACAGGCGCACGTCATCCTCAACGACACGATGCTCAGTCTGCCTACCTTGGCTGCCCGCTTGCCGCATTCGAAACTGGACATGAGCGGCATCGAGGTGCATTTCCCTGCCGGCGACACCATCTACCTGAGCAAGAGCGCGAAGGATATATCTTTCTCCCTGGGCTTCAACGAGGCACAGGTAGTGCCGTCGGACCTGGCGCTTTTTCTGCCGCGACTCAAGCATCTGAAACGTCCGATAGGCCTCAGCGGTTCGTTGTCGGGCAGACTCGACTCGCTCGCTTTCAATGACCTGGTACTGCGTTATAACGGTCGTGCGATTGTAGAAGGTAACGTGAGTGCAGCGGGTCTGCCGGATCTGGTCAACCCCTATGTGCGGGCGAACCTGACGGATGTACACACGAACGCACCGCAGTTACAGGATTTTCTCTCGCAGCTCTACGGTCGTCCTGTTCGGTTGCCCAAAGAGGTACATCGTCTGGGGGATATTCACTACCGCGGTCTGGCCGAAGGACGTCTGCATGACTTGACGCTGCACGGTGCTTTCCGCACCTCCTTAGGTACGATCACTACGGACGGTTCGCTACGCAGCGACTCCCTCTTTGCCCACATGCAGTATGACGCCCATGTGGTGGGACGTAAGATGCGGCTGGGAAAACTCATCGACCATGCCAAGTTAGGTACCGCGACGCTTGACATCCGCTCCAAAGGACGGATCGATAAAGGTGTTGTGCACGGAGATATCAACGCGCACGTGCGGGACTTCACTTATAATAAATATACCTATCAGGACCTGCATATCAACGGGCATTACGAACCGCAGCATTACAACGGCGATGTGGCTATCCACGACCCGCATCTGGATATAGCTTTCGATGGTGTAGTCGATCTGCATGATGTCAATCCGGAGATCAACTTCAACATCCACTGCCGTCATTTCGATTCGGAACCACTGGGTATCGAAGCGATAGGCAGTCAGCTGCGTACACATTTTGACTTGGCTGTAGACCTGAACGGTGTGCAGTTGGATGAGTTAAGCGGTTATGCTGTGATGGACTCTCTCTTCATCGCGACGGCTTATGACTCGACGCTGATGCAGCAGATGACCCTGTGGGCCTCAGCGGATAAGTACGCCAACAAATCCATCACCTTGCGTACCGATTACCTCAAGGCCGAACTGGACGGTAACTTCCGTTATCGCGACCTTACGCCGGCTTTCCAAGCTATGCTGCATCATTACCTGCCTTCTGCCGTACCATCCCCAAAAAAGAGTTGGCAGGCTGTGCGTATGACCATGCGTGCAGACGGCGAGCGCTTGCGCGACGTACAACGTCTCTTCCGCGCACCGTTCACACTCAGCGATCACCCCACCCTGCGGGCGGAAGCGCGTATCGAAAAAGATACAGAGCCATACGTGGACTTGCTTTTCTCCGCACCGGGCGTACGCGCGGGCAACACACCTGTACATGACATCACCCTCACACTCAATACGATTGACACCTTACGTCACTCCGGCGCCAAGGGTTCAGGTCTCGCTTTCTCCCTCTCGGCGGAGGCGATGCAGATGCATACGGTCTTCTCCACCATGGCTTTCCGCGACACCCTGCTCACTCATCTCACGCTGCGTCAAGAGGCACAGATGAACGAACTGTTGCCGGAAGGATGGCAAGAGCTCTCGCCGCGTGAGTTACAGCGCGCTTTGAGCAGCGACCTCACGTTCAAAGAGCGTCAACAGGCTTTGTTAGCGGCCCAGCGCGCAGGTAACTACGGAGGTGACATACGCTGCATCACCCATTTCTCGCAATACAACAAGAAACCGCTCATCGACATGCATCTCATGCCGGGAACGCTGCTCTTGCGCGACTCGGTCTATTCGCTCAGCGAAAGCCGTATCTCTTACTGCATGGCGGACACCGTACTGCAGATAGAGCATTTCGAGTTCGAGGGCGGCGGACAACTCCTGCGGGCAGACGGTTCGGCTTCGCGCCGCAAGACCGACACACTGTCTGTGGACCTGCGTAAGATAGACGCCTCGTATGTGGTGCCGTTCATCCTGCCGGTACAGACGATCATGTTCAACGGCTTGCTGACCGGTAAGGCACAGGTGACCAGTGTCTTCCGCAAACCGACCGTAGAGACGCAGATACATATCGACTCGATGGGTCTCAACAACTGCTATTTCGGTGACGCGGACGTCGAACTGCATATCA
>Ga0247611_10010769_pt1 | contig 10684 bp, 3 predicted proteins | sample 177DNAGHGhighgp2_FD_192422 | JGI IMG/M metagenome (GOLD analysis project Ga0247611, IMG submission 192422) | Sheep rumen microbial communities from Palmerston North, Manawatu-Wanganui, New Zealand - 1770 DNA GHGhigh gp2 | ecosystem: Host-associated > Mammals > Digestive system > Stomach > Rumen ... | reverse complement strand
AGACTCAGGCGGGTTTATACCATTTTTTATATTAATGTAGAAAAATACAAATAAAACACAGATAAACAATTCTTATAACAGATATGACATTATTGATTCAGTTGATGACGCTTGTCGGTTCCGTAGCGATGCTGATGTACGGAATGAAGATGATGAGCGAAGGCCTGCAGAAGATGGCTGGCAGCAAGTTAAGTAATGTATTGGGCACGATGACGACAAACCGCTTCACGGGTGTGCTAACGGGTGCTTTTATCACGGCGGCTGTTCAGTCCTCGACGGCGACCACGGTGATGACGGTGAGTTTCGTTTCGGCGGGTATTTTGAGTCTGTCGCAGGCCATATCGGTCATTATGGGTGCGAATATCGGTACGACGTTCACGGCCTGGATCATGGTGCTGGGCGGCGGTTCTTTCGACCTGCGTTTCGTAGTGTACGCCACGATCATCCTCGCCGTCGCACTCATTCATTACAAGCGGAACACGGATCTCGGGGAGTTCCTGCTGGGTTTGTCGCTGATGTTATTAGGTTTGACGACTCTCAAGATCAACGCGACAGAGATGCACCTTGACCGGATGGAGCCTGTCCGTAATTTCTTCATGGCCACTTCGGCCTGGGGTTACGGCAGTTATTTCCTATACTTGCTGGTTGGCGGTATATTGACTTTTGCGGTTCAGAGTTCGGCGGCAATCATGGCGATCACGATGACGCTTTGCTCCACGCATGTACTGCCGATCGACATGGGTATATCGCTCGTTTTGGGAGAGAACATAGGTACGACCATCACCTCGAACATCGTCGCCCTGTCGGCCTCGGTTCAAGCCCGCCGTGCGGCCATGGCACACTTGGTCTTCAACCTGTTCGGCGTATTCTGGGTGCTTTGTATCTTCCGTTGGTTCGTCGGCGGCGTATGTGCACTGTGGGGCGTAGAGTTTGTACCGGGCGTGCCGAGCGATGTGTCACCGGACAAACTGAATGCCGTTTTAGCCACTTTCCATACGAGCTTCAATGTGCTGAACACGTGTATTCTCATCGGATTCATCCCATGGTTGGAGAAATTAGTGATCTGGATCATTCCTTCCACCCCGGAGCAGAAAGACACGGACAAACAGCTGCATTTTATCTCCGGCGGCTTGATGTCCACGTCGGAATTGTCGATCCTGCAGGCCTGGAAAGAGGTGCATGTCTTTGCCGTTCGTACGCAACGGATGATCGGGATGGTACACGACTTGTTCTACGAACAAGACGAGGAGACGTTCACGCGAATCCGCGAGCGTATCGAGAAATACGAAGGTATATGCGACCGCATGGAATTTGAGATTGCAACCTATCTGAATCAAGTGGCCGACGGTCGTTTGTCCGAACAATCCAAACACGAGGTGCATAAGATGCTACGCATCATAAGCGAGTTGGAATCAGTGGGCGATGCGAATTTCAACCTCTCGCGCTTCATCCGCTATAAACATGACACGCAACTTCGATATACGGAAGCGCAGGAGAAGAACGTAGAGATGATGCTTTACCTTGTGAGCGGCGCAGAAACGATGATGGTGGAAGCCTTGGAGAAAGTGTCGGTTACGGAAGAGGAATTCCTGCAGATGACGAACATGGAGAATGAGATCAACAACCTGCGTGACGAACTGAAAAACAGCAACATGCAGGCTATCACAGAGCGTGAATACGACTACTCTGTCGGCGTCAACTACATGGATATTGTTCGCGAAATCGAACGCATGGCGGATTACATCATCAATGTAGAAGAAGCCCTTTTTGCACACAAACACGATAAAAAATAAAGACAAGCAAAATGATGAATAGGAAGAGTCTTCCTATAGTATGTGCGGTGTTTCTCGTGATCGCGATGACGGTTCAGTTCATCGTGTCGTATAGCCGTGAGAAAAAAGACCTGATGCAGCAGATGGAGTACAAGATGGAGTTGGCGCAGAAGGATTTTATTTTCAAGGTGTATGACATGCATGAGGCGACGGACGAGATTGCGCATTTCTTCCCGGAGTTTGAAGGCAACACAGATGACTTATGCGCCCTGATGCAAACGGTTCTGGGGCATTATCCGGATCTGTATTGCTGCTATATCACCTTCCTTCCCGAGTGTTCGCCGCATTCGGGTCAATGGTGTTGCCCGACGGCTTTCCGGGAGCATGGAGATTCGATCATCACGTACGATGCCAAGGGAACGATCCCTTATGCGCAGCGCGATTGGTACCAAGGTGCGCTGCAGAGCGATGAAGAGGGATATTGGAGTTTGCCCTATAACGACGGCACCCATGCGGACCCGGTGTTTACGTATTCGCAGAAAGTGTATGACAGTCAGGACAAGTTGGTGGGCGTAGCCGGCGCAGACTGTACGCTGGCATGGACAGCACAACTATTAGAAGACATCAAGCCGTACGACGATGCCGTTTGCCAGTTATTCAGTGCCGACGGCACGCTGATAGTGGGAAGCGAAGATGCGACCGCGATACACGACCGGGTCGTATTTGAGAAAGTGCTGTCTCCGACGGACATGCGGTTGGTGATCACGGTTCCGAAATGCCATATACGCAACGGCATCGCCAACATCAGTCTGATCACCCTCTCCGTGTTACTATCCGGCATATTGATCATCGGATTGCTGCTGCGCCATATACGCAAAGAGCAGGATGCGTTCGTACGCATGGAGACCACCAACAAATTAATGGAAAAAGAGATGCAGATCGCCCATGACATACAGATGGGGATCTTAAAAGGGGACAATGGACAATGGACAATGGACAATGGAGACCTCGATCTGCAAGCGATGTTGGTGCCGATGCGGGAAGTGGGAGGAGATCTGTATGACTATCACCGCGAGAAGGACAGACTATGGTTTATCATCGGCGATGTGAGCGGTAAGGGTGTACCGGCAGCTATGTTCATGAGTGCGGCGGTGAACCTCTTCCGTGCAGCGGGTGCTCATTCCGATTCTCCCCGGGAGATCATGGAGAAGATGAATGCCGTATTGAGCGAGAACAATCCATCCCTTACTTTCGTTACCGCCTTTATCGGCTGCCTGCATGTCTCTACGGGCGAGCTGCTCTACTGCAATGCGGGGCATTGTGTGCCGCTGATAGTGAAGGTTGAAAGGGATAAGGACGCTTCGCTACAGGACGGCGCAAGCGCCTACAGGTTAGAGGTGGTGCCGAATATACCGTTGGGGTATGACAGCAAGTTCAAGTTTGTGGAGCAAGGTTGTATGTTAGGTCAAGGCGAGACCTTGGTGCTTTATACGGACGGTGTGACCGAAGCGCGAAATGAGAAGCGGGAGATGTTAGGGATGGCGCGTTGGATGGAGATAGCCAAGAGCCAAGAGCCAAGAGCCAAGAGCCTTTTAAGCGAGGTGAAAGCGTTTATGGGTGATGCTGAACCCACGGATGATATCACGCTGATGACGATCCGTAAGACGAGTGCCGTAGAGCCGATGAGGTTACAGGTAGAGAACCGCATGGACCGTTGGCCGGTACTGCGTGAAGCGCTGCATGACTACGGGCTGTGTGCCGGCATGGACTTGCGGGCGTTGAAGAAGACCGAAGTGGCGATCGAAGAGGCGGTGGTGAACATCGTCAACTACTCGCAGGCGGAGTGGATGGAATTGATTTTAGATTGGAGATTGGAGATTGAAGATTTAAAATTGATTGTGACGCTGCGGGATAACGGAGTGGCTTTTGACCCGACGAAGCAGGCAGATGTAGATATAGAACAAGCTACCGCAGCACGGCAAGTAGGCGGCTTGGGCATCGCCCTGCTGCGACAGATAGCGGACGAAGTGCGGTACGAGCGCACAGACGGCGTAAACGAATTGACCATCATTAAAAACATATAAACTATGCAAGTGAACATTCAACCGAACGGCCAGGAAATCACCGTTCAACTTATCGGTGAATTAGACACCATGGCAACCACCGAACAGGCAGACGAGTTACAACAAGTGCTGAACATCGCCGACAAAGCGCTGCTGATTGATTGCAGCGAGATGGAGTATATCTCTTCGGCCGGACTTCGTTTTTTCATGCAACTCAAACGGGAGAGCGAAGCAAAAGGAGGCTCCATCCGCGTGGCACATCTGAACGAAGATGTATCCGATATTTTCCGTATGAGCGGTTTCCAGAATATTTTTACTATTGAAGATTGAAAATTGAAGATTTAAGATTTAAAGCCATGAGAAGTCCGTTGAGTCAGGCGCAGGCAGGTGTGTACTATGCCTGTGAGACGTCTGTATCAGACGAGTATAATTACCAAAATCCCGTGCTCTTCACGTTACCGGAAGATGCGGACCTGGTGCGGTTACAGCAAGCCGTGCAGGAAGCGTTATGCGCGCACCCGTACTTGGGGAGTCATGTCGTCGTGAATGACGAAGGGGTTCCGGAGATGGAGAGTGAGGAAAGTTTAGCTTTTCAAGTTGAGCGATTAGAGGTTAATGAGGCCGAGTGGAAGGCTGCGCAGGAGACGTTCGCCAAGACTATGGATATCCACGGGGAGAAGTTGTATCGCGCGGAGATTTATCGGGTTACGGGTTACGGGTCACAGGTTACAGGGAAGAGTTATCTCTATCTTGACCTGCACCATGTGTTGGCGGATGGTTTTTCTGTGACGTTGCTGTTGCGCGATATCGAGCGGATCTATAACGGGAAGAAACCTGCGGGTGAATTGATGGACGGTGCTGCGATTGCGAATGACGAAGCGGCGCAACGAGCCGATGAGACGCTGATGAGCGAGGCGAAGGAATGGTACGCCAAGACCTTCTGCGATGCAGCGGATACGGATTCGCTGCCGATACCGGAAGCGATAAAGGCGAATGGCGAAGGGGCGAAAGGCGAAAGTAGATACCAAATGTTCCCGTTGAGTGTGAGCAAGGAAGAGGTGCAGACGATAGAAAAGCGTTTCGGCGCCAAAGAGAGCGTGATCATGCAGACCGCTTTCGCGCAACTGCTGGCGACGTACAGCGCCGAAGAGAAAGCCTCGTACTGCACGGCGTTCTGGGGACGCACCGACCGCCGCACGTTGGGGTCGATCACGATGATGGTGCATACCCTGCCGGTGTTCATGCAAACGAAAGCGGAGACGAAGATTGAGGATATGTTGCGCGGCATGGACGAGCAGTTGAACTTGACGCAGAAATATCAGTATTATGCTTATCCGGACGCGGTGCGCGATTTGGGTCTAAATAATCAGGTGATGTTCGTTTATCAGGGTGCGGTGTTAGCCGACAATCGCGGTCTGCATTTAGGGGAGACGCTGGTGCCGTACACCGACCTGCGTCGTCCGACACCGGGATGGAAGTTATGCGCGGAGTTATTCGAGACGGACGGACAGTATGCGCTCAAACTGAGTTACAGTACTGCCGATTACTCGGAGGCGTTCTTGCAGCAATTGGCTGAGGCGTACAGCATGATCCTTCGTTCTATGGTGACGGCAGAACGGGTATGCGAGATTGAGTACTGCTCTAAAGAGCAACTGAAGTGGTTGGATGCCCGTAATCCCGAAGCGCCGAAAGCATCGAAGGGTCGTTTGGTTGAGCGTTTCAAAGAGCATGTAAAAAAGCAGCCGAATGCGATATGTGTTGTGGCCGGGGACAAACGGTTAACCTATGCCGAAGTGGACAAAATGTCCGACACGCTCGATCCGCAATATACGGAGCGCTGCGGCGAACATGTGATCGGTTATTCGGTGCCGCGCAACGAGCAAATGATCATCGTGCCTTTGGCTATTGCCAAAGCCGGTATGACCGCGATGCCGTTGGATAGTTCTTATCCGCAAGAGCGTCTGGATTTCATGCGTAGCGATGCTGCGCAGTACGAAGGAGGAGATGCGTTTATCCTGTTGTACACGAGCGGTACGACGGGCACGCCAAAAGGCGTGATGCTGAGCGAACAAAACATCCTCACTTTCTGCGATTTCCATACGAAGCGCATCGGTTTGACGGCGGAGAGCCGGTACGCCACTTATGCGGGTTACGGTTTCGATGCGTTCATGTGCGATTTCTGGGGTTGTATGACCGCCGGCGCCGCGATGTATGTCATCGGGGATGATATCCGTTTTGACCTCGATGCCATCCACGAATATATCCTGCGTGAGCAGATCACCCATATCTTCATGACCACGCAAGTGGCGACACAACTCGTGCAGAACTTCCCCGACATCCCGTGCTTGCAGCATCTGGGTACCGGAGGTGAGAAGTTGATGTCACTCGACCCGCCTACCTACCGTTTCCAGAATGCATACGGTCCTACGGAGACGACGGTGTATGTGAGTTGTTACTACGTACATCAAAACGAGCCGAATATCCCGATCGGTCGCGCGAATGACACGGTACAACTATTCATCATCAATAAATACGGCAAGCGCGTGCCTTGGGGTGCAGCAGGTGAATTGCTCATCGCCGGTCCGCAAGTAGGACTCGGTTATCTCAACCAACCGCAGAAGACCGCGGAGGCGTTTATAGAATGGAACGGGTTGCGCGTATATCGTACAGGCGATATCGTCCGTTATCGGTATGACGGTGAGATCGAGTTTGTGGGACGCAAAGACGGGCAGGTGAAGATCCGCGGTTTCCGTATTGAATTGAAAGAAGTGGAAGCCGTTATCCGTCAGTTTGAAGGCATCAAAGATGCGACCGTGCAGGCGTTCGATTATCCGAGTGGCGGCAAGTTCATTGCGGCGTATGTGGTGAGTGACCAGAAGATCGATATCCAGGCGCTGAATGCGTTTATCATGGATCAGAAACCGCCGTATATGGTGCCGGCCGTGACGATGCAGATCGATGCCATTCCGCTGAATCAGAACCAGAAAGTGAACAAACGGGCCTTGCCGGAACCGAAGGCGCAGACGGACGAGGCGACCAAAGAGGCGGCGCCGCTGAACGTGCTGGAAGAGCAACTGGCGGATATCGTTGCCGGTATCGTCAATAACCGCGATTTCGGTATCACGACCGACCTGCGGTACGTAGGCCTCAGTTCTATCTCCGCCATCAAACTGGCGACGCAAGTCTATAAGCGTTTCGGCGTACAACTCGATGCGAAGTTGCTGGTTAAGGGCGCGAATATCCAGACCATCGAGAATGAGATTTTGAAGGCAATGCTTAATGGTGGGAATGGTGACGCGGCGATGCCGCTTAATGGTGCGAACGGTGAAGAAGACTTGACGAAACCTTATCCGCTGAGTCACGCCCAAACGGGAGTTTATTTCGAGTGCATGAAGAACCCCACTTCGACGCTGTATAATATCCCGATGCGTGCGCGGCTGCCGCTGGAGATCAGCGATGATGCTTTGCGTGCGGCCGTGGAGCAAGTGGTGAACAACCATCCTGAGTTGTTCGTTCATTTCCGGACGAACGATACGGGCGTGGAGCAAGTTATTGAAAGTCAAGAGTTAATAGTCGATCGTCGAGAGTTGAAAGAGGAAGACCTTGAGGCTTATCGTGCAGAGTTCGTGCGGCCATTTAACCTAAGCAAAGACCTGCTTTGCCGGTTCAGCATCGTGCGCACGGAAAAGGCGCTGTACCTCTACTGCGATATGCACCACCTCGTTTGCGACGGTGCGTCGTACGATGTGTTCTTCAATGAATTGTGCGCGTTGCTGGACGGAGGCACGATCGATAAGGAGATGTGCTCTTATGCTCAATTCGTTGCTGATGAACAGACCGCCAAAGACGGAGCAAAATACGCCGCCGCGAAGGAGTTCTTCCATTCGCAACTGGCACAAGTGGAAGGTGCGACAGAGGTGGCTGCGGATCTGACGAACCCCAAAGACGGCGAGATAGGACAAGTATATGCCCCGATGGATATCAAGGCCGCGGAGGCTTTGGCTCAAGGAGCAGGTGTTACACCGGCCGGCGCCTCCCTCGCAGCGGTATTCTATACGCTCGCACGTTTTGCGAATGCCGATGACCTGTGTATCACGACGATCTCCAACGGCCGCAGTAACCTAAAGATGGCAAACACCATCGGTATGATGGTCAACACGTTGGCGTTGAGCAGTAAGATAAGCGACCAGAGCGTAGAGACCTTTATCCGTGAGACAGGTGAACATTTCGAGCAGACACTCGCACACGAGAACTATCCGTTTGCGCAGATCGCCGCAGACTACGACCTGACAGCAGAGATCATGTTCGCCTACCAACTCGGCGTGCTCTCCGAATATAAAATCAAGGGTCAAGCGATTGCGACGGAAAATATGGAGCTGAACGTGCCGAAGTTCAAGATCGCGTTCTATATCATCGAAGTGAACGGTCAACCGAGTGTTGCCATCGAGTACGACAACGGTCGTTACAGCCGCGAGATGATGCAATCGCTGGCACAGTCGGTTAGCAACGCCGTGAATGCGTTTGCGGCACAACCGAAGGCTGCGTTACGTGCTATCTCGCTGATGGACGAAGCGCAAGCCAAACTGCTCGACAGTTTCAACGAGACCGCGGTGCCATACGACGACACGCAGACCATCCTCTCGCTTTTCAAAGCCCAGGTGGCCAAGACGCCGGACGCACTTGCTCTCGTTTATACCGACAAGCGCTTCACTTATCGTGAGGTCGATGAGATCTCCGACCGCATCGCGGCGGGTCTGCACCCGACGACGAACGTCATCGCCATCAAGGTGCCGCGTAGCGAATGGATGGTGCTGGGTGCGTTGGCGGTACTCAAGACCGGTTGCGCGTACCTGCCGCTTGATCCGAGTTATCCGGAAGAGCGACTGAGTTACATGCAGCAGGATGCGAACAGTTGTATGCTGCTGACGGAGAAAGAATTTGAGGAGTTGAGTAAAGGTGAAAGATTAAAGGTTACAGGTTACGGGTTACGGGAAACAAAACCGTCTGATCTGTTCATCCTCCTTTATACGAGTGGTTCGACGGGCGTGCCGAAAGGTGTCCAACTCGAGCACGGCAACCTCGTGGCATTCTGTCACTGGTACCAGCGGTATTATGATTTGCACGAAGGACATAAGGTAGCGGCGTATGCAAGCTTCGGTTTCGATGCCTGTATGATGGACCTATACCCGGCGTTGACATGCGGTGCGGCGGTGTATATTGTGCCGGAAGATTTGCGCTTGAACCTGCCGGAGTTGGGTCGTTATTTCGATGCCGAAGGTATCACGCATTCGTTCATGACCACACAAATCGGTTATCAATTCGCGACGAACGTCGAGTGCCATTCGCTGCAACATCTGTCGGTAGGCGGTGAAGCCCTCTCGGCCCTCAATCCGCCGGCGAACTATAAGATGTACAACGGTTACGGCCCGACGGAGTGTACCATTTTCACGACCACTTATCTGCTCAACGAATACGAACAACATATTCCGATCGGCAAACCGCTGGATAACCTGCAGTTGTTCATCATGGACACGAACGGTCAACGGTTGCCGCTTGGTGCCACGGGCGAACTGTGGGTAAGCGGTCCGCAAGTGAGTCGGGGATATCTGAATCTGCCGGAGAAGACGGCCGAGACCTTTGTGGAGTGGAACGGTAAGCGTTGTTACCGCACCGGCGATATCGTTCGCTACCTGCCGGACGGCAATATCCAATTCGTGGGTCGTCGCGACGGACAGGTGAAGATCCGCGGTTTCCGTATTGAGTTGAAAGAAGTGGAAGCCGTTATCCGTCAGTTCGAGGGCATCAAAGATGCGACGGTACAGGCCTTCGATTATCCGAACGGGGGTAAGTTCATCGCTGCGTATATCGTCAGTGACCAGCCAATCGATGTGCAGGCACTCAATGCCTTCATCCGCGAGCGCAAACCGCCGTATATGGTGCCGGCAGCGACGATGCAAATAGATGTTATTCCGCTGAACCAAAACCAGAAAGTGAACAAACGGGCTCTGCCTGCGCCAAAGATTCAGGCGGACGACCATGACTATGTAGCCCCCGCCAACGACACCGAGAAACTCTTCGCGGACATTTTCGCGTCCGTGCTGTCACTCGACAAAGTAGGTGCCACGGATAATTTCTTCGAGTTGGGCGGTACGTCGCTCATGGTGACGCGCGTCATCATCGAGGCGGACAAAGCCGGTAAGCATATCGCGTACGCCGACCTCTTCGCTCATACCACGCCGCGCGAGTTGGCCACTTTGGTAGACGGACAGAGTGCAGCCGCAGAAAGTGAGACTCCGGACCGCGAGATCACCGAGTTTGACTACAGTGCCATCAATGAACTGCTGCAAGCGAACAGTCTCGAATCGTTCAAGGCCGGCGAGCGACAGGAGTTGGGTAACGTACTGCTCACAGGTGCGACGGGGTACTTAGGAATACACGTGCTCAAAGAATTGATTGACTCCGATGCCAAGACCATCACCTGTCTTGTGCGCGGTAAGAGTCAGGAAGATGCCGAACGACGTGTACGTAACCTGCTGTTCTACTATTTCAGCCGCCGTTTCGATGACCTCTTCGGAGCACGTATCTTCGTTGTACAGGGCGATGTGACGAGTGATTTCAACGTACAAACGCCTATTGACACCGTCTTTAATTGTGCCGCCAACGTGAAGCATTTCTCGAAGGGCACGGACATCGAAGATGTCAATATCGGCGGTGCGCAACGTTGTGTCGATTTCTGTCTGGCTACCGGTGCGGCACTTGTGCATGTATCGACCACCTCGACCGGCGGTGTGTGGATCGGCAATAACATGCCGGCACCGACGCTCACGGAGCGCAATATATGGTTCGGGC
>Ga0247611_10010768_pt1 | contig 10684 bp, 5 predicted proteins | sample 177DNAGHGhighgp2_FD_192422 | JGI IMG/M metagenome (GOLD analysis project Ga0247611, IMG submission 192422) | Sheep rumen microbial communities from Palmerston North, Manawatu-Wanganui, New Zealand - 1770 DNA GHGhigh gp2 | ecosystem: Host-associated > Mammals > Digestive system > Stomach > Rumen ... | reverse complement strand
ACAATGTTTAAAATGCTTTCTGGCTGTCGTCCTCCAGAAGCATCTGATATTCTAAATGATGGATTCCCAGAAAAAGATTTGGAAGTGGTTAATGTCCCTCAGCAATTGATAGGTTGCATAGAAAGGGCCATGAACCCGACAAAAAAGAGTCGCTATCAAACTATCTCATCATTCATTGATGCCATCGAATCTGTAAAGAATGAAATAGAGACATCGGAAGAAACGACCGTAGAAGTAGATGTTGTTGATGATATGTCTGAGGCAGAGATTGTAGATGTACAAAAGGTTGATTCAAAAACGTACCAAATCCATATTACCAACAACGGAAAATCCCTTTCCTCTGTTCATCTCTCTGATAAGATTTATAAGCTGCCACCAGAACAAGGAGAGTTAGATATAAACAAGGATTTCAGTTACCAGCAGGTGTTGAATGGTGAAGCAGGGCGTAATATAGTCGCAGATTTAAGAGGTGAAACCATTGAGATAACTTATAAATTTGGAATCGAAAAAAAATCCATAAAATTCGTATTCAATGAAGTTGGTAAGGAAATTCCAATTTCTTCTATCATGCCTGTCTTGGAATTTAATGGAACTATCATTAACATTCCGAGTGATACTTATACTTTCCAAGGGAAAGAAATATATGGTCTAAAGAGAATAAAGAGTCGTGGTACAGAATACCGTATAAAGCGTGAAAGTGAGAATCTTGACTTACGTCGTCTACAAGACACCTGTATCATACAAGTAGAACATGTCTTCTAGATGGCATTGGGTTTGGAAATGGTTACCTATTCCTAATGGATAATTGTTTAGGTACGACATACGGCTGCAATATCAGGGCTGTCAAGAAAAAATAAATATTTTACAAATCGCATTTAACTTATAGGATTTCAACTTTTAACGAACACTGTATATGATGAAGACATTAACAATTTTCAAGTTCCTTATGGTTATATTTTTAACAGGGATGTACATTCAAGTATACGCGCAAAATGACAGACAAAGCCAAATCATTAATAGCGTTAAGAAGAAGTATGGTTCATCAAACAACGGTAAGTTGCTTGTTCAATGCACTAAAAAGAACACAACAAGTATCGAAATCTACCGGGATGCTGAAGCGGCATCGGTTGTCAACCATTCTTATTACATAACGATTAAAAACGGTGTCGTAATAAGACACGCTGGTGAATACGATGGAATGTGTGGTGTGATTGACACTTACACTATCCAAACTCCATATAGGTTTGATTGGGTTATGAAAAAGATAAATCAAGCCAAGTTGTATAAAAGTGCAGGATTAAAGCCCAATAAAGCACGAAGGGGTACAACAAGAATCAATTTCTATTATGGAGAGAAATGTTGGCTGTCTTTATACGATTCAAAGGACAAGTTAAATGTCATCGGTGATTTTATGAAACTTGTTGACCAGATTGTTGAAAGTACGGGTGGAGAACCCGAGTTTGGAGACCCGCTAGTTCCAGACCCAGATCCAATTCCCGTTGACCCAAACCCAGAAATAGAATACAATTTTGATTTTTAATCGGAGAAAGATCCAGCAAGTCATCAATAATAAGTCATCCACATAAAGAATTGTTGAACGATATGCATAATACAACTTTAAAGATAGGACAAGAGTTACGCAGTGACAATATTAAATATCGTATTGAATCTGTTTTAGGACAGGGTAGTTTTGGCGTTACATATAAAGCCAAGGCATATACTATTATGAAAGGAAAGTTGGGTGAAGAACTTGTTGGGATAAAAACTCCTAAAGCCATTAAGGAGTTTTTCATGAAAGATGTCAACGAACGAGATATTTCTGGTAGTATTACAGGCATGACTGAAGATAGTCTGTCCTACAATTATGCACAAAAATTTAAAAGGGAGGCAGAAAATCTTTCTGGGATGAATCATCCCAACATTGTAAAGGTCATTGATTTCTTTAGTGCTAACGGCACCTATTATTATGTAATGGATTATATTGAGGGGGAAAACCTCAATGACTATTTGAAGCGTCATCCAATGAGTGAGAAAGAGGCTACCGATACGATTCTTGAAGTTGCAAAGGCTCTCAAATATATGCATGAAGAAAAGAAGATGCTTCATTTAGACTTGAAACCTGGAAATATAATGCGCCGGGCATGTGATGGACATATTTTTATAATCGACTTTGGCCTAAGTAAACATTACAATGAAGACGGAATACCAGAAACATCAACAAGCGTTGGTCTAGGAACACCAGGCTATGCCCCAATAGAACAGGCTAATAGCAAAAATTCGAAACAATTTAGGGCTACTCTAGATATCTATGCGTTAGGAGCAACTTTCTATAAACTCTTAACAGGCCAAACACCTCCATCGGCAGATGAATTGGTATCTGATGAAGATTTGATTCGCAACAAACTTAACGAGTCAGGAGTTTGTGCTGAACTGGTGAATGTTATTTTTATGTCTATGAATCCCAACGCAAAACTAAGGACACAAACAGTAGCTGATTTTTATCGTGGGATTCTTAATACAACAAAGAGATTTGACAAATTAGGTTCAGTTTCTCAAGAATTATCATTAATTGCTGGAACAATCTCAAAAAACATGTTTTCGTCAAGTGTAACAACATATTCCATTTCACCATTATTAAAATATCGTTACTATTTGGGAATGGTTATAAACATGTTGATAGGCATCTATATGCTTTCCGTTATAATATCTGGCGGAATGTATGATTACGACTGGGATTATCACTATGGCATGTTTGAGCAATTGGCGATAACCTTTACATGTTTTGCTTCTGCCTTATTAGAGTATTTATATATTCATGGACGTAAGTTGTCGTTTCAATTATTACTTACATCAAATTCACTATTTTGGTTCTTCACTATACTGCTAAACTCTATGGATCCGAAGACTGGAATCTCGTATTTTGGTATAGGTTTTTTGGCGTTTTTAATATTGACTCTGATAACTTCCCTTTTTAATTATTATATTAATCGGCTTGGTCTGGTGAAAAGAGATACGAAAGAAGGACAACCACTTCCTGTTGCCAATAACATACAAGGACATCGAGATGCTGTTTACCTTTCTATGATAGTTGCCTTAATTGTGTTTATAGCCTTAATCTGGGGAGCCATAAAATCTGGTCATGGTATTTCTACTGCAGAAGAAGTTGATTTAGGGCTTAGTGTGAAATGGGCTGGCTATAATATCGGAGCAACAGAACCACAAGACACTGGTTCTGTATTTAACAGAAATACGATATTAACTGAAGCAGAACTGTTAGTCTACAAGAAAAAAGGATGGCGATTACCAACAAATGCAGAATGTCTTGAACTTAAGGAAAAGTGTGAATGGGAACGGGTGAATTACAGAGGTGTTTCGGGTTGGACTATAAAAGGGCCAAACGGGAAATCTATTTTCTTCCCTATGAGAAGTGCCAAAGTAGAGTGGGAGAATGATGATGGTTACTATCTAATGGCTAATAATGAGTGCATGTTAATTTATGGCTTTCAAGGTGCATTTATTGGAGAATATAGTAATGACATGGTGTTTATGCGCCTTGTAAAAGACAAATAATTTCTTATAACAAAACATGTTAGGCAAACAAATGAGATGTAATCTTGTAATTGTTATAATCAGTACGAAAAATGATTGGCAAAACGCTACAAAACGGGAGATATGCGGCAAACCTCTATGATTTGGATATCTCACAGGAAAAGATGGAGGCTATGTTCCTTGCCCTGATGTCAGACAGCCAAAAGGAAATTGTCAGTGACAAGAGCAAAATAGGGAAGCTGCTTGCCGAATACAACAGGCCCTTTAAGGAATACATGACAAATTACAATCCGTTAGATTATGACATTGTCATGATAGATTTATTAAATAATGTAGATGATGAATTAGATAATACAAGAGAAACTGACGAAGATGAAAAAAATGAACACGCGCTGCAAAAAGGGGCAGTATTGAAAGGTACTTCCTACCAATACAAAATAGAGGAGGTGCTGGGGCAAGGGAATCAGATAGTCAAAACTCTCGGAAGGGGAAGTTTCGGCATCACCTACCTTGCAACAACCAAGGTCGCTTTGTCTGGAGGACTTGGCAAAATGGATGTGACTGTAAATGTCGCCATTATGGAATTCTTTATGGAAGAGTTCAATAGTCGTTCCAGAGATGGTAGCAGTGTTGATGGTACCAGCGCATCATTAGTAAAAAACTATAGGAAGAAATTTCATCGAGAAGCTAAAAATCTCGGAAAACTGAAACATCCTAATATCGTGAAGGTGTTAGAGGTGTTCGATGAGAACAACGGGTCACCTGCATAACCATGTGTGAGCGTACACTAAAACCGTGATTTTTTTCGTTCTTATAAGAAACGAGATGTCACAATGAATCCACAATACGAAATACTTGCCGAATGTTTGTTGCCAACACATATGTTGGAATGGTTTGAGCTATATGAAAGGATAGGATATTTCTTTAGGTCAAATGATTCTAAAGCTAAATAGTAAGAATCTAACAAACTGACAAAAAGAAGCGAAACCGTTGTGGTTCGTTAACTTATGGGTGCAAAAATTATAATAGTTATGAATGAGTTGTCAAAAGGAACATATTTAAAGGACGGTAAATACAGAATAGAGTCTGTATTGGGCCAGGGTGCCTTTGGCATAACCTATCTGGCCACTGCGAAACTGACGGTGTCGGAGAATCTTGGCTCAATGAACGTTTCTGTGAAGGTTGCTGTCAAGGAATTTTTTATGCATGACATTAACCAACGCAATGAAGGTGAAACGGCCATAACGGGTACAGAAAGTGCAACTGCTGTCAGATATAGGGAAAAATTCCGCAAAGAGGCACAGAACCTGTCGCGGATGAATCATCCTAATATCGTAAAAGTACTTGATGTCTTTGACGAGAACAATACGACATACTATGTGATGGAGCACATAGAAGGCCGCAATCTGGATGAGTTCATCCTACAACAAAGTGGAATAAAGGAAACGGAAGCTTTGGCAAAAATTAAAGACGTCGCATTAGCATTATCCTATATGCATGAGCACAAGATGCTGCATCTTGATATCAAGCCAAAGAATATAATGATGGACTCCAATCAGAAATTATATCTGATAGACTTTGGACTGTCAAAGCAGTATGATGACAAGGGCGAGCCTGAGTCGAGTACAACTATAGGATTCGGCACCCCAGGTTATGCGCCAATAGAGCAAGCTAATTATACACAGGATGGCACCTTCCCAGCTACATTGGACATATATGCGCTTGGAGCAACTTTATATAAGATGGTTACGGCAGAGACACCTCCTAAAGCTTCAGATGTGTTCGAGGAAGGATTAAACATATCTCTGCTTAAAGAAAAGGATATATCCGATTCTCTGGTAGAAGCTATAGTTAAAACCATGTCGCCTAAGAAGAAAGACAGACCTCAGTCTGTTAACGAGTTTCTGACATTATTGGATATTGCAAAAGAGAAAGGCATTGAATCTAGCAGGGATGTTGTAAAGGATGCAGACCTTCTAAAATATCCTGACGATTCTATATATATAAGTATGATGCCTAATTCATATTTTGATCTTTCATTTGTTTTCGAACTCTGTCATGACACATCGTGCCACGTTACCATAGAGAGCAACTCACAAGTGGAAGTTGAAGAGGAATGGGGGAACGGGTTGCCAGAAGATGTGATGGAATATATGAAAGGGAATGGGTTCTTTGATAAAAAACACTGGGAAAACGAATCTTCCACCCTTCCTGACCATTATTTCTTGACATATACAGTAGTCTGTGAGTTTAGATATAAGGACGGAACTAGTTTTGTTAGAAAAACGGATAATGCTGACAAAACATACAATAACAAGTTGCTAAATGCTGTAGAGAAACTAATATGGAATACTTCCTTGAGGAAGTGGATGATTGAAGCTGGACAACAGCCACCCCTTATGGAGGATGACGATAACGTCTTGGATGTCGTCAAGGCTGAGGAGAAGATAATGATCCTACCTGATACAGACTTGATAAAGTTTGATTATTTCTGTGCGACTAAGCCATCGCCATATCATAGGAGCTATGAGGTTAAGATAACAATAAACTCTATTGCACTCAAACTATATTCTGCTGGGAACCTGTTGTTTGATGGTAATTTCCCGTTTCATGGCTATAAGTTCTATTCGCTCATTGGACTTATTACTTCAATGAATATACATATGATAAACATTGAGGACAATGGGTGTGTCGGGTGCGAAAGACTAATACTGGAACTTCAAAAAAATGGTGAGAGTTATATGAAGGTAGAGGCCTGTGGTAATGAGCATGTTACGTACGCTGGCACAACAAATGCAAATCTGTTTCTGATAAAGAATGAAATCGAAAGTCTCATTCCTAACTTCCGCTCTATTTATGCACAGGAAGAAGCCTTCGACATCTCAGATATCAAGAAGGAAACTGTTATAGCAGATGGAATTAGTTTTAATATGGTATATGTCGAGGGGGGGAGCTTCATGATGGGGAACGACTCAGAGATTGCGAATAATGACGAACGCCCAGTTCACAAGGTTTGCATAAATAGTTACTATATTGGAGAGATGCAGGTTACCCAATCGCTTTGGGAGACAGTCATGGGAAACAATCCCTCGAAAATAAAATTACCCAACGGCCCCGTGGAAAGCGTGTCATGGCATGACTGCAACAGATTTATCGGCAAACTGAATCGTATTACAGGCCGTGGGTTCAGACTGCCGACAGAAGCGGAATGGGAATATGCAGCACGAGGAGGCAATAGGGGGCATAACTTCATCTTCAGCGGTAGTAATCGGCCAGAAATTGTTGGCTGGTATCTGGGTGACTGGGGGGGTATTCATGAAGTTGGACGGAAGAATCCGAATGAACTGGGACTATATGACATGAGTGGTAATGTCTGCGAGTGGTGTGAAAGTAAATATGTTAGTTATAAGAAGGGAGTTAAGTCACTCTTGGCGAATGTCATTGAGAAAAAACGTATCATGCGTGGAGGTAGTTGGCGGGAATTTGCCGACACCTGTAGAGTGACAGCACGCTATTGTACCCAACCTGACGATAAGGGCGATTATATAGGCTTAAGGTTGGTTATGTCTGTCTAATTTATAAATATATGAAATAAAATATACAATGGAAGAATTAGGCTGTGGGAAAACATTGCAGGGCGGTAAATACAAGATAGTTAAGACTCTCGGAAGGGGAAACTTCGGCATTACCTACCTTGCTACAACTAAGGTTGCTTTGTCTGGTGGACTTGGCAAGATGGATGTGACCGTAAATGTTGCCATCAAAGAGTTCTTTATGGAAGAGTTTAATAGCAGTTCAAAGGATGGCAGCAGTGTTGATGGTAGTAATGTTTCATTGTTCAAGAATTACAGGAAGAAGTTCTACCGTGAAGCAGAAAATCTCAGTAAACTCAGGCATCCTAATATTGTAAAGGTTCTTGAAGTTTTCGATGAAAACAACACCACATACTATGCAATGGAGTTTGTAAATGGTGAAAGTCTTGATGATTATATCAAGAGTAAAGGTCGTATGCCAGAGGAAGAAGTGTTGGGCCAGTTGAAAGAAATCGGTGAGGCCTTGCAGTATATGCATGAGAACAAGATGTTACATTTGGATTTGAAACCCAAAAACATCATGCGAAACATGGATGGACATATGCTCTTGATTGACTTTGGTCTATCTAAGCAATATAATCAAAATGGCGAACCAGAATCAAGCACGACACTTGGACACGGTACTCCTGGTTATGCCCCAATTGAACAAGAAAACTACAAACAAGATGGCACATTCCCTGCCACCTTGGATATATATGCTCTAGGAGCCACAGTGTATAAGATGCTCACAGGTTCTACACCGCCTCATGCGTCTGATATACTCAGTGAGGGGTTTCCTGAAGACCTGTTTGCAAAACTTAGAATAAGTATAGAAACTACTGCTATGGTTAGGAAAGCCATGAGTCCAGTAAAGAAGCAAAGATACCAGAATGTTTCGGAGTTGCTTGATAATATCAAATCAGCAGAACCCGATGATATTCGAAATAAAGATTATGGTTCTTATAAGAAAGTTGTTAGCGAGGCAGAGTTTGGAACGGAAAATGTTATAAACGTAGAAATTGATGATCCTCTTCTGATGCCAGACAGTGTAATCCGACTCTCTCTTAAGAATCCATTGCCAGGAACACTTTCCTATGATTTCTATTTGGATATTAGTGGTCCTAACAATAGACACAACGCAATCATTTACAGAGGAAAGAAAAAAATCGCAGATGAATTCTGGTGGGGTGCATTGAGTAAAGATGTGATTGATGCATTGAGAAAGAATGGTTTCTTTAGCAAAGTGCATTGGGAAAAAGAGTCATCGACGACACCATTAACTGGTATTGATGTTTCATGTGCGTTCTTCTATAAAAATGGTGAAAAGTTTGTTCGGGAAGTTAAGTATGCAAATCCTAGTTACCGCCATCTATTGTTGGATGCTGTTCAAAACGTTGTCAAGGTTAAGGAGTTGTCTAAGTGGATAGACTGTGCTTTAGACAGAGAGCAATCGTACAGTCGTGAGGATATTGACCAATATGGTATATCTATTCTCTCCATAACTCCTGACCACAAATTACCGATTTATTATAGGGGACATTCATTTATTGGAAATGATATTGGTGTTTCAAAACTAAAGTCGCAGTCTGGTGTAGGCAATGCATTTGAAAGAGTTAAATATAGTTTGCAAAAGAATAATGATGGTAGAAAAAAACTTGACATCTATTTAACAAATAATCAAGAGAGCATCCAGAACGCTTTCAATATCGTAACGTATTGCAGTAAATCAGACCTTTACAGAATCTTGAATAAGTTGAAACAAAATCCAGCAGTTTTTGGAAGGCATCGTATTATTCAGGAAATGCAGTTGGTCGCACTATGCTTTGGCGATATTGAAGATACATTAGTGAGCTTTGAATATCAGCATCTATATTGCGAGACTGTTATAGACGGCGGTGTTTATGAAACACTAAAGAGCGGCTACCTTAATGAGAAACAAGCGTATACAAAGGAGGCCATAGACCAAATGCTGTCCGAACAAGAAGTCACAAAACACGTGACCAAAAATCTTTCGACTTTTGAAGGATTTGCATACTTTATCTTAGGAGGTATAGCACAATATCACATCCTAGAGAAGGACTGGGAAGAAGATGCAGTCTTGCTTTCCACATTTCCATTTGATATTAAATGTGAGATTTGGATTAATGGGCGTTATCGCGATGGGCTATGTTTGATAGATCGTGATACGACAATTCCATGCCAAAGATCAGAAATTATTAATGATGACAATTGTACCCTAATCATTTCGTTCCTTGGCAAACGATTCTCTTTAAACATAAAAGAGCTATTTTGGTATAATCCAAAATTCTTCGAAACACTGTTGATATTGATGCAAGGTCGAGAATAAAGTTTGGGCTAAAAGACAAAGAAACGAATAAAGAAATCACCTTATTAGAGACAGAGCTATTCAACTACGAAGTAAAAACAAATAACGAAGATACAACATGGTAGGACTCAAGCAAGGAAGTACGCTAAAAAGCGGAAAATACAAAATCGTCAAGACCTTAGGACAAGGTAGTTTTGGTATAACTTATCTTGCAACGACGCGCATCTCAATGGATGGGCAGTTGGGCAGGATGGACATTAATGTAAACGTAACCATCAAGGAGTTCTTTATGTCCGACTTAAACAGTAGGTCATCTGATGGAACGAATGTAGAAAGGACGAGTAGTACATTGGTCAAGAACTACTTAAACAAGTTTCGCAAAGAAGCCGAGAACTTAGCAAAACTTCACCACCCGAATATAGTAAAGGTCTTAGAGGTTTTCGACGAGAATAATACGACATACTATGTAATGGAGTACGTTGATGGTGAAACCATAGATGAATATATCAAGTCTAAGGGGCACTTATCGGAAAGTGAATCTTTGAAGATAACGCAAGATGTTTGCTCTGCATTGTCTTACATGCATGAACATAAGATGCTCCATCTGGATTTGAAGCCCAAGAATATCATGCGTAATTCAGAAGGGCATATTTATCTTATAGATTTTGGACTTGCAAAGCAGTATAACGATAACGGCGAGCCAGAATCAAGCACAACGTTAGGACTTGGCACTCCTGGATACGCTCCAATAGAACAGGCTCATTATAAGAAAGATGGCACTTTCCCTGTAACACTCGATATTTATGCGGTCGGAGCTTCATTATATAAAATGCTGACAGGTAAAACTCCGCCAGAATCATCGTATGTTTTAAATGATGGTTTACCCCACGACGCGCTTAAAAAAGTAGGCGTAAACGACAATGTTATAGCTGTAGTTGAGAAGGCTATGGCTCCAATTAAAAAAGATAGATATCAAACGGTCACAGACTTGTCAAAGGCTATCTTTATGTTATTATCAAACGACGAACTACCAAAAACCGAAGATGAGGAAGAAGGAACAACCATTGACACAGATTCAGGGGAAAGGGATAAAGTGGAAATTGATCCAAATATAGATGAAATAGAATTCCATTTTATTGGAAGTAGTTACCCTGGAAGCAGGAGTTACGAAACTCACATAACAGATAAAACTATTTCACTTAAGATTTCCTGCTATGGCGACATTTTACTTGAAGAG
>Ga0247611_10010767_pt1 | contig 10685 bp, 8 predicted proteins | sample 177DNAGHGhighgp2_FD_192422 | JGI IMG/M metagenome (GOLD analysis project Ga0247611, IMG submission 192422) | Sheep rumen microbial communities from Palmerston North, Manawatu-Wanganui, New Zealand - 1770 DNA GHGhigh gp2 | ecosystem: Host-associated > Mammals > Digestive system > Stomach > Rumen ... | reverse complement strand
TGGCCTTCCCGAGACGGGCGTTACGGTTTTCCGCCTTGACGAGAAGATGGACCATGGCCCGATCCTTTCGCAGAAGGTCGTGAAAATCGACCATCAGGATACAACAGCGAGCCTGCTCGAGAAAATGGTTGCCCCCGGTTGCGAGGCGCTCGACGAGGCGATTGCGCAGCTCAAAGGCGGTTGCGAGAAGGACTTGACGCAGGACCATGCGCAGGCTTCCGGTGCCCCCAAGCTCAAGAAAGAAGAAGGCCGTATTGATTTCAACTTGCCGGCAATCGTTATCCATAACCGCATCCGCGCCTTCAATCCGTGGCCGGGCGGATACGCGACCCTTTCGGGCCGTACGGTTTACCTGCGCAAGACGGACGTTGTCGGCGTAGGCGATTGCAAGGCCGCTCAGGGCGTATCGAACGTTGCTCCGGGCTCCATAGAATTTAAGGACAATCGCCTGTTTGTCGGTACCGGCGATGGCCTGCTTGAAGTTATTGAAATCCAGGCCGAAGGCAAGAAGCCGATGCCTGTCGCCGACTTTATGCGCGGACTCCAGAAGCGCGAAGGACTTGCATTTTGCTGACGGAACGTGAAGAGGCTTACCGCGTTCTTCTGCTTTGGCAGAAGGAAGGAACTTTCATCAAGGAAAGCGGTATTCCTCCGTTTGCGATGGAAGTGGCGCTTGGCGTGTGCCGCCGCCACTTGTACTTGCAGTATTTCATCAAGTCGCTCGTGAAGAAAATGCCCTCGGTGGAGGCCTGCACCATACTGGAGATGGGGCTCTTCCAGATGTTCTTCATGGATGTGCCGGACTATGCCGCTATCGATTCCTGTGTGGAACTTGCGAAGTCTGCTAACCTGGGCGAAGGAACAGTGCGCCTTACTAATGCGGTGTTGCGTTCTGCACGTAGGACCGGCATGCCTAAACTCCCGTCTCAGCGCGTGCGCCGCGTGAGTATCGAGAATTCTATTCCCGAATGGCTGGTGCGCCGCTGGTTCGACGTTTATGGTGGTGACCGAGCCGAAAGCATTGCGCATGCTACCTTGGAACGCCCTGTGGAATGGATTCGCGTGAACCTCCAGAAGACAAGTGCCCCGGTGCTTGCCGAAAAAATAGGCATTACGGGCGCGAGCATCCTGTATGACCGCTTTATCGAAATTCCTCGCGACGTGGGCGTGAAGGTCTTGCTTGCCTTGCCGGAATTCTCGGCGGGCATGTTCTCGTTCCAGAATCCTTCTGCATACGATGTCGTGAAGCTCCTGGATGCAAAGCCGGGAATGAAAGTGTGGGATGCCTGTGCCGCTCCCGGCGGGAAGACGGCGCTGCTTGCGGAAATGGACCCGACGCTTGATATCCATGCGAGCGATTCGTCGGAATTCCGCCTTGAGAAAATGCAGGACTTGATAAGCCGCCTTGGTCTTACGAATGTGAAACTTTCGCACATTGACGTATTGAACGCGGCAGGCACTGTTGTCGGAGAAACCTTCGATAGAATACTCCTCGACGTTCCCTGCAGCAACATGGGCGTGATTGCGCGTAGGCCCGAATCGGTTTACCGCCTGACGCCCGAATCGATTGCGGAACTTTCGAAACTGCAGTACGAAATTCTCGAACGCGCCTCGGTAATGCTTAAGCCTGATGGCCGCCTGGTGTATGCCACGTGCAGCCCCGATCCGGCAGAAACGACGCAGGTCATTAACAGGTTTGTCAAGGCTCATCCTGAATTTGTGAAGGTCGGGGACCCGATGCTGCCCGGTAGCAGGGATGCCCGCCTGGATGGATTTTTTGCACAGGCACTGGAGCGGAAAAAATCATGAAACTGACAAGAACATTTTTTGCCGCGCTTTTACTTGCCGCGGTGGCGTGGGCGCAAGAAGCCGCGCCAGTGGATACGCTCGCGTACGCTTTCCACAAGGGCTACATCTCCATCGAGGGCGGCGAGATGTATCCGTTTGGTGACCTTCAGGATGCCGTGGAAAATGCCTTCTATGGTGGAGTCGGTTTCCGTTACAGTTACTGGCCCGACTTTGATGGATTCGTGCATTTCAACTATGCTTACGTGAAGGTGCTTGCCGACGGTATTCCGTTCCCGGGCGTTCACCAGTTCGTGGGCAGGTTGGGGCTGGATTGGCACTGGAAATTGTTGCGACCGCTGGCGATTGGAGCTGGCTTTACCTGTAACTGGACTCGCGCCGACTACGATGGCGATGAAAACTACTTTACCGGTCGTGGGGGAATGCTTGTCGACAATGAGACTGAATTCGGGTGGTTTGCCCGCATCAACATGCCGTTCCTGTATTTCAAGGAATTTACTGCGGGTCTGAATGCCTTGTGGGAACAACTCTGGACCTTGCCGGAGCGTTCTAACATGTTGACTATCGGCTTCTATATCGAAAGGAGGATCTGGTAATGAAGAATTCTCTTTTCTGCATGGCTTTTTTGGCGATAGTTCCTTTCTGCGGAATTACTCATGCTGCAATCGATGCCGAAATGGAAGGTATGGAGGCGGTTAGTCGCGATGATGGAACCTTCCTTGTCGGTGGGCCTACTTACCAGTTTGACCGCATTCTCGGTGCGGGTGGTATTCATAGTGAAAGCGAACTTTGGACTCCACAAAAACTGAGACACCGTCTGCTATTCAACCGCATGTCCGTCTTACCGTCGTGGAACCCCTACGAGCCATCGGTATGGGTAAAGACTGGTAACGAACTCGGTGACATGATATATCAGGATGTGATAACCGAGAATGATAGACCTACGAATCGCACGCCGATTCTGGAAGGTGGCTTCAGGACTCCGTCCTACAAGGGTTTCTGGGCGACGGCCCGTGGATTCCAAGATGACCATTATTCATCCCGCACTGCGAGTTACCGCAAGAAGATGGTCTCGGACGAGTTTTCCCTTTTTGGTGAAAACTATCCGATGTTCAGTTCGGGCTATGCGGGCCTCGGCTATACGAATGACTTTATAAACGCATCGCTGCTTGTGGGCGAGGAATACCTCTGGGAATACACGGAATCTTCCCGCTGGATTCCTGTGTTCATGAAGCCGCGAATAGAAGCGCGTGCCGACTTCTTGAATTTTGAAATTACCGCAGCATTTGAAGATGCGGAATACCAGAATGCGAAGAGAAAGGAATCTGGCGAACGCAAGGAAGTGAATGGCTCTGTGCTTTACAAGTGCGGGGAGGCTTGCCAGAAGGGCGTGTTCCAGATTTCTGCGGGGCTAGCTTTCCGTGTTGTCGATGACGAGGGTACGGTTTATACCGGGCTCAACGACGACCATGTGTTCTGGCCGTTTATGCAGTTGCGGATTGCTCCGCTGCGCTGGCTCAAGGCCGACGTCATGTTCGGCATGAATGACGTGGACTGGCTCGTGCAAGATAGCATCGAGATGTCGCTTCCGGTGGAGGTGAAGAATCTCGGTGTGACGCTTGGCGTTAAGAATATTTCGGGTACGCGCCTGAATCCGCTCGCCGATGACAAGGAATTCTTCGACATGGGTGATGTGGAGAGTGTGATTGAACTCTCGCCAGGCGGTGCGATGACTCTGCTTGAAGGGTATCTCGCCTTTGCCGATACAATCGCATCTGTGTCGCTTGGTGGCAGGGCTTCATTCTGGGCGGAACGCGGAGCGGAGACGTTTGATGTGGACGGCTATGTGGAAGATGGCGGGTACGAGTTCCGCTATGGCGATGTCTCTCGAATCAATTCGTGGATAAAGGGCATAACGGGTGAACTCTGGCTCGATGCCTGGCTTGGTGAAATGTTCAAGTTCCGCGCCCTGGCCGGTTTCGAGAGAATTGACGGCGACGATAGGCGATTCGAGGTGACGCCATCGGAGTTCTTCGTCGCATTTACGGGAGACTGGCTTATCCGCAAGTCCTTCCGCGTATCGCATTCTCTGCGCTACAGGAGCGATGCCCAGTGGAACCTGCGTAGCAGTGATCCACTTATCGTGAAGGGTGACTGGTACTGGGATGCCACTTTTGAGCAGATGTTCCCCAAGTATGGTCTTTCTCTTGCCGGGTCATTAATTCACGTGCTGGCGGACGAAGTCGTTCAGGTTCCCGGGGCGGATTACGATAGGATTCGCTTTGTCTGCACGGTGCGGAAAAAATTCTAGTTTGTAAGTAAAAATTATCCTTTAAACGCCAAAATTGGCCTTGACAGAAAAAAAAGTTTGCTATATTATCCCCTGTTCCTGAAAAGGAACAGGGTTTTTTGGACCGTTGGTGAATAAAGGAGTTTTTACGTGAATCATCTGATTCCTCGAATGCTGATGCATCTGGCCTGCTGTTGTGCCATTGTAATTTTTGTTTGTTCTTTTTTTTCGACCTAATCTAGTGCCAGTTTCAATGCCTTGAGGCTGAAACTGTTGGCGAAAACATCTCTTGCGACATCCTTGGAAACCCATGTAAAGCGGCTTTTTGTCGCTTTGTATTTGAGTTTGATGTGCAGGACTCTGCATTCGATTTTATGGACGGTAATCCCGTGCCGGAAAGCTCCACAATCTTTTACGGAGGCGACTCTGTCGCTGTCGATATATCGTTCTGCCTGCGGGGGAATGCCCACCGTTGCATTTTTTTGTGTCTCGAAATGGGGTAGGGCGAGTTGCCCGCGGAGGAACGCTTGGCCGGTGGAGACGGCAAGGATTTTGCCGTCGGCGCTTTCAATGACAAGCGCCGTGCCGTGCCACTCTTTTTGCACGCGCGTTTTTTTGGGCGGGAAATCTTCGGTTCGCTCGTCGCTGTATGCACGGCACCCGCTGGCCAGCGGGCAAGCCTTGCATTCAGGAACCTTTGACTTGCAGATGGTGCGCCCGAGTTCCATCAGGGCCTCGTTGTGCATGTAGGCTTTCGGGCTATCCGCAACCATGCGGGCATATTCCCAGTAAGTTTCCGCAGCTTTACCGACGGGTAAAAAGTCGAGGGCGTAGAACCGCGAAAAGATGCGTACCAGGTTCCCGTCCAGAATCGCTTCTCTCTTGTGTAATGCGAGGCTGAGGATTGCTCCTGCGGTATATGCGCCTATTCCCGGTAGCGATTCGAGTTCCTTGCGGGTTTGCGGGAATTTCCCTCCGGCCTTGGCGACAATTCTGGCTGTCTTCAATATGTTCCGTGCACGGCTGTAGTAGCCAAGCCCCTGCCAGTATCGGAATACTTCTTCTTCGCTTGTCTTTGCTAGCGTCTCTATGTCAGGAAAACGTTCCATCCAGCGGACAAAATAATCCTTTACGGTCGAGACCTGTGTCTGCTGGAGCATCGTCTCGCTGATCCACACTGCATACGGGTCACGCTTCGCGTCGATGTCCGTTGGCCTCCATGGGAGGTTCGCTGCGTTCTCCTTGAACCAGTCGCGTAGATGCTTCAGGATTTTTTCGTCCATATTGATGTTGGGAAAGAACGATTGTTAAAACCTGTAGTATTTGCGCTTTAACTTACGGAAGAAATCGAACTGAGCCTTGGTGGAGGATTCCATCGTGTATTTGAGGGAGCGCTCGTGGGCGGTCTCGCGCATTTTCCGATAGGTTTCCGGTTCTTCGAGATATATGCGGCGGCATTCTTCGAGTGCATCGAGCCAGGCGGTTTCGTCAATGGGGAGAATGCGGCCTGCAGCATTGTCCATCACGATGTCGTGCGGACCGCCGTAATTGCTCACCAGGGCGGGCGTGCCTGTCGCCATCGCTTCGACTACGACATTCCCGAAGGTGTCGGTGACGCTTGGGAACAGGAAGAAGTCCGAATCGGCGTAGAGGCTCGCGAGCGCTTCGCCGCCCTGCTCGCCTGCGAAGTGCACGCTGTTGTCGCCTTCGTAGAATTTCTTGATTTCTTCGAGGTACCAGCCGTACCCTACGTACATGAGTTCCACGTCGTCGTGTAATGCGGCGAACTTCTTCCACACGCCGTTCAGGAACTCCAGGTTCTTTTCTTTCGAGATACGGCCGATAAACGAGAAACGGACCTTGCGTGCGGATCCTGTCTGTATGGCGCTGGACGGAGATCCGTTAAATTTTTCCCACATGCCCTTGCCACGTAGGTCAGGGGAGAACTTCTCGAGCGGGAGGCCGCGCGGCAGTATCTGTACTTGACTTGCAGGGACTTTTAGTTGCGAGGTGAGAATTTCTGCGTAATCCTTGCAGGGACTTACGACGGGCTTGGTCATACCGTAGAAAATCTTCATGAGCCAAAGCACGAAGTAGTACATCCACTTTGCCTTCACGAGCGTGCGTGTATAGGTGGGCACGTCGGTACGGTAGTGGCTAAAGACCTTGATGCCTGCGACCTTCGCGCAGAAACATACGAGCCAGGCTCCGGGGCTTGGTGTCTCAAGTTCGATTAGGTCGACTGGGTAGCGCTTGAGCAACCGGAGTACGGGGCCAACACGTGGGATGGCGAGTTCGCTGTTCGCGTATCCGAGCTGTTCCATGCTGAACAGGCGCGGAAGCAGAATGCAGTAACTGCTCTCGACGACACCGCAGGGGCGCGTGTTGAAGGCGCTTCCTGCAAGGAAAGCCTTCATGTTGTGGGAGCGCATGTAGGGAATCACGTTCCTCAGGTTGTTAGCAATCCCATTTGTCTCGTCCAGGTTGTCGGAATAGAATAGGATGCGGACATCGTCGGCGGGGCGTTTGCAACGTTCCTGCTTTAAGTAACTGCGCAGTTTTAGAAGCGTGGGAATGTTCACGAGAAGCGCCCCGAATACGATTGGCGGAATCATGCCGGTTCGTAGGTTTCCGGGAGGCTGGTGCTTGAAACTGAACATCTTCCTAAAGGTGCTCGTGACGGTGCGTCCGAAAATGTGGGGGCGCGTATCGAGGGTGTCCGTAGCCTTGAGTTTCGAAGAAGTCCGCTTTTTGTTATCCATGATGGCGAAATTTACGAAGTTTTCGTGTACTTTGTCAAATGCCGTAGGCTTCTTTCTTGAGTTTTCGGAAGTATTCGAATTGCGCTTTTGATGCGTTTTCCAGGGTGTAGGTGCGGCTCTTCTCGTAAACGCGCTCGCTCATGGCGCTGTAATCCTTAGGGCGGTTCTTCTTGAGCTCGTAGCACTTCTCAAGAGTATCGACCCAGACGTCTTCGTCCATGGGGCAAATGAATCCGTGTGCCTCGTCGGAGACGATGCTTTTGGGACCGCCAAAATCGCTGACAACGGCAGGGGTGCCGCTTGCCATGGCTTCGACGACTACGTTCCCGAAGGTGTCTGTCGTGCTCGGGAAAACGAAAAAGTCCGCATCGGCATAGAGGCCTGCGAGAGTCTCGCCGCCCTGCTCACCGGAGAAGAGAACTTCGGGATGGTCTCGGTAGATTTCCTTGAGTTCATCGAGGTACCAACCGTATCCGACGAACAAAAGCTGTACGTCGTTATGCCTTGCGGCAAACTTCATCCATACGTTGTTCAGGAAAGGAATGTTCTTTTCTTTGGAAATGCGCCCGCAGAACATGAACTTTACGGTCTTTTTTTCACCGAATTTTTCCCAGGTGCCCTTGTTCGCATTCGATGGATCGAACTGATCGAGCGGAATCCCACGCGGAAGCATTACAATCTGGTTGCGCGGGACTAGGAGCTGCTTGTTCAAAATCTCGACATAGTCGTGACAGGGGCTGATGACGGGTCTTGCCATCTTGTAAAAGATTCTCATGAGCCACAGCACGTACACATGCATCCACTTGGCCTTCACGAGTGTCTTGGTGTAGGTGGGTACGTCGGTGCGGTAGTGGCTGAGAACCTTTACTCCGGCAACGAAAGCGCAGAGCCGTACGAGCCAGGCGCCTGGGCTTGGGGTCTCGAGTTCGATAATGTCGACAGGGTATCGCTTTAGCAGGCGCAGTACCGGCCCGATGCGCATGATGTCGAGCTCGCTGTTCGCATATCCGAGCAGTTCCATGCTGAAAAACCGCGGCAACAGGAAACAGTAGCCGTTCTCGACCACGCCGCAGGGGCGCGTGTTGAAGGCGATGCCCGCAAGCCCGGCTTCCATGCCGTGTTCGCGCATGTAGGGTACGATGTGACGCAGGTTGTTCGCGATGCCGTTTGTCTCGTCGAGCAGGTCGCTGTAGAATAGCACCCGTACCTTGTCGGGGTCGCGTTCCTTTCGCTCCTTGTTCATGGCGAAGCGGAGCTTTATGAGCCCAGGAATGTTTAAAAGCCAGATGCCGAAAATGATAGGCGGAATCCAGCAGGTACGGATATTTCCGGGAGGCTTGTGCTTCATGGCCCAGTACTTGCGGAACGTACTGGTGACATGCCTGCCATAGATGGGTGTACGTGTGTCAAGAATGTCGGTCAGTCTAACCCTTGTTGAACTTAACGCAGTCGTCATACTTCACTCCTTTCCCACCGAAAAGGTCAAGTGCCGATCCGATGGTGAGGTCAACTTTTCCGCCCGAAATATCTTTGACGTGTTTTAGGTCTTCTAGCGTTTTTGCGCCGCCCGCGTAGGTGGCGGGAATAGGGCTGTGGGCGGCAAGGAATCGTATTAGGTCATCGTCCATTCCTTGCTGCTTGCCTTCGACATCGGCTGCGTGTACCAGGAACTCGTCGCAGTAGCGGGCGAGTTTGGTAAGCGTCTCTTCCGTAATCTCGACGTCGATGAGCGTCTGCCAGCGGTTTATTGCGATATTCCAGTGGGGTGTTTCGCCGGGTGCGGAGGTGCGCTTGCAGCTGAGGTCCAAGACCAGGTGTTCCTTGCCGACAACTTCTACAAGGCGTTCCAGGCGGCTGATGTCGAATTTACCTTCGGGGAAAATCCAGCTCGTGACAATCACGTGGCTTGCGCCGGCGTCGATGTATTCCTTCGCGTTGTCCGCAGTGATGCCTCCGCCCACTTGGAGCCCGCCCGGGTATGCCGAAAGTGCGGCCTTTGCCGCATCGACATTTCCCTTGCCAAGCATTATTACGTGCCCGCCCTTGATGTTGTCTTTTTTGTAGAGTTCTGCGAACCATGCAGGGGAACGGTCCGTCTCGAAGTTGGTCTTGAGGCCCACGCCGCTATCGCTTAGGGAACTTCCGACAATCTGCTTGACCTTGCCGTCGTGCAAGTCTATACAAGGGCGAAACTTGGTCATTAGTCTTTAACCCCCGTAACGGTCCAGTCGATTTTTTTGCCATGGCTTGCGTCGCTACGCCCACGGTAGAACATAACCTCTCCACCGGCAGCAATCTTCATTGCCTTCTTTGCGAACCATCCGTCAATCTTGTCCAAGAGCGATGCCTTCTGGTAGGTCTTGCTTACGGGGAAATTGAGGGCGGGGGAGCCGTCCTTCCACTCGATGGACAGTTCCTTTTTGGGGAATTTCTTGCCGCTGTAGCCTTCGCCTTCGTCCTTGATGCTTGCAGGGACTACGAGCTTGATGCCTTCGCCCCCGTTGTAAAGCGCATACCCGAGCAATCCGCCTTTTGGCGTGATAGAAATCCTGCCGGCGTAAAGGGGCGAACGGGCGTTCGTGCTAAAGTTGAGCGAACGGAGGGCGATTTCGGTCGGCTGTACCGTTTGCCAAGTCTGGTCCATGTAGGCGTATCCTTTCACGGAAATAGTGTCTTCATTGTAGCCGATGCGGCCAGAGACGCGCCCGTAGGGAATGTGGATATACTGCGCGAATTTTTCGCTGCCGACTTTCCATACGCCGTCACCTAGGACCTTGCCCTGCTCGGCGCTTTCGAACGTAAGGTCAAGGAAGAATTTGCCTTCCTTGTCGGCGGTAAACAGCACACGGTGGCCCTTGCCGGGCTTGTTTTCCATCATGTATTCGCCCTTGATGTCGATGGTCGACTTTTCCTTGAGGGCCTTGAGGCGTTCTGGTGGATACTGGCGGCCTACGGTATGGGTCTTGCCCTTGAAATTCCAGAGTGTCATGTCGCAGCCGATTTTTCGGCCGGAACCGGGAACATTAAGCGTGGAATAGTTGATAAAAGCGCGTGTGCCGTTGTCGAATACGAACTGGTAACTCCAGTTTTCGTTGAAATCCTTGGCATTCGAACTGTGTGGCATAAAATCGCTTGCGGTGAGGTTGCGTGCAGAGCCTGCAGGGGCTGTAACATCGCTTGCCCAGGCACTTGCGACGAGACTCACGGCGATTGCCATAATAATCATGTTTACGTTGTTTCGCATTACTATAAAAATAGAAATTTAGGTAAAAAAAGACGCCCTTTTATCGGGGCGTCTGTCGTTATGTCGGAATCTTTGAGCGTGTTTACAGTGGCAGGTCCTTGCCCATGCCGTTCTTGAGCTCGGTGCGGCGGCGTACCACCATCTCGTTGAATAGGTCGGTGAGGCTGTCTTCGATGCTGATCATGGGCTTCCAGCCGAGAGCATTGATCTTGGTTGGGTCGCCAACAAGCAGGGGAATGTCGTTGATGCGCTCGTATGCAGGGTCGAACCTGAAATCTACGCTGACACCGGCGATATCTACGAGCATGTCTACGAGTTCGCGGAATGTATAGGCCTTCCCGCTGCAAATGTTATACACCTGGCCCGATTCCGATGTCTTGAGAATCTGTATCATTGCCCGGGCCACGTCGCGCACGTCAACCACGTCACGGCTGATGTCGAGGCTTCCAGAATAGATGACGGGTTCGGTGTGATAATACTTGATTTTCACCAGCTGGTAGGTGATAGAAGGGATGGCGAAACGCCTGCTGTGGTGTGGACCCGTAAAGTGGAACGGTCTCACGGCCACGATGTGCATGTCGTT
>Ga0247611_10010766_pt1 | contig 10685 bp, 10 predicted proteins | sample 177DNAGHGhighgp2_FD_192422 | JGI IMG/M metagenome (GOLD analysis project Ga0247611, IMG submission 192422) | Sheep rumen microbial communities from Palmerston North, Manawatu-Wanganui, New Zealand - 1770 DNA GHGhigh gp2 | ecosystem: Host-associated > Mammals > Digestive system > Stomach > Rumen... | reverse complement strand
GTGCCTCGGGGAGAGCTGCCAGACGGGCTATGAGCTGCTTCGAGAATTCGAGCGTCTGCTGCATACCGTCGTAATTCAACGTGGAAGGCACATCGGCTGGCGTGTGATACTCCATGTGGCCACCCGTTGTCAGGAAAAGCACGGGGATGTCGGCTGCCACAAACGAAGCCTGGTCGCTGGGGCCATAACCGTCGGGAATACAACTGGCGTGCACGCCTGATTGCTGAGCCACCTCCTCGACCATCGCCTTGAAGCTGCTGCTGGTGCCTGTTCCCGACACGCTCATCGAGTGGTCACGCATACGGCCAACCATGTCCAGATTGACCATTGCCACGATGCCTTTCAGACTGTCGGGGAGGTTGATGCGCCGAGTATCCTCGTACCTCATCCAGTCGAGGAAGAACTTTGAGCCCACCAGACCCTGTTCCTCGGCTCCGAAGAAGGCGAAGATAATGCTACGCGGAGAGCCCACCTTCTTGAAATGGCGGGCCAGCTGGAGCACGACGGCATCGCCGCTGGCATTGTCATCGGCACCCGGATGAACGCCCAACGTGTCGGGACGGCGTGAGCCTGACCCTTCACCGCCCATGCCCAGATGGTCGTAATGCGAACCTACGACGATATACTCATTTTTCAACCGCTTGTCCTTGCCGGGAATCACGGCGATGATATTGTGAGTGGTGCGCTTCTCGTTCTTCCCGTAGGTAAAGTTGTGATAGTAGCCAGTTTCCTTCTTGCCTTTGACTATAGGCTTGAGTTTCATGCTGCGCAGCTGGCTGACGATGAACTCAGATGCGAGTGTATCGCCATGAGTAGCTGGATAGCGGCCACCCAGCTCCTGCGAAGCCAAATACTCCACAGTCTGCCGCATGTCGTCCTGCCTCTGGGCTTGCATCTGCAAACCCAAGGCAATAGCGAAGGACAAAAGCCATATTTTCTTATTCATGAATCCTAAAATTTTCAAATCCGGGTGCAAAGGTACAACGATTATTTCATTTCTGCAATCCTTATTTGTTATGATTTTTCGGCTTTTGCGGTCTAAGGTCAAAGGCTTTTTGCGGTCAAAGGCCCCCTAAGTGTGTCCAGCGGTTCCCCCGCTAGGATGACAAGATAAGACTTTGACATGTCTCCCTTCAACGAGGATAGCGCCCTCCTGTTTCAGCTCATTCAGACACCGTTGCAACGAATATTTCTGGATACCGAAATGGTCAGCCAGTTCCTGCCGGGAGAAAGGCAGAAGAACATCTTTCGACTGTTGAAGCCTGATTTGCTCCTCGAGATAAAGTATCACCTTTTCTCGTACACTCATGGAGAGCATGCGAACTTTCTTGGTCAGATGAGAAACAACATTTGAAAGTATCTTGATATAGTTCATCATCAGTCGCGGGTCATGGTTGAGAATCTTTTCAAGATCGGCAGGCATCAGACGAAAGACGGTGGTATCAGTAGTAGCCTCGACGGTGACGGGGTATTGGTTATCTGAAGCAAAGAAAAAGGCTGGGGCCAGAAGTTTCCCAGACTGATGGTCTGCAACCCTGATAATACGTCCAGAGGGACCCATCATGCTTGCCACCATCTCGCCCTGAATAATGATGTCAGCATATTGGCAAACAGAGCCTTCGATGGCATGAAATTCGCCCTTGCAACACCGTACTACCCTATAACGCACCTTGTGCATCAGGTCGATAATCTCCGACTCCGTCAGCCCATTAAAAAGCGGGCATCGTCTCAGCCCCTGTAATGTATCAATGTCCATATTATATATTTAGATGTGGTCAAAGTTAAGGAAAAAGTGTAAATAAAACTAAAAATTAACAATAATTATATGGCTCGGGTAACAGTTGTTATCAACTGATATTCTCATAATTGATTAAATTAGCGCAATAAATTGAATCATCAACGAATGAGCTGGAAGAAGATATTAGCATTTAAAGACAAATTCTCGTACAGGCAGAAAGTAGGCATGCTGCTCGTGGCGGGTGTATTCTGTGGGCTCAGCGGATTGTTTATGTATCTGCTCAGGGCGCATACTTATTTTATTGGCGACAATCCGTCGGCATGCGTCAACTGCCACATCATGACACCCTACTACGCCACGTGGAGCCACTCCTCACACGGACGAGACGCCACATGCAACGATTGTCATGTGCCCCACCAAAACTTGGCGTTGAAATATGGTTTCAAGGCGATGGACGGACTGAAGCACACAGCATATTTCGTGATGCACTCAGAACGTCAAGCTCCGATGGCCGAGACGCTGACAGGTCAGGTGGTGATGGATAACTGCATTCGTTGTCACCAGCAGTTGAACACGGAGTTTGTGAACACGGGGCGCATGGGCTACATGCAACAGCAGACCCAGGGCGGCAAGGCGTGTTGGGACTGTCATCGTAACGTGCCCCACGGTGGCATGAACTCGCTGATGGCAACACCTGGAGCCGAGGGGGTGACTCCCCTACCACCATCGCCTGTGCCGGAATGGCTTCAAAACATGATGAAATGAAAAATTCAACTAACATCGCAAATAAATAAAAAAAGAAATATTATGGCAAAGCAATTGAAAAAATGGCAAGGTTGGATACTCTTCGGAGGATCTATGGCAGTAGTCTTTATTCTGGGACTGCTTGTGTCGTCGCTGATGGAGCGCAGGGCCGAGGTGGTCAGCGTGTTCAACAACAAACGCACCGTGTTTGAGGACTCGATTGTAGCCCAGAACGAGAAGTTCAAGGCCGACTATCCGCGTGAGTACGAGACGTGGGCTATGACGGAGGACACCACGTTCAAGTCGAAGTACAACTCGTCGCAAGAGGTTGACGTGCTCGAGCAGCATCCTGAGATGGTAGTGCTGTGGGCTGGCTATGCCTTCTCGCGCCACTACAACACCCCTCGCGGACACAAGCATGCCTTAGAGGATATGCGCAAGATTCTGCGCACAGGCAATCCCGGCATTCAGATTACGCCCGACTCCATTGCCGGAGATATGCAGCCCGCTACATGCTGGACGTGTAAGGGCCCTGACGTGCCAAGAATGATGCGTGAGCTCAGCGCCTCGAGATCGGTCATGGATCCCGCTAACTTCTACGCAAAAAAGTGGAGCGAGCTGGGGGCCGAAGAGGTGAACACCATTGGTTGTAGCGACTGCCACGATGCACGCACTATGGACCTGCGTCCAGCCCGTCCTGCCCTCTACGAAGCTTTTGCCCGTCGTGGTCTGAATGTGAAAGATGTGCCCCATCAGGAGATGCGCTCGCTGGTGTGTGCCCAATGCCATGTGGAGTACTACTTCATCAAGCCTAACGACGAGAAGAATCCCGGCAAGGCAAACTACCTTGTGTTCCCGCACGACAAGGGACTGACCTGCGAAGCTGCTGAGGAATATTACGACGAGATTGGTTTCTACGACTATATCCATCCGCTATCGAAGACCAAGATTCTGAAAGCCCAGCATCCTGGTTGGGAGATGTCGCAACAAGGCATACATGCCCAGCGCGGCGTGTCGTGTGCCGACTGCCACATGCCCTATAAGCAGGAGGGCGGAGTGAAGTTCTCTGACCACCAAATACAATCACCGTTGGCCAAGATTGACCGCACCTGCCAGACCTGTCACCGTCAGGATGCAGAGGTGTTGCGCCAAAATGTGTATGAGCGCCAGGAGAAGTGTAACGAGGTGCGCACCCGTGCCGAGCAAGAACTTGCCCGTGCCCACTTCGAGACAAAGTTCATCATCGACAAGGGTGCTACCGAGGCTGAGCTGGCTCCCATCCAGGCATTGCTCAGAAAGAGCCAGTGGCGCTGGGACTATGCCATCGCCTCTCATGGTGCCACATTCCATGCACCACAAGAGGTGATCCGGCTACTCTCTCATTCGGTTGACTACGCCCAGCAGGCCCGCCTGCTTATTGCCCGCGTTGCTGCCAAGCATGGGCATACTGATGCCATCCCCGTGCCTGACTATAGCACCAAGGCAAAGGCTCAGGCTGCCATCGGCCTTAACATGAACACCCTGAACGATAACAAGAAACGCTTCTTGCAAGAGATAGAACCGAAATGGATTGAGGAAGCCAGAAAGAAAGGTAAGCTCATTGAAATCTGATGTGGACTAAACCATGGACATTCAAGGAAGGCTTCCTCATAGGAGGAGGCCTTATCTTTGCAGGACTGGCACTTGAGTTGAGTGTCGGTCCTGTGAATTGGGACTCGTTTGCATGGCCGGCCAACGGCATTGTATTGGTAGGGTTCCTGGCAATCATCGCCATCCTATTTTTATTAAGAAAGAGGGTGTACGCATTCCAGTTCGTAAGTACTTACCAAGCCGCCATACCAGCATTGGTGTATGCCGTAGTGCTAACCATCATCATGGGGCTCACCCGCCAGCTGAAAGATGGCACCTGGCTGAACAATATGCTGGCGTTCTGGCCCTTCGTGCTCATCTATGTGTATATGGCTGTCATTCTGGGAGTCATCATCTTACGCCGGCTGATGCACTTAAGTTCATGGAAGCGCGACGTGCCTTTCCTACTGAACCACCTGGGCCTGTTCGTTGCCCTCACTACCGCCACACTTGGCAATGCCGACATGCAACGCGTAAAAATGATAACCACCGTTGGTGAGCCTGAATGGCGGGCGCTGACTCAGCAGGGAGCCGTCAAGGAGATGCCCATAGCCATTGAACTGAAGAAGTTTATTATGGAGACCTACGACAACGGAAGCCCCAAGCGCTTTGCCTCAGAGATTCAGATTCTGACCAAGACGGGCAAGAACATCGAGACCACGGTTGACGTGAACAAGCCCTACGAGGTGGACGGTTGGAAAATCTATCAATACGGCTACGACACGCAGATGGGTGCCGAGAGTCAGATTTCTATATTAGAGCTTGTCAGCGACCCCTGGTTGCCGTTGGTATATACGGGCATCTACATGATGCTGGCGGGAGCAGTTTGTATGTTTGTTATTGGAGGGAGGAGACGCGTATGAGTTGGAAGCAATTTATTTATTTCGCAATAGCAGCAATCCTGCTTTGGGCTATAGGAGCATGGGCGGCATGGAAAGAAAAAACCGGCATTGCCTATACGGCAACCATCGTCGGACTGGTTGTTTTCTTCTCGTTTATTCTCTCCATGTGGATTATCCTGGAGCGCCCGCCGCTTCGCACAATGGGTGAGACACGCCTCTGGTATTCGTTCTTCCTGCCATTGGCGGGTATCATTGTCTATTCGCGATGGAAATACAAATGGATACTCACGTTTTCCACGATTCTTGCCTTGGTGTTCATCTGCGTGAACCTGTTCAAGCCTGAGATTCACGACAAGACACTGATGCCAGCACTCCAGAGTCCTTGGTTCGCCCCTCACGTCATTGTCTATATGTTCGCATACGCCGTACTTGGTGCAGCTACGGTGATGGCCGTCTATCTGCTTTTCATCAAAAAGAAAACAACGGAAAGCACTAATCAGCCCATTGCTAATGAAGAATCAGACATCACCGATAATCTCGTCTATGTAGGCCTTGCCTTCCTTACCATCGGCATGCTCTTCGGTGCTCTCTGGGCCAAGGAGGCATGGGGACACTACTGGTCGTGGGACCCCAAGGAGACGTGGGCGGCCATCACCTGGCTGTCCTATCTTGTCTATGTGCACTATCGTAACCTTCCACACCATCGTGAGCGCCTTGCTCTCTGGATGCTCATCGTCTCTTTCGTCCTCTTGCAGATGTGCTGGTGGGGCATCAATTATCTGCCCTCTGCCCAAGGCTCCAGCGTACACACCTATAGCATGAGCGAATAGGGGGAAAAAGAGACAACGGGGAACTCTCAGAAATGGAAGCTCCCCGTTTGTCTGTCCTAGGAAATACCTTCTCGGTTAATCAATGTGGGCAAATGAAAGTTTACTCTTCCTTGATGTCCTCAGGCCACCAGAACTGTTGCAATTCGTGGATGAGGTCATCCCAATCCTGCATAGTGAACGTACCTTCGCCTCTCATCATGATAGTCATGGTGATGTCATTATAAGTACGATAGACATTCATGTCCCTGAATCCGTTACGTAAGTAGAACGCTTGGCGTCGTTTTCGTTGCTCCAGGTTATCACAAACTTGGGAGGTACTCTCCATGTCCAAAACGAAAGGCTGCCCCTTATATCGTTCAATCAGTTGGGTGAGAATCTGCTGGCCATAGCCTTTGCCTCGTAGTTCCTCGTTCACGGCAAAGTACCAGAACCAGTTGAATGACTTACGTGGATAGACAATGGTGAAGCCGATGAAGTCTTCGCCATCGTAGTATGCAGTGAAATCCAACGGCATTTCCTCAACCAGGCGCATCAAGTCTTCCCAAGGAATTTGTTCATCTTTGGGAAACGCCTTCTCGTAGAGTACTTTTATAAGCTTATAGTCAGTATCTCTTGTTACCTTTCTCTCAGTCATAGTAATTCCTACTAAAATACCAAATCGATGTATTGCCCTTCTTTATATGTTTCAAATATTCTTATAATTAAATCTACTAACATACTATTCTTATACTTTTCATTATTCTCCCAATCCCAACTGCGTCCATAACCACTGGCAATTTCCGATTCATGATAGTGATACTCAAAAACCTTTGAATCATCCTTACAAGTTAAATCAGGAATAATATCCATAAGAATAGACTTTACTTGTATATTGGGTGCTTCCTCAAACTCAATGACAATATCTTTATAATAATCTTCAATATCCCCTCTATCCCCTACGCGCCAAAATGCTTCCATATAATCTTTGGCTGTCATATGGATAATACTGGAAATGTAACTTATTATTATTTGGTTGTTTATTATAACGATTTCCTCCTGCTCTTTCTCTAATGAGAGATTGTTTAACACATTAACTGTGATATATGATAAGACGGTGTTGATATTAAAGTCGCTGCTTTTTGCCAACTTGATTCTAACATTTTTACCATTTTCCTCAAAATGGCTTCCTACAATCCGCTCTATCAGATTTACATCACTTTGATCAATAACATCAAAATCCTCTTTTGTAAACTCAAGAATGAAGTTTGGATCGTCAATAATTGTTGCTTTCCATATTACAGATAAAAAATTTGAGTGCTTCTTATAGTCAGAATATGAAAGCGCAATTTGCATTCTTTTGACATCAATTCCATGAGGTGCGACATCAAATCCATACGTGCTTTGAATCTTGCTCCAATATGCTAATAATTTTTTTTTCGAAGTCAAGACGTTCTTCGATGTTACGATATTCTCGTTCATCGATTGCATAATATTTCCTCAACCAAAGAATCTTTTCTCTAACGTCATTTTCTGTTAAGCATGGTGTAGAAGTGATAATATCAACTATTGCATGGCTACAATAACGAAGTCTTTGTAATATGTGTGAAGCGTCACCATTTACTCCAATTTCAAGCAAATCCTTCTTTATATCATCTTTTGTGGCAAAATCAAAACCAAAATATCTAGACTGGCTTAAAACAACTCTATCGTGGGATGATAATTGACTAATAAAATCTTTGATGATATCTGTTTTCCTTAAATTGTAAATGAATTGCCCAATAAAATATCCCCTTTTGCCATCCGGGACTGAATCGATTATAAAATCTCCTTTTGAATTGCAATTGTTCTTAATGATGATTAGAACTTCCCCCAGTAAAGATTGACCTTTGTCAGTTTCAGCACTAAATATTTGCCCGCAATCCACAATATCTTCTATACTTTTTGTTTTAATTAATTGTTCAGTTGTAAGAGGAACAGTTTTATCCGCAAACATGTGGAAATAATTGTAGATCTGCCTCAAAGAAGATTTATTTATGACTTCTTCTGACATTTGATTTACTAACAAATCACTTTCTGTTTTGTCAAAGACATCTTTAAAATCTTCAACAAATATCTGTTCATATTTTGAATCAAATATATGTTTGCAAAATAAAGAGCGGTACCAATCTTTTACTATACTCTTTGTCTTTTCTAGGCATTCTTCGGATATAAATTTGTTTGTCTCTATGACTTCTTTCAATATTTTATATTTAGAATGACTGTATCTGTCATAATCCGTAATTGTTATTTCATTTATTGCTTTTGTAATAACCTGGATAATGGTGTCAATAAGATTATTCCTCACGCTATCTTGTACATAGGAATCGCATCGATAGTATTTGTTAGAAACGCTATTAGCAAAGTTCCTCAATCCATACATATCGCACTTGGTTTCCAAGACATCAGATATTTCTTTATTGAATTCGCAAATTATATCGTCATCAATTGAATGGATTATTTGACTTTCTTGGTTAGCATCTATAAAATCCTTGTATATTATAAGAAAATTTTCTTTCCCTTTTTTGTTTTCGCTCGCAATACTATCGATGTATGTATTAACGCCATCATGCATTTGTTCTTTTATCTGTTGCAAATAAAGAGTTTTTATTTCTTCAGGACATGATTCAAGCAGAGAAGTGAATTTTGTCTTAGGAAGATAATGCTTCCACAATTTCCTATTCTTCTCTTCTTCCGTATAATAACAATCAAATGTTCTTTTTTCTTTGATTATCTTTTCTAATTTGCATATTTTGTGCCTTTCAAGACATTCTCTAGGCATGTTGAAATCAGGATTCAATTCTCCTGCTATTTCATTTAATATGCTAAGTGGAGCAAATGATTGCAATGAGGGATGCTGCAAAATGATTTGTTTAGAAGTTTCTATATCTAATAAATCAAACATATATTTGATGGCATTATGTTCCTTTTCTTTATTTCCATAATTTCCATCAAGAGTATGATAATATTCCTTTTCTCCGCCCGCTGCATTTATGAGTGTTTTCAATCCACGCAGAATGGCTGCTGTACCATCTTCTTTGTATGCTCTACAGTATTCATATATTAACTCATATCTAAATATACCAGATTTGGATAATATACTAATTCTTACTTTATGCTCTATGATTTCATCAGACTTATATCTATGACGTATCTTCTCCTTCTCTATATAGTTAATGAAATTCCTTTTATTGTAATACGTAAGAGCTAATTCTCTATGCTTTTCGCTATCGTATTGTCTAACATTAAAAGCTTTTATCTTACCATTCTGGAATGAGGGTTGAAAGACGACTAACTTGTTAAGGTTGGGAAGAGCCACAAACGAATCCTTATCCATATAGAAACTCAGAGTTGGGGAAGCAAATCTTTTATCGTTTGACATCCCAAGATTATTGGATATTAAATAACCAAATCCCTTTTCAATACTATAGAATTTGATAACACCTATAAACAATCGTTTCCCGAAAGGGAACCTAATGTTTGATGATTTTTGGCTGTCTTCTGTCATACTATCTTATTTCTTTATTATACTTCAATTTTACAATATCGTAAGAGTTGCGTGTAAGTTTCTGAAGGAGATTATCTGGAGCCGTGTTCACATCAATGCCGATCCAATACTTGGGTGACAGATTGAATGGCTTGACAATGCAACTATATTGTGCTTTTAGTTCGTCGATACGCTCTGGCTGACATTTGAGCGTAATAACACTGAAATTGTCACAATTAAAGAAGGAAAACATGTGGCCATGAATGTAGAACACCAATACGCCACTGGCATATCGGAAGGCCGTAAAAGGCAATTTCTCTTCCACGTCATCGCCCAAGGAAAGGCAATACTCACGATAGTCTTCTATGTTCATTCCGTTCTTTTATTTACTTAATCGCTCCAATGCCATAGCGTCAAGTCGGTAAATCGTACATTCATTCAAGGGCTCGGCTCCGAGTGAGAGATAGAAGTCATTGCTGAGCTTATTCCAGTCGAGACTCATCCACTCCATCCGTCCGCACTGGTGCTCCCATGCCGTCTTCACCAGATGCAGCAGCAATGCTTTTCCATAGCCCTTTCCACGATATTCCGGCCATACGAACAAATCCTCTAAATACAGTCCCGAATGTCCGATGAACGTCGAGAAATTATAGAAGTAGAGTGCGAAGCCCACTTCCCTGCCATCCACGACGGCAAACACCGCCTCTGCCCTGTGCTCGTCGAACATTTCACGTTCCAGCACTTCTGGCGAAGCAATCACCTCGTTCTCCATCTTTGCAAATCGGGCGATGCCCTTGATGAACTCCAGTAGCAACGGCACATCCTGCCGTTCTACCCTGCGAATCAATATATTGTCTTTTGTCATGCTATTCCTAACAGTTCTATTTCAAATATCAATGTCGAACCACCGGGGATGCCTGGCTGGGAGAATTTGCCATAGCCCATTTCGGCTGGGATATAGACTTCCCATTTGTCGCCGATGTGCATCTGCTGCATGGCGATGATCCATCCCTCTATGAGGTCACAGAGCCTGCAAGCCAGCGGAACACCGCCACGGCTGCTGTCGAACGTCTTGCCGTTGATTGTTCTCCCTGTGTAGTGAGCCGTCACGATGCTTCTTACACTGGGCTTGGCACTTTGGGCATTACCCTCTGCCAACACTTTATAGTATATTCCCTTCGGAAGAGCCCTCACGCCTTCCTCCTTGGCTTTCGCCTCCAGCCAATCCTTGTTGGCCCGTATGTATTCTCGTTTCGCCATTATCTGTCTGTTCGATAAATTGGAATTTAACTGTACGTGTTGCATAGAGCATGTAAACATCTGCACGGGTCTGCTTTTATAATTAGATGTTTTCAAACGTGCCCAAAAGGTCATTAAGCTTGCTGACCAGTTCCTTCTGA
>Ga0247611_10010765_pt1 | contig 10686 bp, 8 predicted proteins | sample 177DNAGHGhighgp2_FD_192422 | JGI IMG/M metagenome (GOLD analysis project Ga0247611, IMG submission 192422) | Sheep rumen microbial communities from Palmerston North, Manawatu-Wanganui, New Zealand - 1770 DNA GHGhigh gp2 | ecosystem: Host-associated > Mammals > Digestive system > Stomach > Rumen ... | reverse complement strand
TTTTTTGCCGCAGGCTTCTTCGGAGCAGCCTTCGCTTTCTCCACCTTTTCACGTAGCTTGTCACTTGCAGCCTCAATCTTTTCAATCTTTGCCTGGAGACGAGTAATCTCTTTTTCTTTCATTTCGATTTCTTCCCCCTGATTGCGTATTGTGGTCAGCAATGCTTCAAGCTCATCATTATCAATAGACTCTGGATAAAGGCTATTCACTCTGTTCAGGAAATCACCAAGAATATTCATATAATTGGTGAAAGCATCAAATGGAGAAGAATAAATACCTCTGTCAAGTCCTACATTTGAAGGCTTTGTTGTCATGAAGCGGAAATTGTTTGAAGCCTGCAGGTAATCCCAGTCCTGATTGATACGTGAATCATTAGCAATACGCACACGGTCGGCAACACTGTACAGTTTGTTGAAAGCCTCACGCTGCATTGGATTACCTAACCAGCAGCTGACATCACGCTCCTCATCAACCCATGAAAGCGTATCGGGAACATCAAGTGCACCGACACTCTTGGTCTTCATGCAGATTTCTGTAGGTGTTGAGAATGTAATACCTTTCTCTTTGGCACATCCAGGAATAGCCCGCAAGAACTCAAGAATATTGCTGGACAAAGGCTGAGCAATACCAAGAGCAGACAGTTCCATGAAGATATTGATAATCTGGCTCTCTTCCGGATGACTTGCAATTTCATTTACATAGTTATCGGCGAAAAGTGGATACCCTTCCCAGTCGCTATTGTTGAAACGTAATGAGATGTCATCAGACAACTTCACATCACGCAGCAAAAGCTTAAGGTTGGGAGCCAATGCACAATTGTAGACATAATGGGGAGACTTCCAGCCAAGAACATGCTTGGCTCCTTCGGTCAGCATACCTTTGAATCCCATCTGGGCAGCCTGCAGACCAATATCATCAGAATAGATAAGAGAAGAATTACGCAACACGGTAGGAGTCTGTCCGAAATACTCTTTCATCTTCTCCATCTGCTTCTTGACGTCAGCAGCAAAGCACTCTTCATTTACGAGTGAAGAAAGACCGTGTGAATATGGCTCTGCCAAGAATTCCACACAACCGGTGTTATTCAACTCCTGAAGTTTTTCAAGCACTTGCGGAGCATGCATTTCCAACTGCTCTATTCCCACGCCAGAGAGAGAGAAAGCCACCTTGAAATACTTTCCATGTTCTTTAATCATGTCAAGCAGGGTGTTAAGAGCAGGCATATATGAACGCTCAGCTATATCGCTGATAGAACGCTCATTCTCATAATCATCATAATAATAATGGTCGGTACCGATATCGAAGAAACGGTAGCGTTTGAGATGGATGATTTGATGTATCTCAAAATATAAACAAATTGTTTTCATAACTTTTACTTTTTTCCTTGTTAAAATTTAAGCTTTACTTCCAGCCAAGCGTGCGCTCGTATAGTTCCTTAATCCAAGCACCCACTTTCTCCCAAGTGATCTGGTCAACTTCACGTTTTCCTTCCTCCTGGAGATATTTAAAGAGACTTTCATTCACACAGATTGAATACATGGCATCAGCCAATGCATGAATATCCCAATAGTCAACCTTGATACAATTGGTCAAAATCTCTGCACAACCACTTTGCTTCGATATGATTGACGGCGTTCCGCATTGCATAGCCTCGAGTGGAGAAATACCAAACGGCTCAGAGACTGATGGCATGACATATACATCAGAGTCCTTCAGGCACTCATATACCTGCTTTCCACGCATGAAGCCCGGGAAATGGAACCGGTCGGCAATGCCTCTTTCTGCTGCCAGATAAATCATCTGTTCCATCATATCACCACTACCAGCAAAACAGAAACGGACATTACGTGTTCTGTGAAGCACCATATTGGCAGCCTCAACAAAATACTCCGGACCTTTCTGCATGGTAATACGTCCTAAGAAAGTAACGACTTTCTCTTTTCCTGTATGGTCTGGGCGAGGAATATCCTGTAACTCCTGCTTCAGTGGATATACTGCGTTATGAACAGTAAAGCATTTCCTTGGATCCTGATGATACTGGTTTATAACCGTCTGACGGGTAAGTTCCGATACACACATGATACAGTCTGCATAATCCATTCCGTTCTTCTCTATGGAATAGACAGTAGGATTCACTTTTCCGCGTGAACGGTCAAAATCCGTAGCATGTACATGGATACACAAAGGCTTTCCGCTCACTTGCTTCGCATGTATGCCTGCAGGATATGTCAGCCAGTCGTGTGCATGGATAATGTCAAACTCTTCTGAACGTGCTATAACGCCGGCAATAACAGAATAGTTATTAATCTCTTCATGTAAGTTTCCAGGATAACCGCCTGCAAACTCCATTGCTCCGAGATCATTTACATTCATATAATTAAAGTCTGCGTAGATGTGGTCACGATAACGGAAATAATCTTCCGGTGACATTATATTACCGACACGATTCTTCACGTAGTCATAATCAACATCCCGCCATGCTATAGGTACACAGTTCATGGCTACTATCTTACAAGCCGAACGGTCTTCATCACCAAACGGTTTTGGCAGGCAGAGCACAGTATCTACATCCCCTTGAGCATGCAAACCTTGAGAAATACCATAATTGGCTGTGGCGAGTCCACCATATACATGAGGAGGATACTCCCATCCAAACATTAATACTTTCATTCTGGTTCCTCCTTATTTTAATATTTATATCTTTCCAATAATTCCAACGTACGGAGAATCTCAGCAACATTCATAGCAAAAGACATTGCACCGCGACCATGGAAAGGTGGATTGCCATCAAATAGTTCAGAAATAGTTCCGAGACAGTGATAAGCCATTTCATCTTCATATCCAACCATTTGACGCTCAATGAAACTCAGACGTGTCTTCTTATAAAGTCTCAGACAGGCTTCCATGTAGAATCCGCCTAACCAAGGCCATGCTGTACCCTGATGATAAGCATAGTCGCGTTGTGTCTGAGGACCTACATAAATAGGATTGTACCCGCCGCTCTTTGGAGAGAGTGAACGCAGACCTTTAGGAGTGAGGAGCTCACGTGTGCAAACATCCAATACACTCTTCTTCTGCTGCTGATTGAGTGGAGAATAGTCAAGAGCTACGGCAAATATCATATTTGGACGAACGCTCCAGTCCATAATATTACCATCAACATAGTCAAGCAGGTAGCCATATTCGTTAAGGAAAGTATCTACAAATGACACCTTACACTTCTCTGCCATCTCCTCCAGATGCTGCTGGTCTTCAACATTACCATCATCAGCGGCAAGACTGGCAACGAAACGAAGCGCATTATACCAAAGTGCATTGAATTCTACGATGTAGCCAGTACGCGGAACAACGGGACGACCATTAGCTGTAGAGTTCATCCATGTCACTGCGATATCACGGCCTTCAGTATGAAGCAGTCCATTCTCCTCTAATGTGAGATTCGGATGTTCATTGTTCTCGATAAATGTGATGATATCACGGAGAAGCTGACCATAGAGCTTCTTGCATCTCTCCTTGCCACACTCCTTAGCATACTGCTGTATAGCCCATACTGCCCAAAGTGGAACATCAGGCTTTTCAATCTCATAGATCTTCACTGTCAGAGGTTTCTGCTCCATAAACTCACGAAGCCCGCGCTCTGCAGTTTTCATGACCAGTTCGAAATAATCGTCTTCCTCTATTGAAAGGGTCAGACCAGGCAATGCTATAAACGTGTCACGTGCACGGCATTTGAACCAAGGATAACCCGCCAACAGATAACGGTCGTCATTCTTATCACGATTGTGGAACTGATGGGCAGCATTAACAAGGCAGTGGAAGAAATTATCACGAGGCGGACGATAGCTTACCTCTTCGTCGAAGAGTTTTTTCAGCTTACTTGTCTTTATCTCAGAAGTGGAAGCAGCGAAGACGATGCTCTCGCCTTTTCTTATTGACATTTCAAAATAGCCGGGAACATACAGGTCCTCATTCGAGGCATATCCACGCTCCTGCTCCTTTGGATACTCTACGCCACGATACCAGTCGGGCTGGAAAATGAATTCGTTCTTCTTAGAGAACTGCATGTAAAGGTCGGGATAGCCGGCATACATACAAGTTCTAATACCATTGTCTACCTGATGGTACTCTCTTGAAGCAGTAGAATTCTCGTGAGTGAACTGACGAACACTACGGAAAGCCAGGAAAGGACGGAAACGCAATGTTGTTGCAGAATGACCGTCCACCAAAGTGTAACGAATAAGAAGTCTGTCCTCATAGTTCTGGAAAAGGAACTCCTTCTTTAGAATAACACCACCGACCCTGTAAAGAGTTGTGGGAATTTTGTCACAGTCAAACTCTCGAATGTACTTGTGACCTTTTGGACTGTAGTTGTTGCCCTGATACTTGTGAAGTCCCAAATTGAATTCAGCACCATGCTGAATGACTGTGCAATCCAACGAAGAAAGTAACACATGGTTCTCATCATCCAGTTCAGGAACAGGAACGACGAGCAAGCCATGATACTTGCGGATATTACAATCAACAATTGTGGAACACGAATAAGCTCCCGATCGATTTGTGCGAAGCAATTCTTTCGGCAGAGATTCTTCCAAGTTAGTCATCAGAGCTTTTTCGAATCTTAAATAACTCATAGGTGTCTCTATTAAGGTTGATAATTGTTCAGTTATTGATTTAGGTCGATTGGAGCATTACCTCTCACAATCTTCTATTTGTCTTCAAAGGTAATAATTTTTGAAATGTCAGCAAAATTTATCGTTAGTAATTTTTTATGGAAAACATGCTTTTAATATTTAATAATACAAAATCTGATAAAATGTCCGATTATGTTAGGATTATTTTGTACTTTTGCAAGGTTGACAAAATATTGATAAAGAAACTAAGGTTCATAATGGCGGTTGAAACAGATACTGATATATCTACTGTACTCAAGGAGCTGTCGTCTCTTTGGGGTAATTTGTCGGAAGAACAAACCGAGTTACTGAAAGCAAGTATATCCATTCATCAATATCAAAAGAATGAAATCATATACAAAAGGCATGAGATGCCCCGTGCTGCCATGTATCTTCTTTCCGGGAAGATTAAGATTCTCAAGGAAGGTATTGGAGGCAAGTACCAGATAGTAAGGGTTATCAGGCCAATTGAAATCTTCGGCTATCGTGCTTTTTTTGCAGGAGAAGAGCATAAGACATCTGCCATGGCTTTTGAACAGTCAACTATCGCACAGATTCCATTCGGCATTATCAAGCAGCTAATCAAAGAGTCTTCCCAGACTGCCATGTTCTTTATCAGGCAATTGTCTATTGAACTTGGTTACTCTGACAATCGCATTGTCAGCTTGACACAGAAACACATCCGCGCCCGATTAGCCGAAGCACTACTATTCCTCAAGGAAAGCTATGGACTGGAAGAAGACGGATATACACTCAGCATATATCTCAGCAGAGAAGACCTTGCCAGCCTTTCAAATATGACAACGAGCAATGCCATCCGCACTCTGTCAACCTTTGCCAACGAAGGGCTCATCACGATTGACGGACGAAAAATAAAGCTCATCAACATGGATGAGCTTCATAAAATATCTATGCTGGGATAAGGAAATTAATTACCTCTTGCTCCACAGTGATTGTAAACGGTCCCACTGGTGTGTTCATCAACCGTCCGTCAATACCGACAAGAGCTCGTTCTGCTTCTAATACCTCAACCTTTCTGGTCCGATAGGGATGAACGCTTCGGGAGTTTAAGAACTTGCCTTTAATAAACAGATAGATTCCCTCAAACAGTTGTGTCATCTCGGGATGATAGACGACAGAAACATCCAGCAGTCCGTTATAAGGAACCGCATTAGGTGTTTGTCCATAACCTGGAGCATTGCCTATACAAACCGTCATCACTTTCCGCTTAATTGTATCGGTATTTATTTTAAGGTGCATATTATACTCCAACCGCTGGAATATCATTAGGATAAAAGAAATCAGGAATGAAACAGTCCTTGAACCAAAGATATGGCGTGTCTGGCGACGAAGGTTCATAATCGTTGCCACCAGTCCTATATTAATGCAATTCAAGAAATAACGGCGACAGGCTTCTCCATCCTTATTAGAATAGCGGATACACCCTAAATCGATTTTCCTTATCCTTCGGGCTTTCAACCACTTGATGGTCTCATCAATCTCATTCTCACGGAAATCCCAAAAATGAGCAAAATCATTCATCATTCCATTGGGAATCACTCCTAAGACTATCTCATTTCTCTTGGTCTGGTCTATCTGCATCAAACAGTTTACGGCATCATTGAGGGCAGAATCTCCACCAACTATGACCAGAGTCTTATATCCGTTATTTATAAGCATCTTCACAAGACGGTCAACACTTCCGCTGCTCTCACTGTGAACGAAATCATAGTCAATCTGATTCTCTTTCAGACACTTTTCTATTCTCTCCCATCTCTTTGACGAAGAGCTCAGAAAACCTGACTTCGGGCAATAAAGAACTCCCCAACGGCCATCAAACTTCTCATCCATAACTATATAATGTTTTAATCAATGATACTTTTTCTTCCATAGGAAGCTTTGCGTCTATCCAATTAATGACAAAGCCTCTTCTTTCCATTCCACGGAACCAGGTCATCTGTCGCTTTGCAAATTGATGAATAGCAATCTCGAGCAAATGGAACATATTGTCATAAGTAATCTTTCCGATGACATATTCTGTCAGATACTTGTATTCCAACCCATAATAAATAAGATCCTCGGGGGCAATGCCTCGATCAAGTAATCCGCGGACTTCATCTACCATTCCTTCATCAAGTCGTGCTTTGAGCCTTCTGGAAATCTTTTCACGACGCAAGTCACGGTCTATGTTTACACCTATAATTAATGAGTCCACAGAAGGTAGTTCACGCTGGGGCATGGGATGCTCCAGATTGTAGGTTTCAATCTCTATTGCCCGGATTGCTCTTTGACAAGAATCAACATCGGTTGTGTTATGCATATTCGATGCATTTCTTGATTTCAGATCTTTCAGGATGGATGTAAGCTCTTGTAATGACAATCCTTCAAGACGATTCCTCAGTTCCTGATTTTGTGGAACGGGAGAAAGATGATACCCTTTCAGCACCGCTTCTATGTATAAGCCTGTACCTCCACACAAAATGGACTGCACTCCCCTACTCTGCAGATCTTGATAGACATCGAAGAAATCCTGCTGATACTGGAAAAGATTATATTTCGTTCCTGGTTCACAGATATCAATCAGATGATAAGGAATCTTTTTCCCACCTACTATATAATCAGCAAGGTCTTTTCCTGTACCGATGTCCATGTGCCGGTAAACCTGACGGGAGTCTGCAGAAATGATTTCACCGTCCATTTCAGCAGCAAGAGCAGCCGCCAACGGGGTCTTCCCACTGGCTGTCGGTCCGAGTATGGTTATCAGTTTCTTCATTCCAATGGCAAAGATACGAATAAGTGAACGAAAGCTGCTCCAGCTAAAACTTAAAAATACATAAAAAAGCCGCCCGACAGAATCGGACGGCTATTGTTTTGCTGTAAAAAAGCAATCTTACTTGAGTTCAGCAAGGTACTTAATGGTGCGAACCATCTGAGAAGTGTAAGAGTTCTCATTGTCATACCAAGCAACTACCTGTACGAGAGAGTTGCCGTCGCCGATCTTAGAAACCATAGTCTGGTTAGCGTCGAACAATGAACCGAACTTCATACCGATGATGTCGCTAGAAACGAGTTTCTCCTCAGTGTAACCGAAGCTCTCGTTAGCAGCAGCCTTCATAGCAGCGTTGATGTCCTCAACAGTAACCTCACCCTTAACAACAGCGTGCAGGATAGTTGTAGAACCTGTTGGAGTCGGAACGCGCTGTGCAGCACCGATCAACTTACCATTCAACTCAGGAATAACAAGACCGATAGCCTTTGCAGCACCAGTAGAGTTAGGAACGATGTTCTGGGCACCAGCACGTGCACGCTGAACATCACCCTTGCGCTGAGGACCGTCGAGAATCATCTGGTCACCTGTGTAAGCGTGAACAGTTGTCATGATACCGCTCTGGATAGCAGCGAAGTCGTTCAGAGCCTTGGTCATAGGAGCCAAGCAGTTTGTTGTACAAGAAGCTGCAGAGATAACTGTATCAGCAGGAGTCAAAGTTGTGTGGTTTACATTGTAAACGATTGTAGGCAGGTCGTTTCCAGCAGGAGCAGAGATCACAACCTTCTTTGCACCAGCCTTGATGTGTGCAGAAGCCTTCTCCTTAGATGTATAGAAACCTGTGCACTCGAGCACAACGTCAACATCGAGCTCACCCCAAGGCAGTTCAGCTGCATTGGGAACAGCATAGATAGTAATCTCCTTACCATCAACGATGATAGAGTTGTCTGTGCAGTCAACAGTGTGCTTGTTTTCACCAATCTTGCCGCAGAAACCACCCTGAGCTGTGTCATACTTCAGCAGGTGAGCAAGCATCTTTGGGCTTGTCAAGTCATTGATTGCAACTACTTCATAACCTTCAGCCTCGAACATCTGACGGAAAGCGAGGCGACCGATACGGCCAAAGCCGTTAATAGCAACTTTTGTCATTCTACTATTTTATAATTATTAAAGGGTTAAAAATACTTCTTTTTTACCTGTCGTGAAACAAAACCATGATATAGTCATAAAAGATTGAATAAATACCTTATAAACTTTCAAGCTAAATCAACTATTTTGTCACAAACAACATTTTTTTTTCTATTCGTGTGCAAATTTACAAAATAATTTCTATATTTGCATCTGAAATCTGAATTAAATAGTTTAAAAAGATTTAAGAATTACATTAACTAACTGAAATTTGAAAACAACCAAGAAATATTGTAAAACGAACATAGCAATTTAACACTTAACATTTTAGTATTATGGGATTAATTAAAGAATTTAAAGAATTTGCCATGCGTGGCAATGTAATGGACATGGCAGTCGGTGTAATCATCGGCGGCGCATTTGGTAAGATTGTCAGCTCACTTGTTGACGACGTACTTATGCCTCTCATTGGTATGCTCACTGGTGGTATCGATGTATCAGGTCTTGCTTACAAGGTGATGCTGCCCAACCCCGTCGAAGGTGGAGAACCACTCGCTGGAGCTACGCTGAAGTATGGTGTTTTCATCCAGAATGTCATCGACTTCCTTATCATCGCATTCTGTATCTTCCTGATGTTGAAGGCTATTAACAAACTTATGCCTAAGAAGGAAGAGCCCGCTGCTCCTGCTGGTCCTACACAGGAAGAGCTTCTTACCGAGATTCGCGATCTGCTGAAGAAGAAATAAACAGTAGTATTGGGATTTATAAGTAAACAAGAGTCATACTGAATATGGCTCTTGTTTTTTGTTATCTTTTGTTTTTTCCGTTTTCTTTCGTTTTCTTGATATAAATTAAAAAGCAGTCGAATAAATTGTGATATTACACTTATCATGGCTCTGATTCAGGAATTATGTATAATTTTGCACCGTCAAAACAGATGAATGCTCAATGCAAACATCTAAAAATATAAGAAAACAATAGTAATTAGATTATTAATTTAAAAAGGTAAAAAGATGAAAAAAGTAATGATGACATTAGTTGCTGCCTTGATGACAGTTGCAGCAAGCGCACAGGTTTACGTAGGTGGTTCACTTGGTATTGGTAGCGTAAAGCTCGGTGCTAATGACGCTAAGACAAGCTTCAAGATTGTTCCTGAGGTTGGTTACAACATCAACGACGAGTGGGCTGTAGGTTTGGCTATCGGTTACCAGCAGGGTGAATGCTCACTTGGTAAGGGAGAGTATATGCAAGATACTGAAATGAAGATGTTTGGCGTAAATCCTTACGTACGTAACACTTTCCTCCATACTAAGTATGTAAACGTATTTGTTGACGGTGGTTTGACATACGAGAACATTAAGGATTTCGGTAACAACTTCCAAGTAGGTTTGAAGCCAGGTATTGCCGTTAACTTCAATGACAAGCTGAGCTTCGTTGCACACATTGGATTCATCGGATATGAGACATTCAGTCCAAAGGGTGACGGTAAGTCAAGCAATACCGTTGGTGTTGACCTTGACGGAAACAACATCACATTCGGTCTTTACTACAACTTCTAATAAAAAATAAGGATAACATATTTACAGGTGTGCCGGACTATGAGTTCCGGCACACTTTTTTTATCTCTCGTTCTTTCATACGTACTGTACGAGAGATGACTTAACACCCGATGGAATCAATGAGGTTGAACAAGTCCTCTAAGGGCATCTACATCATCAATGGAAAGAAAGTCATCAAATAGGATCATCGAGGCATAAGTATAAAAAAGGAGTGGTGCAATCCTCTCGACAATGAGAGTTGCACCACTTTTTTTCGGTTTGAAAACCGTAGTATTGTTTCGATATATATTACCTTCTAATTATTCTACCGTTACACATACTTGATATTTACCAGATACATCATAGGTATTATTGTTATCTGTCAATAATGTCGTGAAAGTGCCACTTATGATAACTTCATCATTACTCTTCTTCTTGATAGATGTAACTTTGTGTGTACCACTTGTCACCTCACAATTGCCGTTTCCATTATTATATAAAATTTGAAGAGTAAGATTATGTATATCACTTGCCTGTTGCCAGATGTTCTTCTTGTTTCCTATTACATTATACGTGGACGTAC
>Ga0247611_10010764_pt1 | contig 10688 bp, 13 predicted proteins | sample 177DNAGHGhighgp2_FD_192422 | JGI IMG/M metagenome (GOLD analysis project Ga0247611, IMG submission 192422) | Sheep rumen microbial communities from Palmerston North, Manawatu-Wanganui, New Zealand - 1770 DNA GHGhigh gp2 | ecosystem: Host-associated > Mammals > Digestive system > Stomach > Rumen... | reverse complement strand
GAAGTGGCCACCCTCGACCTCAACCCCATAGGCCTCGAACCCGAAGGTGTCGACATCCAAGGCCTCTGGATCTACATCAGTTTCAACACCCCCGACCCGGCCGACAACTGCATCTACCGTTTCCGCACCCCCCTGTAGCGGCCAGCCTCACAGCCACTCCATACATACAGCCGCAGGCCGGCGACACATCGGCAGCCCCAACGGGCATCCCGCGCATCGCCAGCCTGAGCCGTGCGGCACCCCGCAGTCTGGGCGCTTGCAATCCTGAGTATGTCACATTGTTCCCTCCCGCCCGCCCTGCGTTTCAAAACAACAGCGACTGCGCGGCGGCCGAAGTGCCATAGCCTGCCAGCAACAGCCCGATGAGGTAAGCCAGCGTCTTCAGCACCACCACCCACCAAGGGGTGGCCTCCTTCGAGGCGGCCGACAAGCCGTCCAGTATAGCCTTCGCCTCGTCCTCGCTCACCTGTTGCGACCGCAACACCCGCTTGGCTTCATCCACAGCAATCTTGATGTTCGTTTTCATAATAACCTCCTTTTTTTAAACAGGGGGCTTCCGCCCCCCATCGTGAAACAAATCGTGAACCTACGGGCGCACGGTATCGCTGGTCAAATCGTCGACATTAGGGGTGAGAAAATCGTCCCTCGTCACGCCGCCATAACTCAGCACTGCGGCCTCGACAGCCTCGTCGCCCTGGTAGAGACTCAGCAGCGTGTTGTTCACCACAAAGAACTGCGTGCTCACCTGCGTGCCACCCTGCGTCAGACGGCTGTGCACCACAGCCACACCGCCGTTCAGCGCGCCGCCTACGGCCAGTTTGCCCTCGTCGACACTGAAGAAGTTGGCCTCCACCACATCGCCCAGCATCGAACTCTCGTCGTTCACATCGAGCGTCAGCTCCTTGGCGTCGATAGTCACGCGGGGCACACCGGTGCCGGAATCCTGCTGCTGATGGGCTATGAACACCGACAGCTGGTCGCCATTGGCCCACTCGGGATTGTTGTCGATGATGGCTTGGCTGAAGGTCTTCACCGTGGTGCTGGACCCGATGGTGATGCCGCCCATGTTGATGTCGGTGACGGGCACATTGCCGCTTCCGAACTGCACCCCCACCGAGGGCAGCGAGCCGCGGGTCACCTGGTAGCCAGCCACCACACAGCCCCCTTGGCGGGCCTCACCGGCAGTCAGCGCCACCGAGTTCCCTCCCAGATTGGCGCTCATAAACTCGTTGTAGTCGCTGCGGCCGCGCTCCTTGTTCTCGAAGCTGGGGTGCAGCGTGCCGGAAAAGGCGCGGTAGAGGTTCACCAGGTTGGCCCAGACCACCCGGCGGCGCATCTGGCGGCGGGTGCGTGTGGGCACCGCCTTGCGTTCCACCTTCTCTCTCACCACTGTCTTGCCGCCCACACGGGCAAAAGTCAGCTGTCCGATACTCCCTCTCAAACGGGAGATGATTCCTGAAAAAATAGCCATAACTGTTCGTTGTCCGGAATCCGCCCGGTCCTTAGTCGGGTTGTTTTGTGGACTCCGCATCCTCCAGAGGATTTCCGCCGCCGCCCAGCTTCGCGCGCCAGCCGTGGGCTGCCGTCCTCCCCTTGAAGACGATGCAAAAGTACACTATCCCTTTTTCATCCCGCCGCCGTTTGGAGTCTGCGTGCATCAAGCTTCCGCTACCGTCGCAAACGGTCACTCTCCGCCCGCAACCTACGGCTGCCACACTGCCTCCGGGCCTGCAAAAAGCAGGTCGGCGGACGCATCCAGACGGATATTGGGGGCGCGGCCGCCACCGGCACACTATTCAGCGGCGGCGCCGGCGCATACCTCTATTACCACCTACGGTGGTAATTATAGGACACGGCAGCGGCGCCCCGCGCCGGCCCTCAATCGCAAGCGTCCTCTCCGTTCGCCGCTCCTTCGCCGCTAAATTAGCGATGAAGGAGCGGCGAACGGAGGGGAGCGCCACGGTGAAAACTAAAACCAGCCGAGTGGGGAAATCCTGTCGCGGAAGGCGCAGGGGATTACTGGAATGCCTCCAGCCCCCAACTGTAGTGCATGGGGTGGAGATGGGACACTTTGATGGCCTGGAGCAGCTGGAAAGGGCCGCGCAGCATTTCCTGCCCCAGGCGGGGGTCGACGGGGAACATGGCGTGGTCGATGGCGGGGAAGTCGAGCCGGATGTCGCGCAGGATGGAGAGGAAGAGTTTCTCCATCTGGTCGGAGGTCACCTTCACCCGGTCGATGTCGGAGGGGTCGGCGGCGGGCGGGAAACGCCAGTTGTTGCAGTCGCCGGCATGGAAGAGGGTGGTGCCGTCGCGCAGGGTGGTGACGGTGCTGACCCCCACGTCGGTGGACCGATAGGCTTTGAGGCTGAAATGGGGGGTGGCCACACTCTCGGCGGGCCGCAGGACTGCCAGGGGGAGCGACTTGTCGATGCGGCGGCGGCGCACGGTGTCGTAGGAGGGCAGCAGGTGCCAGTCCGCGCGGGCGGCGCACCAGCCGACGATGTCGGGGTTGAAGTGGTCCTGATGGAAATGGGACACGATGAAGTAGACCGCGCGGCCGCCGGCGCTGTCGAGCAGGGAGCGGAGCAGCCCCTGGGGGTCTTGCCAGTAGTCGAAAACGAGCAGACAGTCCTCTTCCTCGGCCACGAAACAACTGTGGTGAATGTAGTGCAGCTGCATGGCTGAAAGGGAATTTCAGGATTTGGGCACAAAGTCCACCATCACCGACTTCTCGTCGAAGTGGATGTCTTTGAGGGTGATGTGGTCGAAGAGGGTGGAAAGCTGAGGGCTCTTGCCGAGGGCGAGGAGCAGGCGGTTGCCGTCGAGGATTTCGAGCATATCGGCCGAGGGCTGTTTTTTCAGTTGTCCGAGGGCGGTGCGCACCATGAACTCAATGCCCGCTCCGCCGCCGTAGGAGAGGAAGATGTCGCTACCGTTGATGCGCTCTACATTGACATCGAGCCCCACGGACCCCATCAGGGGCACTTTGTAGGAAATGCGGACGGTGTGTGGGCCTCCGTAGGAGAGGGGGAGTTCTTTGCCGGTTTTGTCGAGAACGAACTGGCCGACTTCGCTGTAGGTGAGATTGAACTGCATGAGAAACTGTGTGTTTGGTGTTTTTTTAGTTCGGATAACGCTTATTTGGAAAAAAAATTGTATTTTTGCACATCCAAACGAAACAAACACCAATTATGAAAGTAAGAGAATTAGTAGAAAAATTGAACCTGAAGGTGCTGTCGGGTGCCGACGGCCTGGACCGCGAAATAGAGGGCTGCTATGTGTCCGACCTGCTCAGCGACGTGATGGGCAACGCCGAGATGGGCAACGTGTGGGTCACGCTGCAAGTGCACAAGAATGTGATGGCCATTGCCTCGCTGAAGGAGCTGGCCTGCGTGATTCTGGTCAAGGGGCAGACGGCCTCGGACGACACCCTGGAGCAGAGCAACGAGGAGGGCATCCCCTTCCTGAGCACCACCATGGAGACCTTCGAGACGGCTGGCAAAATCTACGAGCTGCTGAAAAACTGACCCGCCGCGGCCTCCCGCCGCAGAAAGGACTGCCATGACCCCTTTTAAGGCCGACCTGCACATCCATACCGTCCTCTCGCCGTGCGGCGACTTGGAGATGAGCCCCAGCGCCATTGTCCAGCGCGCCCTGGCACGGGGGCTGGACATGATTGCCATCAGCGACCACAACACCACCCGCCAGGTGAAAGTGACCCAGAAGATAGGGCGCGACAACGGTCTCTTTGTGCTGGGCGGCGTGGAGGTCACCTCGCAGGAGGAGGCGCACTGCCTCTCCTATTTCGAGACGGACGAGCAGCTGGACGAGTTTCAGGAGTTTCTGGATGCCCACCTCCCCCCCATCCCCAACGACGAGGACCGCTTCGGCTACCAGCTCATCGTCGACGAGAACGATGAGATTGTGGGCGAGGAGGAGTACCACCTGCTCAACGCCATCGATGTGGACATCGACGGCATCTATGAGGAGGTGCACCGCATCGGCGGACTCTTCGTGCCGGCCCATGTCAACAAGGGCACCACATCGCTCACCAGCCAGCTGGGTTTCGTGCCGCCCGACCTGAAAGCCGACGGACTGGAAATCAACCGCTTCACCACCCGGGAGGAGATGCTGAAGAAGTTCGCCTACCTGAAACGGTTCAACTTTATCACCGACAGCGACGCCCACTTTATCGACAATGTAGGCGATGTGTATAACGTCATCTATATGGAGCACCGCACTTTCGACGAGTTCCGCAAGGCCCTGAGGGGCGAGGAGGGCCGCTACATAGATACCCTGGCCTTCCGCTCCGCCCCGCTCAAGAAGATTGTCTGAGCTGCCGGAAAGGGCAAAGGGCTGCACTGCGAAAAAAAGAGAATATCACGCCGCTATTTGCCAAAGCGACAAGCGCGTTCAAGGCAAAGGATGAGCGGCCGCCCGATGCGACAAGGGGTTAATGGACCAGCCATTAACCCCTTGTCGCAATGGTGTGCATCCGCCGCTACAGTCATTTCACCACCAGCCGGCGGGTGGCGGTGGATTGCGGGGTGCGGAGGGTGACAAAGTAGATGCCGGCGGGCAGCGCGGCAATGTCGACGACGGGGTGGCTGTCGGCAAGGGTGCGCCGCATGACGATGCGCCCGGAGCAGTCGCTCACCTCCACGTCGGCCCCACCGGTGGGCAGCCCGGCGATGGAGAACTGGCGCGTGGCAGGGTTGGGATAGAGGGTGACGCCGTCGGCCGGGGAGGCTTCAGCCACCGACTCGGGACTGCACCACTCGGCAAACGCAACGTTGCTTCCGTGCGGAATGGCTTGCTCGAAGATTTCGGCAAAACCGCAGGGGGTATAGACGGTGTCGGTGTTGGACAGGGTGTTGGAGCCGTAGATGACGGGGACGGTGGTGTCGGTGAATTGCAGAATGCGGCAACGGAATGCATTCTGGCCGATGGTGTCTATCGGGCCGCGGAAATCAATGCGCGTGAAGCCGTTGTTGGTCAGGAAGGCGTCCATGCCCATGCGCCTGAGCGAGACGGGCATCTCTTTCTTTCCGGCCGAGAGCTTGGTGTAGAAGAAGGCATACTCACCTATGGATTCTACCTGGTCGCCCCATTTGAGGGAGAAGAGGGCGCTGTAATAGAAAGCGTATGGGGGAATTTCGCGCAGGGAGTTGAGGCTGTCGACGGTGGCGACGGCACTCTCTTGGAAAGCGCCTCGGCCAAGGGTGGTGAGGTTGGGGAGGGACACGCGCCGGGTGCCGGTGTTCATCCAGAAAGCATGATTGTTGATGGTGTGGATGGTCGGGGGAAGAACGACGTTGGCGCTGCTGCCACAGAAAGTCTGAATGCCAATGGTGGTGGCGCCGTCGGGCACAACGACACGGTCGATTCGGTCATTATAGTAAAAAAGATAGTCACCGAGAACTTTGACTCCTTGGGGCACTATAAAGTCGCCCTCGGCACCCAGAACCATCAGCAAGGTGTCGCCATCGAAGCTCAGCAGCATATTGTCCTCAACCTTGTAGTTCCGGTTGGCGGGGTCGACAGTGAGGTCGAAGCTGGCCGGAGGGTTTTCTAATAAAGAGCCCCCGATGCGGCATACCGAGGCCGGGATATGCAGCCCTTGCAGCCGAGTGCCGAAGATGCAATCTATCTCCCGCAAACCTTCGGGAAGATAGACAGAGTCGAGATTGTTGCTGCCATAGAAGGATGATTCGACCAGGCGACGGACTTGCGAGGGGACAGTATAGTACCGAGCGGGGTTCCGCGAGGCGTAGAGGTACAGTACGGAGGTGTCGGCACTGCACAAGGCCACAGAGTCAACAGCCACAAAGTGGGTGTTGGCCGGGTTCACGACTATGCGGTATGTGGCGGCAGAGAAAAACGCATCTTCGTCTATAAACTCCACGTTGGCCGGGATATAGAGTTCGTCGACTGTGACGCCTACGAAAGCTCCCCACTCAATGCGGCGGACCGATTCGGGCAGTCTGACCGGGATGGGGAATTGCGAGAAGGCCTCTTTGCCAACCTCCAGCAGGGTGGAAGGGAGCGAGAGGGAAACCGCCTGACAGGTGCCGGCAAAGGTCTCGTCGCCGATGCGGGTCACGGTGTAGGTCTGGCCATTGATTGTCACAGTGGAAGGCACGACGACATTTCCTTCGTAGGGGATGCAGTCCTGCATGGGGGCAGTTTCCACGGTGCTGTCGGAGATAATGCGGTAAAACAAGTCGTCCACCTTGTAGTAGGTCTCCGACTGGTAGACTGGCCCCGCAGCCGCAACCACTGCGCCGGCAAGCAGCAAAAGGGATAGAAATGTTTTTTTCATGATGTTTGTATTTTTAAATGATTATAAATATATAAATTTCTTAGTAGCTGGGCAATCGGTCAGAATTGCCCAGCTGGTTACTCACTGTAATCTAATCAGGGCATCCTCATTTTCAGTATAGATGGAATAGGTTCCAGCAGGAATATAATCTCTGCTACAATTTACAAGTATATCAGGGTCATCAATCGGCGAGTCATACTCCATCGTGATGGTACCCACATTAATGAAAGACTGCAACCAGTTGGCACATTCGTTGGGGAGTGACCGATAGGCGGGAATCCGAATCGATGCGATCGTGCTGTCGATAGGGTTAAATGTTAAATCAATGCTGAAAGTGCATTCTTCCTCGCACCCTACAGTCATATAACAGAATACGGGTTTCCATACACGGTTTTGGCACTGCGAGTCGTCCTCATGTGCAAAGCGAGAATAGCAACAAGCTGAAGACGATTTCCTTGGGAGCTCTTTTGAGAGACCCGTCTCGGTATTAGATTGGATAGTTTGAGTCTGTCTGTCTTCATTTTTTTTGCATCCTGCAACTAATATTGCAGCAAGAACCATAACAATAAAAAAGTTTTTCATTTCAAAAATTCTTTAATAAACGCCTTTATCACGGGCAAAGGCTTCCCTGCATGCAATCGGTGCTGCTGGAATTGTGCATACTATCTTTTCATTCCATACAATAGCATCAAGTTATCCTCGTTAAGGATTTTATGGAACGGCTTGTTCTATGCCTTGGATGTTGAATTTCGATGTTGGGCTGTTATATAGAGCTGCATCCCCTACCTGAACATTCACCATCCGCCCATTCATGCCCCATGTCAGCAGCACACCTACCTGGCATGGGGCTTTCTATTTTATCGCTCATAATTTAAAATATTAAGTGGCTCCCCCTGGCACCTTACTCAGGGCTTGCCTATTTTTCATACATTATCTCAATAGCCAGTCGAGTCAAACGTGAACATAGTCATCTGGTATCATCTATGAATTATTTATAAAAAACACTTATCTGCTGGCTGTACATGTATACAAACTCTTTTCTTCGTCGTATGTTATCGCTACTTTATAGCCCTCGTTTAATTTCTTCTTCGCCCAATTCATAGCTTCCGTACTACTTGATGTTGTAAACGTGACAACCTCTTTTGCTAAAGACTCATGTTGAAGACTATCACCGGTGTAAACCTCAACAATGATTTCATTTTGGGCCATTCGAATCAATTGCAACAAAAATTCATCATATTCATCTTCGTTGCTGAAGATTCTTGAGCCACTAATACCTCCAACAGTGTACCACACTTTTTTTGTTGTATCAATATTGACCGTTTCTGTCATTGCATTTGACGTACACTCTTTTTGGCAACTTATAGTAGCCGCATTCAACAAAACCATCATGGTTATTGGAATAACTATTTTCTTCATAATCAGGTATATTTACTAATATTTTGTATGTGACAATAGATGATTTCATCCACTTGACTCTCAGACTCAATGTTAAAAACCGAAATTGTATGTTTGAAAAAATAAACGACAATAAAATCATTGTTGACAAGAATTGAATCTTGGGGCGATCTATAATTGTTATGAGGAGCATAACCAAATGCGACAGTATGGGTGTCATCTTTAAGATTATGTTTTACAGGAAAACATGATAAATTAAAATCATAATACAGAACAGCCCAAGCGGAGTCTGTGGTGGCCTCAATGAGCGTCACGTCAACGGCCACACTGTCGCTAAGGGGGTAGTCTTTGAGGAAGGTGACATCAAGACCGTCCATGCCGACATACTTGCTATACACCTCGCTGACTTCAGAAGGATTGAGGTGGCTCTTCGGGGCACATTGACCCACCATCACCACAATATCCGCCAAAAGCAGGGCTGCCATAAACACCCAAAACCAATGTGTGCCTTTGCGTTTCATCACACCAATTCTAATATGGTTTCAACGGTGTTAACAGCGCCAATGGCTCGGTGGTCGGTAGCGAGAAAAGCGGTGGCATAGACTGGGGTGTTCCTCTCCTCCTGGTAGAATGCCGCAATAAAGAGCGGGATGATGGCAGCCGTTATGACCACATTGCCCAACTGACGGCGGCGGACGCGGCGGACGGCGCACCAATGGGGCAGGTCGGCATTGTGACGCGTGGCAAGCGCCTTGGCATGTGAGGTGTGCCGGTTGCGGTCGGCTTGGCTGTCTATCAGCTGTTTTATCTCTTGTTCACTCATTTCGTTCATGGTTTTCGGTCTCCTTTCGTTCTGGCTTTCATTTTCTCTATCATGCGTTGTTTTTTCTTCTTGACGGCACTATAGGTTATGCCCCACATGTGGGCTATCTCGGTCAGCTGGTAGCCCTCCAGCAGCCAGTCGAGCAGTTGCCGCTCATTTGCGTTCAGGTCGACGGCCAGCTCCTCGATCTGTTCGCGCAGACTATTGTCATTGTCCGGCGAGGGGATGGATTCGGCCAGCGCGTCGACCGGCAGCCAGATGGGGCGGTCTTTCCTTTTGCGGTGCGAAAAGACACTCCGGCACTGCCACGCCACCCAGGCCCGCTGCTGAAGGGCAATACTTCCCCGCCGCAGCGTGCCGAGCCGGAACCAGATGGCAAGGTAGCATTCCTGCACCAGCTCGGCACACAGCTCCTCGTCGCCCGACGAGTGGCGCCAGCACAGGATACGTATCATGCGGCGGTTCTGCTCAATCAGGTTGTCGAATAGGGCATATTCCGTATGTGCTATGTCAGACATATTATTTTCTATTACCTAATAACCACCCAAGGGGGCAAAAGGTGACATCGCACCCGCAGATTTATGATTATTTAACACTCCACCGCCCGCGGAAGGCCTCTCGCCAGCCGTCCCGCCCACGGAGCCGGCAGCGCGACGAGAACAATCATTGCGGCAGAGACACAATAATTCCGCCAACCCTGCGTTAAAGAGACATGATTAACGAGCAATATATTCGGTTTGACTGGGCCGCCAAGCGCATGCTGCGCGACAAGGCCAATTTCGACGTACTCGAAGGGCTGATGACGGTGCTGATCGGCGAGAAGGTCACCATCGACGAAATCCTTGAGAGCGAGGGCAATCAGGAGTCCGAGTACGACAAGTACAACCGGGTGGACGTGATGGCCCGCAACAGCAAAGGCGAGTACATCATCGTGGAGGTGCAACTCGCGCGCGAGCGGTACTATCTGGAGCGCATCCTCTACGGGGTGTCGAAGGTCATCACCGACAACCTCCACCTCGGCGACCGCTACGAGAAGGTGAAAAAGGTCTACTCCATCAACATCGTCTATTTCCCGATGGGCAAAGGGAAAGACTATCTCTACCACGGGGTGACCACCTTCACGGGTGTGCACACCAACGACACACTCGAAATCACCGACTACGAGGCCGACACCCTCCGCATGCGTACTCCCCAACAGATTTTCCCTGAATACTTCATCATCCGCGTCAACGAGTTCAACCAGGTGGCCACCACCCCGCTGGAGGAGTGGATCGAATACCTGAAAAACGGCAAGATAAAGACCGACACGCGCGCCCCCGGCCTGCAGGAGGCCCGGAAGAAACTGCTCTACATGAACATGAGCGAGAAGGAACGCCGCGTCTACGAACACCACATCGAAAACCAAATGGTGGAGAACGACGTGCTGGACACCGCCCGCATCGAAGGACACGCCGAAGGCCTCGCGCAAGGATTGGCCGAAGGTAAAGCCGAAGGCCTCGCTCAAGGCAAAGCCGAAGGCCTCGCACAAGGCAAAGCCGAAGGCCTCGCTCAAGGCAAAGCCGAAGGCAGGGCTGAAGGCCTCGCACAAGGATTGGCACAAGGTGTAACGGAAGGCGTGGCTCAGGTGGCCCGGTCAATGAAGCAGTTGGGCATTCCTTACGAAACTATCGCCCAAGCCACCCACCTCTCCATCTCAGAAATAGAAGCCCTCTAAACAAATCACGAATTGAACATGCCAGCGTGCGGATGGTGATTGGACGTGAATCCAACCACCATCCATTATTCACCACGTTTCTTTCTCACGCGTTGTGATAGGGTTCGTGGCGCAGGATGGTGAAGGCGCGGTAGAGCTGCTCGACAAAGAAAAGCCTCACCATCTGGTGGTTGAAAGTCATCTGCGAGAGCGAAACCTTGTCGTGCGCCGCCGCATAGACCGAGGGCGCGAACCCATAGGCTCCGCCCACCACAAAGGCCAGCGTCCGCGTGCCGGCATTCATCTGCTTCTGCATATATTGCGCAAAGCCTACCGAGGTGCGCTCGGTGCCGTGCTCGTCGAGCAGGACAACGCGGTCCACCCCCTCGAAACGGCGCAGCAGCATCGCCGCCTCGCGCTCTTTCACCTCCTCGGCCGATGCCCCTTTCTGG
>Ga0247611_10010763_pt1 | contig 10688 bp, 7 predicted proteins | sample 177DNAGHGhighgp2_FD_192422 | JGI IMG/M metagenome (GOLD analysis project Ga0247611, IMG submission 192422) | Sheep rumen microbial communities from Palmerston North, Manawatu-Wanganui, New Zealand - 1770 DNA GHGhigh gp2 | ecosystem: Host-associated > Mammals > Digestive system > Stomach > Rumen ... | reverse complement strand
ACAAAAATTAGGCTGTTTTAGAGAGGGCACTCTCTAATGGACAAAAATCAGGCTGTTTTTTTGACTGAGATTTGGTCATTATAGAAATGGTTTGTAACTTTGCACCGTCGATGAAGCGGAGAGGAGCTCTGCTGGGGAGCAACTGGTCTCAGGGCTTATGGCAGGCCTGTACTAGTTAAGAGCAGATTGGGCATACCGCTGCAAATGATGTGAAGAAAGCATCCCGTGGATGGTTTAGACAGAGAATCGGCGGAAAGAAAGCCACCTGGTAGAAGTGATACAGAAATAGTCTGAATAGACATGAACTTGAGAAATAAGACATACTCGCATGACTAATGTTTGTGGCATCGTCATACCTACGTTCTAGGTGCAGTCTACATTCTTCCTGAAAACTGAGCAAGGGATAATATGGGCATGAGTAACAGGCCCGTTCTGGGGAGTTGGCGTAAACAAGAGGGTGTATATGGGAAACAAAAAAAGGCAGGAAGTTACTCCTGCCTTGGGGTTGTGCGGATAGGGGGACTCGAACCCCCACGGCTTGCACCATTAGATCCTAAGTCTAACGCGGCTACCAATTACGCCATATCCGCAGGTGGTAATGCCCGAAAGCATTACTGAATGTCGTTTTTGTCGATGGGTTGTGCCAGAAGGTTGGTGAAATTACCAGAGGCATCAAATTCCATTCGAGTGAATTTGAGTTTGTTGCCAAGGCCCTTGACTTTCTGGCTGATGACGACGTAGGTGTAGGGTTTAGGTTTCTTGCCGTCGATACGCCACTTGGAGTCGTAAGTGTAGACAATCATGCGTTCAATCTTATATTGCTCGCCTTTGAACTTTTGGTCGAGATATTTGACAATAGCAGCGGTGTAGTGTTTCTTGTCGAGTACCTTGCCAGACATGATGTGGGCTTCAGTGGCTACATCATAAACCTCTTCCATCTCTACGCCCTGACGGTTGTAGTAGTAGGCTGCCACACGGCCACCAGCACGGTTGACCCACTCGGGGATGGTTGTCAGCTTGGAAGGTGGGCAGATTTTATTGAAATGAGCCATAATGGCAGCGGTAGTGTCGACATTGACCACTTCGGGGGTGTCTTCGACAGGTGCAGGACGTTTGCCGCCCTTGTTGCTCTTGAGGTTGCGAAGACGTTCGTCCTGACCTTCGTCGCCGGCATCGGGATTATTGAGAGTGTAGTATTCGCGTTTAACGGCATCGGGGTCGGGTGCATTGCTCTTTTGGAGACGTCCGCGGGGGTCAAAGATGAGCTCGTTGTCGTTATAGCCGACACCAGTTTTGACGATAATCATGCGGTAGTAGACATCGCCGTCCATTTGTTCGACATACTCAATGGAACGGATGCGATAGCCAGGGTAGTTGTCGACGAAATAGCTGTTCATGGCAGTCGGGCAGTCGGCCTGTTTGGTTGGGTAGGTAGTGTACTGCCAATCACCATTATGGGTAAAGTAGGCACGACCGTTCTGACCGTCGGTGGAAAACTCGGCGATGTACTGTCCGGGGGACTTGTACCAGGTCTTGACCTTGTAGGACTCATATTTCTTATCCAGGGAAATCAACACTGACTTGGGCACCTGGGTTTCCTTAATCTTAGTCTGCGCGAAAGTGAGGAACGGCAGGGTAAGAAGGAGGAGAAGAACTACTTTTTTCATCGTTAGTTTATTTTTATAGCCCTTTAAACGAAGATATTGTTAAAATATTGTGTGCAAGATGATTTTTTTCTTATTTGAAAATTACGTCCTTGCGGTCGGGGCTGATGGATACGGCACGGACATTGACCCCTGTAACCTGCTCGATGGCGGACACATAGTCACGCAGGTTCAGGGGGAGGTCATCGTATTTGGAAATGCCGGCAAGACTCTGTTTCCATCCCTTGAAGGATACGTATTGAGGCTTGATTTCGACAGTGTTGAATTCGAAAGGAAGTTGGTCGGTTATCTTGCCGTCGATTTGATAGGCGGTGCACATCTTTATTTCGTCGAAGTCGTTCATGACGTCGGACTTGGTGACGAAGAAGTCGGTAACACCGTCGAGCATGCAAGCGTAGCGGAGGGCAGGAATGTCAATCCAACCACAACGGCGGGAGCGACCAGTGGTGGCGCCATATTCGTGTCCGATTTCGCAGAGGAGGCGTCCTTTCTCGTCGAACAGCTCGGTGGGGAAAGGGCCTGCGCCCACACGTGTACAGTAGGCTTTGATAATGCCCATGACACGGCCAATGCGCGAGGGAGCCACACCCAGTCCGGAGCAAACGCCTGCAGTTACGGTATTGGAGGAGGTGACGAAAGGATAGGAGCCAAAATCAATGTCGAGCATGGAGCCTTGCGCGCCTTCGGCAAGCACTTTTTTACCCTCGTCGAGACACTTATTGATGAAGTATTCGCTGTTGATGAGTTCGAACTTTTTTAAAGTTTCGAGAGACGCAAGCCACTTTTGTTCGTATTCCTCTAGGGTCATATTGTCAATGCGGAATGCAGCGAGATCGAATTTGAGGGTATGGGCAGTCTGCAGATGCTGACACTTGAGAAGTTCGTAACGCTCACGGAAATCAGATGCCATAATGTCACCAATGCGGAGGCCACTGCGGGCGATTTTGTCGGTGTAGGCGGGTCCGATGCCTTTGAGGGTCGAACCAATTTTGGCGTTACCCTTAGCCTGTTCGTTAGCAGCGTCGAGCATCCGATGAGATGGAAGGATGAGGTGTGCCTTCTTGGATAGGTAGAGGTTCTTAGTGGCATTGACACCCTTGGACGCTAAGGCTTGTACCTCTTGCTGAAAGATATAAGGCTCGACGAGTACGCCATTGCCGATCACATTCATTTTGTGTTCGTGGAAAATGCCCGAAGGTATAATGTGAAGGACATGCTTGATGCCGCCGAATTCGATGGTGTGGCCGGCATTGGGGCCGCCCTGGAAACGGGCGATTACATCGTATTCGGGTGTGAGTACATCAACGATTTTTCCCTTGCCCTCGTCTCCCCACTGGAGACCCAACAGAACATCTACTTTGCTCATTATATAGTTATTTAAAAGAATACATTACTAAAAAATCGGTTGCAAAGATACGATTTTTTTTTGTTATAGCGAAAAAATGTTGTTTTACAACGGCTACACCGCGACCATTTGAACCTATAATCAACATTGGACACTTATTTTTCGCGCGAACGTTTAAACCATTCGACGAATTCTGGGAGGTCGTCCAAAGGCCTAAAACCTTCTTTGAAGGGCTCTTTTGGCATTGGGCAAACCTCAAGATAGCCGACAAGAGTGGTGCAATCGAACTCACCCAATATTGCTTCAAGGGTAACATAGACACCCACGAGGAGGTCATCGTCGTCGGGGTTGTCCTCGCGATGACGATAGTTGACTGGAAGGTCGGGCAATGCCACTCGGAGTCCGATAATGTCGGGTTCTTCTTCGCTCTCAAGCTGCATGAAGGCCATCTTAGTGGTATCGAAGCGATACTTATCGAAAGTGACTTTCAACGATTTGCCTTTGGGCTGTTTGAAAGGCACAAACTCCCACCAGTCAACATCGGGTGCATTGTCGACCAATTCTACCACATAGCGGAAAAGGTCGAAATCGCCTTCGGCACTGAAAGTAAGAGTGCGGCCTTGAGCGGTTTGTTCGCCGACCTCGAATGTTAGACCCTCACAATAGGCATCGAGTTGGTGCTGCATTTGCTCGAGCAGTTGCTTGCCTTCAGTCTCAGGAATATCATTAAGCATGGTGAGCTGTTCGGCATTGGCCACAAACCATTTCCAAAAGGTTTCAGGAGTTTTTTGCATATCTTGAAAAGTTATATTTATTCTAATGACTATTTTAAATTATTACCTTAGATGATAATGGCCTCTTTTTCGAGAGAAACACCGAATTGAGCACGGACATCGGCCGTGACCGCCTCAGCCAATGCAAGAACTTCATCACCGGAACATCCACCTAAGTTTACTAAAACGAGAGCTTGTTTTTCGTATACGCCACATCTGCCCATGGCACGTCCTTTCCAGCCAGCATGTTCTATGAGCCAACCTGCGGCCAGCTTATAACCGCCGGGAACAGGATAGGCAACCATGTCAGGGTAAGAGGCTTTGAGTTTTAGGTAATGGTCGACAGGGACAACCGGGTTCTTAAAAAAGCTGCCTGCACTGCCCATCTCTTCTGGACGAGGAAGTTTGCCCCAACGGATTTTGGAAATGGCATCGGCCATCTGCTGAGGCGATGGTTGTTCGATACCAGCGGAGTAAAGGGCTTCGGAAAGTGCCTTATAATGAAGGTCGGGACGGAAAACACTCGAAAGGCGGAAAACGACGGACCAGATGATGTAACGATTCTTTAGAGCTTCCTTGAAAACGCTGTTGCGATAAGCGAACTGGCATTCCTCATTGGTAAAGATACGTTCATGTCCCGTTGAAATTTCAAATGTTCGCACACGGAAAATGCTGTCTTTTGCCTCCTTACCATAGGCTCCCACATTTTGCACTGGGGCGGCTCCAACAGTGCCGGGAATAGCCACAAGATTTTCGAGACCGTACCACCCATTAGAGATGCAATAGTGGACAAAATCGTCCCAGACCTCGCCTGCTGCTGCCTCTACTAGGTAGTCACCAGAAGTACTGTCCACACCTAATAAGCGGATGCCTTTATTATCCAGATGGACTATGGTTCCATGAAAGTGTTTGGTGAAAACCACATTGCTGCCTCCTCCCAAAATGAAAAATGAATCGGAAAGTTGACCAGAAGAAAGCAGTTTACGAAGTTGAATCTCGTCATTAATGACAAGATAGCTGTCGGCTGAAGCCGGGAGCCCAAAGGTGGTGTATATTTCCATCTTAGAAAACATAACCGATATTGAGATAGGCACCTACACGGTGGGTTAGACTATTCCAGTAGAGGTCGGCCGAGATTGGCCCGATAGCCGACTTATATGCCACTCGTAACCCGAGTCCAAATACACCTTGTAAGCCCTGTTCCAACATCTGCAATTCATCGACATGTAGAAGGTAATTCATCATAAGGTAGGCATAGAAGTTGCCATAAAAATTGTATCGCGTATCAAGCCTTATGATGGCAGCATAATTATTGACATACATAGGGTTTGAGAAACCGATGAAAGGCATCTGGTGGTCAAGATAGCGTCCGGGTAGGGAGCCTCCGATGAAGTTGTCGTACCAGGATGATTTCTTGTCCAGCAAAAGACGAAGATGACCCTGAGGAATGAGAGTGACTCGCGAAGAGGGTGATATATAAGTCTGGAAATTGGCCGCAACCGCAGCAAAACCAGCGGCATCACTATAAAAAAGGTACTTATTCTCCTTGCGCCAACTGAGATTGAAGGTTCCATAGAATCCGCGGTTGGCGAAATAGGCATCGTCGAGATTGTCATATCGTCCCTTTAAAAAGACACCAAAGAAATTTTTGGTACGGTCGAGGTGGAAAAGACCATCGCTGAGCATATTGTCCAAGGAGAATCCACTGCGGTTGGCATAGAAGTCCTCGTCAAGTCCAAAGGCCAAGGACACATCGCGAAAATTAAACTGGGAAAGGTAGAAACTGATATTGTGATGGTCGACAAAACCGGCGAAGGCCATGGAGTCATTGCCACTCACATTAACTGAACTGTTGTGATAATGATATGCCAGATTCACGTCTCCTATGCCAAGACCTGCGTAAGAGAGTTTGACATTCCAACGGAAATTGTAATTGAGATTAACATTCAACGCTGCTCTGTACCCGGCCAGACGTTGCTCGTTCCAACCGAAATGGAAAAGCAGCGAGGCGCTCTCCTCGGAGTCATAACGAAATCCAATGGCGAATTTATGTGGTTCGGCACGTTCCAAATTTATGACCAACCGGTAGCTTTCGCGGCCTAAAGCATCGGAATAGACCAGATGGGTCAGCCAGTATTCTTCATCGGTTTCGTGAAGTTTATAGGTGATGGTAGCAAAAGAGCCTGTACCCATAAGAATATTAATGGCATTCTCTATATCGTTGATGGTCATTGGAAGCCCCGTTTCTATACCGTCCTGTTCTTTAAGCCATGATTGCTCTTCTTCGGTAACTCCATTGTAAATGACATTAGCCAGGACGAAGGTATCCTGCTGGGTGAGGTACTTTGCACGAGGAGCCTGCAGTGTCTGACTAAAAACACCGCAGCTGTCGAGTCGTCTTTTTATTACCATTAATTCATCATGGTGGGCTTTGGCGCACTCATAGCCACGTCTTATCATGGTGTCAATGGCATCATGGGTGAAACTAAGCATGTTGTAACCAGATACATCAGGGTGCATGTAGAGATGACAGAGCTCCTTGTTGCTGTTCTTGTTGTTGGATACAGCAATACTTAGGTACTGAGAGATCTGTTGAGGCAGAGACTTAAGTTCCTCAGCCGAAGCAGCCATCTTGTCCCCTAAGTCAACACCGATAACAATATCAGCACCCATCTGAAGACAAACGTCCACTGGAAAATTGTCTACCAAACCACCGTCGGCAAGAAGGTGTCCATCCCATTCTACTGGAGAAAAAACGCCAGGAATTGCCATACTAGAGCGTATGGCTTTGGCGAAATTACCCCCATGGAGAACTACCGAATCGCCTGAGAGAATGTCGGTGGCCACACAGGCAAAAGGGATGGGTAACTTATTGAAATCTACGGAGTCATTGTAGCCTATACTGAGACGGTTGAAGAGGTTGATAAGACTTGCCCCGTTGATAACACCACTGGGCAAAGTAGAAAGAATATCGAAAGAACGTCGTTCGAAATTGCCGGTCCCAAAGGGAACCGACAAGAGAAACTGGCTTCTCTGCTCGCGATTGGTGGATGACTGGTAAAAGCGGTCGACGCTATTGCTCATATAATAGGACCAGTCCATATTAGCTATCAGGTAGGCCATCTCGTCGGGGGTGTAACCCAAGGCGTAGAGACCACCTATAATTGAGCCAATGCTTGTGCCAGTAATATAGTCGACAGGAATGCCTATCTCATTCATGTACTTAAGAATGCCGATATGAGCGGCGCCTTTGGCTCCTCCACCACTGAGTGCAATTCCAATTTTGGGGCGGGTTGAACGTTGCACGACAGCCATGGAATCAGGAACCGTTTGTCCAATAGCCGGAACAAATGTGAATAGAATCAATATGGTTATAATAGTTTTTCTCATAAGCGAGTGTTCTTTAGTCTGTAATTATTGAATCTACTGAGCAGCTATTCTGAATGGTTCGGACCACGTTCTTTTTTAGGTTTGCGCTCCGGAGCCTGATAGCCTGGCTTGAAGACTTTAAGCTGAGTCAGTAGCAACAGCCCAGAAAGCACAGCCCCAAAAACATCACTAATGGTCATGCTGCACCACACACCCATGAGTCCTTCGCCTCCGGCTTTAATAAATATCCTTGGCACAATGTACATTAGTGGAATAAGAAAGATTACCTGGCGCGACAGACTCGTGACAATGGCGATCCAAGGTTTGTCAATGGACTGGAAGAACTGTGAGTTTGTGACTGTGAAACCAATCAAGGGACACATCACCATCAGAAAGCGGGTGGCAGGAATAGCGGTGGAAATCAGGCTGGCGTCTTCGCTGAACATTTCCACCAAAAGCTGGGGAAAAACCATGGCAAAAGTTGTGCCGATAATGCCAATGCCAACATTCCATTTCATGGTCAGCAGATAGACCTCCTTAAGTCGTGACTGAAGGCGGGCTCCATAGTTGTAGCCTGCAATGGGCTGCATACCTTGGCAGATGCCCATCATGAACATAAAGACCAACATGGCAATACGGTTTACCACACCGTAGGCACTTACAGCAATGTCGCTACCATATCGAATCAACTGGGAATTGAGCAATGCAACCACTAAGCAGGCCGCCACATTCATCGAGAAAGGACTGATGCCGATGGCCAAAATGTTCTTGATTATGTACATCCGAGGTTTCCACGCATGACGCCGGAAACGGATAAAAGATTTTGGCGATACAAAGTGCAGTACGGCCAGTAGAGCAGAGAAGGCCATCGAAATAGTAGTCGCCCAAGCGGCACCTTCAATGCCTTTGCCTAGAAGGATAATGAAGATGTAGTCAAGTACAATATTCAGAAGGGCGCCACTGATTTGAATCCACATGGACTTGGTGGCATAGCCTGTGGCACGAATCAGACCTGTGAGATTGAATGTGAGGGTGGTGAGGAACATGCCGGGCAGAACAATCACCATGTATTCGTGAGCCAGACGAATGGTAATATCGGAGGCACCGAACATGGCCAGGATTGGATCCATAAAAAGGTAGCCTGCCGAGAGAAAAAGTGCACCAAAGAAAAAGGTGAGGAACATGCTCGTACCCACTATATTCTCAGCCCATGAGATATCTTTTCTGCCCAGCACGATACTAATACGGGCACCGGCGCCCGCACCCACCAATGAGCCAAAAGCATGAATAATGTTCATGATGGGCAGCACAATGGCCAAGGCGGCCAAAATAAGAGCACCGTTGGTGGCATGACCTAGGAAGATACTATCTACCAAGTTATATACTGTGGCGATTATCTGCGTCACCACCGAGGGCAAAGCATACTTCCAGAGCAGGTGGGGTATCTTACGTTCGCCCAACTCTGCGGTCGTGTCTATTACTGCTACCTTTTTTTCTGACATAAGGTTAGTACTCGATTATTTTTTAATTCTATCAATCAAACACCTGTAGGCATTGTATGCTTCGAATCCGCTTGCAAATTCTATCGAACGTTCATCAACCAAAAGATTGGGACGATGGAGATTGCAAACAGGCGTACCTGGTACATGTATGCCCACACGAAAGTAACATGCTGGAATCTTTTGAGCAAAAAATGCAAAATCCTCGGCCGTCATCCTAAGATCCAGCCAATCCACATTTTCCTCTCCGAGAAAAGCAACGCCATTATCGTGCACCCGTTGAGTACATTCGTCATCGTTAACAACGGGCGGATAGCCATAGTCAATGAAGAGGTCGCACTCTCCGCCCATGCTCTCAGCAATTCCACAACTGATTTTGCGAATTTTCTCATGGCACTGAAGCCGCCAGTCAGCATCAAAAGTGCGGATAATGCCTTCCATCTTCACCTCGTCGGGAATGATGTTCGTGCGGCCTTCACCAATAAAACGGCCAAAACTGAGCACCGTGGGCATCATAGGGGCTGCATTGCGACTGACTATCTGTTGAAGCGCCACCACGATGTGGGATGCGATAAGAATGGGGTCGACACTCAGGTGAGGTGTAGCGCCATGACCACCTTTGCCTTTAATGGTCCAATAGAGCTCGTCGGTAGAAGCCATATAGCGACCTTTGCGCATACCTATGCGACCAACTTCCATCTCTGGAAGGCAGTGGAAACCATAAATCTCATCTGGCAAGACCTCGTCGAAAAGGCCGTCGTCCATCATCATACGTGCACCGCCAGGATACATCTCCTCCGAAGGCTCAAAGATAAGCATCACGCTCCCGTTGAGTTCCTCGTGTATTTCGCACAGGATTTTGGCCGCACCCAAAAGAGAACTGGTATGCATGTCGTGGCCGCAGGCATGCATTACCCCAGGGTTCTCCGAAGCAAACGGCAGGCCAGTTGCTTCGGTAAGAGGTAAGGCATCATAGTCAGCCCTAATAGCCACACAGTAGCCGTCGGGGTCTTTGCCACCGCGAATCATGGCCATTACGCCCGTCTTGCCGATGCCAGTCTTGGGCTCTAACCCCATCTCGCGCAGGCGGTCAGCCACATAATTCATCGTGCCGAACTCCTGCTGGCTCAGTTCGGGATGCCTATGGAGCCAACGCCTCCATTCAATGACGGTGGCGGCATTGGCTTTGGCCAGAGATTTGATTCTTTCTATCATTCCTCTCCTCTATTATCTAACCCAAATGGTTGTGGGATGGCCTTCGATAATTTCAATCGTCTGTTGTGCCGGGTCTGTGATTGCATCCACCAGATTGAGCTGGGTGCAGAGAACCTCGTTGCAGATATACTTCATGTGGGCCTTCACTGCTTCGTCCCATTCGCCATGTAGCAGGTCAACGTGGATGCGGTCAGTCACCTCGAAGCCTTCCTTTCTGATTCCCTGAATGCGGTTGACCAGCTCTCTGGCGATACCTTCGGCCTTCAGTTCATCGCTAACAGTGATGTCGAGTGCAACAGTGAGGCTGCCTTCATTGGCCACCACCCAACCAGGTATGTCCTGCGTAGCAATCTCAACGTCAGACAAAAGTATCTCAACCGGCTGTCCTTCAACGGAAATCTCACACTTTCCTTTTGCTTCAAGGGAATTGATCTGTTTTTGCGAGAAAGATTGAATCACCGCACTGATGGCCTTCATTATCTTCCCATAGCGCGGACCTAAAGTCTTAAAGTTAGGCTTAATGCGTTTCACCAAGATATCGTTGTCCTGAGCTAAGAACTCAATGCCTTTGATATTGAGTTCGGAGCAAATAAGGTTTTCGACCAGCTCTACCTGTCTGCGGAAATTCTCGTTCTGCACAGGCAACATGATTTTGGCAAGGGGCTGACGGACGCGGAGATTGCTCTTCTTGCGGAGGGAAAGGCCCATAGAGCAAATCTTCTGCGCCAGTTCCATACGCTCCTCCAGCGCCTTATCAATCATTTCTTCATGAATCTCTGGGAAAGCCATGTGGTGTACCGACTGAACATCAAAGCGATGGGTG
>Ga0247611_10010762_pt1 | contig 10688 bp, 5 predicted proteins | sample 177DNAGHGhighgp2_FD_192422 | JGI IMG/M metagenome (GOLD analysis project Ga0247611, IMG submission 192422) | Sheep rumen microbial communities from Palmerston North, Manawatu-Wanganui, New Zealand - 1770 DNA GHGhigh gp2 | ecosystem: Host-associated > Mammals > Digestive system > Stomach > Rumen ... | reverse complement strand
CGAATTCAAGTACAATGGAATCATTCCGGCCGAGACCCCAATCTACTGGAGGGACCATATCGTTAAATCGTGGTTCGACCGCTCTCCAGGCCTGTACGATGATGTTTACATGGACCTCACTTTCGTAGAGGTATTCCAGAAAGAGGGCCTGGACGCACCTGTGGAGTCATTCGCAAAAGCATTCGCCAACGCTCCTTATCCTCTCTGGCACGCCAACAAGCAGGGGCGCTACAATATCCTGCACGGGGTGATGCCGCCGGCTTCCGGACACTGGGAGAACAACCCTCACGCCGATGACATCGATTTCCAGATCGAGGCGGACTATGCCGGCCTGATGGCTCCGGGAATGGTGAACGCTGCATCGTTCTATTCCGATGCCATAGGCCACATGATGAATTACGGAGACGGTTGGTACGGTGGAGTCTATGTGGCAGCGATGTATTCCCTTGCCTTTGTCAGCAGCGATGTCGAATATGTGGTGACGGAGGCGCTCAAGACCATTCCTTCCCAGAGTAAATTCTACAAGGGAATGGCTGATGTCATCAAGTGGTACAAGCAGTATCCGAAGAACTGGGAGACCACCTGGGCGCTCTTCACCAGCAAGTATGGATACGACACGGGCTGCCCGGACGGAGTCAATTCTCCGTTCAACATCGACGCTGTGATCAACAGCGGATACATCATCATCGGACTGCTTTACGGCCAGAAGGATTTCTACAAGACCATCGATATATCCACCCGCTGCGGCCAGGATTCCGACTGCAACCCGGCGTCCTCCGGAGGTATCCTCGGGTGTATGATAGGGTACAGCAATATTCCTGAATTCTGGAAGAAGCCTTTGTACGAAGTCGAGGATGTCCCGTTCGTCTATACCGACATCTCCGTGAACAAAGCCACTGATTATTCTTACGACCAGGCATTGCAGGTAATCGAACGCAACGGCGGCAAGGTCGAGGGAGACAATGTCGTCATCAAGACCCAGAAACCTCAGGCCGTTCGCTATGAGAAGAGCTTCGAGGGGCACTATCCTCTCTCGAAGTACGATGTCAAGAAGAGCATCGGGGATGTTAAGGATATACGCTTTACTGGTAACGGAATCGTGGTCAAGGGCCATCTATACAAAGTTCCTAGCTACCACGAGAGAGGTTACGAGGCCAAGCTGGAGGTCTATCTGGACGGCCAGCTCAGCACTACGATGTATGTGCCTTCTGCAAATAACGGAGGTTCCGCGGAGATATATTACAAGTACAATATTCCGGAAGGGGATCACGTTGTCACGTTCAAGTTCCTGAACAAGGAAAGCGACAGCAACATAGTCGTTGACAACTATTTGGTCTATACTTCAGATGAAAGCAAGATGAGGACTGACTATGCGCACAGGTAGGATACTTGCAGGGATACTCATATCGGTCGCCGCCATTGCTGCATTCCCTCTGAAGTCGGAGGCAAAACTCTCTTCCAAGGACCTGTACAAGCAGTTCCAGAATCCCGACAGCCGCTACCGTCCTTTCGTAAGGTGGTGGTGGAACGGCGACCGTGTCGAGGCTGAGGAACTGGTACGAGAACTGCATCTCCTGAAGGAGGCCGGGATCGGCGGAGTCGAGATCAATCCGATCTCTTTCCCCGGCGGAGATGATACCTTGGCTACCAAACCTCTCAAGTGGCTAAGCGACGAGTGGGTCGATATGCTCAAGGTAGTGTTCGATGAAGCTTCCCGGATTGGAATGACCTGTGACTTGATCATCGGTTCCGGTTGGCCTTTCGGGGCGGAGTCGCTTTCCCGCGAAGAAAGGGCGGAAGTGCTTCTGACATACGCAAGGCCGGTTCCTGGCGGAGAGACACTGGACATGTCCCTGTTCAATATCTATCGCACATTGGATCCGGGGGTGACCAAAGTCAATGTCAGCAGGACTCCGCATCTGGTTTCCCTGCTTCTGGCACCGGACCCGATCAACGACCTTTCCCAGGCTATCGACATCTCCGACAAGGTGAAGGACGGGATAATCAAGGTGGATGTTCCTGAAGGGAAGTGGCAGCTCTATGCGATGGTGAAGTTCGAGTCCTTCGCATGTGTGATAAACGGAGCTCCGGGAGCGGCAGGGTCCATACTTAACCATATGGATGCCCTTGCCGTGCGCAAGTATCTCGACCATATGACCGATACCATCGAGGCCAAGCTGGGACCGCTCTCGAACCATCTCCGGGCTTTCTTCGTGGACAGCATGGAGCTGGAGGGCTGCAACTGGACGTCTGATTTCGCGGAGGAATTCCTCAAGCGAAGGGGATATGACGTGCTCCCTTGGCTGCCTTTCACGATGTTCGAGGTCGAGCGTCTGGGTGATGTTAAGAATTTCGACTATGGTTCCCGCAAGGGGGACAAGTTCAAGGAAGAAGTCAACCGTGTCAGGTTCGATTTCGAACTGACCAAGGCTGAACTCCTGCAGGAAAGATTCCACCGGACCTATCTCGCTTGGTGCAAGGAAAAAGGCGTGAAATCACGCGCACAGGCTTACGGAAGGGGATTCTTCCCTCTCGAGAGTTCTCTCGGACTGGATTATCCTGAAGGCGAGTCCTGGACTACCAACTGGCTCAGGCACAAACTGGGCGAAGAGATGGGGGACGAGGACTACCGCCGTGGCCGCGGATACACGATGATCAACAAATATGTCTCTTCGGCAGCGCATCTCCAAGGCAAGAGGGTGGTCAGCTGCGAAGAGATGACCAATACCTACAAGGTGTTCACCACCAGCCTGGAATTCCTGAAAGTCGGATCCGACATGGCCGCTTTCTCCGGAATCACGCACTCTGTATGGCACGGGTTCAACTATTCTCCGAGGGAAGCCGCCTTCCCGGGATGGGTGCAATACGGAACCTTCCACAACGAGCGCAATACCTGGTGGCCTTACGTCAGGAACCTGAATGACTACAGGGCGAGGATGAGCAGCCAGCTCCAGAACGCCGACATGTACACCGACATAGCCATCCTTCCTGCCAATTACGACATGTGGGGTGAGATTGGTGTCCAGACCGAACCGTTCCCGGTGAAGCTGAACGTGCCTTATACTTCCCTGGTCTGGGAGGCTATCCATAAGAACGGAGGCGGCGCGGACTATGTCACCGAGATCATCATCCGCGACGCGACCGTCCGCAATGGCAAACTCTGCTACGGGCCGAAGGAATATGGCACCATATTCCTCGTCGAGGTCACCAGCACCACGCCGGAGACCCTTGCCAAGCTGGAAGAGTTCGTCAAGGGTGGCGGAAGGGTATTCTGCATCGGCAAATATCCGGAGAAGTCCCTGGGTCTCAAGGATTATCAGGCCAGGGATGCCCAGATCACAGCAGCGGTGGCAAGGCTCAAGGCATATCCTGATAACTTCATCCTCCTGGAGAAGCCTTCCGACGGCAAGTACCTCGAATGGTACACCGCCGTGATGGAGAAGTATTCCCTCCCTCATTCGGTGACGATTTCCTCTCCGGACCGCTTCCTGCTGCAGAACCGCTATGTCACCGACGACGGCAGCAACATATTCCTTTTCGTTAACGCTCACATGAGCGAGGCCCGCAGCACCACTCTGGAATTCCCGAAGCAGGTCAGGCTCAAGAGGCATGCATGGGTATATGATCCATCGAAGGGCAAGCGGTTCATCCTTCCTGTTGACAATAACGGCAAGGTGCAGCTGAGGCTGGGCCCTTCAGAGACACTGCTCCTGGTATTCGACAAGAACGGAGGCAACGCACCTGTATGGAATCCGCTTCCTACGGGTCCTTCCGACGGGACACAGGCCGTTCCTCTGAAGGTGGACGGTGCCTGGGACCTTACCCTCCACCATGCATATCCGGACTCCCTCTTCACGGCCAGGTTCGATTCGCTCCAGGATTTCAAGGACATGGAAGATTCCACGTTCAAGCACTTCATGGGCGAGGTGCTGTATTCCGCGAAGTTCACCCTTGACGGCAAGGACCTTCCTAAATACATCAACCTCGGCAAGGTCGCGGACATCTGCGAGCTCAAGGTCAACGGCAAGGATGCCGGAATGAAATGGTTCGGTGACAGAGTCTATGACATTTCCTCCCTCGTCCACGGCGGCGAGAACACCATCGAGGTGAAAGTAACCACACTTATGGGCAATTACATCCAAACCCTGAAGGACAACAAGGTGGCGCAGAGGTTCGTCCTGAGGCGCAACCAGCCTTATGTCCCTGCAGGATTAATAGGACCAATACAGTTATACAGATGAGAAACAAACTAAAGATTGCAGCAGCCTTCCTGCTGATTTCATTCGCAGCGCCTTCACTTTCTGCGGCAGATTATTACGCACGTGATTTCGGCGCAGTGCCTGACGGCGTAACGCTGAACACCGCCAGCATCCAGGCGGCCATCGATTTCGTGTCCACCCATGGCGGCGGTCGTCTGATCCTTGACCAGGGAGACTACGTGTGCGGTTCCTTCTATCTCAAGAGCAATGTGTTGCTCTGCATCGACGGAGATTCCGCAATACTCGGTTCATTGAATCCTTTCGACTATGTGAGGGATCCTGATGCCAAGTGGACCGCCCTGGTTTTTGCGATCGGCCAGGAGAATATCGGAATATGCGGCGGCGGAATGATCGACGGCCGCGGCTTCGACATCGCTGTCCGTTATACGGATTTCGTCCACCTCGGACTGATGGAGGACAAACTTTCCAACGACCGTATGGTAGAGCAGAAGCGTCCGGAGAACATCCACTTCTACAAGTGTACCGGAATAACCATCAAGGATATCACCCTGAAGGATCCGGGTTGCTGGAACCAGCAATACGACAAGTGCCGGGACATCCTCATCGACGGAGTTACGGTCGATGCCAAGTCCTACTGGAACAACGACGGAGTCGATATCGTGGACTGCAGCGACGTGATAATCAGGAATTGCTATTTCGATGCCGCTGACGATGTGTACTGCTTCAAGAGCCACAGCGAGGATGGTGTCAGCGAGAATATCCTCGTCGAGAACTGCGTCGGCCGTTCCAGCGCCAACGGTATCAAGTTTGGCACCTACACCAGGGGTAAGTTCAAGCACTTCAGGTTCAAGAATATAACCATATTCGACACCTATCGCAGCGCCATTACCATCGCTACCGTTGACGGAGCCCAGATCGAAGATGTCGTGATCGACAGCATCCGGAGCATCCACACCGGCAACCCGATTTTCCTCCGTACCGGAACGCGTCATACCAACGAAAACCAGAAAGCATACCTGAAGGATCTCACAATCAAGAATATGTATGCAGAAGTGCCGTTCGAGAAGCCTGATGCAGGATATGGCTACGAAGGCCCGGTGGAGGACCTCCCTCGCAACGTGTGCCCGAGCATCATCGCCGGAATCCCTGACATCAGGATCGAGAACGTCCGTCTCGAGAACATCGAGATTGTCTATCCTGGAAACGCAGATCCTGAATATGCCTACGCCGGGACCTCCAAGGAGGAGCTGGACGCCATCGAGGAGCAGGAAACCCGCTACCCTGAGTTCTCCAACTGGAAGGAGCTTCCGGCATGGGGATTCTACATCCGTCACGCTGACGGGATCGTCTTCGACAATGTGAAGATCACCGTAGCTGGCGAAGACTACCGTCCCGCCATCGTTACCGACGACGTCAACGGCCTTCGCATGAAGGACCTCAAGATCATCGATGACTTTGCGCCTAAGGGCAAGAAGCAGATCATCACCAAGGACACCAAGAACATCAGGAAGAAATGAGAAAGTCAATAATCACAGCGATCCTCCTGCTTATATCCCTGCAGGGTTTCGCACAGGACAAGGTATATAAGGCATCCTTCTTCGGAATCCGCAGCAACGGCATCACCGACAACACGACTTCCATCCAGAATGCCATCGACTTCATCGCTTCCAAGGGAGGCGGAACACTCGAGTTCAGCGTCGGACGTTATATCACCGGAGCTATAGAGCTCAAGAGCGGAGTGGACATCATGCTCCGTGAAGGAGCCGTGATCGTGGGATCCGACAACATCTATGCTTACCGTGGCCACAAGGGCATTTTCTGGGGAGAGGGCGTCAAGGACGTTACAATCTACGGAAAGGGAGTCATCGACGGACGCGGTCCTGCCCTCTTGTTCTTCACAAGGGAGCAGATCAAGATGAGGCATATTCCGGAAGATACCGTCTTGCCTACCCTCGTTTACCTGAAGGACTGCTCCAATGTCAGCCTTAAGGATTTCATCATGCGCTATCCTGCGACGAGGAACGACCTCTACATCGTAGAGGGTGGTGACGTCAAGGTAGAAGGCTGCTATACAGACATCCGTCAGTAATGAGAAAACTCTTGCTTGTTTCCGCCCTGGTCCTTTGCTTCTGCAACCTGGCCGGGGCGGAAGAGTATTCCTGGAAGGCCAGATGGATTTCCAAGGCCGAGTGTAATTCCCAGACCAATTCATGGCTGTGCTTCCGCAAGAAGGTCAGCCTGGATTCCGTTCCTGAGTCCCTGGTGGCCCGTATCGCAGCAGATACAAAGTACTGGCTTTGGATAAACGGCGAGATGGTTGTGAGGGAAGGTGGATTGAAGCGGGGTCCTTCCATCGGGGACGGCTATTACGACAAGGTCGATATCGCCCCTTATCTCAAGGAAGGGGAAAATGTCCTGGCTGTCCTGGTATGGTATTTCGGAAGGTCAGGGTTCAGCCATATGAGCAGCGGGGCGTGTGCCTTGCTTTTCGAGGCGGAAGGTCCTGGTATAGAGATACTTTCAGATGAATCCTGGGAGGCTTCGGTGGAGCATTCTTTCCAGACCGCATCCTGCCCGCTTCCGAATATGAGGCTTCCGGAGAGCAATATCCGTTTCGATGCAAGGCGCTATCCTACGGACTGGATGCTCGGCCGTAATCCGAAGTTCCTCGGCCGTCCGATGGCGGTCCCGGTGCTTCCCGGCGAACCTCCTTTCGGCAAGCTTGTGGAGCGTCCCATACCTCTTTGGAAGGATTTCGGCTTGAAGGAATATACTCGTACCTGGATGAGCGGTGACACACTTTGCTGTGCTCTACCTTACAATTGCCATTTCACTCCCTGGATGAAGCTGGAAGCCCCGGGAGGCAAGCTGGTTTCAATACTTACCGACCACGATTATGTGACCGGCCAGAAGTGCGTCAGCGCGGAGTATGTCACCAAGTCCGGAATCCAGGAGTTCGAATGCTTCGGATGGATGAACGGTGAAGTCGCGATGTACGTCATACCCGAGGGGGTGACCGTGCACGAAGTCAAGTTCCGCGAAAGCGGCTACGACACTTCCTTCTCCGGCACCTTCTCCTGTTCCGACGATCTCTTGAATGAATACTGGGAACGGGCTCAGAGGACTCTCTACGTGTGCATGAGGGACACTTATTACGATTGTCCGGACCGCGAGCGGGCTCAATGGTGGGGAGACGAGGTCAACGAATTGAACGAGGCGTTCTATCTTCTCGACAGGAAGTCCGACCTGCTTGCCAGGAAAGGAATCCTCGAGCTGGTGAACTGGCAGACTCCGGAAGGTGTCATGTACGCCCCGGTTCCGACTTCGAACTATTTCAAGGAGCTTCCGATGCAAATCCTGAATTCCGTGGGGTGGTACGGTTTCAGGGGCTATGCCTTCCATTCCGGCGACCTTTCCATAATTCCTCTGGTCTATGACCGGGTCCACAAATATCTCCACGAGATATGGGAACTGGATTCCGACGGGATGCCTCTATACCGGACCGGTGGCTGGGACTGGCCTGATGCAGGAGACCACAAAGACCGGAACGCCCTCCTGCCGATGTGGTATTACCTCGCTCTCAAGGCTGAGGCGGAGGCTGCAGATTACCTCGGCAAAACCGCAGATGCCGCTCTTGACAGGGAGATGATGGACAGGATAGCCGCCGTCTTCAACGAGAAGTTCTGGAATGGCTCGTGCTATATAACTCCTGGTTATCAGGACGTTCCTGACGACCGTGTACAGGCTATGGCTGTAATTTCGGGTGTTGCTCCTGCGGAAAGGTATCCGATGCTGAAGAAAGTGTTCGCAGCACAGTGCCACGCAACGACATATATGTTCCCTTATGTCCTGGAAGCCCTTTTCAGGATGGGTGAGCCTCAGATGGCTCTGGACCGGATGCGCAGGATGTATCCGACCGTGATGAAGGATGGTTGTTCTACGCTGTACGAACATTGGATCTTCGAGGGTACTTGCAACCACGCCTGGACAGGTGGGGGAATAGTCCCGATGGTCCGTTGCCTGGCAGGGATCGAGGCCCTCGAGCCTGGATTCAAGTCGTTCAGCATAAAGCCTCAGATGGGCGACTTGAAATGGCTGGAAACGGGTTTCGAAACTGCCTTCGGACGCATCGAGGTTTCACTCAGGCGCCGTGGCCGCCATATCGATGCGACGCTGACGGTCCCGGAAGGCACCACCTGCATCGTTCCCGACGCCCGCCTCCGCTCCGGCAAGACCCTCGGACCCGGCACCCACGAACTTCGCATCAACTGATATCGCACCTGTCATTCCCGGCCTGATTTGGCTCGTCATGCCCGGCCTGACCTGGCTCGTCATTCCCGGCCTGACCGGACTCGTCATGCCCGGCCTGACCACCTCGCCATGCCCGGCCTGACCGGGCTCGTCATGTCCGGCCTGACCGGACTCGTCATGCCCGGCCTGACCGGGCATCTCTCTCCGTCGGCCCTCTGGCAGGGCGCGAGGAGAGCCCTTTGGGGCGAGCTCCCCGCAGCGCCCAGCCGCCGGAGGCCGCATATTCCGGCGACGGTGCCATCTCGCCAAACTGCTGCACATCGATAGGCCTTCTACGGCTCTCCAGTGCGGGTTACTGTGCGCCATGGGCTGAAATCGACGGGTGGCGCACATCGATAGGCCTTCTACGGCCCTCCAGGGGGTATGACCGTGCAGCTATTTGGCGAAACTCCAGCTGTCCGATCATGTAATGAGTTTACCGATTTACAGGTTCCTCGCCTGTTACGGAAAGTCCTTATATTCAATTTGTTAATTGATCAGATGGTGCTGATTTCGGTACCATCTGATGTTATATACTATTGATAATGAATAATTCTCGTAACAGCCGGAATGTATCGTCCTCCTGAGAAGGGGGTTACTCAAATGACAAACTATTGCTGGGGAAAGTCAGTGTCAGCAGGCAACCCCGAGAAATAACCTCTGTATAGCCAGAAGTTTCCCGCCGAGTACGATTATCGGGTGTTTTGTCCGCAAGTGGGGACTTCGGTGTCCGGTTGAGTACGATTATCGAGGTTTTTGTGCGTAGGTGAAAACTCCGGCGATCAGTCGAGTACGATTATCGGGTATTTTGTACTCAAGTGAAACCTTTGGTGTCCAGTTAAGTACGATTTTCGGGTTATTTGTCCGCAAGTGAGCACAATCAGAGCTTAGGTCTTATTGAGCTGAACCACACAGCAATCTCTCAGATGGGGTGTGGAAGGGATTCCGCAATAGAGTTCGAGGTGACAGATAATTCGAGGTGACAGATAACTATCTGGGTGCTATAAAGATAATCCTTTTAGGGAGGTCAAAAACACAGTCCCTTAAATAAATAATCCGATGATATTCAATGCTTTATACGTCACCTGTAATAGACCAACGCAACCTGTAATAAGCCAACGCACTCTTTAATGGCCAACGTAACCCGTAATTGGCCAGCTCACCCCGTAATGTGCCAACGCAATTTGTAATAGGCAATGCGTGACCTGCAACAGGCGCCTCCCAGCCTTTGGGAAGGATTAATGAGTCGAGATGATAATTACATCAGGTCAATTGCTTCTATCTTGGCAGTGACCGTGCAGGTCTTACCTGGGCGTATGGTGATACGTGTGAGGTAATACTTTCCGTCGCGGCGGGTGCGGGATGAGGCTCCCTTGACCTTGACCGGAACGTCGGTCCGGATGGTCAGGTTCTGAGATCTCCGGTCTGAGCCGGGGATGACGGTAGTACTCTGTCCGGGGATGACGGTAGTACTCTGTCCGGGGATGACGGTAGTACTCTGGCCGGGGATGACGGTAGTACTCTGGCCGGTGGTGACGGTGGTTCCCTGGTCGGAGATGGCGACTGCACTCTGGCCGGCAGCGTTTACGGCAGGGGTGATGGAGGCGGTGGTGAGTTTGCCGCCGGACCAGGTGATATCCACTGAATATGCCCCACGCGCGCGCAGACCCTTTATCGAGCCTTCAGCCCAGGCAGACGGCAGGGCAGGGAGCAGGTGCAGCTCACCGTTCTGGCTCTGCAGGAACATTTCGCCGATTCCGGCGATGCTCCCGAAGTTGCCGTCGATCTGGAAAGGCGGATGGGTGTCGAACAGGTTCGGCAGGGTTGACTTGCTCAGGAGTTCCCTGTACATCTTGTACGCATGGTCGCCGTCCAACAGCCTCGACCAGAAGCATATCTTCCATGCCTTGCTCCAGCCTGTTCCCCCGTCACCCCTGAATTCCAGGGTCTTGCGGGCAGCCGCGGCGAGTTCCGGAGTCTTCATCGGAGAGATTTCGTGTCCCGGGTACAGGCCGAACAGATGGGATACGTGCCGATGCTGCGGCTCGGTGTCCTTCCAGTCTTTGTACCACTCGACAAGGTTGCCTGCGGCACCGATCTGCAGAGGCTTCAGGTTATCCCGGAAGTGAATCCAACGAGCCCTCAGTTCGGGATCGGCACCCAGCTTCTCGCTGGCTT
>Ga0247611_10010760_pt1 | contig 10691 bp, 1 predicted proteins | sample 177DNAGHGhighgp2_FD_192422 | JGI IMG/M metagenome (GOLD analysis project Ga0247611, IMG submission 192422) | Sheep rumen microbial communities from Palmerston North, Manawatu-Wanganui, New Zealand - 1770 DNA GHGhigh gp2 | ecosystem: Host-associated > Mammals > Digestive system > Stomach > Rumen ... | reverse complement strand
ATCCCCAAGATAATATCCAAATGTTATAAATTAATATTTTTATACAAAAAATTAAAATATAAAAATTTAATTAAACAAAATCAAAAATTTTTAATATTTTTATATTTAATAGACTACTCTTTTTTATCTTCATTTTCATTTTCATTTTTTTGATTCTGTTCTGATTCTTGCTTTTCATTGTTATTTGTGCTATTCTCTTTAACATCTTCAGAACTATCTTGAAAAGAAGAACTACTATTATTAACAAATTTAATGAAATTATTACTACTGTTACTATTACTTTTAATCTTATTATCATTGTTTTCATTTTTTGAAAAAGAGTTTTCCTCTTTGTTTAAAGAACTATTTTTGTTTGAGTCATTATCATTATCTTTTTCATTATCACTTTTACTTTCATTACTCTTGCTATTACTATTACTATTACTACTATTAGAATTATTCTCATCACTTTCCTCACTATTTTCAAAAATATCATTTGAAGAATTAAATAGATTACGTTGAATATTTGATTCACCTAAATGCTGGAGAAATTCAGCATTTTCTTTATAAAAATTTATGAATGCTTTCATATATTGGAAAGAAAACTTATAATATAAATGTGCAGTTAATGGATTAAAAATTGATAGAATTTGATTTGCTTTTTTACCATTTTTTTTTATAATATAATCATTTATGAGCTTTTTAATTTTTTTTTGAAGTTCTTTTTCTTTTTTGAAAATTAAATAATTATCTTTATTATTTCTCTCTATTTGAGATCCCATTTGCTTATTAATAAGTTTATAAATAACATCATGATAATATACACAGTCATCACTATCGAAATATAATTTTAAATCACTTACATATTTTTTTATATATTCAATCTTCCCTTTTTCTGGGAAATTTAATTTTCTCCAATTTAATTCAGAAAAAAATTGAGTCACAAGAGTCTTTTTAATTCTAAATCCTTCATCCTCATCTGTAGAAAATTTATTCCATCCATTATTGAAATCTGTCAGAAATGAATTAAATCTCTCAATTGGGTTATATTTTTTATCAGTAAATTCATCATATTGTTGTAAAGTAACCATAAGAAGAAGATTTAATAAAATTATTGCTGTGATAAAATTACCTACAATGAAAAAAATTATTGAATATCCTTCTCCTCTTCCGTCATCTCTAAAAGCCATTTCTATCATTATATTATGCCAGTTTTCTCCTGTTGAGCACCTAAATATTAATAAATATGCATTAAAAAAATTATCCATGTTAAAATATTCATTAATATAAACAAATTTATCCTTAAAATTTGCATATTTATTTCCATCATAAAGATAGTATCCGACTAGGGCAAAGATACAATAAATAATAATAGTTAAAGATAAAACATTTACTAATGCAGAAATTGACCATTGAAGAGTTTGAATTAATTTTTCTAATCCTTTTAAAGCTTTTACTAATCTAAGTACCCTTGACACTGTTAAAACTTTTAATACTCTTATTATTTGGAAAGTTTTTAAAAAACTTGCATCAATTCCATCAACGTTATTAACAATCCAATCTATTAAAGAAACTTGAATAACAAAGAAATCAAATTTATTCCATGTTATATGAAAATATGGTTTAATTCCATAAGCAAATATTTTTAATAAACACTCTATAATAAATATGATTGTGAAAAAGTAATTTAATGTTTTCAGTAAATTAGATAAATTTGCAGAAGACCCATCAAATGAAATAGCCATTAAGATCATATTTAGTAATATTATAACCATCATTGTATATTGAAATATATCATTATCAACAAATTCCCTTAAATAATATTTAATTGTTCCTTTCATAGGCTTATTCCAAATTATATAATCACTTCTTGCATCTAAAATTTGATTTAAAAAATCATAATATTTTGGTGCTTTTTTATCATCTTTGGCAATTCTTTGTTCCCTTTTAAAAGCTTCATTAAAATATTTGAACATAATACCAATAAACAAATTCAAAAAAAAATATGCTACAACTATATTAAATGCAATAAAATAAATTCCATAATAATCATTATAAATTCGATAACTATTCATTATATCAGGCCATCCTTCCATTGTTGAAAGAATGTATGATGTAATTAAAGATGATTTTAAATTAGAGAATTTAAAAGCTGGACCAGCGTCCATTATTCCATTATATTTATCTGCACAAAACCTTGAAATTGAAGTTATATCATTTTTTATTTCATAATCAGCAAGAATATTATCAAAAGAATCTATTGCTAAATTCCAAAAACCATGATTTTTTAATGTATAACAATTATGAAAATAAGAATAAAATAATGATATTCCTACAACACTGAACATAAAAAGAACTACAACCAAAATAAATAAAGTATGGAATATTGAAGATATAGAATCGAATAAAGATGTTATTATTAATTTTAAATGAAAATCATGGGAAATAATTCTTAATGGTCTTAATGTTCTTAATAATCTTAATACTTTAAGAAAATCAACAGAACTTGTTATATTATTTTTTAAAATATATTTTTGAATAAAGCTATGGAATTCAATAAAAGAGCATATAACTATAAGTACATCAATTTTATTCCAATTATCTCTTAAATATGTCCCTTCATCAAATACAAATCCCATAGCTATTATTTTTATAATTGCTTCTATTAAAAAAATAATGTTAAAAATAGAATCAGAAATATCAAATAATAATACAAATGTATATCCACTGATAAAGGTATCTACTATTAATCTTATAGTTGATAAAATAATTATAGATAAAATGAAATTATCGAACCATTTATTAGTGATTAGTTTCATACAAAAAATACGAAATCCATTTTTCTGAGGAATAAGAAACAATGAATTTTCACAATTGTTATTTTTAAATATTTTATTAATCTTTTTCCATTTTCTTCTTTTACCATCTAAATTTATTCTACTATTATTAAAATCATCTTCTTCATCATTTCCTTCAATAATAGTTGAATAGGCATTAATTGAATCTTTATCTTCATTTTCACTCTCATCTCCACTGATTGATATTTTAGAATATTCTAAATTAGTAGATACAGACATGGGGTTTAATAAATCTGCTGTTGCATAAGCATTATTATTATCAGGCTTCTTAATTAATAATTCTTTATTATCCTTTTTCTTTTTTCTTTTCGCGTGGATTTTCCATAAATTTTTGTCTTTAATATTATTCTTTATAATATATAGATAATCTGGAAGATAATATTTTTTTTCAATTTCTTCATCATCCATTAAATCTTCTAATTCTTTTTCTTCACTTTCTCTGAATGATTGGAGCAATATTGATATGAATAAATTAAATAAAATATAATTTCCTAAAAATATCCATAATACAAAGTAAAAAATACACAAATGATTTAAAGGCCAAATTTCAATAAAGATTCCATCCCAATTTTCCATAGTTAATATTTGATAAGTTGTATAAAACCCTTCCAAAAAAGTTTGATAATGCTTATTTCCATTGAGTAAAGATAATCCAAGTAATTCAAAAATTAGAATAAACATTATAAGAATTAAAAGTATATATTTAACATCTCTTAAAGCTCTTTTTATTGAAACTATAATTGATCTCATTGATTTTAATTTTCTTAAAATCTTTGCTAATCTAACGATACGAAAAATCCTAAAAACTCTTAGAAATGATAATTGGGAAGTAACTGATTTTTTAGAACCAACTATATCAGTATCATTATTACTAGGAGTTACCATATCAACAATAGCAAAAATAATTATAAGTGTATCTAGATAAGTAAAAGCATCAGAAAAATAAACTAATGGAGTTAAACCTATAAATTTGACTACATATTCAAGTATAAATATAGAATTAAATATATAATTTCCAATATTTACTTTATTTAATATTTCAGGTTTTAAAAAATTACCCTCTAATGCCATAACAATTGAATTTATCGTTACTATAACTAGAACAATTAATTCAAACAATTCATTGTTTGCAAAAACATAAAAGGCATATCTAACTTTTTGCATATATTTTATTGTCTTATTTTGATGCCATATTATAATATTAAAATTTTCTAATGAATATATTATATTGTTCCATTTGGTTTTATTATCATCAATATTTGAATGGCATAAAACTTCACTACCACTCCATCTTATATATTTACTTGAATTAGTTTTTAGATCAAACAACAATATTTCTTCAGCTTCATTTCTAACATTTATTCTATTATATTTTTTTCTATTACTTTCGTTAATAATCTGAACAATTTCTTCTTTTTTGCTTTTATCCATAAATTTATTAAATAATTTATCTTCATTAAGGAAATAATGAGATAAAGTTAAATAATTGAATTCTTCAATTTTTTTACTTACTTTTTCAAAAATATTTTTTTTATATCTAATTTCATCTTGCATTATATTATCAGTGAAAGCAGAACTCATCATTAAAGAACCTTTACTTCTTAATTTCGTTGATGTAGTTCTACCACTTTTGGATTTATTATAACTTATTTGTTGATTATTTGTGTCTATAGTACTTAAAAAATTTGTATCTGGCTTAAAACCCAAAGGTCCTATATTATTATTTTCTTTTCTTGTTATAAAATTTCCAAAGTTTCTAAGCCTTTTAGGCATTAATGCTAATACATTAAATGGAAGATATTTTAATTGAATAGTTAAAGTTGATATATCTTTCTCGTCCTCTTCTTCATTATCATTATTTAAAACATTTTTGTTATCACAATTCATATATTGATATTTTTTTAATTTTAATTTTTTGTCATTAAATACAAAATAAGCTTCTAATCTTTTTGGTAAAATTTGGCTTCTAAATATTTTTTCTTGTTTGGTGCCCAAGACATCATCTTCCCAATGATTAATTATGAAATTATCCTTTACTTTTAAATCTTTATCTTGGATATTATATAAATAATTCATATAATATTTTTTTCCTCTTAAATATGATAAAATACGCTCTTGTTCAACAGTTAAAGGATCGGTTGATTCTTTATTTTCTTCTTTGACAACATATTTATTTGAATTCTCGACTGGGTATTTGTTTATGTTTTTTTCAATGCTTTTGGCTTTAAAAATAAAATTATTTTTTTTATTACTAATGGTTGGATTTGAACTAATTTTACTTTGATTATCTTTTTTAATTGATTTAAGAGATCTAAATGAAGGTTTATGAAAAGAATTTCTTAAAACATTTTTATTTTGGTTACTATATGCTAATATATTCTTATTACTTATATTAAACGGTGAAATATTGTTATTTGAAATTCTACCATTAAGCAATTTCAATGTTTTTTGCTTATTAATTAAAGGGAAATCTGAGTTTCTTGCTGATTTATTGCAATTTGAATTTATATTTTCTCCATTACTGCTTTGAATAATTTTTTTTTCTTCTATTTTTTCTTCTATTTTTTTAGAATTATCCATATCTTCTTCCAAAAATTTCAGATTTTTTTTACTTTCATTTTTTCTTAAATCCTTGACTTTTCTATTAATATTTTCTTCTTTTTCCTGCTCTTCTTCTTCTTCTAATATCTTCAAATATTTGTTATAATTTTTGTCATTAATGATTCCACTTATATTCATATTTTTTTCTTCTCTTAATCTTATTTTTCTTTTATTAACATATAATTGCTCATCTAATTTTTTATTAACTTTTTCATAAAACATTTTTAATTCATTTGTTTTTAAATTGATATTAGTATTAATACTTTCTCTATCGAATATTTCCGCCCTAATCAATTTTGTTAATTTATTAGTATTTAAATTTTTTTCAATATTTTCATGAATTAAATATTCATTTTGATATATTTCCTTTTGAGTTATATAAGTTGGAAGCAAATCATTATCTTCTACAGAAATATTATCATTTCTACTCAAATAAGAATCTTCACTTAAAAACTGCAAGTCATTATCTACAGAATTAGCATTTTTTCTATCTGTTTCATAAATATCACCATCAATTAAATCATCTAATAGTTTTAATTCTTTTTGATATTGTGCATATTCTAAAAATCCAAGAAAAGATTTTCTTCTATCTTTATTGAGAAATTCATTATCTTTTTCTGCTTCTTTTTTAAGATATTTTTTTAAATTAAATCTAATATTTTCATCATTGAATTTTTGATCTTCTTCATCCTTTGTTATAAAATTTAATGAGGAATGGGGCTTTTCAAATTTTGATTTAATATTCCATTCAATAATAGTTTTTGTATTAATTATATTTTTGGAATCAATAAAGCTATCCATTAAATTATTCATGCATCTTATTTCAGTATCTTTTAGATTTACACTTTTTCTAAATTTGTCTAGACCAAGTATATTATTATTATATAAATCATTATCATAACTTAATTTATCAAGATTATTTTTATAATCATCCATATTTAATTTTGTCAAAAGCATATTTTTATTCGGATTAATATTAATATTAGTTCCTCCTCTTTTAAAGCGCAATCTTCGAACATTTTTATCACTTTCTGAACTTCCATTCAGACTAGATAAAGACAAATCATCAATAAAAGATATTTCTTTATTAATTAAAGCTTCATCAATATTTTGGTTATTATCTTCCAAAGCTCCTCGATTTAGAAATAAATAATCAATTTTTTTGCTTGATCTTTCTTTCATATTTCTATTTAAAAAGGTAAAGCTTTGTCCACTAAGTGTGTTTAGTTTAGTTTTTTTCCTTTTAAATCCAAATCGATTTATTGTTTTATCTTCTTCTTCTTTTTCCTCTTTTTCTTTTATTGCTTTCTGTATTTTTTCAAATTTTGTATCTTCAAAAAATGAAATTTGATTTGAATCTTCTTTTTCATTATTTTTTTCATTTTCTTTTTTAACATTATTTATTTCTTCCGTCTTCATGGACATTTTTGATTTTAAAATTTTTATTTTTTCAAAGTAACTTTTTAAAGTGTTTTCAATTGAAATTTCGATTAAATTACTATTTATATTATCTTTTAATTTTATTATCTCTGATACATCAATGTATAAATCTTCTTTTTTTAACTTGCTTAATTTAAGTTGAGAGTTTTTTATCTCATCAACACTTGCATTATTATTACCATTATTTGTGGATAAAAAATGAATCCCTGAAGTTCTATATCTTTCTGTCAAATTTGTTTCTATAATTTTACTGTCTTCCTTCTTTTCTATTTTTTTATTGTTTTTTTGTTTTACATTCTTTTTTGAATTTATTTTAGATTTATCCATTTCTTCCCTTTTTTCTTTAATAAGTAATTTAATTTCATTTCGTTGTCTTTCAATATCTAAATTTAAGCTCTCTTCTTCCATCTTAATTCTTTTTCTTTCAAGGAACAATTCTTCAGGATTATTATTAGCCATTATATATATATCTTTTATAGTAGAATATAATTTTGGTATATCCCTTTTATTTTTACTAATATGAAATGCATCATCTTTAACCTTATAATATAGCTCTTTTAATGTTTCATCACTTTTTTTATTATTTTTTATTTTGAGAAGCTTTTCATTTTCTTTTTTTTCTATCTTTTTTTTTTCATTTAAATCATATTTGCTTTTTATCAATTTGTAAAAACTTTTCTTTTCTTTTATTTTTTTCCGATTTTTATCAATGTTTTCAAACTCAGAATTTGTTACAGCTAAAAATAAATTAATTAAATAAAATGCTCCTATATATAGAAATAAATGAAAATAAACAAAAATAATAATAGGATTTATATATATTTTATCTTTGAAAGTTTTAGAAACATATGTATAAATATAACTCCATCCTTCTAAAGTCACAGTAATGAAAACAGTAATTAAACTACTTGATATATTATCAAAATTAATGGCTCCAGAATTTGGATTTAAATAACCCTTCGCGCAAATGAAAATCATACCATAAGTATTTAAATCTTTACAATTGGAATCAAAAGAGCACATATATTTGTCATTAGTTGTTGATAATAAATAGCCATAATTTACATTCATACATCTTCTATAAAATAAACCTTGCCACATTTGTAATCCTGTGATTGAAAATAGTAAAAAAAAGAAAAATATAACAATGACTGTTTCTCCAAGATGTCCAATTGAAGCTAATAAAGCAAGTACAACATTTTTTAATCCTTTAAATCTCTTTACAGTCTTTAATGGTCTTAAAATACGAAATGCTTTCAATGCTGATAATCCAGATATCTTTTTTCCTCCTAACATTTTTTCAACTCCAAAAGATATTAGTCCAATTATAACTACTAATAAATCTAAAATATTCCAATAATCTTTAATATATGCATCTTCTGCAGAAAAAAATGTAAAGGTGATTATTTTTAATATTGCTTCAAAAGTATAAAATATTAAAAAATAGTTGTCTGTTTTATTCCCTATATTATTTGGATTAGTTGGATCGCTTACAAAAATTAATATACTATTTATTATAATTAACAAAGAAGATAAATATTCAAATACTAAATTATCTACAAAATATCTGCAAACATATCTTGAATATACTAAAATTTTATTTATTTTTTTTCTTTGTTCAAGACAACAATGATCATCAAAATATCTTCTAATTAATTCTTCTTTTCTTAAAGGTTTAAAATCTATAATTTCTCTTGCTCCTATTTCCTCTGAATTTTCCAAAGAAAAATGAGGAAAATTTTTATCTTTTTTATTATTAAAATAAATATTTAATTGCCTTCCTTTTTTATAAAATTCTTCTGTTGTATCTAAGTTTAAAACAATATTTTCTTTGTCTACTTTTTTAAATTGATTTTTTTTTACAATTAATTCATTGATTTCTTCTTGAAGTTCCTTGGTATTTTCTCCCTTTAATTCCATAACTTCTTTTAATTTTCTCTTTTCCAATAATTTTCTTTCTATCTCTAATTTATTAATTTCCTTATTAATTTTTTCATTTTCTTCATCCTTTATATTATCAGCATCATACTCAAAGACATCATTTCTTAAAAATTGTTCTTTATAGAATAAATCATATTCAACTAAATTAATTTTCTTTTTATTTTCTGTTCTAATGATCCTTTCACTATCTTCATTAGTATCATAATTAAAGCTAAGTTCATCATCCTCTTCTTCTTCTTCTTCTTCGTCTGTTTCTTCTTCTTCTTGCTCCATGTTTTCTTCTTCATCTTCTTCCTCCTCACTTTCTTCTTTTTTATTTTGATTTTCATTTTTTTCCAAGCCTAACTTTATAAAAGCCGGAACTTTGGATCTTTTATCAAATGTAGTTTTTCTATCTATTAAATCATATATAGAGGAAGGATCACTTTCCTTTTTTTTGAATTTCAATCCACTTAATTTAGCACTTATCCTCATATTTTGCTTACTTTCACTTCTTTTTACTTTTTTTGATTGCATGCTTCTGATTGAATTTCTCTTCCGAGCTACATCATTCTCTTTCTTTGAATTAGAAGTTCCCTTACTTTCTTTACTTTTCTTACTTTCTTTGCTTTCTTCTTTACTATAAATGCTATAAAGATCATCATCATTAATTATCTTATTATCATTAACATCTTTTAATTTTATAACTTCTTTAATAAAATTATTACTACCATTATCATTACTTGATAAAACTTCTGATAAATAATTCTTATCTTTATTTCCATTTTCTTTATTATTTATTGAAGTAATCTCACTGGGTGATTGGCCAGAAAAAAAACTTGAATCTTTATCAGACATACTGTTTGTTTTTATATTTTTCAAAGATTTTTCTTTTTCACTTAATTTTGTTTTAAATACTTTGATATCTATATGAGATTTTTTCTTTTTATTAATTATTTTAGTTCTTTGGAAAAAATTATTATCTTTCTTTTGACTTTTTTTCAATTTTTCATTTACAGTTTTTAAATTGCTAAAATTTGATTGTCTAATTTTTTCTTCTTCTTTTTCTCTTTCAATTTTTTCTAAGATAGAGTCAATTCCATTTTTTTTTTGTAGACTATTTTTTTTAGTAATTAATTCAAATTTAATGTTTTGCTTATTAAATTTCTTTAATTTCTTCTTACTAGCATGTGCAGGTATTAATATACTATTATTCTTTTTTTTACTCTTAACTTTACTCAGTACTAATTCTGTATCATCAACCAGTGATTTATTAAAATAAAAGAAATATTTCTTAAGATATATTTTCCAAATACTTTTCTTTAATTTTTGAAGAAAATCTGCTGCTGATTTCTTTAATTGAAATTGTGTTCTTTGGTTTTTTAATTTTTTAAAAAATTTTTTTATTTTTTTTCTAATGACTATTTTTTCGATAATAGATAATGCTTTATTAATTTTAGGGAAATCTTTTGGTTTAATTCTTTTTCTGACTAAATTTATATTATCTAATACATTTCCTCCTTTCTTTTTTAAAATAACTAATCTTATCATTTTTGCTTCAACATCTTCGTCAACATAATCCTTTGAGGAATTGTCATCCTTTATTCTATATTCACTATAACTTCTTATATCTAATTCTTTCTCTATTTCTGATTGGGTTTTTATTAGTTCTTTTTCTGTTTCTTTCGTTTTATTACTTTTATTAAGATCAATATTAATTCTGCTTTTCCTCTTTTCAATTTTGGTTCTTCTCATTTAAGAGATATTTAATGATTTTAATTAAATAAAATATTTATTTTTTTAATTCAAATATCATTTTAACTTTGAAATATTACATCTTTTAAATGGGGATTGGGGATTGGGGATTGGGGATTGGGGATTGGGGATTGGGGA
>Ga0247611_10010759_pt1 | contig 10694 bp, 9 predicted proteins | sample 177DNAGHGhighgp2_FD_192422 | JGI IMG/M metagenome (GOLD analysis project Ga0247611, IMG submission 192422) | Sheep rumen microbial communities from Palmerston North, Manawatu-Wanganui, New Zealand - 1770 DNA GHGhigh gp2 | ecosystem: Host-associated > Mammals > Digestive system > Stomach > Rumen ... | reverse complement strand
TGTACCAACTCCTACGGCCGAGTATTTCAAGGATGGAGAATGGCATCTCGTAGAGACCGCCTTCACCCACGATGACGGTTTTGCACTTTCCCCTGTCTTCGGGGAAAGTGCTTATTGCCGGGGGGCATAGCCAGAACATGGGTATCGGCCAGAGTTTCGAGGCCGAGCTTTACGATCCCGAGAGTCACACCACAGAAGGATTCGCCAGTCTCAACACCAAGCGCTGCCTCGCCTCGGCCACTGAACTGGATAGCGGGCGCGTCGTCATCAGCGGCAACTGGTATCACGACGATGCCATCATCATCGGCGGCTATGGTTCCAAAGGCGAAACCATCAGTTCTCCCGTTGCTGATCGTCTGAAAGGTGAAACCATATCCATCCCCCTAATGGAAGAATGGCGATTACTACCCATGATCTACCATACAACCGCTGATGTCAGTTTTATCGGAGATGATCAAAAAGGCATCTATGCTTACCTACTGCCAATAGAGGACAAGGACGGCAAATTCTACAGGGATAATGACGCAAACTACATAGGTGCCCGCATAGAGTTCAAATAGCAGACACTTCGTGAGCACTTCAAGAGCACTATTTCTCCGGAATTACCACTATCTACTGACCGTCTTCTTCTGCTCGCTGATGACGATACCCTGCGTCTGATCCGTTGCGGGCAGGCCGCCGATGGTGTATGCCCGACCACTACTCCCGGCAACACGGACAGAAGATACTTATCAGATAGACAAGAATCCACTTATGCTGAATGATAATAATTCCCGAAACGCTTGGCAGTTTCGGGAATTATTAGTACCTTTGCAGGCAAAAATCAAAAACCAGATAGACAAAGATGAACAGAGACAACACTATCTTCGAGTTAATCGAGAAAGAGCATCAGCGCCAGTTGAAAGGCGTCGAGCTGATTGCCAGTGAGAATTTCGTGAGTGACCAGGTGATGGAGGCTATGGGCTCCTACCTGACTAACAAGTATGCAGAAGGCTATCCTGGCCATCGTTACTATGGTGGTTGTCAGGTGGTTGACGAAGTAGAGCAGTTGGCTATTGACCGTGTGTGCAAGCTCTTCGGAGCTGAGTATGCCAACGTGCAGCCACACTCTGGTGCACAGGCCAATGCTGCCGTGTTACTTGCAGTATTGAAGCCAGGCGACACCTTCATGGGATTGAACCTCGATCATGGTGGCCATCTTTCTCATGGCTCTCATGTGCACACCAGTGGTATCATCTACAACCCCATCGGCTATAACCTGAACAAGGAAACGGGCCGTGTGGATTATGACGAGATGGAGCAGCTGGCTCTGGAACACAAGCCGAAACTGATTATCGGTGGTGGTAGTGCCTACAGCCGCGAATGGGATTACAAACGTATGCGCGAAATTGCCGATAAGGTCGGCGCTCTGCTGATGATTGATATGGCACATCCTGCAGGTTTGATTGCAGCCGGTCTGCTGGAGAACCCCGTAAAATATGCGCACATCGTAACCTCTACCACACATAAGACTCTGCGCGGTCCTCGTGGTGGTATCATCCTGATGGGCAAGGACTTCGACAATCCCTGGGGCTATACGACGCCGAAGGGTGTGGTGAAGAAGATGTCGACCCTGCTCAACTCTGCCGTATTCCCCGGACAGCAGGGCGGACCGCTGGAGCACGTCATCGCCGCCAAGGCCGTAGCCTTCGGTGAGGCCCTGCAGCCGGAGTTCAAGGAGTGGGCCAAGCAGGTTCAGAAAAATGCCAAGGTATTGGCTGAGGAACTGGTGAAGCGCGGCTTCGGCATCGTCAGCGGTGGTACTGACAACCACTCCATGCTCGTAGACCTGCGTTCTAAGTATCCCGACCTGACAGGTAAGGTGGCGGAGAACGCTCTCGTGGCTGCCGACATCACCGTGAACAAGAACATGGTGCCGTTCGATAGCCGTAGTGCCTTCCAGACCAGTGGTATCCGTCTTGGAACACCTGCCATCACGACGCGTGGTGCCAAGGAGGACCTGATGATTCAGATTGCTGCCTGGATTGAGGAAGTGCTCAACGATCCAGAGAACGAGCAGGTAATTGCCAGTGTTCGTGCAAGGGTTAATGAGAAGATGAAGGAATATCCGCTCTTTGCTTATTAATCTTCTCCTACAAATAGAAACTCCCGCCAGCAGGCGGGAGTTTTTTTATTTCAGCTCATCATTAAAGTGATTAATGGCCTGTCGGAACAGATGCCGACGGGTATTACCACCAAAGATACTATGATTGCGATTGGTATAGACCAGTTGTCTAAAGTCCTTATCAGCCTGCACCAAAGCCTCGACATATTCTGCAGAATTTCTGTAATGCACATTATCATCAGCCAGACCATGACAAATCAACAGTGCGCCATGTAGTTGACTAGCCCTAGCTATAGGATTCACCTCATCATAGCCCTTGGGATTCTCTTGAGGGGTACGCATATATCGCTCCGTATAGATGGTATCATAGAACCGCCAGTTGGTAGGAGGAGCAATCGCCACGCCAGCCTTAAAGACCGGGCGTCCTTCCGACATCGACATCAACGTATTCCAGCCGCCATACGACCAACCCCAGATACCGATACGATTCTTGTCCACATACGACTGCTGTCCGAGCCAGATTGCTGTCTCTACCTGATCGCGTGACTCCAGTTCACCCAAACGGAGATAGGTACATTTCTCAAACTCTGCCCCACGACCACCCGTGCCTCTGTTATCTACACAGACACAGATATACCCCTGCTGGCAGAGATACTGTTCCAGAATGGCACCATTGCCACTCATACCGATACCCCACTGATTCAGCACCTGCTGATTGCCAGGACCACCATACTGATACATAATCACAGGATACTGCTTTGAAGGATTAAAGTCTGCCGGTTTCACCATCCAGCCATTGAGCGTCACACCTTCAGAGGTCTTAAACTGGAACATTTCCTTCTTGCCAAGGTCAAACTTGGCCATTCTGTTCTTAAGTTCCTGATTGTCAATCAGCGTTTGCAATACCTTACCGTTATTCTGGCAAATCGTATACTGCAGAGGATTGTCGAGATCGCTCCAGATATTGATAAAATACTTGAAGTTCGTGCTGAAGATAGCATTGTTGACACCAGCCTTCTGCGAGAGCGTCTCAATCTTTCCATTCTGATGCGCCACCATCACCTGCTGTTCTGTAGCTCCCGTTGGATTGGCAGCAAAATACACATCACCCGTTACGTCATCCACACCATAGACACTCTTCACCACATAGCGGTCGTTGACAATCTGACGCAGCAACTGGCCGTTGTGATTATAAAGATAGAGATGATTATAACCGTCGCGCTCACTGGGCAGGAGGATATACTTGTCGCTGATCTGCACGTCTTCGAACGTCTCTTCCTTCACATACTTATCAATTTTGTCCTCAATGATAAGCTTCGCTACGGTAGAGAGCGGATTTGCCATATAAATCTTCAGATTATCCTGATGACGGTTCAGCGTGAAGATCATGATACGCTCCGGATCGTTTGTCATTCTGATACGAGGGATATACCCGTCAGCCTCCAAAGGCAGATCGATGGTACGGGTCTGATGACTCTTGATGTCATACGAGAGCACCTTCACCTTCGAATTCTGTTTGCCAGGTATGGGATACTTATAGGTATACAAGCCAGGATAGTCGCGATACTGCTCCTGTTCTGGTGCCAGTCCTTTGAACAACTGCATCGAATACTGTGGTACATCGGTCTCGTCGTAACGAATCCAGATAATCTGCTTGGAGTCGGCTGAGAACACCATCGACGAATTCGTCGAGAACTCCTCCTCATACACCCAATCAGGAATACCGTTGATGACCTTATTGAAAGCACCGTCCTTCGTCACCTGACTCTCAGCATTGTCATATAGCAGTTTTACCAAATAAATGTTATTGTCACGGACGAAAGCAATCTGATTACCATCAGGCGAGAATACCGGTGTCTGCTGAGGTCCACCATCCGACAATGGTTCCAGTTTGTTATTCTGAATCATATATATATAATAGGTGGCCGTAAATGAACGACGATAGATGGGTTTGGTGTTCGTCTGAATCAGCAACCTGCGACCATCAGGACTCACGATATAGCCTTGCACACGACCTATTTGCGCACCTCTGGCTGTAGCAGCATCGAAGAGGACACCCACCTGCTTGCCTGTCTTAAAGGAATAAGTCACGATTTGTTTGCCATCAGCGCTAATCTGGGCATACGTCTCTCCGTCGGCCATAGGATGTACTTCTGACAACGTTTCCTGACGGAACTCTCCACGCGTGATATCACCTAAATTCAGTTTCTCGCCAGCCACGACACTCATTGTGAGCATCAAGGCGGTACTAATCATTGAAAGTCTTATATTTACCATAGATAGAATTGATTTTTCTGTTTGATTGTGCAAAGATAGCGATTTTTTCCCTAACTTTGCAAACTGATGGAATTAAATAAAGTGAATACACCTTATTATCATGATTACGGAACGTGGATTCGGCACCGTTTCCCTTATCGTGTGCAGAAGATCTCCATTGACGCGGGCTTCACTTGTCCCAATCGCGACGGACGGATTTCTACAGGCGGCTGCATCTACTGCGACAACCGCACCTTCAATCCTGCCTATTGTCAGCGACAGGAAAGCATCTCTCGACAACTGGAAGCCGGCAAACAGTTCTTTGCCAGGAAATATCCTGAGATGAAATATCTCGCCTATTTTCAGGCCTATACCAACACTTACGCCTCCATCGACCATCTCCGCAAACTCTATGAAGAGGCTCTCAGTGTAACTGATATTGTTGGCATCGTCATCGGCACACGCCCCGACTGCGTTTCCGACGGACTCCTCGACTATCTTGAGGCCCTAAACCAACGATGTTTTCTCATTGTGGAATATGGTGTAGAGAGCGCGAACGACGAGACACTCAGACGCATCAATCGCGGACACACCTTCGAACAATCCCGTTATGCCATCGAGAAGACCCATCAACGCGGCATCCTTACAGGCGCACATATCATTTTAGGACTGCCAGGCGAAGATGCCCATGAGTCTCTCCGTCAGGCACCCATCATCTCTTCACTCCCTATCGACATCCTGAAAATCCATCAGATGCAGATCATCCGAGGTACACGACTGGCTGAGGAATACGACAGAAACCCCTTCCATATTTACAGCATTGAAGAGTATATCAGCCTTATTGCCAACTACATACAGAGATTGAGAAAAGACCTGGTTTTAGAACGTTTCGTATCGCAGTCACCTAAGGATCTGCTCATCGCGCCCCACTGGGGACTGAAGAACCATGAGTTTACAGATTTGCTGAACAACTATCTCAGACTGCACGACATCCACCAAGGCGACCTATTTGAATAGCTGATATTCATGATTGGCCAAAAGCCCTTCCAATGTCATATTCTTGTTATGTTTCATGTATTCTTCCACCCGGTTCACCAAGGCATTATTGAAAACTGTGCGACCCATCGCATGATTCACCACCCACTGGATCTTCGCCATATGAACATCCCGATCTTCCTGTGACATCTCATGGTCGAAGGGCATCGGATAGAGGCTCAACAGATAGAATCCGATACAATCGGGTACGATATACTGACGCTGCATCATATCCTTCTGCTCCTGCGAATAGCCGTAGTCCTCTTTCTGATACAGCACATAGTCAGTGCCTAAATACTTATCCAGGCAGATACCAATCTGACCATTACCCACGATGACACTCTGGTCCAGTGAGCCTATCTGAGCATAGACCACAGGAACCTCCATATCCGGAATATACTGCAGCAGATACTGAAAGGCGGAGGTCAGTTCCTGATTGATGTCGTCCATATTGGCATATTGCTGCTCGGCCTCATTCACTAGCATCTGAAGCGTGGAATCCTGATAGAACCGCAGGAATTTCAGATTGATATCCGCCTCGTTCACCTTGCCGATACGGAGCACATCCTCTATCAGCGTTCGCGTCTGTGTTGGATAGGCCGTGTTCATCTGCTGAAGGGCAGAATAGTCGCCCGTCGTCAGATAAAGACTCTGAATACGGTCGTAACGGTCGACAACAATCTCACTATCCTTTTCATCGGACTTGAGCTGCCATTCACACCCGATACAACCAAGCATTGTGAACAATAATATGAAATATATTTTATGCACTAACGGCCAGTCTAAGTTTTACTATTGTTTAAAATTTCTGCAAATTTACTAAAAATTATTTTCAAATCCAAATTTTAACCTAATTATTTTAAAATATTCGCCCACTTATGCACAAATTTGTTTATTTGTGTAAAAATCCTACGTCTATTTCCGCCTTTTTGTGTACTTTTGTAGTCTACTAAAACAAAGAAGAAAAGAAAATGAAAAGAATTCTCTACTTATTGCTATTTCTGCCATTGGCAGCCATTGCCCAGCAGACGATCACAGTCAGCGTGAGCAATCCTTCTAAGTCGGTTCGCAACGATGAGCCGGTAGTGATTAATCTTGCGCCCTATGGCGACGTCCGTTCTGCACTTGTCACCGTCGGCGGACAAGAGATACCTTGCCAGCTCGACGACCTCAATCAGGACGAGACCTTCGACGAGCTCTGCTTTCTGGCCGACCTCAAAGGTCTGGAAAAGAAGCAGTACAAGGTAGTGCTCTCTGCAGAAGGCGAACCTCGCTCCTACCCTGCCCGTGTCTTTGCAGAGATGGTCCTAAGCAACAGCAAAGACAAAAGTCTGAAGAAAAACCAGCAGAACAATTACATCGAGTCAATCACCGCTCGTGGTGATGCTGCCTACACCTATAATATCCAGCACCATCATGGTGTCGATTTCGAAAGCGAGCTCAATGGCATCCGCATCTACTTCGACGAACGCCAAACACTCGACCTCTACGGCAAGTTCAAGAAACAGCTGGAGCTGAAAGAAACGCAGTTCTATACCGACCAGGACCAGAAGGCTAAAGGCTATGGCGACGATGTATTATGGGTAGGTCAGACCTTCGGACTGGGTGCTTTCAGAGGCTGGAACGGCAAGGAGCCCACACATGTCATGCCCGTCAAGAGCCGTACGCAGCGTATCATTTCCTACGGTCCTCTTCGTACCATCGTCGAGGTCATCGACAAAGGCTGGCAACCACCAACACCCAACACCCAGCACCCAACACCTATCAACATGACCCTCCGTTACATCCAATATGCCGGCCATCGCGATACCGATGTCGACGTGTTCTTCAACCGTCCTGTAGCAGATTACAAGTTCTCAACGGGCATCATCAACGTGAAGAACTCTGTGGAATTCAGCGACAAGAAAGGTCTTCGTGCCTGCTGGGGTACCGACTGGCCCTCTAACGATACCATCAACTTCAAGCGTGAGACCGTCGGCTTGGGCATCTGCATCCCCATGAAATATGTCCGCAGTGAAGAGCCTGCGAATAAAGACAACTATGCCTTTGTGGTAGGAACGACCAACGACCGTCTGCAGTACAAGGTCATCTATTGTTCGGACAATGAGACCTTCGGCTACCACTCCGCCAGGGAATGGTTTGACTTCCTGAAGGAATGGAAAAAAGAGGTAGCTGAAAAGCCTATTGAGGTAAAGTACTAAAGGTCTTGTGACCTTTCACATAATACTGCCAGAGCAAAGAGAACATCTTTCGCTCTGGTTTTTTGTCGGCCACGCGACTCGCCTGAATCGCCTGACGGTCGGCCTCGAAGTCCTTGCGCCACAGCTTGAAGGCTCGACGGGCACGATAGATGGCTTTGAAATCACCCACATTGCGATTCAGGATCAGCGTTTCCCACGCAGCCAGATAGTCCAGCCACCAGCGCCAGCGCATCACAGACTTCAGATCCTCCTCAGGCAGACACTTATAGAGCATCGTCAGGTTATTGCGGAAATTCAGGAAGGTCTTCATCGGATTGCTTTTCGGCAATGTTCCGCCACCCACGTGATACACATAACTATCTGGCACACAGACGATTCTTCGTCCACGAATCCGCAATCGCCAACACAGGTCTATCTCCTCATTATGCGCAAAGAACCGACCATCGAGGCCTCCCACTTCCCAATAGTCCTTTGAGCGAATGAGTAGTGCAGCGCCCGTTGCCCAGTGGCAGTCCATTTGGTCATCATACTGTCCATTATCACGCTCCACCGTTTCAAAGATACGTCCGCGACAGAAGGGATAACCCAGACGGTCGATGAAGCCACCGCTCGCGCCGGCATATTCAAACGCATCGCGGTCGTAGATACTCAGCAATTTCGGCTGACAGGCAGCGATGTCAGGATGGGCATCCAACAGCTCTACCATCGGTGTCAGCCAATGATGGGTCACCTCGATATCTGAATTCAGCAGAAGATAGTACTCCGCCTCTATCTGATGCAAAGCCTTATTATATCCCTCGGCAAACCCCCAGTTCTTGTCGAGTTCTATCAACCGGACTTGTGGGAAATGTGCCCTCAGCATCGCCAGCGAACCGTCGGTCGAGGCATTATCCGCCACATAGACCGTCGCCTCGTCGCTGGAATATTGCAAAACCGACGACAGATATTGACGGAGCATCTTCTCTCCGTTCCAGTTCAAGATAACGATTGCCAGTTTCTCCATACGCGCGTACATTATTTATATAAGAAAGGGTGAGAGGATGGCTTTGAGCGCTTGTCGGTCGCGAGTCAATTCGCCCAATTCCACCTTCACTATCTGATTGTCCAAAGCCGGATTGGCCTCCTTAGCCGACAGCTCCACACGGATATAGTTCTTCGTGAATCCGTGCATTGCCTTGCCTCGTGGTGCTTTCTCAAACAACACCTCTGCCTCCTCGCCGATATGCTTCTCGTAGAAGGCGATGGTCTTCTCGTCGCTCAGATCCAACAACCGCTTCGAGCGCAGTTTCTTGTCCTGCTCACTCACAATATAGGGAATGCTCAGCGCCGAGGTACCAGGCCGTTCGGAATAAGGAAACACATGGAGCTGCGTCACATCAAGCTCGCGCAAGAACTGATAGGTCTCCTCGAAACACTCCGGCGTCTCACCACGACAGCCCACCATCACGTCGACACCGATAAAGGCATCGGGCATCACCGCCTTCACCTTCTTGATCTTATCCGCAAACAGCTGGCGGTCGTAATGCCTGTGCATCAGCTTCAACACTGTGTCGCTGCCACTCTGTAAAGGGATATGGAAATGAGGCATAAACGCTCGGCTCTTCGCACAATAGTCAATCAGTTCATCCGACAACAGATCAGGCTCCAACGAACTGATGCGATAGCGGCTGATGCCTTCGACGGCATCCAACGCCTTCACTAGATCCAGGAACTTCTCGCCAGTCGTCTTACCGAAATCACCAATGTTCACGCCCGTCAGCACAATCTCCTTGCCACCCTCGCGAGCCGCCTTTTCTGCCTGAGCCACCAAAGACGCAATCGACGGATTACGACTGAACCCTCGCGCATAAGGTATCGTACAGTAAGTGCAGAAATAGTCGCACCCATCCTGAACCTTCAGGAAGAATCGTGTCCTGTTACCTCTTGAACAGCTTGGCGCAAACGATTTGATATCCTTCGTCTTCTGACGGAGGATCAGGGGGACAGATCCATGATTCTGCATAGAATCACGCGAGATGTCCCCCTGATCCTCTGAACTCCACGCCTCAGACAGGAACTGCACCAGACTGGCCTTCTCATTCGACCCCAGCACCAGACTCACGCCTTCTATGGCAGCGACCTCGTCGGCCTCCAACTGCGCATAGCAGCCAGTCACCACGACAAAAGCGCCCGGATGCTGACGCACCAGCCTGCGGATGGCCTGCCGACATTTCTGATCGGCCACCTCCGTCACAGAACAAGTATTGATCAGGCAAATGTCAGCCTTCTCCCCTTTCTCAGCCGTTCTGACGCCCAATTCCTGGAGCATCTTGCCGAAAGTGGAGGTCTCGGAGAAGTTCAACTTACATCCGAGCGTGAAATATGCCGCCGTTTTGCCCTGAAAGGCCGAAGTATCTATCATGTTTGCGAGCACAAAGGTACATATTTTTTCCGAAAAACGTGCATTTTTGGCATAATTTCATATTTGCGCAAAAATTGCACGATTTTTAACATTTCGTAAGTTATTGATTTTCAATCGTTTACAAAAAAGTTACAAAAAAGCCTCAAAAAAAAACAAAAAAAATGATACGCCGTATTAAAAAAATGTCTAACTTTGCAGCGTTTTAATAAACAAATGATTGTTTTACAGATTTAAAAGCATTAGAAAAATGAAGAAATTAGTATTTATGTTTGTAGCTGTAGCAGCTATCTCTTTCGCTTCTTGTGGCCAGCAGGCTCAGCAGGCTCCGGTTGACACCGACACTATCGAGGAGGTTGTTGATAGCGTAGTAGACAGTCTGACAACTGACACAGTTGCCGCTGACACAGCTGCTGTTGCTGAGTAATTAGCAGAACAGAACAAATTGAGAGAATTTGGAGGCCGTTGGACGAGAGTCCAGCGGCCTTTTCGTTTATAGCACTTTTATCCCCTATCCTTCACCCAGTAGCACCAGCCGATGCTCTTGCGATCGTTCTCGAACTTGTATTCCGGACGGCTCAGGAACTGGCCTATCTTCACCAGCATACCCTCGTCAGGCTTGTAGGCACCTTTGAAGGTAGCCTTCAGACGGGCTGAGATGTCCTTCACTGATATCCAGTAGCCGTTCTCCGGATTGGCT
>Ga0247611_10010758_pt1 | contig 10694 bp, 7 predicted proteins | sample 177DNAGHGhighgp2_FD_192422 | JGI IMG/M metagenome (GOLD analysis project Ga0247611, IMG submission 192422) | Sheep rumen microbial communities from Palmerston North, Manawatu-Wanganui, New Zealand - 1770 DNA GHGhigh gp2 | ecosystem: Host-associated > Mammals > Digestive system > Stomach > Rumen ... | reverse complement strand
GATACTTTTGGAGTGTCTCAAGTTAAATCTGTGGACACAGATACGCAAAAAAAGATTAATGTCAATTGACAATTGAATTTTTTTTGTATTTTTGCATGCAGAAATGAAGAAAGCGATACGACATATCCTCATCATAGCCGTCATGGGAGCCGTTGGCTTCGCCATCGGATGGTGGATTTCAGGGCACTCAGGATACTCTGATCCTCCGAAGATTCCCGATTTCGAAGTCCCTGCCATTCCAGGTTCAGCGGAACTGGATTCCCTTCGCCAACAGATGCTGAAAGACCGGAAGATAGAGATGGACTACTATCTTGACCGTCATAACGTGGAGGACGAGGGCTATGAGATGGTGGCAGCCTTCGCAGCAGGGAAACGCCATCAAGAATCGATCGACACCCTCAGTGTGTATCATGTAGGGCGCTGGAAGGGTAAGAAGCGCGAGGGCACGGCCATCAGTCGTGACAGCCTCGGGCGAATAATCATCGGCAACTGGAGCGCTGATACCCTCAGAAGCGGCCTTCGCTTTGACTCGACAGGTATCTACGAGGGCAGTTTTATCAACGGCATAGCCGACGGCCACGGGTCTTTTATCTCCACCGATGGCCACTATTTCGAAGGCCACTGGACTCAGGACCAACGCGAGGGTTTCGGACTGCAGCTGCTGGAAAACGACGTTCTGACTATATTGAAGACCGGTTTGTGGCAACAGGATGTTTTCAAGGGCGAACGTATGAACTACACCTCGGAGCGTATATACGGCATCGACATCTCACGCTATCAACACGGTAAGGGGCGCAAAAAATATCCTATCATCTGGCAGAACCTGCGCATCAGCCATCTCGGCTCGAAGAGTAAGAAAAGAATCTCGGGCATAGTGGACTATCCCGTATCGTTCTGCTATATCAAATCGACGGAGGGTGTGAGCATCCGCAATAAATACTATGCCACCGACTATGCTGCTGCCCGCAAGCACGGCATTCAAGCCGGTGCCTACCACTTCTTCTCGACGCGTACAAGCGGGACGGCACAAGCCAAATACTTCATCGCCAGTTCGCTATTCCGAAAGGGTGACCTGCCGCCGGTGCTCGATATTGAGCCTTCAGACGGCGATATCGCCAAGATGGGCGGTGCGAAGGCACTATTCAGCAATATCAGAGCCTGGCTACAGACTGTGGAGAAATTCTGCGGTGTGAAGCCCATTCTCTATATCAACCAACGCTTTATAAACAAATGGCTGCCCGAGGCACCTGATATCAAGCGCGACTACAAGGTCTGGATAGCCCGCTACGGGGAGTACAAACCAGATGTGAAGCTCGTGATGTGGCAGCTGTCGCCCGACGGTCGCGTGAAGGGTATCACGGGCGAAGTGGACATTAATGTATTCAATGGCTATCAGGCGCAGTTTGACGAATTTATAGAAAAAGAGACGATTAAATGAAGACAATACTCCTCCTCGTGGGTAAGACCACCGACAAGCACTTTCTTGCAGGTATCAGCGACTATGCTGAACGCATAGGCCACTATATGCCATTCGACATCGTGACCATCCCCGAGTTGAGAAATACGAAGAGTATCTCTGAAGACCAGCAGAAGACGATGGAAGGAGAACTGATCCTGAAACAGTTGCAGCCATCGGACACACTGGTATTGCTTGACGAGCACGGCAAGGAACTGCGCAGCATTGATCTGGCAAAATGGTTGGAACAGAAAAAGCAAACCGCCAAAAGACTGGTGTTTGCGATTGGAGGCCCTTACGGTTTCTCGAAGGCCGTCTATGACCGCGCCAATGAACAGCTGTCGCTCTCGAAACTTACCTTCTCCCACCAGATGGTCAGGCTGGTTTTTACCGAGCAGATATATCGCGCGTGTACTATTATTAAAGGAGAACCCTATCACCACGAATAGCGTATGAAACGACTCTTCCTCATAGCCCTGCTGCTCCTGCCACTGACCATCGCTGCCAAAAGCAGAATCATTGATCCGCAGATCAAGTCGCTGCAAGCAGTTGTGAACCAAGACTGGCTGGCACCTGCCATAATGCGATTGAACTCGAACGATGTACTCCATGTGAGTTTCGACGAACTTTCGCACGACTATCATCACTATTCCTATCGCGTGGAGCACTGTGAAGCCGACTGGACGCCCTCTGTCTCACTCTTCGAGAGCGACTGGCTTGAGGGTTTCAACGGCAATCCCATCGACGACTACGACTCTTCTGTCAACACGACTGTGGCCTATACCCACTACCGGTTCCAGATACCCAACGACCGCATACGCCTCCGCTTGAGCGGCAACTACCGGATTCATATCTATGAGAACGGCGGGGATGAACGCGAGGTCATGACAATCGACTTCTGCGTGACGGAGCAATCGATGCCGCTGGCTTTCAACCTCACCACCAACACCGACATCGACACGAATGTGAGTCATCAGCAGGTGTCATTATCACTCAACTTCGGGGCGGAGCGTGTGACCGATCCTGCCAACCAGCTGCGAGTGATAGTGATGCAGAACGGGCGTGAAGACAACTGGAAGGTGGATCCGAAACCCACCATCCTCAACAGCAATGGTGCCGAATGGAAGCATTCGCGCGAGCTGATTTTTGACGCCGGCAATGAATATCGGAAATATGAGGTGCTCGACGTGAGCCATCCGACGATGGGCATCGACTATATCAACTGGAACGGCGAAGCGTATGAAGTATATCCCTTTATCGATGAGCCTCGTCCGAACTATCTCTACGACGAAGATGCCAACGGCTCGTTCTTCATCCGCAACAGCGACAACTGGCAGATTGAGACCACCTGTGAATATGTGTGGGTGGTATATCGCATGAAATGCCCTCCCCTGCCCGACGGAAAAATGGTGATTGACGGCTGGTGGACGACTGATGCCAACCCAGAGACCTACGAGATGACATACGATAGGAAAACGGGAATGTATTCGGCACGGGTGCTACAAAAGCAAGGTTATTACTCCTACCATTATCTGTGGCAGCGACCGGATGGCAGCAAACGGTTTGCACCCTCTGAGGGCAGCTACTATCAGACGGAAAACCGTTATGAGGTACTCGTCTACTACAGAGGCATCAACGATAACTATTGGCGTCTGACAGCCTTCCGCCTATACTCATCGGGGAGCATGTGAAATTTATGGAAAAAAGACCCGATGAAATAGTTGGGTGAAGAGAAGTGACATTTCTCGGCAATATCGGCTATATCATCGCCCGAAGTACGGAGCAGTTCTTCAGCCCGATTCATCATCACTCGTTTGAAAAGTTCACGAGGACTCTTGTAAATATTCAAATTGACAAGCGTATAGAACGACTGAAGGTCCATCCCGGCCTTATCGCTCAACATTTTCATGGACAATTGTGAGGTGCGCTTTTCATCAATAAAGGCAAGCAGCCCCGCCATCGTGTCTACGAACTCCTCGCTCAGTTGATTCGACGCATCGCCACAGGCCCCCGAGGCACCATCTACCAAGGATGCCAATACCTCATCATTCGTGTGGAGACACTTCTCAGCAAACTCCTTGATACGACGGATGATATTCCTCTCCTCATTGAAACGGCGCGAACGCATATTGGAATTACGCACATAGAGATAGACATTCAACAAGAAGAGTGACATAAGGAGAAGTCCAAGCAGGACGAACACCCCCGTAACACGCCACCAGGGCTCATTGATATGGATGACCCACTCACGAGGTTCTGTATCCCAGTTATCAATACTCATTGAGGCCTGCAGTTCTATAGTATAGGTGCCAGGCTGTAAAGAGGGAAGCGGCAAGTGGAACTGCCCCTTACTATCCACCATTCCTTGAGAATTATAAGGTGTCATCACCTTCCAAACGTCATCCAGTTCTTTGACACGCACACGATAATACGTCTGCTGCGGACGGAAGTGGTTGAGCGCAGAAAACGTCAACGAAAGGGAATTCTGATCATAGTCGAAGTCGAACTCTCTCATTCGAATAAGCGCCAAGTTGAAAGCAACCTTGCCATTGAGCTCTTCGCCCGTACGGACACGGTTACCATTAACCAACAGGCCTACCAGTTCCGGATGGAGATCAAAACCCATCGATGATTGAATAGTAGCCATACGACTTGGGTTGAAGACAACGACATGGTCTAAAGACTGCATCACGATAGAACTATCAGAGAGACAGAGCGCCTTACCGTTGACAAATGACTCGTTAGGTACATTATCATATTGATTATAGCTAAGAATATCAACCAGACGGCCATCAGTATCCAGTCTTAAACAAGAGATACCATAGCTGGCAGCTACCCAGATATTATGTTGCTTATCTTCGACAATGGAGTGGATGACATTGTTCAACAGACCGTCATGTCGGGTGAAAACTTGTGGCACATTGTCAGACTCCTTCTTGTATAGGTGCAAACCTGAGGAGGTGCCGACCCATACCCATCCGCGAGAGTCCTTGAAAAAGGTGTTAACCGTTTTGCCCTTAAAGGTGCGATTGGCCCGAATCTTAGCCATCATCGCTTCATATTTCAATGCCTCGGGTTCATCAAAGTTATAAGTAACAAAGGGTGGATTGTTAGGACGTGAATAGAGCAGGCCCCATTTCTCTGTACCGATCCACATTCCACCTTGACGGTCGAAACAAAGATCGTTGATATCAGTTCTAATTACCCGGCCATCCATCAGCTTCAGTTCATAGACTTGTTCAGCATGCTTCGATTCCACATTATAGACCCAAAAACCATATTCACAAGGTACATACAGCAGGTTACCTCGTTTCTCAAGGTTATTCAGATGATAAGGGGTTTCCATCAGCGTTTTCCACTCCCACTTTACGATATCGAAAGAGAGCAGAATGGCGCCTTGGCTGCCATTGCGGATCTGATAGAACATATCATCATCCTTATAGATAACCGTCGTCCTGTTGTATTTCTTGGCCGTGTCTTCATCATAGGGCTTACAAGAATTGACGGTTGCTCCCGTAGAGAGTTCCAGGATATCCACCACCCCGGTATCATAAATCAACAAGAGATATTTGTTCTGATACGTCTCGAGATCCTGCAGATTATTTTTATCACGCACCTTATAATATCGCTTTGAATCAACTGAATACAAACCTTTATCCGTCAGGACATAGGGCACACCGTTGCAATCAACGAAGAAATCCTTCACTTCATCACTAATGCCGAACTCCTTGAATACCTTTTCCACGGAACCGACAAACATTTCAGTAAGCAGATCAACACAGGTAGTACTATGTGTGTTCTTCAGCCACATGTGATGATATTTGTCTGAATAGACATGATAATTACCTGAATAGTTTGACAACGGATACACATTCTCCTTCATCGGATCAATAAAGGAAAAGCGATTGCCGTCGAAGAAATTAATCTGTCCTATCGTAGTGACCACGATTCGTCCTGATGGCGCACAATGAACAGTCTGCGCACTATTATCTGCCAAACCATTACTGGCATTATAAGCCTGGAATATACGCCGACTGGGTTCTGCCGTTACCGACAGAACACAAGCCCCAAACCACAACAATAAGAAAAATAGTCTGCGCATATTTATAATTCTTTGGCAAAGTTACAAAGTTTTTTTCAATTATGAACGCAGAATACCGAAAGATTTTTCAAGAAAAAACTTGTGCCCGAACACAATAAAACGACGGACAATTATCTTTTTGCCTTGATTTATATCAATTAAGTAACAAAAAGACAGGAATTTTGCGAAATAATTGATAAAATGTTTGCTAATTCAGATTTTTGATGTAATTTTGCAACCGAAAAAAAAGAAAAATCAGAATCAAATTCAGTATAACAACTAAAAAGAAAAAGATTATGAATGCAGCACAAGTTGTAGAGCAGTTGAAGCAGCGCTTCCCCAATGAGCCGGAGTACATCCAGGCAGTTTCTCAGGTTCTTCCCACCATCGAGGAGGAGTATAACAAACACCCCGAGTTCGAGAAGGCCAACCTTATTGAGCGTCTGTGCATCCCCGATCGCGTTTGCGAGTTCCGTATCACATGGGTTGACGACCAGGGTAAGGTTCAGACCAATATGGGTTATCGTATCCAGCACAACAATGCCATTGGCCCGTACAAAGGCGGTCTCCGTTATCACAAGAGTGTGAACCTCGGTATTCTGAAGTTCCTTGCCTTCGAGCAGACCTTCAAGAACTCTCTGACCACACTGCCGATGGGTGGTGCAAAGGGCGGTTCAGATTTCTCTCCACGTGGTAAGAGCGACGCAGAGGTGATGCGTTTCTGCCAGGCATTCATGAACGAACTCTATCGTGTGATTGGTCCTGACGAGGACGTTCCCGCTGGTGACATCGGTGTTGGTGGCCGTGAGGTTGGCTATCTCTTCGGACAGTATAAGAAGCTCACTCATCAATTCCAGGGTGTGCTCACTGGTAAGGGTATCCCCTTCGGTGGTTCACTCATCCGTCCTGAGGCTACTGGTTACGGTACTGTTTACTTCCTGACCTCTATGCTGGCTACCCGCAATATCGACATCAAGGGTAAGAAGGTACTGATCTCTGGTGCTGGTAACGTGGCTCAGTATGCTGCCGAGAAGTGTCTCCAACTGGGTGCTATCCCCATGACAATGTCCGATTCCGACGGTTACATCTTCGATCCCGACGGTATCGATCGCGCTAAGCTCGACTACATCATGGAGTTGAAGAATGTGGAGCGTGGACGTATCAAGGAGTATGTTGAGGAGTATCCCACAGCTAAGTACTATGAGGGTAAGCGTCCTTGGTATGAGAAGGCCGACATCGCTCTGCCTTGCGCCACACAGAACGAGATCAACGGCGACGAGGCTAAGGCTCTGGTTGACAACGGTGTCATCGCTGTTGCTGAGGGTGCCAACATGCCTTCACTGCCTGAGGCTATCAAGATCTTCCAGGATGCCAAGATTCTCTACTCTCCTGGTAAGGCTTCTAACGCTGGTGGTGTATCCGTTTCTGGTCTCGAGATGTCACAGAACTCTGAGCGTCTGAGCTGGACTGCTGAAGAGGTGGACAACTACCTGAAGCGCATCATGAACGACATTCACGAGAACTGCGTGAAATATGGTACCGAGAAAGATGGCTACATCAACTATGTGAAGGGCGCCAACGTAGCCGGCTTCATGAAGGTTGCTAAGGCCATGATGGCTCAGGGTATCGTCTGATTGAGTTTATAGTTTACAGTTTATAGTTTATAGTTTACAGATGATTAGACTGTAGGCGGGAGTGTAAACTGAGATATAGGAAGAAGTGCGGGTTTCGGAACGGAAACTCGCACTTTATTGATGGATGCATCGCCGAGATTGTTAATAATATATAAAAGTTATTATCTGTAAACCGTAAACCGTAAACCGTAAACAAAAAAATCAGTACCTTTGCAGCCACTTTGTCCCCCAAAGGGGGAAATAGGAGCCGGAACAGGCGCTTGCTCCTATCGATTATTAACCCTTTAAAGATGGTCTGATAAACGTCTGTTCAGACCCTGCCCTGACAAACAGACGAGGGGCAACAAATAATTTTATATGTCAGATTTAACAAAGAACGTTAAGCCGCTTGACGATTTTAACTGGGACGAGTTTGAAAACGGAACCGTTGCAAATGTCAGCAAGGAAGAACTTGACAAGGCTTACGACGAAACCCTGAACAAGGTAGCCGATCATCAGGTAGTTGACGGTAAAGTCATCTCAGTTGACAAGAAGGAAGTAGTTGTCAACATCGGTTACAAGAGCGATGGTATTATCCCCGCTTCAGAATTCCGCTACAACCCCGACCTGAAGATCGGTGATGTCGTAGAGGTTTATGTTGAGAGTGCAGAGGACAAGAAGGGTCAGCTGATTCTCTCTCACAAGAAGGCACGTCTGAGCAAGTCTTGGGATCGTGTGAACGCTGCCCTTGACGCTGAAGAGGTGGTTCAGGGTTACATCAAGTGCCGCACGAAGGGCGGTATGATTGTCGATGTATTCGGCATCGAGGCCTTCCTGCCTGGTTCACAGATTGACGTTCATCCTATACGCGACTATGATCAGTTCGTGGGTAAGACGATGGAATTCAAGATTGTGAAGATCAATCAGGAGTTCCGCAATGTCGTTGTTTCTCACAAGGCTCTCATCGAGCAGGAGCTTGAGGCTCAGAAGAAGGAGATCATCGGTAAGTTGGAGAAGGGTCAGATCCTCGAGGGAACAGTTAAGAATATCACCTCTTACGGTGTATTCGTTGACCTCGGTGGTGTTGACGGACTCATCCACATCACAGACCTTTCTTGGGGCCGCGTAGACGATCCTCACAAGGTGGTAGAGCTCGACCAGAAGATCAATGTCGTGATTCTCGACTTCGACGACGAGAAGAAGCGCATCGCTCTCGGTCTGAAGCAACTCACGCCGCATCCTTGGGATGCTCTGGATGCTGACCTCAAGGTGGGCGACCACGTGAAGGGTAAGGTTGTCGTGCTCGCAGACTACGGTGCATTCGTTGAGATCCAGCCCGGTGTCGAGGGTCTTATCCACGTTTCTGAGATGTCTTGGAGCCAGCACCTGCGTTCAGCTCAGGAGTTCCTGAAGGTTGGCGAAGAGGTTGAGGCAGTCATCCTGACGCTTGACCGCGACGAGCGCAAGATGTCTCTGGGTATCAAGCAGCTCCGCGAGGATCCCTGGGAGGCTATCGAGACCAAGTATCCTGTTGGCAGTAAGCACACCGCTAAGGTTCGCAACTTCACCAACTTCGGTGTATTTGTAGAGCTCGAGGAGGGTGTTGACGGTCTGATCCACATCAGCGACCTCTCTTGGACCAAGAAGGTGAAACATCCTTCAGAGTTCACCCAGGTAGGTGCTGAGATCGAGGTGATCGTTCTCGACATCGACAAGGAGAACCGTCGTCTGTCTCTCGGCCACAAGCAGCTCGAGGATAATCCTTGGGATGTATTCGAGACTAAGTACACCGTTGGCTCTATCCACGAGGGTAAGATTACCGAACTGCTCGAGAAGGGCGCCGTTGTACAGCTCGACGAGGATGTTGAGGGCTTTGCAACTCCGAAGCACCTGCAGAAGGAGGATGGCTCACAGGCTCAGGCTGGTGAGACACTCGAGTTCAAGGTAATCGAGTTCAACAAGGACAGCAAGCGCATCATCCTTTCTCACAGCCGTACTTTCGAGGATCCCGCTCGTGAGGAGAAGAAGGCAGCCGCTAAGAAGGCTCCTCGTGCTAAGAAGGAAGAGACGCCAAAGGTTGAGAACGTTGCAGCCAGCACCACACTCGGTGATCTCGACGTACTCGCACAGCTGAAGGCTCAGATGGAAAAGAAGGGTGAGTAATCCCTTCTTTCCCTATCATAATAAGAGGTCAGGCGTAATTTCCTGACCTCTTTTTTATCTCAAATATCGTATTTGCTTTTGCGTTTACCTGCCTTGCGCGGCTGACTGGGATGGAAACCCATATGAGGCGTTTTCACCCCCATATAACCTTGATGGCGCTGACGGATTTTAGCCACATAATCCACCGTCTCGGAACCACGCATATAACCATGCTTGACTATTGGGTCGTTATAATATTGGGGAGAAGCCAATTTTAAGACATAATCCGACACCTCGCGCCAAACATGTGGATTCTTCCCATCGCGCTGGGCTAAGGCCATCGCATCACGAATATGATGAATTCCACCATTATAGCTTGCCAGTACGAAATTGGTGCGTTCCACACGGTTGCGGATATCAGAGAATTTTCCATCCAACTGTCGCAGATATTTGGCAGCCGCAGCGATATTCTGCTCCGGATCGTACATCATGTCACGTGGCAAGCCTAATAAATCGGCCGTAGCAGGCATAATCTGCATCAGTCCCTTGGCACCTGCAAACGAAACGGCCTTGGGGTCGAACGTCGACTCCTGATAACACTGGGCTGCCATCAGGCGCCAATCCCATCGAATAGACTGAGAGTACTGCTGGAAATAATGATCATAGTGAGAGATTATGCCACCATTCTTATCCAACATAGGTGAAAACACCCTACGTTTCACGCGCTGAACGGTCAGCTGTTGTGTCTCCTCTTTCTGTACTTCAGCCACCATTTCAGGCTTATACCAGGCTTTCAGTTCTTCTGCCAAAAGTGGCTTAGTTGACTTTGCTACCAAATGACCAGGCGTTGGCCATGCCACTATATCCACTTCATTTTCAGACAGTTGTTTAACAAGTTCCAAAGAATCCCTACACACTTCCACACGGACTTTCACGCCCAATTTGTCCGCCAGATGCTGAACCAACAGATACTGAGTTCCAAGAAGTTTACCATGATAGTCGTAATAGGTCTGCGGACCGCTGATAGTAGCCAGAATCAGTTCCCCACCCTGCTGAATCTCATGGAGATCGAAGCCTTCTGTCACTTCTACAGAATCAAGCACTTCGCCCCAGGGCGTCACAATGTGCTCCTGCTTCTTTTCAGTGCAGGAGGCAAGCAGCAAGGCTGCCATAACGGGTGTCAAACAAATTATGCTGCGATTCAAAATCGATGCAAAGATACGCCTTTTTCGTGATAAATGCACAAAAGAAACATAAAAAACTATTGTTCTTATGTTCTTTTGTCTAAAAATTGTGTAACTTTGCACCCGAATTAAGAGTAATTAGACTTTAACGTAAGTATGTTAAGAATCGCAGTACAGTCAAAAGGCCGTCTTTTCGAAGATACGATGAATCTGCTCGC
>Ga0247611_10010757_pt1 | contig 10695 bp, 10 predicted proteins | sample 177DNAGHGhighgp2_FD_192422 | JGI IMG/M metagenome (GOLD analysis project Ga0247611, IMG submission 192422) | Sheep rumen microbial communities from Palmerston North, Manawatu-Wanganui, New Zealand - 1770 DNA GHGhigh gp2 | ecosystem: Host-associated > Mammals > Digestive system > Stomach > Rumen... | reverse complement strand
TGAAAATGAAGATTCTGGTCGTTGGAGACTTTTGGTTTATAATTATCTTTATCTGGATTCCATTGATTCTTAAACTGCGATTGAAAAATTTCTCTATATTTTTCTTCGATCTTGTTTATATCATTGTCGCAAGACCTCTTAAAAAACATGGTAATTCCCATCACTGCCGCTCCAAAATCATATCCGCGATAGTCAGATAGAAGTTGGGAGTAACGCTGTTCCCAACTTAGTTTATTAGGAATATACCAAGCAAGGAAACAAGCAAATGCTGCAAGGAAGATTTGAATGAAATCAGATGGACTCAATTTGGAGCAATTACAGCATAGAAATAGCATATTAAACATCCGCAATTGCATTTGAATAAGACTTAAAACATTTTTCCAGAGTTTCTAATTGTTTGGCTGAAATACAATTTTGTGAAACATTTTCTTCGCTTTTGTCTTTTTCAGATTGCTTTTTTTTATTATTTTCTTGTGGATTGGGAATTATTCTATTAATAACTTTATTAAAATCTTTTGATAAGATACCACACTTGCCTAAGTTATCTCCACAAAATAAAATTGCCAATAATGCTAGTGATAATCCCCATAGTGCTGTAAAACAAATTATGTATATACATGGTATATCTGCAATACTTATTTTCTGGTGAATCAAAATAATGATTGAAACTGGAAATACAACAGATGTGATTGATATTACAATTGAAACAATTATTTTAATGATTTTCATATTAGTTTACCCTTGAAATTGTTAGAAGATCTTTAATAATTGATTTACAATTGTTTTGTTTTTTCTTAATGATCATTTCTATTTTTTCATCTTTTTTCTTATCAAGAATTATTTTTTTGAAAGGTTGTTCATTATTCAATATTTCTTCATATTTGTTTATAGTAGTCTGCATGTCGTTTTCTATATTATACGAAACTGCATTCAATAGAATTTCTGCGTTAAATTTTTTTGCATTTTCTATTCCATCCTCTATATATTTCCATTTATTTTCGATTTCTTCATCTGCTGGATCTCCGATACTACAAAATGCAATAATTAAACCTTCCCATATTACTATGGCATGAAAATCTCTTGTATCGGCACCTATAATGTGGTAATAAGTTAACTCTCCTCCAGTTTCCATAAGTTTTGTAAACACATAATTGATAAGTGTTGTTTTCCCAGAATTATTATCACCAAAAATAGTTATAACTTTTAATGGTTGGGTATCTACTGATTTACACATAATTCCTCCTATGATTTTATTCTGCAGTATATTTATCAGAAATGATTGTAAATTTTGGATAAGATGCATAATAATTACTATTATCAGGATTAAAATTACTTGGGTCTATTCCAAGATTTTCACCTGTTTCTTCATTATACCAGCAAGTATTTGAAAAAATATGGAACCGAACAGAATGACGATCAAAAGCATTTGCACCCACTTTTGTTACGGATGCTGGAATTAATATATCATCACCCCCGCACCCCAAGAAAGCTTCTGTTCCAATGATTTTTAGTGATTTTCCTAATGTTATTTTTTTTAATTTATTATAGTAAAATGCTCTATCTCCAATACTGATGACATTATCTGGAATAATTATGTCTTGGCGTAATGAGCAATAATAAAAAGCGTTTTTTCCAATAGTTTTTAGTGTAGTTGGAAGTTTTATACTATCTATCTTTAAATTGCTAAATGCATAATCATTTATTTTAGTTATTCCTTCTGGAAGTTCTATGTCTCCGATTAGTTCTGAACCATTAACAAATATTTTACAATTATATACGTACCCCTTTGCATCTCTTTTTGACCAAGGCCCAAACCATCTTTTATCATCAAGGTTTTCAATAGAAATGTTTTGACACCATTGCTGAATAGTTCCTGTATAATCAATAGTTAGATCTGTACAGCCATAATAGAATGCATCAAAATCAATACGTGTTACGCTTGGTGGAATAGTGATTTTTTTAAGACTGGAAACCATTGGAGGAATATATGTTACATTGTCTTTTAGACAGATTTCTTCTGGGGCGGCACTGCATCCAGGTAAACTTCCATTCTCGTATATACATTTAGAATATGTGATTTTCTTTATTTTTAAAGATTGGAAAGGCTTGTCACCGATATATTTTGTTGTAATCGAAAAATCTCCAGGGATTGTTACTTCTGTCAAGTTTGTACAGTTGTAAAACGCTTGTGTTCCTATAACTGTAACACTATCTGGAATTACAATACTTGAAAATTCAGAGCATCCCCGAAAGGCGTTAGAACCAATTGAGGTAACTGATTCTGGAATAGTTATGCTTTGTAGTTTTGAACATCCCCAAAATGTTCCATCTTCAATTGTTTTTAATCCATTTGGAAGTTTTGCTTCTGTTAGTTCTGTACACTGGGTAAAAGCATTTTCTCCAATTGATGTTACAGTATTTGGAATCGATATCTTTTTTAAGCTTTTGCAATACTGAAAAGCACCGTTTGAAATATTTTGTATATTGTTATTAAGAGTGGCTTCAGTTATTAAAGTGTCTTTAATGTATAAATCATAGCTATAGAAACTGTCACTGACGCCTTCTTCTGTTTTCTTTTCTATGTTACACCATTGTTCAATAGTTCCTGTAAAATATATTTGAACTTTGGTAGTCCTTGGAAGATAAACATAAGAAAGTCCTGGCTTGATTGTTATTTTACTTAAATTTGTACAATCATCGAAAACCATATTGTGCATTGTTGTTATACTTCCTGGAATTACAATGCTTGAAAGACTTGTACATCCCTTAAATGCTGACTGATAAATCCCTTCTACACTGTCTGGAAGTTCAATATTTGCAAGACTTGTACAGTTTTCAAAAGCGCTAAGACTTATTATTTTTATTTTATCTGAAAAACTTACACTTGAGAGATTTGTGCAATTTTTAAATGCATAGTAGCTTATTTCTATTAAGTTTTCAGGAAGGGTTATATCTGAGAGACTTGTACATCCATAAAAGGCGTAACTGCCTATTTTTGATATCTTATTTGAGAAGTTCACCTTAGATAAATTTGTGCAACCACGGAAAGTATCTTCTTCGATTTCAAGTAAATTGGCGGGGAGTACAATTTCAGAAAGACCTGTACAGTAACTAAAGGTGGACTTTCCTATCCTGTTTATATTATCTGAGAATTTTACACTTGAGAGATTTTTGCAACTAGAGAAAGTATAGTCTGCTATTTCAATAACATTTTCTGGTAAATTTGTTAAATCTAATTGTATTTTCACATCTGGTTGTTTTTGTGATAAGTTACTTAAGGCACTTCTTAAATCGTAAAAAGAAAGTTTTTCATTATTGCCAATATAAACATAGAGAATTGTTTCATCTTCTGTAAGATTTTCTATTACATCGCGTACGTTGCTAAAATAGTTCTCTTCAGTTACAGTTATATATTTAGTACATGGGCATTTGAAAACAAAGCCTGAACTAATATGTCCTAAGTTGTCTACAGTCTTTATTGTAATCTGTAAATTATTGGAGTCTGTTTTTCCATCTGCGATTTTTATGGAAGCTTTTTCAACTCCTGCATCTATTGTAATTTCTCCATTTTCAGGGGCATAGACATTGTTATCATAAATATATGAAATAAGGAGTTTCTTTAATGGGCTGTCATATTCACTTTGAGGACGAGCATCTTCCCAGCTACACTCAATTGTTTTTCCATCACTTGTTGCTACAAAGTGAGATATTTCATCAAGTGGAGTTTTATCGATGGTGTTTACATCTACATATGAATATGCAGTTTTTCCATCTTCATTTTTAACGGCAATATAATAATATCCATTTTCTGTTACTTCTAGAGTATTTGAATCAGATTCCAATGAAAGAATATTTGCCGTTTCATCAGAAAGTAATTCTTCTGCGGTTGAAATACTTGTGTCATCTGATTTCTTCCATACGGCATTTGTAACAGACGATGAACTTGAAACAGTAATAGTTATAGGTGCTTTATCTGTTGTTAAAATTATATTTCTCTTTTCATTGTAAAGGTCATCTGTATATATAGTATCATTCGGGAGTTTTATTGAGAGAGAAAGATAGCCCTCTCGCGGTGTACAATTTTTTGTTATTCCATTGCTCTTGCTTTTGTTCTTATCAATCGTTTTGATTGTGAATGTATATTCATTATTATTTATAAGATTTGAAATTGTATATGTTTGCTTTTCAGAAGGTGTTGCATCTAGTATTGTTTTTGTGTCATTTGCTGTGATTTCTATACTATAAAAATCTATATCAGAAGGGTTGGTCCAACTTAAGATTACAGAACTGTCACGAGGTGTAACTGTAAAATCTTCTACTTCTATGGCATATATAACTTGACTTTTTGGAGTTGCTTTGATAGATACTAGTGTTGATTCATTTTGATTTTCGTCTAAAGCTGTAAGTGAGAAAGTATATTCGGTTTCATTTTCTAATCCATCGATTGTTGTTGTTGATGATTTTCCTGGTTTTCCTTGAACCGTTATTGGATTTGTAACTTGATTTGATGCTTTTGTAAAAGTAATTCTTGTGCATACATAATCCGAATCAATAGGATTTGTCCAAGAGAGTGTAACGGATTTGTCTCCTGGAGTTGCTGTAATATTTGTTACTTCTGATGGAGGTGTTGTATCTGGCCTAGGAGTTGCGCTTATTGTAACAATTTCTGATTTATTCTGATTTTTATCTAATGCAGTTACAGAGAATGTGTATTCTGTATTATTTACTAAGCCGTTGAATGTAGTTGATGATTTTCCTGATGGTGTGCCTTCTATTATTACTGGTTGACTAACATTTCTTACTGAGGGTGTAAATGTTATTTTTGTTCCATAAAAATCACTATCTGCAGGATTGAGCCATGAAAGTGAAATATACTTATCGCCTTCTTCTGCTGTTAGTTTTTTGACAGGGAATGGGGGAGTTGTATCTGTTTGTGTCTTAAGAGTATTATCTGTTCCTACTTCGGTTTGACATGAAGCGAAAAGTAAAAATCCAATACTTAAAATGGAAAGTAATTTTTTCATGGCTGATTTCTCCAATAAAAGTCTAATTTTAGGTTTGTGTACTTTAATTCAAGTACAATATTATAACTCTATACTCTTTATAAAGCAAATTTGTAATTTCTGTACTCTAAAAACAGTATCATAAAATTATGGAGTTCAGAGAAAGACTTAGAGATGAAATGGAATATCAAGGTATATCGGCAAATGCTTTGGCAGAATTAACGGGCATAAGCAAACGAACTATTGATAATTATCTGAAAACCAATCCCCAAGAACCCGGTGTTTATAACGCACAGAAAATTGCTAAGGCTCTTAAAGTTTCTGTTGAATATCTTGTTACTGGTAAAGAATATAAAAATGCGATTGTTGTTACTGGCGAAAAACTAGAGGTTCTGAATTCCTTTGAAAAGCTTTCTTCTGATGAGCGGAGTCTTGTTTTGAATCTTTTGAGAACATTGAATAAAAAATCAACTTCAGTTAGATAGATTTGCAAATAATCAGTCTAAATCTTCCAATTCCATAACATCATAAAAATTACAGTGCAAGGCCAGTGCCAGGGCGTTGATTGATTTGCCGCTGGCCATGTTTATGTCTTTTGAGCCGATTTCGTATTGCTGGAGGGTGCGGAGATTTACACCGCTGAGTTCGGCGAGTTGTTTTTGAGTGAGGCCGGCGGCTTTGCGGAGGCGGTGAAGGTTTGTTCCGTATTCGATATTATTTTTTTTGACAATTTCATCCATTACTTCAAGGAACTTTTCTTCCGGGGCTTCGTGAAGAGGATGATACATCTGGATAATCTGATTGCAGCTGATAATGTCGCGGATCTTTGAAAATCTGATTCCTGTCATCCATTGATAATAAGCGAGTATCCAGCCTGCCCAATATTCCTTGCTTCTGTGAAACATTATGGAATTATCGTCGAAATCCATTTTCTTTGGTTCATAGCCGATTCGGTTAAAAATTGTTAATGCAAGCTCGGTGCCTGAATAACCACACACAAATTTGGGAGAACCTGTTTCTATTTCGTTTGCGATTTTAGACGCTATAAAAAAATCGAAAAAACTGTCTGGTTCAACATCGCAGGAGTTAATTGCAAAATGACAGGCAAAGCCTAAGTTTTGCTGGACATCTGGCAGAAATAATTTACTGTAAGCGTGGATCATCTGGTTTTATCTCCCCTAAAATTAAGTCACGAATAAATAAGCCTGAAATATCTGATGTTGCAAGTGATGCGGCGAAATCATTTTTTGCTTTATTAAAACGTTCTTTTCGAAGAGGATAATATTTCTTTCCTTCTGCAATTTCGTAACCTGTAAACTTGACTTGTTCAAATGCTTTTTTACTTTTTAGCATTATCTGTTCGCCAAGCTTACCGAGCTTCATTGCTGCTTGAAGCTGGCTGTATGATATCTGGTTAGAAAGAAACGCACGGGCAAAAGAAAAATATGAATCATCGGCTCTATAGCCCTTGATGATATCAAAATCTGAAAGTTCAGGAAGAAAATTTTCTTTCAAATAATAAACTCCCTGTCGCATTATTGGTGTGTCTAAATCGAATTTACGGTTATTTACCAGAATTGCAAGCCAGTTTAATGTGGAAAATTCTTCACCCTGTAAATCAAGAATCTTCAGATTATCTGTTTCTAACTCGTAACAATTTGCAAACCCATCATCAATACTTGGACAAGCCCATTCTTTTGCCAGTTCAAGGCTCTGGGTGCAATAGAATCCCTGACCATAATCATTATATGGTTTCCCAAATCCCAGAAGAGGTTTTTCTACAATTTGAGGCGAACCATGATATAAAGAAAGTTTGCTCATACAAATAAACTACTTCTAAAGAAGTAGTTTTGTCAACTGTAGGTTATTTCATTAAGCGAATTTTACAATTGTTTGAGCGATTCTTTCGTGGTGTTTATTAAAAAATTGTATATAATGGAAAATATGATTAAGAACAGAATACTTAGTTTTTGTGTGATTCTTTTTGTTTATTTTGTTGCGGTTGCGGGTGGAACGTTGGCTTATCTTGTTTTTTTTGCAATGGATTTGCAGTGGCCGCTTTTAATTGGTGCAACCGTAAATACGCTGATGTTTTTATTCATCAGCATTCCTATGGCAGATAAGAGACAATCGCGTAAGCCTGGATTTACGGAATATAAAAAAGAGACGAGAATACTTTAGGAGTTTACAATGATTACACTTTTACTTGTTATTATTTACATTGCATTTATTTCTCTGGGATTGCCGGACAGTGTGCTTGGTGCGGCCTGGCCTAGTATGTTTGAACTGCTTGGTGTGCCTGTTGGTTATGCTGGAATTATTACTATGATTATTGCGGGTAGTACTATTGTTTCTTCTCTCGCAAGTAATTTTGTGAATAAGAAGCTTGGTATAGGCCGGGTGATGGTGATTTCTGTTGCGGTTACGGCTGCTTCCCTGTTCGGTTTTTCTATTTCTTCAAAATTCTGGCATTTATGTCTGTTAGCTGTTCCTTACGGATTAGGTGCAGGCGGTGTAGATGCAGGATTAAATAATTATGTGGCCTTGCATTACAAGCCGCGGCATATGAGCTGGCTGCACTGCTTTTGGGGCGTAGGCACTATGATCGGGCCTGTGGTTATGAGCCGTTTTATTGCTGGTGGCGGAGTGTGGACTCAGGGCTACAGAGCTATTTCGATTTTTCAGATGATTTTAACAGCGGTGCTTATTGCATCTCTTCCTTTATGGAAGCTTGTAAGTAAGCGTGAAGCAGGGCGTTACGGGGCGGCAGCCCCGTTAGAAGGGGGAGCGGAAGACGCGAAGGCGGCTGAAGCGGGGGGAAGGCTTTCCCCGTCTGCAAATGATGTAACTCTAAAATCTGCGGTAAAAAATCTGGGTGTGATTTCTGCGGTACTTACATTTTTGTGCTACTGTGCAATTGAATCCAGTGTGGGCTTTTGGGCTACTACCTATATGGTTTTTGCGCGAGGCATTGAAATAAATCTTGCTACCAGCTGGGCTATGCTTTTTTACATTGGAATTACTGTTGGCCGTTTTTTGAACGGTTTTGTGTCTGAGCGTTTTGGTGATAAAAATATGATTCGCTTTGGGGCTGGTGTGATTTTAGCTGCTTTGATTTTGATGGCTCTTCCGCTTGCAAATAAGTGGGTTGTTTTCTCGGCTTTGATTCTGGCCGGGCTTGGTTGTGCACCTATTTACCCTTGCATGATTCACTCAACGCCGATTCGTTTTGGTAAGGAAAATTCTCAGGCTTTGATTGGACTTCAGATGGCCTGTGCTTATACGGGTTCTACTTTCTGTCCACCGATTTTTGGAATTATTGTGCAGAAGGTATCTGTGGCTCTTTTGCCTTTTTATGGAATGATTTTTATTGTACTGCTGATTTTGTTGAGCGAGGATTTGAATAGGAAGACTGCAGACAGGTAGTAGATTGCTTCGTCGCCCTGCGGGCTCCTCGCAATGACGAGTTGTGGCGGCCCGGTAGTGTTTAGGCGTCGATAGCAAAGAGGGCGCCTGGCATTGGCTGGGCACCTGCAAGTGCGAAAGACTGCTGGGCTACTGTCTGCTGGAGCTGTTTTTGATATTGTTCAATAAGAACTTGAGCCTGGTCATCGCTTATGTCCTGAATAGATTCTTTTGGCTGATTTTTGATTGCTGAAAGACGGTCTATAAGGGAGTTTAATATTCTGATTTTGCTGATTGAAACTCCCTGCTGGCCATTTCCTGCGGCTACGCCAGAAACGTGGTCAAAGTGTGAATAGAGAAGGGCAGAGCGGCTTACAGGTACATAAAGCTTTCCTGCGGCTGCACCAATTGCCCCGCTGTAAGAATATGCGTTGCTGAAATTTCCGATTGCACTTGTCATTTTTTTCTCCAGTCCCTTCCACTTTTTAGTTTTCTACTTTATTTGTCGGAGGCTGGAGAAAAAAGATTAGAAAAAAGATTGCCACGTCGCTATCGCTCCTCGCAATGACGCAGCATGGTCGCTATCGCTCCTCGCAATGACGCAGCATTGTCGTTATCACTTCTCGCAATGACGTAGCATTGTCGCTAACGTTCTTCGCAATGACGCGCTTTTATCGTCATTGCGAGGTAAGTATGCGTAGCATACGACGCGAAGCAATCTATGCCCAGATAAGCCAGAGAAGGGCTGCAGCTGCGGCGGTTGTAAGAATTGTAAATGGTGCAGAGATTTTGAGGAAGCCTGGGAAGGTAATTGGATGACCTTCTTTTTTTAGGATTCCCATTGCAACGACATTTGCAGATGCTCCAAATGGTGTGAGGTTTCCGCCCAGGCAGGAACCAATCAAAAGTGCGAACATCAAGAGTTCTTTCTGAATGCCAAGTCCTGTTGCGAGAGAACCTGCAACCGGCAGCATTACGATGATGTATGGAACGTTATCAACAAAGCCGGAAATAAGAACGGAAAAAGCTAGAATCAGAATAAAACCAGCGAACTTGCTGCCACCCGTTACGTGAGCAAGCCATGCTGCAAAATCATCCAGGAGACCTGTTTCGCTGATTGCGCCGACAACTACAAAGATTCCGATTAAGAAGGCAATTGTTTCCCAGTCCAGTTCTTTTACGAGTGTCCAGATTTCGCGGCCTGATTTTTTCTGTGAGAAACGGTACCAGAGGAGTCCGATAATTCCAAGTCCGAGTACAAAGCAGCCTGAGCTGTAACCGAGTTCTGTACTCATAAAAGAAATTACAGCAAGTCCTGCAATCATAATCAAAAGCAGCCAGAGTGGAAGATATGAAATTACCTCTTCTTTATCTACACTTGCCTTTTCCTTTGCTTTGCGGAAGAAACAGTAAAAGAAAATACAGCCTACAAGCATGCCGGCCTGGATAAAGAAGAAAATGGAAATCTTTCCTTGGTGTACAAAAAAGTCATTGAAGGTGTAGTGGGCGTAGCTTGCAAAAATCATGCTTGGAGGGTCGCCAACGAGGGTAGCCGTTCCTTCGAGGTTTGACATAAGTGCAAGACCAATCATAAATGGTACAGGATTGAGTTTTAGCTTTTTAGAAAGTGCCAGTGCGATTGGAGCCATTACAAGAACGGTTGCTACATTTTCTACGAAAATAGAAATTATGCCGGTCATGGCGAGAATTAAAACAACTGCAATTCCTGTGCTAGGCGAAACAGTGACCAGCGCGTCCGCGATGCGTGCTGGTACGCGCGAGTAGATAAAGAGGGCTGCAATAATCATAGAGCCTACGTAAATCATCAATATATTCCAGTTAATTAATTCAAAAAAGATGTGATTGAAAAGCTGCCCTAGGCCAGAAAGAGGCTCGAATACGTTTCCCTGTACGGCTCCGCTCTGCGCCAAAAAGCCTAAAATTACTATGACAAGCGCAGAAATCGAAGTCATCCAAACTTTCTTTTCCTGAAAAATAATTACTAAGAGGTACATCACAAGTGCGATGCCAAGAATAATCCATTTGATATCGAAGTTCATGATGTAAGTTTATCGCATTTTTTTGCTTCCGTCAAAATAGGAGTGAAAATGTGGATGTAAAATGTTTGTAAATTTTTACTTTACATACTTTAAAAACTTACGGCAAATATTCCTTGTTGATGTTTTTTAGTGAATTGAGCATTTTTTCTTTGGCATGACGGTCGCCATGGGTCAGTGCTTCAAGACGGGCTCTTGCATCTTTTCTGCCGGAATTATCCTGATACATA
>Ga0247611_10010755_pt1 | contig 10696 bp, 12 predicted proteins | sample 177DNAGHGhighgp2_FD_192422 | JGI IMG/M metagenome (GOLD analysis project Ga0247611, IMG submission 192422) | Sheep rumen microbial communities from Palmerston North, Manawatu-Wanganui, New Zealand - 1770 DNA GHGhigh gp2 | ecosystem: Host-associated > Mammals > Digestive system > Stomach > Rumen... | reverse complement strand
AAGTCCCAGAATGAGAAGTTTTCTTTGATTTCGTCATATCTGTTTGCGAATCCTCCTGAGAATCCCTTCCAGAGTTCCCACGCAGACGTCAGGATTGCGTATATTGGTCCTAGGACTTTCATCACGGTTGCTCCAAGTGCTTTTAACCCTGTCATGAACGATGTGATCGTTGCTCCTATCTTTATGCTGGCTATTGACGCAAATAGTCCGTAGATTCCTTTGAATATTGTGAATACCGTTGTCAGTCCTGCGGCGATTTTACCACCGGCCCATAAGAGCATGACGCCCGTCACGACCTTTGCCACTGATTCCACTTCTGGTGCGTTTTCTCCTATCAGTCCCATTGCTTTCCCGATATCCACCAGATATCCGAACGCTGTTCCTGCTATTTCCACGAAGCGCTGGAACCCAAGAGCCACGCCTTTGATGATGTCCACGAGCTTGGTTTTTATCCATTCTTTGTTGACGCTCATCCAGTCTTTGAACTTTTGCGTCAGATCCACCAGTGTTGGCGACACTGCCATGAAGATTTCGTTCTTCATTGCTATGAGGTTCGCCTTGGCTGCGCTCAGCTGTTTGTTGAACTTGGCTGTTTGCTCTATACTGTCGCTCGGGATGACGTATGCTTCGGACATGAGCTTTTTGATTTGTTCTGGTCCTTGGCGCAGGACGTTGAACATATCGTCCGAGATTCCGAACCTGTCTTTGTATTGCAGGGCTATCTTTGAACTCATTCCTGCAAGCTTTCCGGACAGGCTCACTGCGTCAATTCCGACTTTCCTGAACTGTTCCAGGTCGCCGATTAGTCCTTCAAATGATTGACCAGAGGATTCGGCCACGTATTTCCACTGCTGGAGGATGTCAGTTGATACGCCCATCTTTCTGGATAGGTCGCTCATCTGCTGTGCGCCCTTCATAACGTCATTTGTGAAGTATCCGATGGCTCCGCTTGCTCCTAGGAAGAATGTGCCAATTTTCCTGACGCCTTCCTTGATCATGTCAATGCTTTTCTGGGCGGATTCTATGTTCCGCTTTGCGTCCGGCTTGAATTTAAATCCTAGCCATGTGATGAGTTCGTCCGCTTCAGCCATTAAAAATACTCCACTTCATCTTTTTCTTTCTTGGCGATTTTTTTCATTTGTTGGTTTTCGACCCAAGCCATGAATTCCGCCTGCTTCTTGGCTCGATAGAATTCTTTCATTGAAAGTGTTCCATCAGCCAGCTCTTTGTAGCTTACCAGCCCGTATTTCAGGGGAAGATAGACTACTGCTTCTTTGCGGTACTTTTCTGGGACTTGTATTGATTCTGCATTACCGAAATCCTCTCTTGTCCCGCCTTCATCATTTCCTTCAAGAACTTCGGTGTATATTCCCCCAGTAATGTTACCGCTCCCATTTGCAGAACTGTCCAGACGTCCTCTTTGTTTTCTTCCCGGCTGAACCATTCTTGCAGGTATGCTTCATCGGCCAGGTATTTATTCTCCGGTGTGATGATCTGCTTGAATATGGTTTTTTTGAGTGGCTTGATGGTTTCCACGTTCATACCGTTGAATAGAGTGTCAAGGAAGTCCTTGCTCACTTCTTTCCCGTTTTGTGCTGTGGCCCATGCTGCGCCGAGCTTTCCGATTAATCCCCCCAGTCCTTTGGTAAACTCGATTTGGAAGTCTATCGAGTCCAGGACTGAGAGGGTTTCAACCTTGTATCTTTTTTCTCCAATGAGAATGTCTTTCATAGCCATGTGTTTCCCCTTTCATTGCTTGTTAGACAGTTACGATTTGCGTTCCCACAAAGGTGTATTGCACCGATCCTTGGGTTTTGTCCCCGGTTGTCAATGTTTCGGGTTTTGACACCAAGGCGTTTGTGATCGTGTATTTCACGTCGGCACCTGTTTGCAACAACACGACGTTTGGTGTGCTGAGCTGGTTCTGTGCTGTCCGGGCTGTTTCGATCACATCTATGGATGGAGATGTTTCACGCAATGTGATACGGATTCTCATCCCTTGGTCGGTTGCGATGTTTAATCCACCGCCATCTGTTCCTTCTGTGATATCGACTTCTCCACCAACGTGTTCCACTTCAATGGAGGTACCATCTGCAAAACCTTGCAGAGTGATACCGTTGAAGACGACCTTATTGTGGAGTTGGTTATAGATTTCTTTTCTTGCCATTGTTTCCTCCTTTAGGCTAATACATCAACATTGATTGCGATTGAACCCATCCAGCCAGCGTCATTGACCGTGATCGTCATCGGTGTGCCGATGTGGGCCGCACGTTGTGCAGCTGTCGTGGCTGAGATTTCCTGAATCTGAATGTCAAAGGCAGGGATAACTTTGTATCCTGTTTCGCTGGTGCTGTCTTCTTCCATTCCGTCAGAGAACGAACCGTTGCGTTTGTATTTGTTGCAAATCTTGGACGCTGCGGCGATTAAGAGGTTCTGGCCATCTGGTGTGTATGGAACCTTCTTGTTTCGCAAGAAGACGTTCAGGATTTCGATTTCCAGTTCGGAAATGAAGTTACACACATTGACCCATCCGTCCGTTGACCATGCTGAGCTGGATTGGACGCCTTCACGGAAGTATTTCAGTGTTTGACCGATTACTCCAGTGATGGTGTTGATTCGGCGTGCGTTCAATGTTTGGACGTTCGTTTCGATGTCGGGGAAGTTCACTGCGGCGATACCATCGGCATCTTTGAACTTACCTGCGATTGTGCTTCCTTCTTGGTTGTAATCGACCGCCAAGAAGTTTGCCAAGTATGAGATGTCTGGATAGACCTGTGCGTTGTCGTCATACGTGTAGTTGATACCGGCCAAGCCTAATTCTGTCGCTTTGTACCCGTTGTTTGCGTTGGACGCTGGGTTGTATGCGTTGGCGTTGTTTGTACACATAGCACCAACCGCACGGAATGAGCGACCGTTGATCCAGTTGGCTGCGGCCAATTGATCTTCTGTATCACGGTAGTATGAATCCAATGTCCATCCGTAGAAGAACAACCCGGCACGTGTTCCGGCGTCAGCAATGGCTTGTAATTCTTCGGCGATTGTTCCGGCTGTGTATCCGTCAGCGTATGAAGCACCAGTGGCCTCTGTTAATCCTAACAATGTGGACACGTCCGTTCCACTTGCAGGTGCGTTGGCGTAGCTAATTGTGGCTTCGCTTCCGGTTGTTGTCGTTCGAATGATAAGGTTGTCGTGATATACCGTGCAGGTTGCACCTGTTAATGCGGCGTTGATTACACTGGCGACTCCGGTTATGTCAGTGACAGCTGTGAAGTCCAAATCCGTGATGTTCTTGACGGTTCCGTCAATTGTGATGTTGAAAGCACCATCTGCGATTGTAACGAGTGTTTCCAAGCTTGAAACTCCACCGCTGAGCAAGTATGCACCCTGGTTGGAGCTGAATACTCTACCCACAGCGATTTGGCGTGGGCGTTTGCTCTTTGCAAAGAACGCTTGTCCAGCCCAGTACACTGAGCTTCCTGCGGTTGTGATTTTGTTGAATGAATCGGCGGTCAAGTATGTTTTCACACGGTCCCCGTGCAAGAAGTCCACGTTTGGTGTGCAAAAACAAATTGTCGTCATGTCTTTTCCGACAGCGACCTGTGCCTTGGACAAGGACACGGTAACGTCAAAAGAGATCGGTAGTTTGTTTTGTGTTTCGGCCATTTTTTTCCTCCTTTTATTTTAACCAACTCTCCTAAATCCATGCGATTGAACGTATTGTTCTGCGTCACGGATCGTTGAAAAGTTTTTGCTTTCCACAGATCTTGTCATTCTTTCGTCTTCGTAGATTGACATATCTGCGTCAGTTCCGTCTGAATTAAAGTCAATTTGTGCTATTCTTCCTTCGCTGTCTTTGTATTCCCGGACAGAGCTGTTTTTTACTTTTTTGTTCATTGCGTTCCTGGCACGCTTTAGGTTGTCGACTTTGTCGGCTTCGCTGTATGCGATTGCTTTGGCTTGCGCTGGGTCTGTCACGGTCTTTCCCTGTGGTGTCTTTAACGCACCTTCTTCATATTCACCCATGACCTTCCCAAATTTTTCTTCGGCTTTGGTTTCGTTGTGGACTTTGAGGACGTCCAAGTCTACTTTCTTGATTTCAACGACAGCTCCGTTTTGTCCCTTCACTACAACGCTGGTAGGCATATCCTTGAGGACTTTGACTTCTTCCTCTTTTCCGTTGTATCGGATTGTCAAGTGGATTCCTGCGTCAAACGCATTTCCGACTTTCTTATTTCCGAGTTCACTGAGTTCCTTCCCTAGCTTTTCAATTTGTTTCTCGATTTCCATGGCTGAACGACCTTGTCCCATCCGGCGGAGCTGTTCAGCCTTCTTCGTTAGGCGTTGGATTTCGGCGTTGTATTCGGACACCGTGTCAGCGTTTCCTGTTTTGTTTCCGACTTTCTTTGCTTTGTATTCGTGTTCGTATTCGAAAGATCCATCAGAAAGCTTTATTTTAAGGATGTGTCCATTTTTTTCGACAACATTTCCTTTTTTCCCCGTTAATGTTTCAACATTATCGCCAATGGAAATTGTTTTTGGTGCGGTTGCGAATTCGTTTCCGATTTCTTTTTCTGCGTCCTTCTTCAGGCCTTGATACAATGACCATTCCTGTTTGTCGATTGACTCGTTATCAACGATCTTATGCTTGCGTTTGTATTTTTCGATATCGGCCCGAATGGCTCGGATGTTCTTTTCGATGTTGGCTTTGTCAACGTTCGGATCCTTTGAGTCGTACATCTTCAACCACCCGTTGAGTTCATCTTCGAGCTTGCGCAGTTCTGCGTCAGACGGGTCAATGGTTTCGTTTCCTGTTTTTTGTCTTTTTGCACGATCAAGGTTTTCCTTGGCTCTTTCCAGGTCCTTCTTTGCGGTAATGTACGCTTCTTCCCAGTACAGTTCTCCACGGTGTTTGTTTCGTTCTGCTTCTGCCCTACGGAGTTCTTCCTCGGCACGTTTTACTGCTTCTTTTCTGTCAACTACAGCTTGAGTTTCGAAATCAAATGCGTTTCCTGTTTTTATGTACTTCCAGTCCTTCATGTCGGCTCCTTATAAAATGCTTTTTAACTTTCCAGCGGCTTTGTTCAGTTTTCCAAGGAGATCATCTGCTTCCTGGTATTTTTTGTAATGTTCTTCCTTGTCTTCCTTCAATTGACGGAAAACTATTTCCATTGATCCAAAAAGTCTTTTTGCTCCTTCTTTGTCCCCGCTGGCAATATACTTTTCTGAAGATTTAATCAGATCTTCTACTTGGCCTGAAGGATTCATCATGTAGTTCCCGACCTTAGCGTTCCCGACTCTTTTTAGGATTTCAATGGCTTTCTCTACGTCCTTGACGTCTTCTTTCAGTTCATTGAGTTTTCTTGCCAGGTCAGGCAACCTTACTGTCGCTTTTCTTTTGCAGCTGTCGATGAGCTTCTGGTCGTTTTCTTTTTTACCAGCTTCGTAATCGTCCAATACGTCTTGGGCGTCTTCTGCACGGCTAAATATAAGGTTTCCGACCTTTGTATGGACATTATTTGTTCTGATAGATTTTGCAAAGTCTTTCATTATGATTCCTCCTCCGTTGGAACTGTTATTGTTATGCTATTATTATTACCGATTTTTGTGGTAATGTCAAGACTATTCATGTAATCGATGACATTTTGTCTTGGCAGTGTTGCGTGTATGTCAATGTTTAAAAGAGCGATTGTCAGTATTTTCCCATTGACGTATGTGTTTATTTCCTGTATGCTGTCGTGGCCACCGCTTCCGATTATGGGCCACAAGTCTATTTCCCTGAGTGAGCTGTCCAGGTATGCCACAAGGTCGTGCAGGACTTCTTCGCACCCATTTCCACGTGCCTGGATTTCGAACCGGAGCCTTGACTCCTGGCGCTGGTGTTCTGTGTATCCTGTTTCCGTTTCAGTGAAGTGTATCACGTCCCTTTGGAGCGTTTCAATGTCCTTGAGAGTAATCAGGCAGTATTGGTTGGCTGGTGTCGGTCCGTTGGCTGGTTCAAATATCGTTATCCATCCTGTGGCTGTTTCCACCGCTTTTCTGAGTAATTGTTTTATGACTTCTATCTGGCTCATGATCCGGCTCCTGTCCCATCTGGGCTTTTATAGCGCAGGGCATAGTATGATCTGAACCCGGCGTTCTTGTTTGTTTCGGGGTTATTGACTACCACGTATTCAAAGTCGTCAATGAGGACGTACGTTTGCTTTGCCTGGATTTTGTCGTCCTGCTGGTAGTTGATGTAGAACTCGTCCTGTCCTTCCGGGAACATTATGCAGTATGCGGCGTCAATGTGGCGCCCTTCGGCTAGGATTTCCAGCTTCTTTTCATCCACGTTCAGGAGTATGCAATTGACTTCCCTTGGTTGTCCTTCTACTTCTTTCCAGTAGCCATCGACCCATGCTCCTTCTTTCTCATAGGCTGTTATGGTTTCCGGGCATTCAAATGCTTCCAGCGTTTCAGAGAAGTCGAATGGTAGATCGCTCATCTTTCATTTGCCTTCCGTATTTGCCAGGTTGTTGAGCGTGCCATATCGCCGGTGTCGACCAATGGATTGCTTGACCCTTTGGCTTTGATAGTCGCCTTTGCGTTAGGCGGTGTGTCCAGCGCTATGATTTCTTTTGATATGAGATCCGACCCCTTCTGTCCCATGGCCTTTAGGAACTTGTCCGGGTCGATTTTGTTGTCCAGCATATCACGTCTTACTGCGTCAAGAGATTCCGAGAAGAACTTTCTCCATTTCTTTGACGCTGGTGTCATGAAGTCACGCCTGGGGATATTGTTTGTTCCATAGTTGTTCCAGATGGCTACATCTATGATACTCGGTCCTGCGTTGCTTCCGTTCTGGTAGTGTGGTGTATTGAGATACCCACGTGGGAATCCTGCCACGACGCCCTTCTTCGTGAGTCCTTTGGCGGCGTCCAGCAGATCCTTAAATGCGTTTGGTTTTGTTTGTGTGGTTACTGCGCTAACATACAACATCCTTAACGCTCCTGGCTAGTATTACATTTCCCTCCGGCATTGTTTCCTCTAATAGCCTTAGGTATTCCAGACCGTATTCCGTGCGACCGAAGTCGGCCCACACTGGGTTTTCGCTTCGTGCGAATGCGTTAAGTTCTGAGGATTCGCTCAGGCTTGCGTTGGAAGCAGACTTGCTTGTTACCTGCGCAGAGCTTGCTCCGTTTTTCATCCCAAGCGTTTTAAGTATTTTACCGATATTGAATCGGAGTGCCAGCCTGTGAGCTGTTCTTAGGTGAAGAGCGTGTGTTCTTAGACATCCCCATGCTGTATCGGAAAGAATACAATTTTCTGTCTTTCCTACGCTTACAACAGCTGGCTCTGAAACTTCAGAGAACTCAGGATATGCTCCTATAAATTCGTTGTATGAGAACTCCACGCTTTTCTCCTTTATCCTAGGTCGATATTGAACGACCCGTCTTTTTCAAATTTCTTGACTTGCGCAACGATATTGTTTCCGCCTTCGTGGCGTTCTACCGCTTCAGACAATTGTCCTGGTGCGACAGCGTCATGGGCGCTTACTACCTTTGCGTCTTCGTCAGCGTTATGGCTCACGACTCCCTTGTCGAAGAATCTGCGAACCATCGGATTTTTCAAGAGTTCCTTCAACAGGTCCTTATCCACTTTTCTGATTTCCCGTGGTTCGAGAGTCAGTTGGATTTCGTTTGTGGCGAACAGGCAAATGAAGTTATTGCTTCTGTTCATCAGGACAGCTGTGGATGTGTAGGCTTTATCTTTCTCGGCAGGCGTAGGTTTGACGTCTTCGGATTTTTTGTCGTCCGGGAGATTGATATCGGCCTTCATGACCAGTTCGCTGTCTTTGGTTGCCTGATCTTCTGTTGGAACTGTGACATTGACGTCGGTGGCAGGTTTATTTTCTGCCACCACGTCTTTGCTTACTTGTTTCGTTTTCTTACTCATGTGTTTCCCCTTTCCCATGAATTAGATTCCGTCCACATACAATGTGGATAACTTTTGACGAATGAAGTATGAACCGTGCTTTTGTTCTGCGTAGAACTCAGCACCCAATGGGACCGGCACAGGTTGTTGCACTGTGTAGGGCAATGGGAATGGCATACCTTGGTTCTTTTTGCTTCTGTCTTGGACGACCATGCGGTCAGCTTGACCGACACCGGCACCGGCCAACCAGCGGATTGGGACGATTTCTAATTCGCCGCCACGACGGTTGGAGTACAGGTTGTTGGTTTTCAAGTATGTCAAGGCAGAGCTGAAAGCCACGCTGGCGTTCAATTCGAACGGAACGTTGGCCAACAAGGCGAATTGAGCCATTGGCAAATAGACCACGTTCGGTAAGAACAAGCCTTTGGAATCTGTCCAGACTTTGGTCAATGCGTTGTTCACATCATCGATCATTTGTTTGGCTGTTTTGTCTTTCCACTTTGTGGAAGGAGTTTGAGCACCGTTAGAAGCGGCGTTCGTCACTGTGATTCCTTCATAGTTCAAGAAGCCACGGAAACCAACCGAAGCGTCACCGAAGAAGGTGGTTTGTTCGATTAAGTTATCGCAGGCTTCACGCATGGCTGTACCCAAGTCTTGGGCCAGATTGCTATTGAACCCGAATTGGTATTGGCGAGCGTCTTCGTTGTTCAAGGTTGCACCAACAGCGGAAGCGGCCAAAGGAACTTCGATAGCGCCGATGGATTGACCGACCTTGGGGATGTTGTTGTTTTCGTTTTTGCCAACGAAAGCAGCAGTACCTTGACGTTCACGAACACGGGCGGCGTATGAAGTTGCACCAGGATTGATTGAGCTGATGACCATGTCTTCGGTTACGACTTTGTACCAATCGTGTTCCGGATGTTCCACGTCGAAGAATGCGGCGTCCACATCGGTGTAGATGGAGAACGCTAATTCCTGAGCGGTTACGTTAGGTTGTGTACCATATGTGAAATTTTGAGACATTGTGTGTTCCTCCTTTAATTACGATTCGCTACCTGCGGCGACAGCAATACCGGTTTCGATTAAGGCTAAGCCACCTTTGGCGGCTCCGGCGATTACTTTCACGCCCTTCAATTCGATAGCTTTACCTGATTCGGCTGAACCAGCGAAGCCACCGGCGACCAAACCTGCGTCAGCGTCAGATGTGATGACCCAGTACAAAGAACCACCGGTTGTGATAGCGGTTTGGGCTTTGACCCAGATACGACCACCTACACGGTCTGCACGCAACACGGTTGCGATTTCTTCTTTGGCTGTGTAGCTCACGCCAGCTGTGTTTGTGTGTCCTGTTTCGGTGCGAACAACGATACCGCCGAAGTCAGAAGCTTTGGCAGCGCTGGTGGGCAATTTCACTTTTTCTGAGTTGATCCCGGCTTTCAAGGCGCCTGACAACGCAGAATAGACGACACCGTAGCCCACGGGCAAATCTTCGCCAGCAGACACGCCATCGCACAAGTTGATATCGGAAGCATTCGCTAAGCGACCTTCCAAGGCAACGCCCATTTGGTCCGTTACGGACTCCTGGACGAAACCGAATTTTGTTCCATGATAAATTCCAGACATTTAAATCCTCCTTTATTTATTTTTTGATTCCGTAGAACATACGAGCAACGCCAGTCTTTTGTGTGGCTTGTTTGTTCATTGCTTGAACGCCAGGAACAAATTTCTTTTCGGCGGCTTTTTTGTTCTGCACTTTTTGATGAGCTGCCAGGGCGATGGCTTGGAACGCACCGATCATACGATCTTCGCTGAGGTTAGCACAATCAAAACCTTGTTTGTTCATTACTTTTGAAGCCAAGAGCAAAATACGATCTTTGCGGTTTAACGCTTTGCATTCGTTTTTCACTTCCTCTTTTTCGTCTTCTTCGAATTCGGTGTCGATGACTTCTTCTTCGGCAATTTTTTGTTCAGCCAATTCTTCAGCCATTTCTTCCTGAACCTCAGGAGAGAGAGCTTCTTCGAGTTTTGCTTTATATTCCTCGATGAGCTTGGTTTTTTCTTCAATTTCGGCATTTTTGGTTTCGACTTCTTCCTTGAGAGTCTTCAATTCTTCTAATGCGTTCTCAACATCCTTGGCTGAAGCTGTTTGAACTTCTTCCACCAAGGTTTCTGCCTTGGCCGCATCATCTTCATTGGAAAACTCCACAGATTTGTCGGTGTTGCCGATCTGAACCCGTAATGTTTTTGACATTTTAGTTTCTCCTTTTTTCTTGTTGATTACTCTAACATCTGAACCGCATCTACCCTCCCCTACCGGCAAGAGTAGGACGTGGTTGAATACGATGTTGCCTTGGCGGTAATTATACGGAGTACCATTATAAGAACCGTCCTCTTGTTGGAAGTCGGCTGTGTAACCAGCGGATATTTCCACAAGTTCTTTGGCGAGGATCTTATCAATTGTTTCCTTGTCCTTGATAAGAAGTTCGCAAACGATTTTACCGTCCTGTAAGGACAGTGTCCCGGAAATGTTCCCAACCGTGTTTCCGTCTTTGAGTGCGTTTTCCACAGTTCTCCAGTCGTGGTCGCCTACAATGACATCCCGGCCTTCCCCGCTTTTCAGCGCTTCCGGTGTGAATTCTTTCAGTGGGATATATACAGGGACGATCTTTTGTTGTGATCCCCCTTCCACAAATTCGCTTTCTAGGTAGTCGAAAACCCCCTCTTTGAGGATGACCGCTTTGACGAGCATAATCCCGTCAGCGTCAACCTTGAAGTTGTTCCCTAT
>Ga0247611_10010754_pt1 | contig 10696 bp, 13 predicted proteins | sample 177DNAGHGhighgp2_FD_192422 | JGI IMG/M metagenome (GOLD analysis project Ga0247611, IMG submission 192422) | Sheep rumen microbial communities from Palmerston North, Manawatu-Wanganui, New Zealand - 1770 DNA GHGhigh gp2 | ecosystem: Host-associated > Mammals > Digestive system > Stomach > Rumen... | reverse complement strand
AGTCAGCAACTAAGAAATGCAATGAAATAATGGGAACATCACAAGGATTGACATTGAAAACAACTCCCCAGTGGTCATCAGCCAAAAGAGCGATGACAGGGTTGATGAATGATTTAGAGAACGATGCCAAGTTGGAGAACTTTATGCAGAAATTCTACCAGGCGCTTGGCCGTGATGGGATATATAGCGGTACCACAACCTCTGGAGAAGGTGGTGGCGGTACAAGTACGCGAAGTAGTGGCAGAAGTGTCACTTCATCCCATGGAAGCCGAGGGGGAGGCTCAAAAGGACGTCGTTCTTTTGGAAGAGCTGGGGCGACTGCAGCAACAAACCTGTTAGGCTTCTTGTCTGACGTTAGGGATAACGGTCTGTCACAAGCCATTGAACAAGCTAACACTATTGGAGTTGATGTACCTCAAACTCCAAGAGAGTTGATTAATTTCTTGTGTGGATTGTCGTCGGTTGGCACGGATGCCGACTTTGATGCAGAGGCTGCCAACGCAGCGCAGCGGAAACTGCTTTCAGAGATTTTTAAGACGTGTAAAAATCTCACTGATGTAGAGGAAATCATTAAACAAGCAGACGTTGACACTATTGATGCCTGGATCATTGACTTTGAGGTAAATTATATTATCGAATATCAAGGTTCCTTGTTTCAAAGCCACATCTTTGATAAGGCGCAAGACCCTGACAAAGTGGCTGGACAGATAAGAAGATGGCTTCATAGCAAATTGGACAAGCGCTTGTCAGATGAGATGAAACACATCAACCTATTTATGGAAGAAGGGAAATTGTATGTTGAATCGCTAACTGCAAAAATATTAGAGATATGGAAGCAGTAAATGTTACTATAAAATACCAGTCAGCTGCAACGACAAGAGAGTTTGGACATTATGTCCTTTCGTTTACGGGCCTTGATGGAACACCGTACTCTGTAAAACTGAAATTTGGTTTTGATGAGTTGAAGAGCATGGCACAGGATACGAGTTCCGTGGCATTTGATTTCCTTATTTTTTCTCTTTCGGTGTATAATGCTGATAGAGCCATAAAAAGGGCTCTATATTCGGAAGAGGGATGGAGCAGGAGGATTAAACTGACGGTGCCCGTGCTACATATTTCTGAGATGAATGATGCGAAGGGTGCTCTGACGTCAGCTTTGAATTTCTTGACTGGAGATGACTGGGAGTTGGTTTTTGAACAGGCGGCCCCCTATCAGATTGATCAGGAACTCCCAATAGTTGATCGCTCGGTTTATGGACGTGTTTCATTGTTCTCAGGAGGACTGGATTCGTTGATCGGTTTTGTGGATGGATGTGCTTCATTATCATCAGATAAGAAGATACTCCTTGTGTCGCATAAAGAACTTGGGAAGGAATGGTCAGACCAAGTAAGAATATTGGATGATTGTAAGTCAAACCAGTTCTTCACGGGTAAGTATGAACAACTATTAGTCAATGCAGGAATCAATAATCAAGGATGGATAGGCCAACGAGCAGCAAGTGAAGGAACATTCAGAGCACGTTCTATCCTATTCATCGGAGCCGGAATATATTGTGCTCATGCCATTAGTCCTCAGATGCCACTGATTATTCCAGAGAACGGAACAATCTCACTCAACATTCCTCTGGACCAAGGTAGACGCAGTGCATGCAGCACACGGACAACACATCCTGTATTCTTGAAAAGACTGCAGGAGGCTTTAATACTTATGGGTATTAACAACAAGTTGGAGAATCCCTATCAATTGAGCTCTAAAGCAGATATGATGGAGGAATGTTGTAGTAACCCAGCTAAAAAAGCGGCTTTGAAGGTTTTGTATAAGAATTCGTGTTCTTGTGCAAAGAGGTCGCACAAGCGATCATGGAAACATAGGCGAGATAAGAATGGCAGCCCTGTACTTCATTGTGGATTCTGCCTGCCATGTATCTATAGACGTGTGGCATTAGAGGTCGTAGACTGGGGAAAGAAAGAACCGGTTGGTGTAAATGTGTTTGATGATAAGGAAATTTGTCTTTCGAATCCTGATTCTAGGAAAAGCAGAGACTTTAAAGCCTTGCTCTATTTTTTGAAGAAGCGATGTAATAGGGATACTATTGAGGGCGAACTAATAGCAAACGGAATATATGACAAACATGAATTGGAGGCATACACAAAATTCCTGTTGCATTCTTATGAGCAAGTAAGGGATTGGGTGCGCAAATATGGAAATGACCAAATAAAACGACTTGCAGGGATATGATAATTGATACGCACTGCCATTATGATATGATGCAAAATCCAGAGGCTTATATCTCATCAAAGGAAAATGCAGGGGATATTGTCATTGGGATGACAAACCTCCCAAGTCATTTTCAAATGGGACAGCCACATTTGAGGGGGTATAAACGTATCAGGCTTGCTTTGGGGATGCATCCGTTGCTTGCAGCGGGGAATAGAGGTGAATTATCGCTTTTTAAGCAGTTGGTAGACCAAACATCATATATAGGTGAGATGGGACTTGATTTTTCGAAGGATGGGGTCGCAACGAAAGAAGAGCAGATTTCCGCGTTGCGAGAAGTGCTGACAGCCATTCAAGGGAAAAAGAAAATAGTTAGTGTGCATTCTCGTCGAGCAGAACGTGAGCTTTTGGACTTGCTTAGCGAATATGAAATAAAGAATGTTATCTTTCATTGGTATAGTGGGCCTACAGAGTTGATTCCTGAAATACTGGACCATGGATATTATTTTTCTATTAACGAGGCAATGTGCCGGTCAAAGAATGGGCAAGCAATTATAGAGAAAATTCCGCAAGATAGGATTCTGACTGAAACGGATGCTCCGTATAATGAAAGAACTGACATCCGGAAGGTGTTGCAGTCTTTGGGAATGTCGGAGAATAAGGTGTATAATAACTTTAAGACATTGTTAAAAGGCTTAGAGTAATCAAATCGTGAGACGTGACGCAAGAAGAACATTGGTTGGCAAACTTTAATGAGGAAAAAACTATTATGTGTTTGGAATAGTATGAGTATAAATACGAAAGTAAAGCGGAAATTGCTGGCTGCGTCAGGAGGATTCTGTGGTAATCCCAATTGCCATAAGAACCTATTTGACTTTTTTGAGTCAGGCGAGATAACGAACATTGAGGAATTGGCTCATATCATTGGTCAAAAAGAGGATGGTCCAAGAGGAGATGATGAATTGCCTTTGACACAGCGTGACGAATTTGACAATATAATATTGTTATGCCCGACGTGTCATACCACAATAGATAAGAACCCTCAGCTTTTCCCAAAAGAAACTATTAGAAAGTGGAAACGAGAACATCAAGAGCGTATTGAGAATCTTTTTATAACACCAAAATTTGATAGTCGAGAGGATGCAAGGAAATATGTTCTTCCGCTATTAGTTGAGAATAAAGCTATCTTTGAGGCATATGGCCCTTTCTCTGAGAATGCAGCTAAAGACCCTATGGCTACGGAATTGGAATGGGAAAGATTGTCTATACAGAGAATCATCCCCAACAATAGGAAAATAGAGTCTGCTATAACGCAGAGTATTGACTTGTTGTTAGAAAGGGAATTAGGGTTGTTTACTCAGTTTAAACTGCACAGAGAAGGATTTGAGTATAATAAACTATCTGGGGATGTCAATGCTACAGTTCCGACATTCCCGAAAGGATTTGAAAATATTTTTAAATGAGAAAAGACATTGCACCATCAACAAGGGAGTTCTTTGTGCGAGGGATGGAAGGCCACTCGGCAGTGATGTGTATTAAACATCTTGAAGGAGACGTGTATCTTATTGAACGCACAAATGGTCGTCCCGATTTAAAAGTCCTTATAGCAGATATTTATATCGCAGGTGAAGGTGATATCATTGAGATTACGTATGACTATTCGGATATAGACTGCATTGTGCTGGTTGGTTTTTATAACCGCTATTCACGAGCAGCTAAAGCATTTGCAAAGGAGAGAAATATTGCTCTGTATGATAACAGAGAATTCTTCGGTGCGGTTAATTGTACTGGATATGCATTCTTAAATTATGAAAGGAAAGCGAAATGAAGGAGTTAAAATTAAATATTGAGCCACGTGCTCACATATCCCGTTATGTTTTTGGTTCCGCAATGTATTCTGAGACGCCCTCAGATATAGATGTTGCCATCATCTATGACAAACAATATGTAACGGTAGAGGAGGCGATTGAATATAGGCGTGAACTTGTAGAAAGGATGATGGAAATGAATTCAATGATGATAGATTCCATTTTGCTTTCTATTGAAGAGGAGATGGAGATGGCATTTCTTGAGAATGCTAAGTATTTGAAGTTTTAGGAATGAGAAAAGGGCCGCGACGGTGTCGCAGCATACGTGGACAAGAGAGGTAGGGATACTTGCTATTATGGAAGATTTGAAACCGTTATATCAGGCGATAGAAGATACAAAGAAGGCTATCTCGGAGGGAAACAGAGAACTGGCAGAGAAACTCGGCTGGGAGATGTGTAATTTGTTTGAGGCTTCATATCAGGTGGATGAAGAAACGTATACCCCAGAGATGTGCAGGCTTCAGCTGGATTGCTTTGCAACAATCTTAGAACTGCACATCATGCGTGGAGATCCAATGGATATCAGTTTCAGATATGGGCAGTTTTTGAAGAAATTCAAAATGGATATGGATCATTTCCCTGACTGGACTGAGGAGGACAGGAAGCCGGCTGTTGAGATTGCCATGAGAATGACCAGAAAGGTGGAACGGTTTTACTCGGAGAAGACCAGGGCGGTTCATCAGCCAAAGGCTGTAAAGCCAGGGGAAATAAAATGCTTGCTGTGCAAGAAGAACCCCGCAGACAAACCAGGTTCACATATGGTTCCACACTTGTTGATAGCGAGGACATTCTCCTATGATGGCAGCAAGGACAGAGAAAAAGTGGTGGTAGACGTTACCAACCTCTCTGAAGGATACCGAGAAAAGTATTTTGGACATCACGTATATGATGACACTGTAAACGAACTGATAGGAAGAAGTCTTACTGATGATGAAATAGAGGAGGAAAACCAGAAGGTGAATGCACTGACCCGTGACTATGTGTTCTGTGAGGACTGCGAGAAACGCTTTTCGACAATAGAGTCATATTATGTGGAAATACTTGATGGTAAGAAAAGTTATCCTCCTGAGATTCCTTATTTGTTTTGGATGTCTGTAATGTGGCGCATGTCGGTAGGTGACATGGGTTGCAAGATGGATAGGGATCATGAAGAAAAGTTGCGTAAGGTGTTGGACAAGTGTCTGGCGATAAAGCGAGAGGACATTGTTACAAAACGGAGTAAACTGGGCTACTGCGCTTATAGCTTGTACAGAGCGAAGGATACCCGTGATGAAACACTCGGCATTTTGGGACGTCATACTGCAACAATTCCTTATCAAGCATTGATGGGGGACTTTCTTATTAATTTCTATGTGAGTTCTTGCCGTGCTCACTCTTTCAGCAAACAACATCATCTGCCTGAAGAGGATTTGAATGAAGGACAAGAACCAGAGAAGGTAGGTGATTTGAGCTTCATAGAGTTCTGGAGAGTGAAACGACAGATGCTTGATGAAAATTGGAATCACGATAGGAGTGTTTGGAATTTGGGAACACAGCAGCACCAGACATTGTCAAGATATGAAAAATTGGATATTGATGACTTTGTGAATCGTATGGGGTTCATGCAAGGCAAAGGTGAGCTTAGTGATGATTATTCTGCCTGGATGACATCGGAAAATCCCAATGTGATTATGTTCCCAAGGTCAATAAGGAAAATTCTCTTGTGGATGAAAGAACACAACAATGAGATGTCTTTGGAAAAGATGTCGGAAGACTTGGGCTACACACAAGAGGAACTATTGGTGATGCTTGACTACTTTGCAAAACAGGCAGATATCATAGAAGCAAAGGAGAGAAAGTACATGGAAGAAGGAAGGATGTTTGATGAACTGTTGGAGATGGATAAGAGTGTGTTTCATGATTGAAGATAGGCTGCGGCGGAGATGCTACATAGGAGACTGGGATCTGCCGAGAACGACAGGGAATGGTGGCATTCTCGATGGCGGAACCATCGAGCACAATGACGAAGAATGAGTGAGAGGGTGAGTCAAGGAATTGACCGCCCTCTTGCTCATTTTGAAGAAAAAGCGGACGGAATGTGTGATTTTTGTCATTAGGTTTGGATGGGAATGGATTTTTAAGTATATTTGCGGTGGAAAGGCTCTTGTAGACATAAGGGCTGAGTTGCGAAAAACAGAACTAAGAAGAAAAAGAAACATATGATAGCATATAAATATAGATCTGGAAGGGGAACGAAGGATGATGATGGAAAGGATATCTTTGAAAGAGATATAGAACTCCTGTCACAAGATACCATATACATTCCAACTATTGAGCAGTTGAATGATCCTGCTGAGGCTTTGTTTGATGACAGCCTTTTCAATCTGCAGATGAAACTGTTCAAGCCATTTGCTTCTAGCGGTTCCATGGATCGAGTGAAGGATAGTGTGCGTGATTTGTATAATAAAGTGCGTTCGTCGGGTATATATTCTCTGAGTACGGAACCCGCCAATGAATTGATGTGGGCCTATTATGCTAGCGGCCATTGTGGATATGCCATCATTTTTGATACTGAGGTGCTTTCACGGTTGTTCAGGGAAGTGAAATATGATAATATGTATGAGATAGATGTAGTCTATTCCACAAAATTGCCGCAATTTGATATAACTAAGATTAGTAGGCAAAAAATTGAAGATACGCTGAAGTGCTTTGTTGGGAATAAGTCGAAGGCTTGGAAACATGAGGCGGAGCATAGGCTTGTGCTCGATAAAGGAGGTAGGAAACTGAAGATTGACTATCGGGCAATTAAGGGATTTGTGTTTGGAAGTAGGATGCCTGAAGATGATATAGACTTCATCATGAAAACCTTTTCTGGCCGGAATTTGGATTATTTCAAAATTGAGTTGAAGGCCAATTCGTACGAACTGTCGTTGAAGAAGCTAAAGGATAGGTATCCAACGGATGAAAAATATTGTCCAAATAAGGTGGAATATGACATAGAAGAGCTTCTTAAGAATGATAAGCTTATAGAAGGTGTAGGATACAAATACAGATCTTTTGTGGAGGCGGCCTTGAAGGAAGTGAGTAGAGAGCCATTTGTGATAGGCATCGATCATATCGTAGTGACTGACGACCAGCAATACCCGAAAATTTTAATATGGACGAAAATAAATCAGGAAGATACGTATAGGCCTTATAGAAAGTTTGAATATGACGTGGTAGGTGGAAAACTCGTCGCGAGGTAGTTTTGCGTTAGTGAATAAGAAACGTTTTAATATTAGAACCTCGGTTTTACTTAGATGACATATTATGACACAGGAAGAGAAATGGATGTCAAACTACAATGAGGTGAAGGCCTTCATAGAAACGAATCGCAGGAATCTTTCCAAATATGATTTGGAGGAAAGGCGACTGTATACGTGGCTCAAACATAACCGGAAGATATTGAATGCTGACGGGATGAGTGAGCCACGTCTGAGTTTGTTTAGGGAGTTGCCGGAGCTGAGCGAGAGGTGTAGGAGGGTGAATCAGTGGAAGTAGTTTAGGCCACTGAACTAAGGATTAACGGAACAAAGAATACGCGGGTTATTAATGAAAGAGTGCTGATAGATTTGCAATAATTGACAGATTTTGTCTATTTTCGCAAATGGAATAGTAAAAACCTATGCGCAAAGAATAACATAGGGGAGAAGAAAAAGGGCTGGTTTCTGGTAGAAATTGGCCTTTTTTTGTAAGAAATATGTTAAAAAGGTTGTAGGATTACAACCATTTCGAAAATATTTTTTATATTTGCCAGAAAATTGGTGAGCTCGGGCTGCACCTCGGCAATTGAAATTCATTTCATTGCGCTCGGTTTGCACCGACCTTCGCACCCGAAATGACAAAGATTCGAACGGTATGAAGTATCTGAATATCAAAAAAGCACTGGCTGCTTGGCAGGAGTTGCAACCTCTATCGGAGAAGGTTAGGGAGAGGTTGAGCCGCAGGTTTACCGTGGACTTTAACTACAACAGCAACCATATAGAGGGTAATACGCTGACGTATGGACAGACGGAGATTCTGCTGCTGTTTGGTAAGGTGATTGGAGAGGCTGACGTGCGGGATGTGCAGGAAATGACGGCCAGCAACGTGGGGCTGAAGATGATGACTGAGGAGGCTCGCGTGAAGGAGATGCCGCTGACACAGAACTTCATTCGTACACTGCACAAGACGCTGTTGAGGGAGGATTATACGGTATATCGTAATCTGCCAGGTGGTGTGCAGACAAGCTATACGGTACATGCGGGACAGTACAAGACACGACCGAATAGTGTGATTACCCGATATGGCGATAGATTCGAGTATGCTTCGCCAGAAGAGACACCGGGGCTGATGACAGATTTGGTGGATTGGTACAATGCTGCTGAGCAGGAAGGGAAGTTGTCGCCTATCGAACTGGCGGCTCTGTTCCACTACCGCTACATCCGCATCCACCCGTTTGAGGACGGCAATGGGCGCATAGCCCGCCTGATGGTGAACTTTATCCTTTCGCGACATGACTATCCGATGATAGTGGTAAGGAGCAGAAAGAAGAGTGAATATTTGGAGGCTCTGCATCAGGCTGATATTGAAGTTGGGCCTGTACCCAGTGACGGTGCCCATGCTGAAATAAAGGACATCAGACCTTTCTTGAAGTACTTTAATGAGCTGGTGGCTACGGAGGTGTATAACGACGTGCTGTTTGTGAGCGAGAAGGATGAGAACGTGTGGTGGTATGATGGGGAGCGGATAGCTTTCCGCACACCGAATTACACGAAGATACTGAACGCCATGCGGACGCAGCCAACGCTGACGCTGGCAGATATGCGAGACGAGACTGGCATCAGCATTGCCGCGATACAGAAGTTGCTGGACCAATTGCTCCAGAAGAAGTATGTGGAGCGTGGCGAGAAAGATGGCAGCTGGCGGGTGTTTGTGACACAATAAAGATTTAGGAATGGACACTGGAAAAGCCGAGCCCGAGTTTAAGAAGCAGGACTTTATGGTGCTGGCGACGATAAGGGAGAACCGCAAGGCTATTGAGGGAATGACTACATCAAGACGCATCCCGGCAGTTCGGTTCCTGTGATTGCTGAAAGCACTGGGATACCTGCCAAATCGGTAGAGCGCCATGTGGGTGTATTGATGACAAAGGGACTGATAGTACACAAAGGTTCGAAGAGAGCTGGCGGGTATTATCAGGTGTGAGAGTTTTCTTGTCGGGCTAATTCTGCCTGCTCCTCGTCAGAGGGCTTGTGCTCTCGGAAAATGTTGATGTACTCATTTTGCGAATCGATGTCAACGGATACGATGACATTCTCGTCTACACCGTATCCCATTCCGTCATCAACGAGGATTCTGGGGTAGATGTCCATCAGTGGGGCATCAGATGGGAACTTGATGAAATCGCCATCCTGCTGACCGCCAAGTGCTAGCAGGATTTCACGGAGGTTCATCTTATACTCCGGCCAGCCCTGAAAGTCGTAACAGACTATGTCTTTGGTTTTTCTCATTGTTTATGTTTTTTAAAAGCTCTACTTGCTTGTTGATTTTTTATGCATAAAAGAACACCACTCGGACTTTGGCGGGATCGTAGTAGAAATCGACTTCGCTAATAAGGAAGTGGATCTTGAATACTTCGGCCATGACGCTTATGTAATCTTCGAGATAGTCATCGAAGGTGGCTCTTGGGGAACGGTAATAATCGTCTTCCTCGACCTCGGTCGGTTTGGAAGCGTTGGTGGCATTGGCCAACATCTTGATGATTAACTGCATGTTGCGGTCGTGAAAGGCATCGGCAAGATGGGAATAGACTTGCTCCTGACATTTGTCGGCAAACGCTTCGAGTTCGGACAGCAGGAAGCATTCGGTACGGACGGGCCAGTCGTAGTGCTCGATATAGGCTCTGGTCTCATCGCTTAGCTCGCTTTGGACTATCGGGTGACTGATATCGTCGACCGAATACAATGATCCGGGGGAATAAAAACCAGAGGATGAACGACGCAAAAAGCAATGATGCTTGGTGAGTTTCAGATCATCGGTAACCAGATCGGGCTGGCTGTAACTACTTTCTTTGTACTTGCTCCATAGTGGTAGCAAGTGCCAATGGTTGTCCTTGTCGAGGACTTCTATAAAACGGTGTGCATATACGCCCATAGTTTATTCCTTTCTGTTTGATTCGTTAATATTATCCTCAACAATATACTCCTCATTGATGGACCAGGCAGCCCATGGCTCGATACGGAATTTGTCGAGGGGACGCTTGACTTTTTTGTATTTTAGTGTGCCTTCGCCAGAGTAATCGTATTGCCAAGCATCGAAGTAGGGGATGAGCTCCTCTTGATCATTGAAGAGAGTGCGACAGACCTTGTGACAAGGCGGGTAGAAGAAGGAGGCGAGGGCATCCCAGCCCAAGTAGTCATCGATGCTCATCATGGGCCAGAAATGGGTGTCCTTCTTATCGTCATCGTCTCTCAATGATGTGGCGTATTCGATATGGCCATCGTTGTTGATGACAACTTCGATGCGCTTGTACTGCAGTAGTTTTTCCACGGTGTCGATGTCGCTCTCGGTGATGAAGGTGAGGAACAGGTCCATTGGGCTGTGGGTCTCT
>Ga0247611_10010753_pt1 | contig 10696 bp, 19 predicted proteins | sample 177DNAGHGhighgp2_FD_192422 | JGI IMG/M metagenome (GOLD analysis project Ga0247611, IMG submission 192422) | Sheep rumen microbial communities from Palmerston North, Manawatu-Wanganui, New Zealand - 1770 DNA GHGhigh gp2 | ecosystem: Host-associated > Mammals > Digestive system > Stomach > Rumen... | reverse complement strand
GAAAAGCTAAAGGTAATACTGAACTTCACTTCGGAGATTATGGACTTATGGCTATGGAAGGTGCTTGGATTACTAATAATCAAATCGAAGCTGCTCGTATAGCTATGACTCGTTATATGAAACGTGGTGGACGTGTTTATATAAACATATTCCCACATATGCCTAAAACTGCTAAACCACTAGAAGTTCGTATGGGATCTGGTAAAGGTGCTGTAGATAAATGGGTTGCAGTTGTTAAAAAAGGAAAAATAATGTTTGAAATAGCAGACGTTACTGAAGATGTTGCAAGAGAAGCTTTAAGACTTGCTTCACATAAATTACCAATTAAAACCAAATTTGTAGCAAAAGAAAATAAGGGTGGTGCTAATAATGACTAAAATGGAAGAATTTAGAAAGTTATCCACTGAAGAATTAAATAAGAAGATTAAAGAAAGTAAAGAAGAATTATTTAATTTAAGATTCCAACAAGCAACAGGTAATCTTGAAAAACCTGTAAGACTAAGAGAATTAAGAAAAGAAGTTGCGAAGATGAAAACTATCATTCGTGAACGTGAACTTAATGAGGTGAATGAGTAATGAAAGAAACAGTTAAAAAAGAACTAGTAGGAAGAGTTGTAAGCGATAAAAACAATAAAACAATTACTGTACTTGTAGAAACATATAAGAAACATCCTAAGTATGGTAAAAGAGTTAAATATAGTAAAAAATATACTGCTCATGATGAAACTAATAAAGCTAAAATGGGAGATGTTGTTAGAATAGTTGCTACTAAACCTATTTCTAAAACTAAAAGATTCTATTTAGCTGAAATAGTTGAAGAAAGCGTAATACTTTAAGGAGGTATTTGTTATGGTTCAACAAGAAACTCGTTTAAAAGTTGCTGATAACTCTGGTGCTCGTGAATTACTTGTAATAAGAGTGCTTGGTGGAAGTAAAGTTAAATTTGGTAATATTGGTGATGTAGTAGTTGGTACTGTTAAGAAAGCTACTCCTAATGGTACTGTAGGTAAAGGTAAAGTAGTTAAAGCTGTTGTTGTAAGAACAGTTCAAGGTGTACGTCGTGATGATGGATCTTACATTAAATTTGATGATAATGCATGTGTAATAATTAAGGATGATAAGAGTCCTGTTGGAACACGTGTATTTGGACCAGTTGCTAGAGAAATTCGTGATGCAGGATATATGAAAATTGTATCTCTTGCTAAGGAAGTATTATAGGAGGCTACATTATGAAATTAAAAGTTGGAGATAAAGTAAGAGTAATGGTTGGTAAAGACAAAGGAAAAGAAGGAAAAGTTACTCATACATTTAAAAAAGAAAATAAAGTAGTAGTTGAAGGTGTTAATATTGTTAAAAAACATCTTAAAGCTAATAACTCTAATCAAGCTGGTGGAATAGTAGATCGTGAAGCTAAATTAGATGCTTCAAACGTAATGGTAATTGATAGAAAAACAAATAAACCTACAAGGGTTTATAAAGACGTAGATAAAAAAACAAATAAGAAAGTTAGAGTGGGAAAATCTCACGAAAAACTTGATTAGTTGGGAGGAGGATGTTTATGAACCGCCTAAAAGAAAGATATGTTAAGGAAATAGTTCCAAGTTTAAAAGAAAAACATGGTTATAAATCTGTTATGCAAGTTGCAAAACTTGAAAAGATAGTTATCAATATTGGAGCTGGAGATGCTTCTCACAACTCAAAAGTTTTAGAAGCTTGTATGAATGATCTTGAAGTAATCACTGGACAAAAACCAGTTATTACTAAAGCTCGTAAATCTATTGCTGGATTTAAGCTTCGTGAAGGACAAAACGTTGGATGCAAAGTTACTTTGAGAGGGGAACAAATGTATAACTTCTTAGATAAATTAATAACTGTTGCTATTCCTCGTGTAAGAGACTTCAGAGGACTTTCTCCAAGAGCATTTGATGGAAGAGGAAATTATACAATTGGTATAAAAGAACAATTAATCTTCCCTGAAATAGAATTTGATAACGTAGTTAAAGTAAGAGGTATGGATATAGTACTTGTTACTACTGCTAAGACAAATGAAGAAGCTTTTGAACTTTTAAAGGAACTAGGAATTCCTTTTAGAAAGTAGGGAGGCAATTATGGCTAAAAAAAGTATGATAGCGAAAGCTAATAAAAAACAAAAATATAAAGTACGTGAATATACTCGTTGTAATAGATGCGGTAGACCTCACAGTGTACTTAAAAAATACGGAATTTGTAGAATTTGTTTTAGAGAACTTGCTAACAAAGGCCAAATTCCTGGTATTAAAAAATCAAGTTGGTAGGCAAAGAAGGAGGAATTTATTATGGTAGTAACTGACCCAATTGCAGATATGCTTACGAGAATTCGTAATGCTAATGCTATGAAATATAAAGAAGTGTCAATGCCTGTATCAAAGACCAAAACTGAAATTGCTAGAATATTAAAAGATGAAGGGTTCATTGCTGACTATAAAGTACGTAATGATAAACCTGGTAAGACTTTAGTTTTAACACTTAAATATACAAATAAAAAAGAAAGGGTAATTACTGGACTTAAGCGTATTTCTAAACCAGGACTTAGAGTTTATACACAAGCTACAGATGTACCTAAAGTACTTAATGGGTTTGGTATAGCTATTATTTCTACTTCTAAAGGTATTATGACTGATAAAGAAGCTAGAAAACAATCTCTTGGTGGAGAAGTAATGGCTTATATTTGGTAATAGGTGATTAAAATGAGTCGTATAGGAAATAGAAGTTTAGCAATTCCAGAAGCTGTTACAGTAGAAGTTAATGGTAATGTAGTTACTGTTAAAGGATCTAAAGGAGAACTTAATTTAACTACTTCAGATCTTGTTACTGTAGAAGTAAAAGATGGTACAGTTGTTGTAACTAGAAAAAATGAAACAATTCCTGCTAGACAAATGCATGGTACTACTAATGCTAATATTAGAAATATGATACTTGGTGTTTCAAAAGGATTTTCTAAATCACTTGAAATCGTAGGTGTAGGTTACAGATTTAATCTTAAAGGAAACAAATTAGTAATCAACGCTGGATATTCTCATCCAGTAGAAATAGAAATACCTAGTGATTTAAAACTAAGTGTTGAAGGAAACAACAGTGTTACTATTACTGGTATTAGTAAAGAAAGAGTAGGAGAATTTGCTGCTAATATAAGAAAAGTTAGAAAACCAGAACCTTATAAAGGAAAAGGTATTCGTTATGCTGGAGAACATATTAGACGCAAGGAAGGTAAAAAGGCTAAGTAGGTAGGAGGTTAATTATGATAAAAAAAGAATCACGTAATGAAATGCGTAAAGTAAGACATGAAAGAATCAGAAAACAAATCATAGGAACTAAAGACGTACCTAGACTTAATGTTTATCGTTCTAATAAAAATATTTTGGTTCAACTTATTGACGATGAAAATGGAGTAACTTTAGCTTCTGCTTCTGTAAATGGTAAGAATATAGAAGCTGCTACTAAAGTAGGAGAAGCTATAGCTAAAGAAGCTAAAAAGTTAAAAGTTACAAAAGTTGTATTTGACCGTGGAGGTTACCTATATCACGGACGTGTTAAAGCACTTGCTGATGCAGCTCGTGAAAACGGTTTAGAATTTTAATAGGAGGTATAATTATGGAAAAAGAAAATAACAAAAATAAAAATACCGAAAGAACAAATCATAGAAATAACAACAAAAGAAGACCAAATAGCCGTCCTACTAAAACATATGATGAAGTAGTACTTGATACTAAAGCTGTAGTTAAGGTAACTAAAGGTGGACGTCAAAGAAGATTTCAAGCTGTTGTTTTATTAGGAGATAAAAAAGGTCTTGTTGGTTTAGGTATAGGAAAAGCTAATGAAATTTCAGAAGCTGTTAAGAAAGCTAGACAAGATGCACAAAAGAATATTGTTAGGGTACCAATCGTAGATAACAGAACTATTGCTCATGAAATGACTATGGATGAAGGAGCAACTAAAGTTGTATTAAAACCTGCTAGTGCTGGTACTGGACTAGTTGCAGGATCTGCAGTAAGATCTGTACTTGAAATTGCTGGATACCGTGATATTATTTCTAAGTCACTAGGAGCTAGAAGTAAAATTAATATGGCTAGAGCTACTATTAATGCTTTAAGATCTATTAAGACTATTGAACAAGTATGCGAAGAACGCGGAAAAACTAGAGAGGAGATTTTAGGATAATGGAACTAAATAATTTACCTAAAAATGCAGGATCTACTCATAGAGGTAAAAGAGTAGGTCGTGGACCAGGTAGTGGTCTTGGAAAAACTAGTGGACGCGGAGAAAACGGACAAAAATCTAGAAGCGGAGCTTCTATTCCAGCAGTATTTGAAGGAGGACAAACTCCATTATTTAGAAGACTTCACAAAAGAGGATTCTCTAATGCTAAATTTAAAGTTAGATATGCTACTATAAATGTTAGTGATCTAAATAGATTTAAAGATGGTGAAGTTGTTACACCAGAATTATTAAAAGAAGCAGGAATTGTTAAAAAACAACTTGCTGGTATTAAAGTTCTTGGTAATGGTACTTTAGATAAGAAAGTTACAGTAAAAGCACATAGATTTACACAAAGTGCTCTTAAAAAGATAGAAGAGTCAGGTAGTAAAGCTGAGGTGATTTAAGATGTTTAAAACACTTAAAGGGCTATTTACTAAAAAGAATAAAGATTTAAGAAAAAGATTATATTTTACAATCGCAGTACTTACTCTATATATAATTGGTACCGGTATTGAAATTCCAAATGTTAATTTGATTGAACAAACTCAATCTTTAGGATTTTTGGAATTATTAGATGTAATGGGTGGTGGAGGTCTTAAGAGATTTTCAATCTTTGGGCTTGGAGTAATTCCATACATTACTGCTTCAATCGTTATCCAATTATTACAAATGGATATAATTCCATATTTCTCAGATCTTGCTAAACAAGGTCATGCAGGAAAACAAAAACTTAATCAAATTACAAGATATTTAGGTATAGCATTCGCATTATTCCAAGCATTTGCAATGAGTTATATCTTTATCCAATCTAGTGATGATTTCTCAATCTTAAATAGATTAGAAGTATCATTTATAATGACTGCTGGTACAGCATTCCTATTATGGTTGGGTGATCAAGTTACTCAAAAAGGATTTGGTAATGGTACATCACTAATCATCATGGCAGGGATAGTTTCATCTCTTCCATATGAAATGAAAACAGCATTTACTACATTAGTAGATTTAAGTGATACTAATACAATTATCTCAGGTGGAGCTAAATTCTTGTTATTTGTACTAGTTTGTATACTAGTAGTTATTGGAGTTGTATTTGTTGAAGGAGCTGCAAGAAGAATTGCGATTCAATATGCAAATAAGTCTACTGCTAATTTAGGTAAACAGACTTATATGCCAATTAAGATAAATTCTGCAGGTGTTATACCGGTTATCTTTGCATCAAGTTTACTTGCAGTACCTGTTACAATAGCACAATTTGTAGGAGGTCAAGGATTTAAAGACTTTGTTAATAACTATATAAGTTATACTACTCCAGTAGGATTAATACTTTATATAGTATTCATCGTATTATTTGATTATTTCTATACATTTATTCAAATGAAACCAGATGAAATGGCAAAGAATTTAAAAGATAATGGTGGATATGTTCCTGGAATTAGACCAGGAAAAGATACTGAAGAGTATTTTTCTAAATTACTTGTTAGATTAACTACTGCAGGATCAGTATTTTTAGCGATAATTGCTGCTTTCCCTATTTTAATTAATATGCTTACTGATTTACCATCATCAGTTTCTATTGGTGGTACAGGGTTATTAATCGTTGTAGGTGTTTCTATTGAAACATATAAACAAATGGAAAGTAGTTTACTTGCCAGAGAGTACACTAGCAATACCACTAGTACAAGAGGTGGTAGAGGTAGAAGGAGAGTAAGAAGATAATGAAAAATATTATTTTACTTGCCCCTCCTGCCGCTGGTAAGGGAACGGTGGCAAAATATTTATGTGATAATTTTGGTTACGTTTCTATATCTACTGGTGATATGCTAAGAGAAGAAGCTAAAAATAATATTGAGCTTAAAGAAGTTATGGAAACAGGTAAGCTCGTTGATGATAACATTGTTTTTGATTTATTAAAGGCTAAGCTAAATAAATTAGGAAATACTCCATATATTTTGGATGGTTTCCCTAGAACAGTAAATCAAGCTGTTATGTATGATGAACTTATTCAAAGTATAGAAAAGAATCTAGGAGTTGTAATTTATTTAGATGTAGATAAAGAAGAATTAAAAGACAGAGTTGTATCTAGACTAATATGTCCAAATTGTAAAGCTAGTTATTCTACTAGAAATCCAGAGTTCTTTCCTAAAAAGGAAAATGTTTGCGATGACTGTAATGTAGAATTAGTACATAGAGATGATGATACAGAAGAAGTATTTTATCAAAGATATGATGAATATCTAGAAAAGACTAGTTCTTTAATAGATTTCTACGAAGAAAAAGGTAATTTATATAGAATAAGTGATATAGATTCAAATATTGTCTTTGAAAAAGTTACTGAATTGGTGAATAAAAATGATTAGTATAAAGAGTGAAAGAGAAATAGAACTTTTAAGAATTGCAGGTAATATTGTTTATGAAACTCATCAATACTTAAAACAATTCTTAAAGCCTGGAATTACTACTTTAGAACTAGATAAACTTGCAGAAGATTTTATTCGTTCTAAAGATGCATATCCTTCATTTAAAGGATATGATGGTTTTCCAGGAAGTATTTGTACTAGTGTTAATCATCAAGTAGTACATGGTATACCTAGCAAGTATAAGTTAAAAGATGGAGATATCATTTCAATAGATATTGGAGCTTGTTATAAAGGTTATCATGGAGATAGTGCTTGGACTTATGCGGTTGGTAAGATATCAGAAGAAAAAGAATATCTTATGGAACATACAGAAAAAGCTCTATTTGTAGGCTTATCTCAAATAAAACCTGGTAATAGAATCGGAGATATATCTCATGCTGTAGAAGAATATGCTACAGAATTTGGATTAGGAGTAGTCAAAGAATTAGTAGGACACGGTGTAGGAACTAGTGTTCATGAAGATCCAGACATTCCAAATTATGGAGAAGCTGGAGTAGGCCCTAGAATAAAAAAGGGCATGGTGTTTGCAGTTGAACCAATGTTAAATCTAGGAACTGCTAATATAGTAATGTTAGATGATAATTGGACAATTGAAACAGAAGATTATAGTCCATCAGCACACTTTGAACATACAGTAGTAGTTACTGATGATGGATATGAAATATTGACAGGAGTGATGCATAATGGCAAAGAGTGATGTAATCGAAGTAGAAGGAAAAGTTTTAGAAGTTATACCTGGAGGAACATTTAAAGTAGAGTTATCTAATGGTCATACAATAGAAGCTCATATATCTGGAAAAATGAGAATGAATTATATTCGTATATCTCCTGGGGATAAAGTAATGATAGAACTTTCTCCATATGATTTAACGCGTGGGCGTATAACCTATAGAAAGTAGGAGGGATAAAAATGAAAGTTAGTGCTTCAGTAAAGAAGATGTGTCCTAAATGTAGGATAATAAGACGTAAAGGAAAAGTAATGGTAATTTGTGATAATCCAAAACACAAACAAACTCAAGGTTAGTAAGGAGGAGAATTATGGCTCGTATTAAAGGTGTTGAAATACCAAACGAAAAGAAAATAGTTGTATCTTTAACTTATATTTATGGTATCGGTGATACTACTGCTAAAAAGATTTGTGAAGCAGTTAAAATCGATGAAAATAAAAGAACTAAAGATTTAACTAATGAAGAATTAGGTTTAATTCGTGAAGAATTAAACAAATATGTCACTGAAGGTGATTTAAGACGTGAAGTTTCTATGAATATTAAAAATATGATGGAAATGGGTTCTTATAGAGGAATACGTCATAGAAAAGGATTACCTGTAAGAGGACAAAGAACTAACAGAAATGCTCGTACTCGTAAAGGTAAGGGTAAAACAATTGCTAATAAAAAGAAATAATAATTAAGTTTAAGGAGGTTAAACTATGGCTTATAAACAAAGAAAGAGAAAAGTTAAAAAGAATGTACCTGAAGGTATAGTTCACGTACATGCAACATTTAATAACACTGTTGTAACAGTAACTGATAAAGATGGAAATGCTCTTACTTGGGCTGCTGCAGGAGCAGTAGGATTTAAAGGTAGTAAAAAGTCTACTCCATATGCTGCAGGAGTTGCTGCTGAAAAAACTGCAAAAGAAGCATATGATATGGGTATGCGTAAAGTTAACGTAGTTGTAAAAGGTGTAGGACCTGGTAGAGATACTGCTATCAGATCACTTGAAGTTGCAGGACTTGAAGTTATGTCTATCACTGATGTAACACCAATTCCTCATAACGGATGTCGTCCACCTAAGAGACCACGTAACTAATAAAAAGGAGGTTAACTATGATTCAATTTGAAAAACCAAATTATAAAATTACTGATTATGTAGAAAACAATAATTATGGAAAATTTGAACTAGAACCACTTGAAAGAGGTTTTGGTTACACTATCGGGAATGCTCTTAGAAGAGTAATGTTATCATCGCTTCCAGGATCTGCTATTACTAGTGTGAAGATTGATGGAGTACTTCATGAATTTCAAACTATGGAAGGTGTTATCGAAGATGTAACATCTATAGTTTTAAATTTAAAAAGCATCGTAATAATAAAACATTGCAAAGAAGATAAAACAATTAAACTTACTGCTTCAGATGAAGGAGTAGTTACTGCAGGTGATATAGTTTGCGATGCTGATGTTGAAATACTTAATAAAGATCAAGTTATTTGTACACTTGCAAAAGGTGGAAAAATTGATATGGAAATGACTGTATCTTCTGGAAGAGGATACGTTCGTGCTGAAGAAAATAAAAAGAAACTTGAAGACAAAAAAATTGGAATTATAGCAATAGATTCATTATATTCTCCAATTGAAAGAGTAGCTTATGAAGTTCAAGATGCACGTGTAGGTCAAGATGAAAGCTATGATAAACTAGTTATGGAAGTTTGGACTAATGGTTCAATTAAACCTGAAGAAGCAATAGCACTTGCTAGTAGAATTCTAATAGAACATTTAGAATTAGTTACTAAGTTAGATGATATTGCCGATGTAACAGGAATGATGATTGAAAAGAAAGAAGATCCAAAACAAAAAGCACTTGAAACTGCTATTGAAGATTTAGATTTCTCAGTTCGTGCTTATAACTGTTTAAAAAGAGCTGGAATTCATACTTTACAAGATTTAGTTAATAAATCAGATTCTGAAGTTATGAAAATTAGAAACTTAGGTAAGAAATCATTAAAAGAAGTACTTGATAAAGTAAAAGAATTAAATCTTACTCTAAGAGATGACGATTAAGAAAGGAGTACTACAATGAGAAAATTAGGAGTAGATAATAAGCATAGAAGAAGTATGCTTGCTAATCTAGTAATTGAACTTATTATGAATGAAAAAATACAAACTACAGAAGCCAGAGCTAAAGAAGCAAAGAGAATGTTTGAAAAAATGGTTACTCTAGGTAAAAGAGGAACTTTAGTTTCTCGTAGAAATGTAGCAGCTTTTCTTATGAATAACGAAGAAGCTACTAAGAAAGTATTTGATGTTATTGCTCCTCGTTATAAAGATCGTAATGGTGGATATGCAAGAATATTAAAACTTAATGAAAGACGCGGAGATGACGCGTTAATGGTTATATTAGAACTAGTTTAATACTAGTTCTTTTTTTGTGATTAAAGGATTGTTATTATTTCTTTATTATGATATAATTTGTTTAGAATAATACTAAAGAGGAATAAGTATGGATAAAATAAAAGAGTTTTTAAATAAAGATGTAAAAGAGTTTAATTTAAAACTATTAATAATACTTGCTGTATTATTTCTTTTTGTTGTGGGTTTTATTTCTTATAAAGTAACAGTAAATACTTCTTATGCATTATTTACTGATAATGTAATAGGAACAAAGACAATAACTGTACATTATGAAGAAAAATTTGATAATTTTTATGATATGATGAGGATAAAAGCTAATACAAATCAAACAATAGATTTTGAACAAGCACCAAGTGATACTAATGGTAATGGTATAAATGTCCTTGCAGGAACAGAAAATGATACACATCCAATATATTTTTATAGAGGTTTTGATACAGAAGGGAAAAAAGTAGTAGACTATAATAATGTGCTATTTGGTGACTTCTGCTGGAAAATAGTAAGAACAACAGATACTGGAGGAATAAAATTAATATATAATGGAACACCTACAAATGATGATAAATGTAACAAACCATTATTTTCAGATGGAGGAAGGTCACAAACTACTACATCTATAGCTATGTTTTCCAATTCTACTTATTATTATGGTACTAATTATACATTTAATGAAGCTACTGGTCAGTATTCATTAGCAGGAGAAATAACAAGTGGAGTATGGAGTAATGATTTTGTTGGTAAATACACATGTAAAGCTTTAAGTTCTACATCAAGTTGTAATACTTTATATTATATGGATTCATATATTAGTACTACAGAAGCTAGTGTTTATTTATATACAACTATATCAAATAAGCAAATTGGAATAAGTGTGTTTAATACTAATCATAATTCGCCTGCATATAATGGAT
>Ga0247611_10010752_pt1 | contig 10698 bp, 28 predicted proteins | sample 177DNAGHGhighgp2_FD_192422 | JGI IMG/M metagenome (GOLD analysis project Ga0247611, IMG submission 192422) | Sheep rumen microbial communities from Palmerston North, Manawatu-Wanganui, New Zealand - 1770 DNA GHGhigh gp2 | ecosystem: Host-associated > Mammals > Digestive system > Stomach > Rumen... | reverse complement strand
TGGTTGATTAATTATAGAAAAAACAAGAAGAATTAATGAAAAAATATTTTGTATTGATTTTAATTTCATTCGTATTATTTACCTCTTGTAATCTTACAAACCAGAAATCAGATTACATATTGAAAGAAAATGCGGAATATTATTGGAAGGTAAAATTTAATCCATTTAATGAAGACTCGGTTATTTATAAATATCATAAGCCTGTTGAATATGTAACTATTGTTAATCAAAAGGGTAGTAAACGTCGAGTTTATTATTATGATTATAATGGAAATTATATTTCTCAGCGTCGTTGTCCTTGGTATTATAATGTACGCATTGGAGATAAAGTTAAACTTCGCCACAACTTTGAATACAATGGTTACGATACATTTGTTGAAGTTATAAAATAATTATTATGAAAAATTATAATTCAATTGAAGAATATAATGAAGCTTTCAGAAAACAGTTTAAATACACCTGGGAAGCTGAAGTAAAACGTTGTCAAAACTGGCTTAATGGAGATCGTAGTTGTTTAAAAGTTGGATGGCTTGAAAATATGACAGATGAAGAATATGTAAAAGATAAATTAGCATATTCTCAAAAGATGTTGGATAATATTGATTATTATGTTCAGAGAAATTCTTATGGTTACAAGAAGCCACAATCACAAAAAGATAATGATATGAGTTTTGTTGGTCATGGAACTGGATGGGCATATAGTTCAAAAATTAGAGTTCCAAGACTAAAACGAAAAAATGCTTGGAAGAAATTCTATAAAATGTTTCCTGATTTGAAAGGAATGAAAGTTATAACTGGTCGTTCTTCATGTTATGGACAAGATATAGATGGAAAATTTCGTCAGACAATACAGAATGCAAGTACAATTAAATTAAAGAAAATCAATAAACATAAGTAATATATGAGAGATTTGGATTTTAGACGTAAATCTGAGAAGCTTCATCTTAAACGTCGTAAGAAATTAGTTAATTCTGTTAAAGATTGGAATCTTAATGATGAACAAGTTAAAGTAGGAATGGAAGATCCAATTAATTGGATGTCAAATGAATTTTGGTATATTAATAAAAAAAGAAAAACATCCCGTAAAAATAGGCATGATAATAAAATTAAACTTAAAAACTTTTCAGAAGATTAAATAAAATGAGATTACGTATAAATAATTTTGGAAAAATCACTTTTAGTGAATTGCAAACATATTTGAATGCTAATAATGTATTTGGATTTACTGTTAAGATTCATGATTATACATTTATTTATACATTTCTAATGATGTTTAGAGATACAAGAAATGCACCAGAAGAGCTATATATTGAGGTATCTAAGAATTCAAAATTAGTAATTAGTGCCTCAACAAACAAAGGTAAGAAATTCAATAATATAAATGATTTAAAAAATTATACTAAAAGATGAAAGGCATCAGAAAAAATGGTGAAAAGAAACATCATTTATATATGAAGAAATATGCAAATAAAATAATTAACGAAAGCTATGATTAAAATACTTCCAATTAAAAATACAGAAAATTCATGTAACCCATATTTTTATCTAAATATTGGGATTGGATATGGGGAACATTGTGATGATAATTTTACAGAACATAAAATAGTTATTAATGATTATAAGGCTATTGGTGCTCATCTTGATGAAGATGGATTAGATGAGCACGGATTTCCTGACTATGAAACATATATTACGAAGAAAGAAGCAGAAGAAATTGTAAAGTTCTTTGATAATATCCTTGATGTAAGAAAAAACAAGGATGGTAATATAGTTCATCATCTTGTACTTAATGATGGCCCAAGTGAATTCTGGCATGTTGAAGAAGGTGGAATGACAAAGAAAGAATTTGCATATTTTAATAAATTTTATGAGAAGTTTGAAAGTAAACTTTATCCAGAAGTTGAATATAATTGGTATGGAATAACTTGGGTAAGCATTAAATATTTTGACGAAAATGGTCAAATTCATAATTGTGAAGTAATTTAATTTTTAATAAATATGAAAAATAGTGTGTATAATACAAAAGCAAAGCTGATTCGTGATATTTTTGATAGTATCATGAGTGATGGTTATATGGAAACTAAGGAAGATGCCATTAGTATTTATACTAAGGATAAGTTTATAAATAAAGTTTTTGTAAAGAAACTTGATATTAATGAAAGTTTTCATGATAATGTTAATGATATTTTTATTGATTCAGTAGCTATTACTAATGATGATTATCACTTTGATAGTTGTTGTGATGCTGATGTTCGTGTGGCTATTCAGGATAGAAAAATTGGTAAACGTGTTGTTTGTTGGGTTAATGAGTTAGATTATTGGATATTACAAAGTCTTCATGATTATATTCTATCTGTATATGAAAATGATTTAGATATCAAATATTATAATAAACTTATTGAAGACAAAAATAATAGTCCAGTAAATGGCCTAAATGTAAGTGTATCAAGAATGACATTGGATTGGATTTTAAAAAGATTTAAGGAAGAAATTATAGATAAGAAGTAAGTTATGAGCTGGAACATAAATGATTTAGATAAGTCAAAGACAGAACAATCAATTTCAAATGAAGAAGCACGTCTTGACATGTGTAGAGAAAATCTTGATAAGTTAACACAAGAGCTTGAACGATATAAGGAAGAGACGAATAATAAGTTATCAAAATACTACGAAATGATAGCAAAAATTCAAAGATCTATAGATGCTGGTGAACAATTTGTTAATGAATGTAAAGAACACTTAAAAGATTTTGATTAATATGGGACTTAATTGGGAAAATAAATTAAAATTTAAAGATCGTAATGGTGAAGATCTTAAGTATGGTGATAAAGTTCTTGTAAAAGGATGTAATAGATTTAGTGTAGCCCAGATTGTTGGGTTTACAGATAATTTTGTTGTATTAATTTATTGTATTGGTTGTGGGCAGAATTTTTGTAGAGCACCACATAATGTTGTAAAAGTAAAAGATATTGAATCATGGAAGTATTGTTGATTATTTGGTATGTGATATCTGCCATTTTATTGTTATCTAATGTATTTGTTGTTTATGCATTGTTTAATTCACAAAAGATGAATAGGCAAGTTACTAAAATGAATGATGTTATAACAACAGTTGGTGAATTGAATGCCTCTAAACAATTCAGGATTAAAGATTTTAAAGATGGAACATATAGAGGTTGGCAAATTCGTACATTAATAGATAAAGAAAAAAATGCAATTTTAGAGTTACAATTATTGAAAGAAAATTGAATTTTTCTTATAATGTTCTATATTAATTATGTAATTATTAAAGCATTAAAGATATGAGAAATTGGATTCATGAAAACGAAGTTAATGAGGTAATGAACTGTAAAGCTTCTGTAAAAAATCAGATTCTTCCTGGCATGGGTGCCACAATGTTTGTTGGTTCTGATCGTTATGCTATGGTTGTTGTAGAAGTGGTATCTCCTAAGTCTATTAAGGTTGTACATATTGAAGATGCTGATGAGAGTTCATTTATTGAAAAGGATGATATTCAGATGATGCCAGAGAATATTCTTGAGAAATACAAGAATTTGAAAGATTATACACCTGGTTGTGGTCATTCATTCTATGTAAAACTTCCTTATACACTTCGTAAGAATGGTCGATGGATGCCTAAAGGAAAGGGTATGTGGGAGACTGGTTCAATTCATGTTGGTTGTGCAGAAAACTATAGGGATCCTAGCTTCTAAGGATCCTATTTTAATAATTATATAATATGAAAGCAAAAGTTATTGAAACTGGAGAAATTGTAGAAGTTAATTTATATGGTGATCCTTATTATAAAGAAAAAGGACAAGGCTATGATAGAAGAGGCTGGTATGAAGATGAGTTAGAATTTCCACCAGGTCCTAAAATGGTATCACTTGATAAAATTTGTAAATGGGTTAAAGAACATTATTTAGAATATCCTAATGAAGATTTATCAGATACAAAAAAATTTATTAGTGATTTAAGAAAAGAATTTGAATAATGAAAGGTTTAAAATTAAGGGAACTGATTAATCGCCTTGAAGAATTATCAAATAATGGACGTAATGATAGTATGCATGTTGAAGTTCATGTATCTGATTTAATGGAACATGATTGTTATGGACAACCAGAAACAGCTATTATTACAAATGCATTTATTGATCAATGGAATAATTGTGGAACATTTGATGAATCTGATGATTCTTATGAATATATTGAATTAATTGCCCATCCTTAAAAAATAATATTATGATTAAAATTGAAATTGCAGAAACAATATATCCAGGTAATCCTTTTGCATGCCAAATTACGCGTTCACAAGTAGATATGTTTCTTGAAGGATTTAAAGAACTATGTAATAAAACTGGTATGCATAAAGTTGATATTGGTGGTATTAAAGCAACCGGTCCGATTCCAACACGGCTTAATTTTGATGATGGTACAAGCGTTGGTATTATGAGAATGTTTAGAGAAATTGGTTTTGATAATGATAATGAATAATAATTATGACCGCAAAAGAATTTAAAAATGTACTATATTACTTTTGTAATAGATGGTGTCAAAGTGAATGTGATTTGGTATTTAATGGTCCTAATTTTGATTCTGTAAAGTGGAAATTTAGCTTTGGTGAACATATGTGGAATAAATGGATAAATGCATGTGAGCATCATGGTGGATCATTAGATTGTATTTCTGCTTATATTTTAGATATAGATAATACATGTTTACAGAAAATTATAGATAGAACAGAAAAGGTTTATGGAAGAGAAAAAGATTAGTACAGAGTATATTACAAAATTTAAGAATGCTCTTCATAAGAGAGTTGTAGAGTTTAAGTATAATAAGAAAAATGGTGAAGTTAGGACTGCTCACGGTACAACTAATATTGATGTGATTGGTGAGGAGAATGCGCCTAAAGGTGGAAATAGTAAAATTGGTCCTGATAACCAAATTCGTTATTATGATACAGATTCTAAAGGTTGGCGTTCATTTTTAGTTGAGAATTTTATTGATTGGGTAGATTAAAAAACTAATAATATGTATAACGAAATTAAACAAAATATTATAAAGAATTTTTTGAATAAGGGATATCTTTATTCTTGTGGTTATAAAAAAGAGTCAATAATTGATAAGATAATTGAAAATGGTATTTTTGAAACTGTATATGATTATAATACCGATATAATGACTATGAAATTAGGAGATAATATCAGTGTAGATTTTAATTTTGAATGGGCTGAATCTTCTTATTCAAATACACATAACACAACTAATAGAATTCAATATAAAATTGCAAATATTAAATGAAAACACAAAACGAATTTTTAATTAAACTTTTACATACAGATACACCTTCAGGATATGAGAGGTTATGTGGAATAGATCAATTACAAATGTATGTAAATACTCCTAATATGGTTAATGTTGATAAAATTTGGAATCAATATTTCCGAAAAGGATATGAAGGAGAAGATGCTTTAAATGTATTTATTTCAGCTCATTATGATGAAAATGCATTGCAAGTGGTAAATATTACTAAAGAAGGAATGCTTCATGTAACAAATCTTGGTGGTCTTGATCGTAAGACAATTGAAGGTTCTTGGGTATATGTTATTTCTGATAATTGGAATGAAAATGATACTACAACAAAGGAATTGATTCCTGGTATAATTGGCAAGAAACCTATTCATAAAGAGACAAAAGAAGAGCGAGAGAAGATTGATGAATATGATAAGATTCTTGTAGATATTGGTGCTAATAGTGCAGATGAAGTTAAAGAACTTGGAATTCATGTTGGATCTGTAATAGTATTTAAGAAAGAAGTTAATTGTCATTTTGGTAAAGATGAGAAGAAAATTGTAGCTAATGCCCTTGATGATAAAATTGGTATTTATTGTGTAACAGAGGCATTTAACAAAATTGATGAAGAATATCTTAAAGAACATAAGATTTGTTTGACTCTTGGTTGGTTAACACAAGAAGAAGTAGGTTTACGTGGTGCTATTATTGCTGGTAATCAAATTAATCCAGACATTTCTATTGATGTTGATGTAACATTTGATACTTCTAAATGTACTGCAATTTCAAAAGAAAAATGTGGAGATATTGAACTTGGTAAAGGTGTTGTTCTTGAATATGGTCCTCATGGACAATATGTTCTTATGAATGATCTTAAGGATATAGCTAATAAGTTTGCCATTTCATATCAAGAAGCAGTAGCTAAACCAGGTGGAAACAATTGTGCCGCTATTCAAATGAATGCTAAGGATTGTGCAACAGCTCATCTTGGAATTCCACAACGTAACATGCATACCCAAGTTGAAATGTGCCACTGGGATGATGTATTAAATTGCATTGATTTGATTAAGAATTATGTAGAAACGCTTTAATAGTTCATTTTTTCATATTTATGTTTATTAATTAACCTGGGAAATTGAATTTTTCTCAGGTTTTACTATATTGATAATGTAATTAATAAATATCAATAATATGAGAAGAATTATTTCGGATGAGCAGAGAAAGATTAATGAGGTAAAACATCTTTATAAGAAGCAGCAGAAGAAGAAATTCAATTATTCTATTGATGATTTCTTTGTTGAGCCAACGTATGCCGGTTCTATTGAGTTTAAATGGAAGCATAAGGATTGGAAAACGTGGATGAAAGGAACAAAGGGGTTCAACCAAACTAAGAGTATTATAAAAAATTATATTAGTGAATGCAAGAAGCCTTATGGAAAACGAGATCTTTCACAGTTTCATTTAGTTTTTGATTAATATAATTATGACGACAACCGAAAAACTTATTGATATAATCAAGACCATGATAGAATATGGAATGCTTGATAGAAGTAGAATTAATGATATTGATTATGTAGTTGAAAGAGTTAAAATATATCTTGAAGCTAAAAATTTTGTAAATGAAAATTTTAAAGGAATGTTTTAATGAATAAACTTAAAGCAATTTGGAAAATTATTAAATCAGAACATTTTTATTTAATTACTGGTAATAAAGAATTATCATGTAATGAAATATATAGTGATAAAACAAATCAAGTTACAATAGCTCAAATGATTGCTTTATATTGGGCAACATTTTGGAAAGGAGTTTATATTTGTAACATAAAAGATGGAGAAAAATATGTATAAGATTAATGAATTTGAAGTATTAGAGATTATAGATAAGGCTGTTACATTTGGAATTGAAGCTCTTAATGGAAATAAAAATGCAATGGCATTGCAAATTGCGGCATTTTGGCTTGAAGGATATATTGAAGGTAGAAAGAATGAAATAACTGAAGATGATATTAAGTCACTTCGAGCAACAATGAAAAACTATTTCTTTATTTAGATATGAAAGAATGTAAAATTACTATAGAATATCCTGATCATTATTCAAATAATGAAATTATTAATGCAATTTTGGGTCAGATTGACGTTGAATCATTAAATAAATTGGGTATTAGGATTTATACTCCTAAAGAATTTAATTGGTTTAGTTAAATGAAAATATTTCTTTATATAATATGACACAAGAAGAAAAAGCAAAACGATTTGATGAAATTTTTGTAAAAGCAAGAAAATATTATGATGAGTATAAAACTCGTGATAATATTCTTTATGTTGAGGACATGGAAGATATGTTTCCTGAATTCAAAGAAAACGAGAGTGATGATGAGAGAATAAGGAAAGATTGTCTAAAATATCTTGATTGGGAATATCATCGTTGTTCTCACGATGAGGATAAAATAAAAATAGAAAAATGTATCGAATGGCTTGAAAAGCGGGGTGAACAGAAGTCTACTGAATGGAGTGAAGATGATGAAAACAAAATAAATTCAATAAAATATTTGCTTCATGAATTAGATAATCATAATTTTGACAACTGGTTCAAATCCCTCAAAGAAAGAGTACAGCCACAACAAAAACAGGAGTGGAGTGAAAAGGATAAACAGATGTCAAACATAATAACATCAGATGTTTTAAAAATACGACAAAAATGTGGAATCGGAACAGATGAATGGAACATTCGTTCAGAGGCTCTTAATTGGTTCAAATCCATTAGACCTCAGTCACAGTGGAAGCCGAGTGAATTCGATATAAGAATCCTTGAACAAGTTATTGACGGAACAGCAAATCCAATTAACTATCATGCAACACTACATGCCGTTTTAGAAAAATTAAAGAAACTTAGGGAGGAATAGTTATGAAAGCAAACGAAGCACCAGAGAAGATATATATTTTCGAGAATCCTATACTTGACTTTACAAAGTTAAGTGTCAGGAAAAGTAATGAAGATATTGAGTATGTCCGTAAGGATGCCTTTATTGAGAAAGCTGTTGACTATATTAACGAACATGTTGAGTATTACATGAAGAAAGATAAAATGTGCAATTTACCTTTGTGTCCACTATTTGAAAAACAAAGTTTTATTGAGGGTTTTAAAAAACATATGAAAGGAGAATAATGATATGAAACTAATAAAGAAATCTACATTATTTGAAAAAGCTGAGATAGAACTTTCAGAAGAAGAATATAAGGCCTATGTGCTTGGTTCTTACTTTGGTAGAATAGAAGGTTTTGCCTTTGGAGTTATTGTTACATTAATAATTGGTTTTTTAATCTTTGCAAAATTATGATACATAATATGATTTTTAAATAATAAATTGCTCAAAATATTGAATTATTTTGGGTAATTTCTATATTATTTATGTAATTAATATATGAAAATGAATAAGATAGCTTTATTACTTTCAGGTGGAGTTGATTCTTCGGTGGCATTACATATGCTTTGTAAGACTGGTGAAAAGCCAGATTGTTATTATATACATATAGGTCCTGATGAGAAGGATTCATATAGTTGTACTTCTGAAGAGGATATAGAGATGGCTTCTGCTGTTGCAAAGAAGTATGACTGTAAGTTTGATATTATAGATCTTCATAAGGAATATTGGGATGGTGTTGTTAAGTATACTATGGAAACTATAAAAAAGGGGTATACTCCAAATCCTGATGTAATGTGCAATACATTGATTAAGTTTGGTGCTTTCTATAAGAAGATTGGAAAGAATTATGACTATATTGCAACAGGACATTATGCAACTAGAGTAGGATATGCAACTGGTAAATGCAAGGATGCTCCAGATTGGGTATCTCCTAATCATTTTTTACCAAGTGAAGTTGAGTGGTGGATTTGCCCAGCTAAGGATCCAGTCAAGGATCAGGTAGATTTCATTGCTAATATCAACACATTCTTTGTTCCTATTCATAAGTTGATATTTCCTGTTGGTAATTTAATGAAAGAAGAGGTACGAAAGATTGCTGAAGAGAATCATCTTGTTAATGCTAAGAGAAAGGACTCGCAAGGGATTTGTTTCTTAGGCAAGGTAAACTATAATGACTATATAGAGAAATACCTTGGAAGGAAGGATGGAGACATTGTGGATATAGATACATGTAAAGTCCTTGGTAAGCATCATGGATATTGGTTCCATACAATTGGACAAAGAAAAGGACTAGGACTTTCTGGTGGACCGTGGTTTGTAGTTGGTAAGGACATTAAGCAAAATATTGTTTATGTTTCTAAAGATCAAAATAGGAATGCAGTATCTGAGTTTGTTATTGGTAATATCAATTGGTTGACTAGAAATCTTATTAATGATTATGTTGAGTTAGAAGATAGGGATAGTGATATTATTTGTAATGTTACTTTTAAAATACGTCATACCCCAGAAACTTATTCTGGTAAGTTGATGTATATTAATGATAATAATAAGTTAGTTGTTATTCCTGATGAGCCAATAACGGTTGCACCTGGACAATATTGTATTCTTTATGATGACACGTATTCACACTGTTATGGATGTGGAGAAATAACAATCTAAAAAAGGTAGGACTAAAAATCCTACCTTCCTTTGTATACAAACTTATCATAATCATCATGTAAATAATCTAATCTATATCTAAATATCCTACTATTTGGGCAATTATGGTTATATGGAAAATTTGACCAATAAGTAGGTGGTTTAGAGAATTTGTCTGAAATCATTGGACATCTACCATTTTCAGGCCACCAAAACATACAATTCCAACAAATTTTGAAAGTCTTGTCTATACCTAATTTAGATTTTGGGACTAATTCACTTTTCTTTAATTTTGTAGCCATTAGACAGATATAATACCAGGTTGTGGTAACCATCGATTATATTTCTTATGTAATGGTTGCTTAGATTGAGCCTGAGATGTACAATCATCCTCAAATTTAATTTCTACCTCTTTATCATATTGTTTATAGTGGAAGCCATTGAACATCCCCTCGCTGCTTTCTTTACAATTAAACAATACTAAATCTTTCTTATAGGATTCACATAATTCTAAATCATGTTTTGTACCATGAGAATCACCATCCCATATAGCTAAACAAATATCACAATTCTTGATTATATCTTCATTACGTAAGAATCCAGCTTTCTTTCCATATTTAGCCCAATCTGGTTTGAATACTTGTAAATCTATATTAAAGGTACGAGCAAAATCTTCTGCAAAAGTATCTATACCTCTTGCACCACCAGAGATAATCTTAGTAGGCTTTCCAAATATATATGTAAAACATCTAAATAAATATTCAACAAACATTTGATCATCTATGGAGCGACTACCAACTATAGCCACTTTCATTTCATCATTTGTCTTATTCTCATTGATTATA
>Ga0247611_10010751_pt1 | contig 10698 bp, 8 predicted proteins | sample 177DNAGHGhighgp2_FD_192422 | JGI IMG/M metagenome (GOLD analysis project Ga0247611, IMG submission 192422) | Sheep rumen microbial communities from Palmerston North, Manawatu-Wanganui, New Zealand - 1770 DNA GHGhigh gp2 | ecosystem: Host-associated > Mammals > Digestive system > Stomach > Rumen ... | reverse complement strand
TACCAATAATTGTCACACTGTTGGGGATTGTTACAGAGGTCAGGCCACTGCAAGAATTGAAAGCACTATTACCGATTGAGGTCACGCTATTACCAATGGTTACAGAGGTTAGACCCCAGCAACCATCGAAAGCTTGCTCACCAATAGATGTCACCTTTCGTGTCCTGTTCATATAGGTGACTTCTTCTGGGATGACAATATCGCCACTATACCTGCCACCTTTTACAACTTCCAGTTCCTTACCATCATTGATATAGTTATAACAAATAGTTACACCATCAGCATTTTCTACGGCAATATCGTATGCAAATGATTTTCTGCTTGTCATACTTATGAGTACAATAAAAAATAGTAATAATTTAGACTGTCTCATTTTATTTCCAATTCTTTTATACTATCAGTTCCCAAGATGAATAGCGGGTTAGTAGTTAAAGAGTGTGGGACTATCACACACTATAGTACCAAGGTTCTGGACTACCCACAAGATATAGCTGCAATAGCCCACACCTTAGAATATATTATGCCCTAATGGGTACAATAATCCTATCGATGCGAGCGTATGCTTACTATTTATCTTGTAATGAATTGTCCAGATTCAGTACTAAACAGTTTGCAACACTCTTTCTATAAATGAGCCATTAAAACGCACTCCTACACGTAGGGTACTTGAAACTCAGTGGCAAATATAAGAATAATATTTCACATAACAAGCATTTTTATTCAAAAATCTACATTTTAGCCATCAATTTTAATAATTAGCCCCACATACATACAATAAAAGAGATAGAGGCTTGCACCCCTATCCCTATTTATAGATTGAAGTCTTTCTTGATTCTTTGGACTGTGCTTACTCCTTTTCCTGTGAGTGTGGCAATAGTTCTGATACTATAGCCTCTCTTTAGATATGAGATAATATCCTTATACTGTTCTTTCTTCTGTTCTAGTGTTTTGATGCTTCCAACCTTACGACCAAGTTTGCCGCCATTCCTTATATATTGTGCACGTCCAGAATTGAGACGGAACTTAATGTTTTCTCTTTCTAGTTGTGCACAGGTAGAAAGGGTTGCTATCATTATAGGTGCAAATAGAGTTGGTTTCCCTTCTTCATCTAATAGGGTTAATTGCTCTTTTTGCATGTAGAGGTTAATCCCACTGTCAATTAAATCTTTCACTGTGGCCAAAACTTCAAAAGCATTTCTCCCTAATCTAGAAAGTTCGCTAACCAAGAGGATAGAGACACCATTTTGCTTGCAATAGTCTATTGACTGCAATAAAATAGGTCTTTCACTGTTCTTCTTTGCTCCAGAAATCTTTTCTTCAAATATTTTGGAAATCTCTAAATTCTGATATTCTGCATATTGCTTTAAATCAGAAATCTGTCGTTCGGTGTTCTGTCTATCTCCAAGACTTGAAACACGCGCATAGATAATTGCTTTCATTTTAATCTTTGATTTAGTTGAACAAGAAAACGTGTTCAGATAATACCCTTATATAGATATAAATGAACACGTTTTGAGTTTGTACTAAATATTTACCATTTCATAAAGTGGTGGCCTGCGTAATAGGTCTAATTTCTTGCCTATTGCTACGAAACCTTCACCTCTCCTAAACTCCAAGAACTCTATGTGCCACGGATTGGGCTTAACTTCGTATTTTATAAACTTCCGATTCTTGAAAAACCAAGTATTATAATCATTGTCTTCTATTACGTCAATAGCCCTAATGTGTATTGCCTGAAATCTGACAAAGACGTTATAAAGTCTTATCCTATACCAACCAATGTTTGGTTTTCCTTCCTTCTTTGATTCCAAATGACACCATGCAGCTATATTGCAGTAGTATTCATTTATGAATCTGTCAGAAGGATATAGTTTTACTTTCTTCTCCATATTTAAAAAGGAATAAGGGGGAACACTCCGTTTTTGATTTGGACTGTTCCCCAATGATGTTAACCAATAAACCAAGAATATTTGGAATCTCCATGTAAAGCGTTATTGATGCCTACTGCAACATCTGTTGCATTGACAGCACGCTGTAGATAGGTGTCAATGTAGCTTGATTTGTTGGATTCTGTGATTAAGTTGTGAAAGTCAAACATTGAGATTTGATTATCTCTCATGCCAAAAGATTCATTACGGTAATAGTCACGGCATACTGAATTAATCTGTGAGTCCGTAATTAGTAAGCGGGGAATCTTTCTTAATTGCGCCTGTGGGAGTGCTTGATAAAGTCTCATTCTTCCAACTATCTGTGCAAACTGTGTTTCTGTTAAATAGGTGTTGGATAGTGTCTGCATCAAGTGAATTTCTTTTGCAGGTACGAAGTTATAGAGTAGTTCCATAACATTCTTATAAATGTCCTTAATGTCCATTACTTCAAATGATAGCTTAACCCCTTCGCCTGTAAGAATTTGGTTTGAACAGATTTTTACGCGCCAACCAATAAAGATAGAGAATTTCTCTGTTCCTCTGGTTTGCCTGTAGAGGTTCAAATCTGAATAATTACGAACTCCGCCACAGCATAATTCAAGTTTTTGCCCGTTCAGAGTCTCATAAATAGTAGGGATAGTGAAAGCAAATGCAAGTCTCTGGTAAAACTGTGTTTTCTCAGATTCTAACAGTTCTGATGCTTTCTTTCCTAGTGCATTAGGTGTACGACCTCTGACAATGTGGGAAACTCTAATTTCTGGTGAATTAATAGTTTCTCCTTTGTAGAAATCACTTGCAGCATCATGGACGCAAGAGATAAAATCCTGATGAGAGATAGTTAACTCTTGATTGCCCCAAGTTGGTACTACGCAAGACGCGGAAAGTTCCTGTAAAGTGATTGCATTAGTATTGGCATCCAAGAAAGAGACTGAACTCTGTTTGGTGTTCACTTCTGCAATTGGTTCTACTACTTCCGCATCTGCGAAATCAAAACGGCTACGACTTTCTGCAATCGTAGGCATAAGAACTAATTCGTTCATAAGCTAAAAATTTAAATGGTGAATAAATATGTGAACTAACACGAATATTCATTTGGAGTGCCTATCTGAAACCAAAGATTAGTTTGAATAAGCATTCTTTTTACTTTAGATATACGTGGAGGTGCTAAGGGGTAGTGAGCCGCTGCGCACATGTCTTTCATAAATTATTTCCATCAGTACAGGGAGAGGGGGATCGTAATATCAGCACCCTATATATATAATAATGTGGAATAGGTGATTTTTGGTGATACTACAGGATCCGGATTCTCATATAAAGTGGAATATATGAGACCAGGCGTTACAATACGACAGAAATTGTCAGTACTATACTATATGATATAGATACAGACTGTAGATAAAGTTGGAGCAATATTCTGGAATTGGATGGGAGGACTGCACCCAAATGGCCATTTTACGTTAAATAATTCTACTTTTTATATGGTAGAGGGGGGGATTATCAGATTAAATGCTTAAATTTGAAGCATGATAGAAGAATTGAAAGACTTTGATAGGAACATAGACCCTTATGATTATAAGGAACCATTATTAGAATATGCAGAGGTTGTGGCTAACCATTTCTGGAGAGTGTATGACCCTACAAAGTATGTATTAGAAGATGGTATAGAGGTTGAAGGACAGTATCTTCCTTCTATTGTTCCACATGATTTTGCATGTAGATTTTTAGATGGAGAAATAGATAAAAGGAATGAAGTCATATATATGGAATCAAAAGAAGTCCAAGAGACCATAAAGGCATTTGGACTTGATTCAGCTAAATTCTGGTACTTATGTTTGATGGTTAAAGATTATGTAGATAGTAGAACTAACGATGCCATCAAACTGAATCCAACTCATAGGGAGGAACTATTGAGGTTAATAGAAGAGTTAGATAAGTTACATCCAGAATTCTGGAATCATACTATAAGTTGTGTTGGGACTGGTGAACTTTATGTGAAGATAGGGAAGGATAAGAAGTTTACCATAACAGATGGTGTAACATTATCCCTTATAAATGCAGCAGTTTCATTATTGTTAGGCAATAGCAAAGAATACACAGATTTACTTGATTCTTCATCTTTAAATTTTAACGAAAGAGAAAGTTTACCCCGTGTCTATCAGATATATCTGTTCAATCACTATCTGGCATGGTTTCTTAAACCTAGAAAAGCCATAAAGGGTTTTCATGCTTCAAAAGATAAGAGTTTATTAATATCAAGGATGGCTTACATTTTGGGAATAACTTTCGATGATAGGTTTTATGAAGAATACTCTGATACAGGAGAAAGGAATTATTTCTTGAAAAGATACCTTAGTAAATATAAGAATATAGACATTAAGACCATTAGTAATATTTATCTTGTGTAGCCTGCCAACTATGGTAGGTTACTTTTCTTTTTAAACCGACCGTCTAAATATAGACGGTTAGAAAAGATGTGTATTTTTATGTCCATTTTGTAAACTATTTTTCTTTTTAGATATAAGAATATATACTACCTTTGCACCCTGAAAATCAGAAACTTCTGATAATATTAATTAAAACATTTGAAAAATGAATAATGAAATTCAAATCGGAGCAGAGGTGAAGAAAGTAGCCTTTGTTGATGGTAATAGAGCCATCAATCAGAACAACGTAGCGAAGCACGTTGAGAGTTTAAAGGATTTTGGTAAAAACTTAGTTCCATTGCTCTACGTAGATGCTTTGGAAATCCAAGACCGTAACTTGTATGATGCCATTACAAACGAACAAGTACCCCAAGAGGATTATGCTAATTGTATCGTAGTACTGGATGGTCAGCATCGGTATATGGCAGCATGGGAGTTGGCTAACAGTGACCAGGCGGAGGGATTCACTCTGGATGCTCTTAAATGGGAAAAGGTTGAACTTAATGGCAGGTCTTTTGAGGACATTCTTATTGAGGTAAACACCAGAACGCAGCCGTGGAAAGGTGCTGATTATATCAATGGTTGCATCCTTCACGACCCCAATAATGAGGTGCTGAGATTTGCTAAAGATTTAACAGATATGGGCGTTTCAGCAAAGACCGTGAATAAGTATCTTTTCTTTGATGAAAGAATGAGTTGGGCAGCTGTAATGGCTGATAGTTCTAAAATGAAAGAAGCCAACTTGGAGAGAGCAAGGGCTATATGGAATGAGGTCGCAAAGTTCCCGGAGAGAATACGAACACGTCCTATTATCATTGACTATATAATGAGCAAGGGGGGAGAGAACTATTGGGAGAAAGAACTTGAAAAAATCAAAAGACTGACTTCAAGACAAAGAAGTAGTTTTGAGAAATCAAAAGTTACTGAATTAAAGAATAAATTCAATAGTATGATGACTTCAGCATAAGTAATTACTACATCAAAATTAGGGCTGACTAGTTTTTTCTAGCCAGCCCTTTTTAGTGGGAACTATACTAGGGTTCTAGTGTAGTCGATAATAGGCTTGATGGTAAGCCAGCATCCAAATCTTCTATTGATAACATTTAGCATATTGTCTATCTCAACCATTCTTTTGAGGATTAAGGGTCTATTATTTAGAATATTCTCCTTTTCTTGTTGGATATACTGATTTATTCCTTCATCATCGAATGTAATTCTATTGATGTCAGGTAGTTCTTTTATCAGCACCCTTTTATTAGTCTTGATCATCTTATATATGTTCTTGATAAGATTTTCATTTAGATGGTCCCTAAATAGTGGTTCCAAATAACAATCTTCTTTTTTCCTTGGTTTGGATTGGGTTACTTTTTTACCCTCCATACGTTGTTTGGCAGCAAATAGTTCTCCTGCTATATCACTATTGTCTTTATGACCATAAATGGTATTCACCATCTTTTCATCTTTATGACCAGTCATTTTGCTTATTATTTTTGCATCGTAACCATTTTTTAACTTTAGTGTAGCAAATGTATGTCTTGCATCATGGCTGCATAAAACTTCATGTATCATCTTAGTTTGCTCATTTCCTCTGGAATCTTTATAGCAAACCTCTCGGTTAAGCCCTGCTTTCATTGCAATCTTTCTAATATTGCGATTATAAGTAAAGCCGTTTTCTTCCATTGTTTTGAGATTTATATCTTCATATCCATCTTTGTATTTCTCAAAGAAATACTTGATAAATGGTGTCTCTTCAATATAAGCAGTTGTTTTCTCTTTCTTCGTCTTTAATATATAATAGGTTGTATCTTCTTTTGTTTCTTTTGTAAATTGATGTTTAAGCAGCCTTATCAAATCACTAGCTCGTTGACCACTCTCGATTTGTAATACGAATATGTCCCGATAGATTTCTTCTTTATGAGTTAAGCCGCAGCATCCTTTTATGGCAATAACTTCTTCTTCAGTTAAAGCAAATCGACATTTCTCCTTCTGTTCTCGACTTTCTTTTATAACATTGTACTTAACAGGGCTTACTTTATATTGCAGATAGTCGTTTTCGCAACATATTACCTTATTAATAAGTAGGGCAAGAATCTGGCATTTATGATTAATAGAATCAATTCCACCACCTCTTTTACCATTCTCCAGATTTCTAGAATTATCTTGGAGATACTTCTTGTAATTATTTAGAGCTTCTTGTGTGAGGATCTTAAAATCGTCAGATATACCTTGCTCTTTGATATACTCCAAGTAATGACCTAAATTGTATTCGGACTGCCTTTTTGTATTTGGGCTAATAGGCTTCTTTGCAATATAATCATAATAGTATTCAAGTGCTTCTACTAGAATGTCTGTACCTTTTTTATTTTGTTTCATAATTTTATTTTTATTAAAAAATTGATTGAGTAATTCGCCAGCCCTGCATAAATCCTGTGGATTATTGCAGAGGTAGGTCTTATAATCTAATAAATGTTGTGTGAATAAGTTCAGCTTGCTATTGACTATACCACTGTTCTGGTTATCAAGCTTGCTTTGTGTGTTACTCACAACTGCAATCTGTTTCTTTTTATCCCATTGTGATGGGTACACTTTTACGCCTGTTGCGAAATAGTGTTGTATGCCGTCCATATATACGACATAGTAGATTGGGGTTGGTTTGGTACTTTTGGGTCTTCTTAAATTGAAATTACCTTTAAGTTCATTAATAAAAATTTGCTCCATCTTGGTCATTACTCTTGGTCATTAAACACTATTTTGTAGTGTGGAATGACCTCGATGGACACAAATCCCGCCTTTATCTATTCGCGGCTTTTTGCCGCTTTAAGCGTTAAATTTGCTTTCCCGAAGGAAATCTTCGGCAAAATTACACAATCCCTATTTCTAGAGGGGTTGTAGTGCCGTTGTCATTACTCTTAGTCATTACACGCTACAAAATTAATGTTTTTATTTTAAATAAACTTCCTATTTTTTATTTTTTGTTCAGTCTTAAACACTTTTTTTGATATGATGCTCAATTATTGAGATGTTTTCGCTTTTAGTGTTTCTCGAATACAGTACTAAATGTGAAATGCCATTATCTCTTTTTGTTTCTATTCTTCATTATCTCCAGATATTCAATTCTACAGTTCTTGCTAATAAAATCCATGCAGTTCACCTTCTTTTCTGGTCTGGGTATCAGTTTCTGTTTCATAATTCAATTCATTGTTAATTCTACACCGTCTAATCTCTTATCTCCAATACGAATCTTAACTTTACGTGTATTATAGCCATATAGCTTTATATCAGTACCCTTTGCTTTAGCCTTATAGCCTAATCTATCATATATAAGTTGAATCTGTTTCTTCAATTCTTTGTTGGTCACTCTATCTCCTGTTTTATAGAGTTTCTGTAGTTCGTTTCTAATTTTGTTTTCCATATTACATAGTAAATTTACAATTGTAATGAGGTCGTTTTTCAGGCATCTTATTTAGTAATGCTTTACAGAAATAGTGTAGGCTTACATCATTTGGCAAGTTCTTACATTTGTTATGCAAGTCCTCTTCCAATTCTATGTATCTATTGGCATATTTCTCATAAAGATACATAAGACACCACTTTTCTTTCATTGGTGGTACTATTCCTTTATAAAGGCAGTAGTTGTATATAAGGCTATATATGTAATTATCTGGATTCCCATTTAAATAGAGAGGGAAAGCATCACAAGTGATAATAATTGCTTTACCTATAATTCTTACATAGCCCTTAGATTCCAAGTTCTTTATAATGGCATTGTTCTTTCCAACTCCAATCTTAGCTTTGAGTTCAGCCATTGATTTAAAATGGAAATGGTTAGTACCTTTATCACAGTTAGCCTTTATAAAGAACATAACCCCCTTTTCCCCTGCTGTGAGACTTGTATCATCTATATATGAAGGTAATACTATGAAATTATCTCCTTTGATTTCTGGGAAGTGATAGACATTATATCTTCTGTCCCCATCAAAATTTTTCCTCTTGCTTATATTGGATATAAGCCCAACTTCTTCCAACTCTATTATATAATTGTAAATGGTCTTCTCATCCATCTTTAGCTTATATGATAGCTCTAATTCTGGTATGCTTGCTTCTCTTTTCTTATCTTTAATCTCATTCCTAATCATTACATAGAGATAGGCAGTCTTATGCTTACTTTTCTTAGTTAGTTTTGTAATGATTTCATTGGGTACTTGAATATAATTGCTCATCACACACTGTTATTTGTTTGTTAGTTTAAACATTCTTTATCTCTGTTATCATATCGCTTATCTATGGAATCAATATGTATGGTTCAGCTTCTAGCCTAATTAAAAAACCAAATGATTGGCATATATAGCACATAATCTATATGGACTACAAGATTTGTCCTACAAATCGCAGTAGGCTTACTGTTATATAAGGGCAACCGTGTTGTATATACGTTTTATTAGTACGGCAAGTTGAGGGATAAGTACCTGCAAGTAAAGGGAAAAGTATCGGGAAGTTGAGGGAATCGGTACTATGTTTTCACTTCTACTTCGTTTTTTTCATCTGGAGATTATTCTACACCTAACTATAAAAGAAAAGGAGCATTTCTGCTCCCATTTCTTGGCTCGCTGTGTTATCAGCAAGTATATATTCAGTACCCTTATGAATACAAAGTAAGAACTTGAAGGGCTATGGGTGTCAACAAAAAACTATACGCATTAAAAAGAAAAAGAAAAAGGGTAAAAAAACAAACCTATCATTTGGTGTCCTTCAAGTTCCTAATGCTAATATAGTAAGGGCTGTCGATAAAAACAAGTCTTTGGACGAAATAAAATTTATAAGCCCCTAAAGTCCAATTTTTCGTCTGGAGTTGCACCATATAAAAAGAGAATGAGCCTAAGAGCCCATTCTCCTTCAGTTTAGAGTTGGCAGTAAGTCCGCCTTTTCCGATTCTATTTTACTAAGACTTTCACCGCCTTTTCACCGATTTTAATTATGCCTATACTGCCAGAATCAAGAGAAGTGGTGATATTCGTTATATCTGATGTCGCTATTGATGAACCAACCTTTTTGCCAGCAGTATCATAAACATTAATCTCAGTTCCTTCATCAGCACCAGAAACAGAAAGTACATTACCATGACTCTGGATCATAACCGCCTTTGCACGAACCTGAGCAACATTTGTTATACCTTCCGTCTTGGGCTCAGTATCTATCCAACACAGGGTTGCTGTGGCTGTCTCAGAGTCTTCATAACCTGTTTTTGTGGCATACACACTAATATAATAGGTAACATCTAATTGTATCTCATTAGAGTTGCCAGATTTAACATCGTCATCAGTGATTGAGTACTGACAAGTAGCCCCTTCTGTATCACAATAAAAAATTAATTTTCCATTCTGATAACCGATTGTAGGTTTGGCACATTTTTTTGTTTCTGGTGATTCTCCATCACCGCCATTAGGCTCTGTTCCTTCCTCAATAAACAAAAAATCTTTCCAGCCTTCTGTAGCTTTATATTCTTCTATGGTTCCAATAGGCACAAATAGAGTCGTATTATTGAAAACGTCTAAGTCAAAAGGACTCCCAGAAGATCCTTTTCCAGCTATTTTAAACGGTTTCCTTATCAAAGAAAAAATAGATGACATTTTACACCGTGAGAAAGCACGCCAACGAATTGACGTCACACTGTTGGGGATAGTTACAGAGGTCAGACCACTACAACTCTCGAAAGCTTGTTCACCAATAGATGTCACACTGTTGGGAATAGTTACAGAGGTCAGACCACTACAACCAAAGAAAGCACTATTACCGATTGAGGTCACGCTATTACCAATGGTTACAGAAGTTAGACCCCAGCAACCAAAGAAAGCACTATTACCGATTGAGGTCACGCTATTACCAATGGTTACAGAAGTTAGACCCCAGCAACCATAGAAAGCATAATTGCCAATAGATGTCACACTGTTGGGGATAATTAAGTTTTTTACTTCTTCTCCATTCAAATATAAATGATTACCAGAGTGAATAGAGTTAGATAAAGGATTAGAAGTATTATTTTTAAAAACAATATTACACCATGCTGCTATATTTGATATATAGACAGAGCTCAGACGCTCGCACTCCTCGAAAGCCAAATCGCCAATGGATGTCACGCTATTACCAATGGTTACAGAAGTTAGGCCTCTGCAATATCGGAAAGCTTCGCTACCAATAATTGTCACACTGTTGGGGATTGTTACAGAGGTCAGGCCACTGCAAGAATTGAAAGCACTATTACCGATTGAGGTCACGCTATTACCAATGGTTACAGAGGTTAGACCCCAGCAACCATAGAAAGCATAATTGCCAATAGATGTCACACTGTT
>Ga0247611_10010750_pt1 | contig 10698 bp, 12 predicted proteins | sample 177DNAGHGhighgp2_FD_192422 | JGI IMG/M metagenome (GOLD analysis project Ga0247611, IMG submission 192422) | Sheep rumen microbial communities from Palmerston North, Manawatu-Wanganui, New Zealand - 1770 DNA GHGhigh gp2 | ecosystem: Host-associated > Mammals > Digestive system > Stomach > Rumen... | reverse complement strand
TTTTCAATTATCATGATATTCTAACCATTCTCAATTTTTCTTTCAATTAACATAATCTCACTTTCATTTAACAGTTCAATTATCATAATATTCTACCCATCATCAAGTTTTTTCTCAATTCTTATAAGTTCATTTTGATTTTAAAAGTCAATTCGGATAATATTCAGAATAATCTCAATTCAATTTTCAATCTTTATATGTCATTTTCTCCTTAATTGCTCAATTTTCATAATAATTAGTATGTACTCAATCAACAATTAATCATCAAGTATTAGATCAATTTTGACCATTTCATCCAGAACTACTATTTCATCAAGTAGTAGTATTTCATCACGTTTCATTACCTCAATTTCAATTATCCGAAGTACCTAATCACAAATCATAATCAATTCAGTTTAAATACCTATTAGCAGCCCTATACATCATAACCATTACATTACCCCTCTTCTCAATTGAACTTGGTGCTGGATTTGAAACACTATTTATAATTTTATTTGACTGTAAATATTGCAAATGTGTTGAATAATAAGGATTTCAATTTTGAACCATTGATCATGTTAACTTACTAAGAACTCTAGAAAAACTTGTTCACCATTGAGCTCTAGTAACAGTTCAAAAAGGATTAAAAGTTTGACTTTTTTTTCAATCATCTCAAATTCACATAAGTCATAATTGACATGCTTGTGTTACTCAATTATTATATTGAGCATCTAATGAACTCGAAACATCAGAAAAAGTACAATCTATACTACCATCAGGAGTTAATCATAACACATTAATTGCAAACTTAGAAACCATCTTAGCCATAGCTATTCTAGTCAAGGATCAATTAAGATTAGCATTTTCTATAGGAGTAATGGTTGTAATTCATTTCATGTAAGCAAATTGATATGCTTTCTGAAATTCATCAGAAATATAAACAGCCGAAACACTGTTTATAAAAAACAATAATCCAAAAAACAGAATAAATTTCTTCATCTAAAAGAATCAAATAAATCTATTTTATCTACATTTCCATTTTCATCACATATCACTTATTTGCTCATATTGAATAACTTTCAATACATTCAAATCATAATCTCTCATACCAATCCTTTAACTCTTCAGTCAACATTCAATCTTCAACATCAAAAGACATTGCAGAGAATTCAATAACATCAACATCAAGTTCTTTCGCCTCCTCTAACAACATATTCATTAATTTAGTTGCAGTTCCCTGCCTCCTATCTTGCTCAACATATAAAGAAAGTACGAAAAGAACATCTCATTCAACTAAATACTCCAACATTCAATCTTTGTACGTTAATTTCATTAAGAATAATTTTTAAAAAATAAAATATTATTCAATGTCTTCACCATCCTCTAAATTAGGCTCATTATCTTCTTCATCAATAACCTCTTCTTCTATTATTTCCGTATCTTCATCCAGTATTTCTTCCTCTACTTCCTCAGAATTAGATTCATCTAATATTTCTTCAGGAGCAATTTCCTCAATTGAAGATTCCTCAACAGACTCAGAAAATTCAGAATCACTAAAACCAAAATTAAAAGTATCATCACCCTGATAATTCAATATTTCAACATCATACCTATCCAAAGTATTACCTAAACATAATCTCAAAAGACCAAACGTCATATAAGCTCATTTTTCTAATGTATTAGATCATGAACTATTCTCCATAAGATCAATATAATCAGCTTCAGTATATCAACTCAATGTATTAGCAAATTCATCACCAAGAATATCTAAAAATAAATCTCAATTCATTCCTTCAACATCTCTTGATTCAATAACTGATTTACCCCAATCAGCAAATTCCATAGTAGGAGCTTTAACACAATGCCAAACATACATAATAGCTCAATATATTGCCAAGAAAATTACTAAAGGAATTCAAACAGCAACATATGCCCTTCATCTTGGTTTACTAAACAATCAGATTATTCATAAAATTAATCAAAGTCATAAACAAAAGAATCCTAATGGTGTAAAAATTACAGTAAAACAAAGAATAAATCAAACAATACTAAAGACCATTCAGACAGTAGCTACTGTATTTTTATCTTCAGATGTAGCATCAACTTCAGATCCACTATTTTCAAAAGAAGAACTATTTTCATTAGGAGTATCATTTTCTTCTGTAATATCATTTTCCTCTGGTGTATTGTCTTCCTCGAGAATATCATTCTCCTCTGGTGTATTATTCTCTTCAACAAAATTATTTTCTTCAGGCATATTTTTATAAGGTAAAGGATAAAATTAATGAATAAATAGTGTTAATGAACATTAAATCAAGCAATTTTTACATATTTTTTTACTTAATTCTCATTTTTTCTAAATATTAGAGTAGAGCATTCTAAAAGATATAATTGATGAAAAAAATGTACATAACCACTAACCAAAAAAAACGAATCTGAGAAAAGTAATTAACCATTGATTTTTCAAACAAAAAATATATATTATTCTTGTTCTTGTAATAATTCAAGAATCCGTCCTGGCGGAACCAGGTAATTATATCCTTTAGATTTCTGTAACCTTTGTTCATTGCCAGAGGTTACTTTTTTTAATTCAGAAATAATAAAAAAACATTGAAAATCTAACAATTAAAAATAAACAGAAAATACATTTTAATAATAATTTGATTACATGAGTTATTGTATTGGTGTCGATTGTGATGAAGTATTATGTGAAACTATAGATGAATTACTAAAACTACCAAAATTCAAGAACAATAATATAACAAAAGAAGATATTACATCCTATTATTTACGAGATATCGAAAAATTAAACCTAACTAAAGATGAAGGTATTCATCTATTCTTCTCATTTTTTGATTCTCCAGAATTTTACAACACAAAACCAGTGAAGTACGCATATGAAACATTAACAAAACGAAAAAAAGAATGAAATAAATTAATAGTAGTAACAGCAAGAGCAGAACAATTTCAAGAACAAACAATAAAACGAATAAACATACATTTCCCAAATATTTTCTCTGATTTTCTATTTATGAACCAATTCAAAGACAACGAAAAATCAAAATCAGAACTATGTAAAGAAAAATGAATTCAATTATTAATTGATGATAGCATTAATAATTTGCTTGATGTTAATTCATCTTGAATACCATGAATATTACTCGATAAACCTCGAAATAGAAATATAAAAGATACAGAATTATTAAAAAGAGCAAAATCACGATCCGAAATAAATATATCAAAAATATTTAATAAATAATCAAAAAACATGAAACATATTAAACAAATTAAGGCATGATGAGTACTATCAGACTGAAAAAATATCTACATAGTTTATAGAGGGAAAAGAAAAACCCCAGATTATTCCCTACCTAAATGACACTGTGAAAAAAATGAATCTTTGGAAGAAACTGCGCTAAGAGAAACATTAGAAGAAACATGAATAACAGGAGAAATTATATGAAAAATAGGAGAAATTAACTACTCCTATGAAGAGAATAATACAATTATTGACTGCGAAGTTCACTACTATGCAATGAAAATAATTGAAATATGGAAGAAGACATATATAGACGATGTAGACAATGTAATATGACTTCCAATTGACGACATTGAGAATTATCTAACATTTCAAAATGATAAAAATATTATCAAAAAACGAAAAGAAGAATATCTTAAATTCTATTCATAACCTTCAACAACATCATCTTTTGGATCTTCTTCATCTTCAGGAAAATCCCAAAATTTAAAATCATAACATTTCAAAATTCTGGCAATTTGTTTTTGCCTTTTTTTAGCATTAAATCTATCTCTTAACTTCTCAGCCTCTTTAATTTCTAATTCTTCTTTATCCATACCAATATATTAATTAAACTAAACAAATAATATAAAAACGATAACTCAGAATCAAGAGAAAACAAAAAAAAGGAGTATCGTAGAAACACAATACTCCAATAGAATGCAAGAGATTCCTCCTTACGCAGCAGCCTCACTCATGAGCGTCTGTACAGCAGAAGTATAACTTCCGCCCTGGAAATTCGTGTAACGACGAAGAGCCGGGTCAATGACCTTGATCTTATTCTTCTTGATCTTGATAATCAAGTCTGCCCCCTCACAAACGGGGAGCTCTCGACACTTCTCATAGTCTCTCGGCAATTCCTGCCAATTACGACCTTCCGAGATATGCTCGGGAACATTGCACACGAATACGAACTTCTGCCCTTTCAAAGGCAAATTCTCTGCAAGGAGAAGATCTCCAAAATTTACTAATTTACCCATTGTTGTTTATGTTTTTAACGTAGCTGTAAACCGCTACCGTTACCAATACAACCAAAGTAATGGCAAACAATACTATAATTATTCAAGAAGATAAGTCAAGCAATTTAAAAAATAATAATTTGAGATTGAAATAATTAGCTAAAATTCTATTAATTTAATTAACTTTACACTTTCATCTAAATCCAATGAAACAACTCCTCTATATCCACTGATGAACACTAGCAAAAAACAACGACGAACTTTATAACACAATGCTAAATCGAGAAATAAATCCATTTGAAGAGAAAAAAAGACGAAGAAATTCACTTCAAGACAGATTACCTGATTATCAAGTAATAAAACCAGAAATGCCTAATAAAGAAATGGCATGTTATAAAATACGAAAACTCCGGTTTGAGAAACATTTTCCATTCTTAACAGGAGATGAAATTGTTTTAATAGGACACTCTCTTTGAGCAATGTTTTTATTAAAATACCTTAGTGAGAATTCTTTCCCTAAAATAATAAATCAACTTCATATTGTTTCTCCTGCTTTTGATGAACAAGGACTACCAGAATGAGACAACTACATCTGAGATTTCAGATACAATCTAGAAAATTTAGCATCAATAAGAGACAAAGCAAAAAAAATATGGCTTCGACATTCAAAAGATGATCCATGTGTCCCATTTAATCATAGCGAAAGAATAAATAAAAAACTTTGAGCAACATTCATGATTTTTGAAGATAGATGACATTTCAACCAAGAAGAATTTCCAGAATTAATAAAAATAATAAAAGAAAACTAAAAAAGAGGTGAAAATATTTCACCTCTCTTAAACCGGCTTCCCAAAAAGGTTAAGCAAAGAGACAAAAATAACAATTATAATTACCCCCAACAAAAAGAGTTTTACAACCAACTTAATCCTGTGAAGGAAATAGTCATCATAAACTTTTTCTTCCTGCTCAGGAGTTTCACACTTTGACAATCTTTCCCTCAATTCAGGATCTGTCTGCAAAGGAAATCCACCATTTTCGAATGATAAATCAAATGAAGTAATAATATTATCAATCATAATCTCTAATTTTTTGTTTGTTTATGTATTTTAAGATTTATAATATATCTATCCAGTACAAGATTTTCAAGCTATAACCACAAATTTTTTGGATATTTTCATTCACTAATTAACTGATTAATTGAGTCATTTGTTAATGCTCTATCCTCTTGATAAGTAACTCAAAACCATTGTGCATGTGTAGGAAGGACAGGAACAGATTGATGTTCTTCATTAATTAGTCTAGTAATTACCTCGGGCATATAAAATTCAATTTTAGGATCATTAACATTTTTTTCTAAAAACTCTAAGAAATAAGATTTATAAAAATCTAAACTAGATTTAGAAAATCACATCATATTCATTGAAGCTAAACAATCAGGAGATAATTCATAATTACTTCAATCTTCAGGATTCTCTGCTAATATCTTTCAATCTTGCTTAAAAATCTTTTTAGTTTCATGGATTGCCTTCAAATTTCACTGCTCATCTAACTCACAAATTCATCTAGAAACTGTTCAATAATCAGATAATACCTCAGACAAAGTATATCAAACAATACAATTATGATCATTATTCTTCAAAAAATCTGCTATTACTTGATAGCTCTCTCTTCAATAAAAATCATCAGCATTAATAACAGCAAATGATCAATCAATATAATCTCTAGCACTTAACACTGCATGTCCAGTACCCCAAGGTTTTTCTCTAGTTTCAGGACAACTAAATCATTCAGGCAAATCATTCATATCTTGAAAAGCATATTCAACAGGAATTACCTTCTCAATATGACTTCAAATTTTTTCTTTAAATTCATTTTCAAAACTCTTTCTTATAACAAACACCACTTTCTCAAATCAAGCTAATTTAGCATCATAAACAGAATATTCCATTAAAGCATGATTTCATTCTCAAAAAGTATCCAATTGTTTTAAACCTCAATAACGACTTCACATTCATGCTGCTAAAATAACTAGTGTTAATGCCATATCTATAATATAAATAATAAAACCTTATAATAGAGAAATTATTTTAAAATGATATAATAATAGCAAGAGGATCTTCATTATAATATAATTCTCATGGCTGAATTTCAATTGAGTAATTTTCTCCTCACCAATATTTAACAGAAATATCCTGTATCTTATTTGTATCATTATATATAAACTTATGTCATTCAACTGTCGTTTCTTCTCACATCTGAAGTTCAGATAAACGTGTTAAATCTTCTCAAATAAGACCAACCCAATCTACTGATTCTATATCTCATATTTCTTCTCAATTTTTTCTTTTTAAAATTCTATATGAATTTAATTTTCAATTATCAAATGATAATTGGAACAATAAGTAATCCTTATATTTTGCAACTTTTTCTAACCACGAATACTCTGTTACTGATAATTCAACAGAATCATTTTGAGAATAAGAACCTTCCTTTCGTAAAATATACCTTAAATTATTTCATTCAGATATAGATCCGCCAATTGTATAATATTCTGTTTTAATATTATGAGCTTCAGCAACTTCAGATTGTTTTTGTTGATGAATAAAAACAAAAAACATTACTACAATAAATCAAAACAAGACACATGCTATAATGATCCACAAAATCTTAAATCATCATAATTTATCCTTTTTCATAATATATTTCATAATATAAATATCATACAGTTTTTAAAAAGATTATTATAATTTCTTCTATATTTTTAATTTAATAATTATCATTCTCTAGTGAACTCCTTAATCTTTAATCTTGCCTTCTCATTTGTTTGTTCATATTCAAGAACATTAAAATAGTATTTCTTAGCACTATCAATGTCTCAAACCTGTTCATAAAGTTCAGCAGTTGCCAAAAGATATTTAGGATTAGTAGGTCTTAATTTAATAATTTTTTCCATATAAGCTAATGCCTCATCATATCTTTCAGTATTATAATAAATTTCAACCATAGTAAGATAATACTTTGGATTATCATTCTTAATAGTAATAGCTTTCTCTACTAATAACTCAGCAGTCTGAGTATCTCATGTTACAAAATAAATCTCAGCAATCTGCCAAATAGCTTTATGATCTTCAGGATCCAATTCAGAAATTTTCTTTAACAACGGTAAAGATTTTTTATAATTACCTAAAGTAAAATACAAATCAGATAATGGTTTTAATACCTTTAATGAATTATCATCAATAGCTGTTGCTTCAACTAATTTCTTTTCATATTGTTCTAATTTTCAATCATTTTTGAAAGCATCAGCCTCCAATAATAAAGCATCTATCTTCTTTCTTTTTCTTTCTTGTTCTTCCTCTTTCTTCTCAATCTCTTTAATTAAGTCCTCAGACTTAGCAATCTGTCCCTCTGCTTTTTCTTGAACTTCACTAACAGTTTTTTTCACATCTTCCTCTTTCTCCTCTTCTTTTCATTCTACCTCTCCTCTTTCCTCTTCTCTAACTTTTTCTAATTCTTCTGCACTAGTATCCTCTTGAGGAACAAAAGGTCAATATTCAGAAGTATTAATAAATTCTTCTTTTTGTTGCTCTAAATCAGACTTAATATGTCTCATTTCAGAATTCTCTTTAATCATTTGAGCCTTCTTATTAACAAACTTTTTAGTTTTTTTCCATCCAGTAAAACAAAGGATAACCAAAGGAATGAGAACTATCAAGCATGTTAACAAAATCCAGAAATAGTATAACAATTGATTTACATGTTGACCAAACATAAGCATAGAAATAACAAATAAAAAAATTCTATTTTTTATTTATCTTATCTTTTGTTTTTTCTTGTTTTAATAATGACAAAGGAACTCTTAATACACATCCTTCTTCAGTTCTTAAAACAACTTCTTTTGTTATTACATTATATGAAGTAACTGTAGCCATCTCATCAGTTCAAGGACATTTAACACTACTTCATTTTTCAGGAAACTCTTTCCCTTCTTTAATATAAATATCTAATTCATATAAAAGGCTACACTTTAATTTTCAGCATCTTCACTTTAATCTTTCAATATCTCTTCACTCAAGTCATTGCATTGCAATATTCTCAACTTCAACACTTGGCAAAGGTCAATATCATTGACAAGCAGTCATCATTCAACAATCAGATCCTATAGCATAATCCTTAGCCTTAGGATCTATTCTCATCATATCCCTAGCTCAAACCTGGAAAAGAAAAATATTTTTTCATAATTCCTCTCTTAAATTCTTAACAAAATCTCAGAATACATATCTTTCCTCAGAAAAGAAATAGAAATAAAGCTGATCAATAATAGGATTATATCTTGCTGTAACAGGCTTAGATCCAGGAAAATTCTCCTTAAACTTTTTCTTAAATCTAGGAAAAAGTTTCAATGCAAAATCCTGTTGCTTAATAAATTCCTCACAATCTTCCTTAGATAATTTCTTAACAAACTTAGCTTCTCTATCCACTTCAATAGTATATCACAAAACAATTCAAATTGATTCCTTATCAGTTCACTTCTCATCTAACATATAAGAAATTTTATCTCAATGAGCTAATTCAGGAAAAACATCATCAGGAATATCATTAACCTTAAAATTCTTATTAAGGAAATAATCTAAAACTATTATTGATTTCATCTATCCATTTACGAATAAAATATTATTTTCTTTCTTCTTTATCTTCTTTATCTTCTTCAACCTTTTCTTCTTTAACATCTTTTTTGTCTTCAACAGGAAGCTCTTTTCCTTCAACCATTAATAAGAATTCTTCACTAGAAAGATATTCTTTTTCTAACAAAACATCTGCCATATGACGAATAACTTTCTCATGCTCTTGTAAGATGGATTTAGCCTTCTTATAAGCCTCTTGTAAATATACCTTTATCTTTTCATCAACCTTATGAGAAACTTCTTCACTATAAGGATTAATAAAACTTTCAACTTCTCATTCTTTTAGATAATTGATTGGTCAGAAATCATCATCCATTCAATACTTAAGAATCATATTCTTCAATATATCTGTAGCTCTTTCTAAATCATTAGAAGCTCAAGTAGTAATCTCATTAACTCAGAAGAAATACTCCTCTGCTGCTCTTCATCAAAGAAGAGAAACAATTTCATCTAAGAATTTAGCCTTAGAATAAAGATTCTTATCTTCTTCAGGAGTAAACCAAGTTACTCACAAAGCATGTCATCTACGAACGATAGATATCTTTTCAACAGGATCAGTATTCTCTAAGAAATGTCATGTAACAGCATGTCATAATTCATGGAATGCTACAATCTTTTTCTCTTGTTCTTTCATAGACTTCACTTTCTTCTCAGGTCACATAATAACCTTCTCTAATGCATACTCAAAATCATCAACTGTTAATGATTCTCTATTTGCTTTAGCTACTTGCAATGCTGCCTCATTAACAATATTCTCAATATCAGCTCATACTAATCAACTTGTTCTCTTAGCTAATGAATCAATATTAACATTTTCATCAACTTTTTTAGATTTCAAATAATACTGAAAAATCTGAACTCTTTCCTCAAAAGTTGGGACAGCAACATAAACCTTTCTATCGAATCTACCAGCTCTTAACAATGCAGGATCAAGAGTATCTGGTCTATTCGTAGCAGCAATAACAATAATATTTGTATTTTTATCAAATCAGTCCATCTCAGTTAATATCTGATTCAATGTCTGTTCTTGTTCTTGATGTCCTCCAGTAAATCCAGCACCTCTTTTTTTACCAATAGCATCAATTTCATCAATAAAGATAATAGCTTTTCATGCAGCCTTAGCTTGTTCAAATAATTTTCTTACCTTAGCAGCTCACATTCAAACCAACATCTCCATAAACTCAGATCCAGAAGCAGAAAAGAAAGCAACTCATGCTTCTCATGCAACAGCTCTAGCTAATAATGTCTTTCAAGATCCAGGAGCTCAATAAAGTAATACTCCTTTGGGAGGTCTAGCTCAAATCTTCTTATATTTTTCAGGCTCTCTTAAATAATCAATAATCTCAATCAATTCATTCTTAACCTCTTCCATTCAAGCAATATCCGTAAACTTTGTCTTAGATTCAGAATTCTTACTCTCTTTTCAAACCTTTACTCCTAATATTCAAGAAGCTCAATTCTTAGGAAGAATAAACTTCATTCAAATAATTAAAATAAGTAAGAATATTAACAAATATCAAACTTGCTCAAATAATTTTTCCCATACTGAAGGTTCTTTATGAATAATAGCAACTTCAACATCTCAAGTCAAAGCAACTCATAAATCAATTAAGCTCAAAGATTCAGCCTTTTCACTAGCAAAACGATTATATGATGCTATGGTATAAGTTTTTCAAAACAAAAGATTCTGTTCTCCTGTTTCTATTAATTGATATCCCTCTAAATCCTGATCATTAATCAAACTAATCTTATCATACTCTCAAGATTGATAATGTTC
>Ga0247611_10010749_pt1 | contig 10699 bp, 8 predicted proteins | sample 177DNAGHGhighgp2_FD_192422 | JGI IMG/M metagenome (GOLD analysis project Ga0247611, IMG submission 192422) | Sheep rumen microbial communities from Palmerston North, Manawatu-Wanganui, New Zealand - 1770 DNA GHGhigh gp2 | ecosystem: Host-associated > Mammals > Digestive system > Stomach > Rumen ... | reverse complement strand
TTTGGCTTATATTAGTTAAAAATAGATATAAATCGGTATGTTTATCTAATGATATTTCTCTATTTTGATAAACAATAGCTCTAAATGTGTGTTTATCATCTTTTTCAAGTCCAATAACAGGAATATCAATTTTTAAGCTTGATAATGTTTCAAGACAAGCATTTACTTGAATAGCGCCACCATCCATCACAACCAAATCAGGGAATGGTTTATTCTCAAGAGCCAGTCTTAAATATCTTCTATATACAACTTCTTTCATTGATGCATAATCATTTGCACCTTCAACAGTCTTTATATGATACTTGCGATATTCTTTAGGACTTTTTTGCCCATTTCTAAACACAACCATAGCACTTACAGGATACTCTCCAAACAAATTGGAGTTATCAAAAGCTTCAATATAATATGGAGCCTTAATATTTAGTAAAGATCCTAATTCTTCAATAGTATCCATTCTTTTTAAAACCTTATTTTTGTATAATTCATGATTTAAATTAAAGTCTTTCTTTGCGTTCTCATTAGCTAATTCAATCAAATCCTTTTTAATACCTTTTTGAGGTGTTAAAACCTTAATATTTAATTCCTTTTCAAGAAGATCGCTATCTTCTAAATCGCTAACCAAAATTGATTTAGGCTTAAATTTATCATCTTCATAAAATTTAGAAATAAAATCATAAATAGCATCATTATATTCGCCAATATAATTAAATATGATATGATAATTTTCTTGAATTGAGCCATTTCTAACATATAATACATGAGCACTGATTTCATTATCATCATGATAGAATCCAAAAACATCTTTACTATCAAGATCTGATGTAGATATTATTTGGTGAGTTGTTGTTTGTTTAATATCTTCAATCAGATTTCTATATTCAATAGCTTTTTCATATTCCATATTTTCGCTAGCTTTAATCATCTTATCATTAAGCATATCAACAATATTTTTAGTATCTCCATTTAAAAAGGCTATAATCTCTTTTCTATATGGCTCATAATCAAAATTTTGATTTATTATGCATGGAGCTAAACATTGATGCATATGATAATATAGACACTCTTTTAAAGGAATATGATGACACTTTCTAAGTGGATATAATTTGTTTAAAAGATCACATGTCTTTCTTGCAGCATAAACGTTTGGATATGGACCAAAATATTTACCATCATGCTTAGACTTATGTTTAGTACGAACAACAATTAGTCTTGGATGAGCTTCACTTGTCAATAAAATATATGGATAAGTTTTATCATCAGTAAGCATAATATTATATTTTGGATTGTGCTTTTTTATTAAGTTTATTTCAAGTACTAAGCATTCTACAGGATTATTAACTGTTATCCACTCAACATCAACAATTTCACTGACAAGCTTGGTTGTTTTTGCATTATGTGGTCCAGTAAAATATGACTTGACTCTATTTTTTAGTATCTTTGCTTTACCAACATAAATAATTACACCGTTTTGGTCTCTATACATATAGCAGCCAGGTTTATCTGGTAAAAGCTTCAATTTTTCTTTTAATAAATCATTCATAACTCACCTAAAAAAATAAAAAGGGCCTATCGCCCTTTTCTTACTTATTCATTAGATTCTTCTCTAGCTTTTTTAACTGTTAAATCATTAGACTTGAATTCACAATGAACTTCACCATTTAAGTATTCTTCAAGAGCCATACCAACTGGTTTTACGCAAAGATATTTATCTCTGTCATCTTCATTATCTAATTCAATATCAATTTCTTCATCATCATCAGAATGATTTGTTAATAAAGTTTCTTTTCTAAGATTATCTTCTTCAATTAATTTAGCTCTCTTTGCAGCGATATAGGCTAATTGATATTTTGTATGATTAGTATCTACAGTTGTACCATCTTCTTTTGTGAAAACATCATGTTTCTTAACTAATTCATCAATTGATGGATAACGCATTCCGTCTTTATTTGTTTTTTTCATTGTCATTATCTCCTTCTTGGTTCATCCCAATACCTAATAATTCTTCATATTTATGAATTGATCTCCATGCTTTAGCATGTTCAGCACGAATTATTGCCATAATTCTATCTGCAGCATTATTAACTTCATCATTTACAACGATGTAGTCATATTTATATGCTAGCTTAAATTCTCTATTAGCCTTAGCGATACGTTCTTGAATAACTTCTTCAGATTCAGTACCACGTCTCTTAAGTCTATTATAAAGTGCCTCTCTTGAAGGTGGAACTAGGAAAATGAATACGGCGTCTTTAACCTTTTCCCTTACCTGTAAGGCTCCTTCAACCTCTATCTCAAGTATTACCTCTTTACCATTATCTAGTTGCTTGTTAACTTCATCTAGTGGAGTACCATAGTAATTTCCTACAAACTCAGCATGTTCAAGGAACTTACCTTCCTCAATACGACGTTCAAATTCATCACGTGTAACGAAATAATAATCCTTACCGTTAACTTCACCTGGACGCATATTACGAGTAGTCATTGATACACTGTATACAAAATTTTGATCAGGCATATTAAATAACGCTTTTCTTACAGTACCTTTACCAACACCACTTGGACCAGATAGTACTACTAACAAACCTTTATCGTTTAGCTTCATAATACATAATACCTCAAATTTCCTTTTTTATATTGTATCACAACTAATTTAAAATAAAAAGGGGGTCGAATTTTTAGCAAACATGAAAGTGTTTTAGTAAATATTTTTCAATAAAAGTGAATTAAATTTTGGCCTTTTTTTAATATTTTTAACTTATATTCTTAAGATATGTTATAATTTTTTCTAGAGGTGTTACTATGAGTATTGATGGAATATTATTATATAAGCTAGCACTTGAACTTAATTATTTATCCACAGGAAAAATAGATAAAGTTCAAGAAGTAAGTGATGATGAATTCTTATTATCAATAAGAAGAGACAGGCAAAATTTTAAATTATTGATTTCACTTACTCCAAATTATCCACGTATCAATTTAACCGAGCAATCTTTTTCATTTCCAAGAGAACCAAAAAGCTTCACAATGCTTCTAAGAAAATATTTTGAAGGAGCTATTATAGATAGTATTAAAACTGTTGAAACAGACCGTATTATGGTTATCGAAACCCAAAGATATAATGAACTAGGTGATTTTGAACGTATCAAATTAATAATTGAGATAATGGGAAGATATTCAAATCTAATCATTGTAAAAGATAATATAGTTATCGAAGCCCTTAGACATATTGGAGTATCTGAACTTCGTACAATTATGCCAAATGCTTCCTATACTTATCCTGATACATTAGGTAAAATTAATCCATTTAATTATACTTTGGATGAATTAAGAGTTAAATTAGCAGATGTTAACAATCCAAAAGAATTATGTAAAAGAATACTAGGATTAAGTATTTCAAATGCCACAATCTCATTTGAATCAAGTGATCCTATTCAAAAATTCTATGATATTATTCATACTTCTACTCCTGTTGTTAATACAATTGGTACAAAAAAAGAAATTAATTATTATCCTTTAGAAAACTTTAAATCTTATACTAGTTTTTCACAATTAATTGATTCATTCTATTCAAGCGAATCATTAAAAGATAGAATTAAAATTAAAACCAATAACATTTCAAGTTTTATCGATAAATTAATTAAAAAGAACGAGAATAAAATTGTTAAATTATATGATGAACTAGATCAAAGTAAAAAAGCCGAAACATATAAATTATATGGAGAGCTTTTAATAGCTAACTCATATATAAACGAAAAAACAGATAAAATTAATGTTTTAAACTATTATACAAATGAAAATATAACCATTCCTTTAGATAAAAAATTATATATTAAAGAAAATGCTAATTTATATTTTAAAAAGTATAAAAAAGCTAAGACAACCGAAGTCTACGCCAAAAAAGAGCTTGAAGAAGCTAATAATGAAATTGAATATTTTAAGTTATTAAAAGCGCAAATTGAACATGCTGAAGTTGTTGAAGATGTTTTACAAATACAAGATGAATTAATTAAAGAACATTATCTTATTCCACAGCACAAATTATCAAAGCTTCAAAAGCCAAAAATTTTAACTTATGAGTTAAATGGCTCTTTAATATATGTAGGTAAAAATAATCTTCAAAATGAAATTGTTACACATGAATTATCAAACAAGGATGATTTATGGTTCCACGTTAAAGACGCACCAGGTAGTCATGTATTACTTAAAAAGAGCGATAATTATACAGAAGAAGATATTCGAACATGTGCAAATCTTGCAGCTATTTATTCTACTATGTCTACTTCTTCTAGTGTTCCTGTCAATTATACTAAAGTAAAATTTATTAAATCCATTCCAGGAAAGCGTAAATGTTTTGTTTCTATAACACATGAAAAAACAATTTATATAGATCCTGATAATGACAAAATTAAAGAATTAAAGAAAATAAAATAGGTTTCAAATGCGTTTGTAACAACGCACTTGAAACCATTTTTTTACATTGTTTGTAAAATACTTTTTAATTCTAAATATGATGCATCGAATACTTTAAGTAATTCGCCAAATTCATTAGCATCAATAATGTCTTTTCTAATTGGAATCAAAGTGTTTTCAGTTTGTTCATACAACTTCTTCATACCAAGATTTAAAGTAATACCTTTAAGTGAATGAAGTTGATTATGCAATTCATCAATTTTATTATCTTTAATATTTTTTAAAATTTCAGAATGATAGTTTTCATAATCTTTAACAAAACTATTTCCAACGATTTTAAACAAATCCTTGCTTCCCGCTAAATATTCCATCCAAATATCTTCTTCAACAAACATATTGTCCCCCTCTTTTCTACTAAATCTATTTTATAACAATTTTACCAAATTCTCTACTAATATGTGTATTAAAGAAAGCTTTAATACCATTAATTAAATAAGATAGGTCTTTTGTACCTGCTGTTTCAACGCATGAATGCATTGCAAGTTGTGCTAATCCAATATCAACTGTAGGCACAGATACTTGAGTAGTTGAAATAGCACCAAGAGTACCTCCACCACGAACATCTGATCTATTTGTAAAATCCTGATATTTAATATTTGCATTCTTTAAAATTGATTTAAAGATAGCTTCGCTATAAGCGTCTGTAGCATAATGTTGGTTAGCATTATGTTTAACAACAATGCCTTCGTTCATAAACACTTTATTTAATTGATCAGTTTTAGCTTGGTCATTAGGATGTACGGCATGCGCATTGTCACATGAAACCATTAATGATTTAGCTAATGCAACCTTAAGAGCTTCATCACTTAATCCAAGACATGATTTAATTCTATTTAATGTATCAATTAGGAATGTTGATTCAGCACCTTGTTTAGTTTCACTACCTACTTCTTCATTGTCAAATGCGATACAAACATTAATAGAAGTTTGATTATTTGCTTCTACAAATCCTTTAAATAAACCAAATGCTGATTCAAGGTCATCAATTTGAGGAGCTAGGAAAAATTCGTTAGCAGCTCCAATAACGCTACCTCTATATCTAGAATATAGAGTTAAATCATAAGAAATAATATCTTCTTTATTAACTTTATAATCACTAGCTAAAAGGTCATCTAGAGTACTTGATTCACCAAGAAGTGGCAATAAATCAATTTGAGGATTATAATTCTTTCCACTATTAACATCTCTGTTAAAATGAATGCACTCATTAGGAATAACTAATAAGTCCTTATCAAAATTAACACTAATTTCATTAATTTCATTTTCATTTTTAACAAACATTCTACCAGAAATTGATAGTGGTCTATCAAAGAATGATGAATAGATAGGTCCACCATATACTTCAGTATTTAACATTGAATATTTCTTTTGAATTGCAATATTATTGAATGGTTTAATCTTAAAAGTAGGACTGTCTGTATGCGCAGCTGCCATATTGATAGATAAATCTGATAAATCAGATGGTGTAGTAAATCCAATAATTGAAGAATTATTACGAGTTACAAAATATTTTTTACCTTTTTCAATATTCCATAATTCATACTCATTAAGTTCGATAAATCCAGCTTCAAGTAAGATATTCTTTAAACTTCTAGTTGCTTCATAAGCATTAGTTGATGTTTGTAAAAAATTCAAAAATTTATTAACATTCTCCATATATTACCTCCAACAAATTTTTAATGTAAATGATAATTCATTACTGCTATTATAAATTTGATAATTTTCTTTCTTATCATCAAATTTCATTGTAGCTTTTTCACCATATTTTAATTCTTTAACGTATTCACATTCAAATGATTTAATTTTTTTTGATTCATCAAAAGTGTTGTATACAAATGATAAATAACGACAATTATTAACATGTCCGTTATGATCAAGATCATTAAGGCAAGTATTAAATTCAATTGAATTATTTAATACTATATCATCGTCAAGAACAATTTTTTTAGGCATTTCAATTATAGGAGCTATATCGCAATCACTTGGAAATGTAACATTTGATGATCTTTCAATTCTTCTTGTATCATAATTTATTACAACCCATTTTGTTACAGCCTTAATGCAGCTAGTACCATCTAGACGTTTTATTTCATAAGATCTATCAAAATCAATGCGACCAGGCTTACTAGGATATGTTTCAACAAGGCCATTTTCTCCATTGATTAAATCATCTAAAAACTCTACACGTGTTCTTATACAAACCCATGCTTGATGATTTTTTTTGCAATCAAGATATCCACAGCCAAGTTTCGCAGCATGTCTTCCTGCAATTTCTTCTAATATTTCTAAAACCGAATGTGGCTTTATTTGATCTAAATTAGAAAAATCAGAATTTCTAATTGAAAAATTTTCACTATATAAATAATTTCCCATAATAACCTCACAACTAATTAGATTATATCACACAATCACAAAAAGAAAAAAGTAAGTGAAAAAAATCACTTACTAATCTTCTATTTTATCTTATAAACTAATTCAAACTTGTCTTCAACAAGTGTATATTCTGGTTCAAAGTTATAATTGCTAACTAAACTTATAAAGTTTTCATTACCACAATCCTTAAAATCAAGAATAATGTATTGATTATCTAAATCAATACTCAAATATTTTAATGATACATTATCACCAATAAACTTTAAGATATCAGCATATTTATCCGCACTAATGGCTAAATTGCCCATTTTAATATTATTAATAGATGTCGTAAGTTTTCCACTTCCGCTCACCTTATCAAGCTTAATAACCATTTCTGATTCCTTAGAATTAATATCTAACAAAATAACAATTTCTAAAGAATCTTCATGAATTCTTGTATTAATATCTTCAATTACAATATATGAAAATGAATTATTTGCCATATTTAGTACAGCACTTGATAATCCTACACATTTATTCTTTTCAATTTCGTGATTAATTGTTTCTTCATTAATGTGAAGTACAAATTGTCTAGCAGCTAAATACTCAGCAGCCTTTACAAAATCTAGTGAGAAATTAACCTTATCATTACTTCTAGTTAAAACACCATTATAAGAAGTTACATCATTAATTCCAACACTCGAAAAATCTAATTTATCAACAACAGCCTTTTCTTCATCTTCTAACATATCATAACCATTTACAAGATAATTAAATACTATACTTGAATTTGAATGTGTACAAATTTTCGAATTAATTAAAGTTTGCATTTTAGTTTTTGCACTTGATAGATTAGATTCAATTGAATCACTAGGATTTGTATTAATTGCTTCACTTAAAGAAGCTTTAAGGCCAATATTTTCTTTACTAAATTCAAATGAAATTTTTTTGTTATCATTTAATGTATCATAAAGAACATTGAACATTGTAGAACTTTCTTGATTAATTGCATTTGTTAGCTTGGCTAAAATATCAGATGATGGAACTTTAATATCAATACCATTTCTATCAATAGAACAACTAGCATTTAATCCCAACTTCTTAAACATTCTTTCAATGCTTGTCTCATTAATATTAGGTAAAACAAAATTCTTAATAATAAAATTATTAGTATCAAGTTTACCAATATTAATCTTTTCAACATATAAATCTACAACATCAGTTTTTTCAATATATTTTAGAGTACATGATGCATAAGCACATGATTTAATAAATAAAAATTCACATGGTATATAAATAGTGTACTTTGTGTCACTATTATATGTCATATACATATTTTTAACCTTTAAACTACCTAAATTAATCTTTGTTGCAGCACTATGTAATAAATAATTCATATTATCTTCACTTAATGCAATAGTCATATCATTAGTTGATGAATCTTTCAAACTATCTAATGATTCAAACAAAATGTTTTGTCCAACCTCACTAGTGGTTTTATTTTCACCAGCTATCTCTTGAACACGTTCACTACCGTTAAAGTTTTCAGTAGTAGAAATATTAACACCAATATAAATAACAAGTGCAATAGCCGCTATTAAAACAAAAAAGAATAATCCAATAATGACTCTAAAAAAAGTTTTTATTGGATGCTTTTTCTTTTTGGGCTTTTCAACATTAACATCTTTATTTTCTTCCATAAAATCACTTCCTATTTTGATTATAACACGATGAAATAAATTTTATTTTTTAGTTTTTAAATTTTCATAAATTCTTCACATTATTTTCTAAAAAAATAAAAATCCCTTAGAGAATTAACTCTAAAGGATTCAATTTATCTTACCTTTTCACTATTTAAGACAACTTCGGACTCTGTTTGTTGTAAGTAAATCTTTTTTGCACGCGTATAGTTAATAGCGTATAATGTTTCACTTAATCCAAGAACGATAAGTATAATTAGAAAGACATAGTCATAGCAATTAATGATAACATTTTTAATTATTATTGCTGCAACAGCTGCGACAATTACTTCATATAAAGTTGCAAGAGCTAAAGCTAAACGAGATAATTTAGGCTCTTTTGATTTATCAGATAAATTTATTGATAAATATATAAAGTAAACAAATAGCGCAATACTTGCTAATGATAGTGCTGCTGCAATAAAATAGAAATTTTGCTCTAACGTATTAATCATCTAGATTTTCCTTCTTTCTCTTCTTAAATAATAATAGTAATACTGCAATAATTACAATAATTACAATAACTAAAAAGTAAATAATTGCATATAAAATATTTGGGTTGTTGTAAGTGAATGTAAATACTTCCTCATAACCATTTGCACCTTTTACAACCAATGTGTGAGTACCATTTTTAATAACAGTATCTTCACTAATCTTTTTACCATCAAGTTCCATATCAGCATCAAGATTATCAATTACAATCTTTGAAGTATAGTTTCCATTATTTTCAACTGGAACATAAGCTGATACTGTAAACTCTTTAGTATAAATATAATCATTTGTACCAATTATTTCAAGTGTATGATTACCAACAGATGAATATTGTGTACCATTTATATAAGTAATTCCATCGATTTTAATTGTCTTATAATTAGTATTAGTTAATAGGCTTGATTTATTATCAAAGATACTAAATGTTGCATTATAATGATTCTCACTTAAAACTTGATTATATTCGATATTTGGTTCAATAGTGAATCTAATTTCTTTCTTATATTCACCTACACCACAAATTGTAACAACATGATTACCAATTTCTTCTACCAATTCATTTGAATAAGGTTTTCCATCTAGATAAAGTGTAGCATTAGGAATAACTACAGTTAAATTATTAAATTTATCTAAATCATTAAATGTAGCTTTATATTCGTTTACGAATGTATACTTATTGTAATAGTTTCCACTACCAAATACTTCAAGAGTATAATAACCAACATCAGTAATCTTTGTATCATTAATATATGGATTACCATTTAATCTTAATGTAGCGTTTAAAACATTAATAGAAATTGGCTTATTTTGATAAATGCCATTTTGTTCAATGCCAATTACATTTTCTTTAACAGTAATGTCATAAATGCTCTTAGCAAAGACACCAATAAATGTAATTACGTGATTTCCTACTACATTTAATAAATAATCATTTTCAATTTCTTCATTATCAAGTAAAATTGTTGCATTTGCATTAATTCTTACAACTGATTCATATAAGTTATTATTTGTTAAATTAGTATCTAAATCAATATATACAAAATAATCATTTGTATAATCAATACCAATAACACTAATCTTATGAAGACCATAGAAATTGATTAATTCAGATTTATATAATTTGTCATCTAGATTAATTGTATAAATTAGATCATCATTAAATTTAGCAATAACATTATCACTTGATACATATTTATTTAATTTAGCACTAGTTGAATCATTAAATAATTGAGTTCCTACACTTGTTTCCTTAACTAACACATTATAAGTGTACTGGTTATTATTAGCATCAGTTATAACAACTTTATTATTACCAATTGTATTGATTTGATATGGTAAAGTAATTTCTTCACCATTTAATGTAATACTATTGTAATTTAATGTATCACTTGATAATGATAATTTTGCAGTTGCTAATTTAGTGTTTTCTGCGCCAATTATTTCATCATCTAATAATAAAGATGTAGTTAATGTAAATGTATATTCATTTGTATATCCATTTAATCCATTAATTACTAATGAATAACTACCTGCTTTATTTAACTTTTCAAAGTTGTAATTAGCTCCATTTAATGTAGCACTTGAAATATTTGATGCACATACTGGAGTTAATTCAGATTCACTATCAGAAACTTCTACAGTTT
>Ga0247611_10010748_pt1 | contig 10699 bp, 24 predicted proteins | sample 177DNAGHGhighgp2_FD_192422 | JGI IMG/M metagenome (GOLD analysis project Ga0247611, IMG submission 192422) | Sheep rumen microbial communities from Palmerston North, Manawatu-Wanganui, New Zealand - 1770 DNA GHGhigh gp2 | ecosystem: Host-associated > Mammals > Digestive system > Stomach > Rumen... | reverse complement strand
CATACCAGCTAAAACAACTGCTGAAGCTGCTGAATATACTGCTGGGTTTTTATTAACATGTTTAAGAAGTTTTTGCGTCCGCTCTGAATTATTTATAAAATCTGCTATTCGCTTAACATTCATTATTAAATTTTCCTACCCAATTAATTGTACTAAAAACAATTATTATATATTTTAATTACAAATCGGTTTATACCCATAATATTAGAATTAAGATTTACATTTGTAACAAAATGTAAATAAAAAGATTGACATTTTATATAAAAATGCTACAATAAGTATGTAGTACATAATGAAAGGAAAAGAGAGCAATGAAAACAACTATCCCAAACACAAAAACAATCATGACAAAATTAGTAAAAACAATTATTTTATTATTAGTAGTTGTTGGTATATTTAGAGGTATAAACATATATCAAGGTTATATGGATAATAAAAATTATGTAGAGCCATATTGTGCGGTTAAATATGAACACAATGTAGAACAATATAAAGAATGTAAAGTATTAACACCAACAAAAGTTTTACAACAATTAAAAGAAAATGCCAATGTAGTTTCAGAGGTTATTGATTTACAACCTATTGGAATGTAAATTTAATAATTTAATTCTTCAATGGGGTGTAAATAACACACATACTGGAAGTGGGAGTTTCATAACAACAGAAATACAATATCCAATTAGCTTTCAAACACAAGCAAAAGCAGTGGTAGTTACTGCTATAAGAGGTGATAATAAATGGTTATATGATTTCTGGTACAACCAGGCAATATATAGAGCGTCCACAACTGAATTTCATATACAAATGCATGGTTTAAATAGTGGTCAATATATTGATGGATTTACTTGGATTGCTATCGGTTACTAACAATTAACCCAAACTTCTGGATTCTCATATGTAATTTCTTTATTACAATAATCTAAAAATCTTTGTGTATCTCTATAAAATCCGTGGTCATTTGGTATTTTATTTAATACATATTTCAAGGCATTAATCAAGGAATAAATAGTACCACATTCGGCCTTGAAAGTACCATGAGGCCCATAATAGTCTTTCTCCGATATGTTGGACTCCCAAGATAGACAGCCCATTATAGGCCAATATTCCTTGGGTAAATATGTTTGTAAACATATAATAAAATTATCAAAAGATGTATAGGAGAAAGATAATTCATTATGTAAATGTCTAAAACAAATTTCTACTCCCATAAATTAATCCCCATACATAATTTCATCTACATCACAGGAACTTGCCATATCATATTCATACTCATGATTTTCTAAATATTTAATTGTATTCTTTAAATGAGTATCTGACATATCTTGGATATTAATTTGTGTACCATCTTTGGTTGTCCAATAATATTGAGTTCTTCTTTTTAATTCTTCTTTTAAATGATATAAAGCATCTCCTGGTTTATTTATATCTAAATACTTTCTCATTCCAATATTTCCCTTATTTTTAAAATTTGATTTGGTGTTAATCTTGGATATAAATCTATTAAGAAATTATATAATCCATCTTCTACTGTTCCATGTCCAACTATTGGAACACCTTCTTTATCTTGATAATCTGTTCCAACATCATAATATACTTCCTCTGTTTCATCTGTTACTGGTTCTGCTGGGGATATACTAACATATGTATCTAATATTCTACACAGATATTTTATTAGTTCCATTTGTTTATTACCATCAAATTTATTGTACCAATATTCTTCCCAATATATACATCTATTTTCATGTTGAGATATTGTGGATTCCTTATCCTTTCTCCAAGGTTGAGTTATTTTATAATGTCCAAAACTTTCCTTTCTTTTGGACTCTTCCCAATATCCCCAACCCTCTTCTACTCTACCTAAATTATATTGTCTCCAATTTCTTATTTTGGGTTCTACCCCATATAATTCTCTACATTTTCTTTCCGGTTCCGAAACCTCTTCTATATGTAGAACCTCTTCTATTGTTTCCATTTTCCCTCCTACCTATATGCTTTGGATGAAGTTTTTTGTCCTAAAGCATTAAAAGTGTATTGTAAATCTCTATATTTTACTATAACCATGTTCTCACTAAAAGATACTAAGGTGCCGGCAGTAGACCAACTACTTGAAGTTCCATTACCATTAAAATATCTTTGAGTATTAACTTTAACTATATCCCCGTATTGGTATGCCGATATAATTTTTGCTGTTCCATCCGGAACTTGAGGGGTAGTATTCATTGGTTGGGTTGTTCTTGTTTGCATTTGAGGTACAGTACTACCAGTAGAAATACCCCCACATTTTCCTTTGGTTAATACTGCAGCAATAAATGGAATAAGAATAAAGAAAAATATTAACATTTGTTCTACATCATAAAACAACTTTGGGTCAAACCATGTATATATTATAAATCCATATAACCCAATTACTATAAATCTTTTTATAGTTCCATACAGTAATCCGGATGTAAAATTTAACATTAAAAATAATGAAAGTAGATAACCTAATTTATACCAGAACTGAGCTGTATCCTTTGCTATGTGGTATGCCACAGGTAAATTAGCATTATTTGTAACCCAACAATTATATAACCATTCCATACCTAAATTTATACCTAACCACCCTTCCAATAATTTTATTAGAATCCATATAATTGGTATGAATATATAAGATGCTATGTATCCAAGAATTATCCAAACCATAATTTCTGGAATGTTTGTTCTAATAAAATGAAATGTTTCTATACTATTATGAATTAACCTACCCAACCATCCATTCATGGCATTTTCATAATGTTCTGGAACATCATTTAAAAAGTCATTAAAATTATTCCATGCTTGTTTTATTTTTTCTTTCATGGATTAATCCTCCTTATATGGCTCATGGTCAAACTCCATAGCATATGTATTTATATCTTTTATAAATTGTTTTGGTTTAACAAATTGTATATTATTATTGAATCCAATGTTTATAACACCTAAAACATTATCTTTTTCATCTACAATATAAATTTCATCCACTATTTGTTTTAAGCTTACTGGACCCGTAGTTGTTAATAGGTTTTTTGTTTCTGTTGGTGTATCAAATACTTCTTTGTAATACTTCTTTAAATTTTTAAAATTCATATAACCATCCTTTTTCTTAAATTATAGCATAAAATAAAAGAATGTCAATCTTTTAGTTAACATTCTTTTATAAAATAGGTAATAATATATGAGTTTTTATAAATATTTTTGTAATTGTTCCGTTAGACCAGCAAAGTTCAATTTACCTTGTACATATTCAATAGGTTTATAATCCATTAATTCTTTTTTAATTGCTGTTAAATCTGTTATTTGGTCTATTATTTGTTGTTTCTTTATTAGGTTATTATTAAATTTTTGTCTATCCTTTACATTATAATTTGTATGATGTGTCCAGCAATTATTTTTCTTTTTTATATCATTGGATAATCTACTATTGGCATTACCATACTCAACACGAATGGAATCTAATCTTTTTAATTCTTTATCTATATCCTGTAATTCCACTGTAATTTGACCCTTGGTGGGTTGTTTGGATAAAAATGAATTAAGTTCTTCCATTGTTTTTAACATAACTATTCCTCTTTATTTTATTTTACAACAAAATAAAATAATGTCAATCTTTTTTATTAATTTTCCCTTACCATAACAGTTAATGGATGTGTGCTATAATAGAACATACCTAAATTCAATGTAGTTGTTTTTGTATTTAAGATAGAATCTAATATTAAAAGTATTTCTTCTTCTGTACCTGTTATATCAGCATTCAGTTTATTTAATTGTTGTTGCCTTGGTAAATCCTTAAATGTATCTGATAAATAATAATTCTTTTTTGCTGTTGTTAATGCTTGGAATTTTGTTATATTGGATAATACATCTGCTTCGCTCTCATTTGCTTCAATTGTTATTTTAGCAATACCATCACAATTATCGGTCCCTTCAGCATACACAATTTTAGCAACATCATCTATAAATCTTACTTTATGTTCATGTGTTCTATTATCTACAATATACAATTCTTGGTCTAAATCTATAATCATTATTTATTACCCTTTTTGTTCCTATATTTTAATTAAATCTTTAAAAATAAAGGAGGTTATAAAACCTCCACACGCGTCATGTAATATTTAGGATATATGCATTATTTAAGTTTGTTTAATTGTTTTACAACATGTAAATATTCTTTATCTTTTAATTCTTGTTCTTCATACATTCTTTTTAAGTTTTGTTTTTGATTACTTAATCCACCACTATTCTTTTGTTGTAACCATTCCTCCCTACAAGAATTACAGCAGAATATAGCTTTATTATCTTTATCATATATCATTTCATTAACTTTGGGTTTATCCCCATCCAAATCTGTAAATCTTTTAATTAATCCACAATTATCACACTGTTCATAATAAGTTCTAAAATCCTCAAACTTTGGGACCTCATCTCTATGATTTATTAATTCCATTCTTGAAATGGTATAATCATTATGATAACTATATATTTTCTTATAGGTTAAACTAAAAAGAAAATATGTATATTGTCCTTTATCTTTTTGAATATCTAATAAAAGTAATTCTTCTCCTGTTTTACTTTTATATACATCACCTATGCTAACTGTACATTCCATTTTAACCTCCCAAATATAAAATTAAACCAACATTTAATTAAATGGTATAAACCACCCTCACAAGTTAAATCCGGATATTCTTTTTGTTTAGGCCCATCTGGGAATGGAGTATCTCCTAATTTTGGTACATAATTTGGATTTATTGTTTCATAAAGAGCATCCCAACATTCCCCAGTCCAAACATAAGTAGTTCCGGTATTTGTAGTATAACGAACCTCTCCAATGTTTGGGTTACTTGGTAAATCTTTAACAGATTCCACACTACCTGTATAAGTAAAAGGTTTTATACATAAATTCCCTAATTCAGTTAGACTTAAGTCTATATGTGTTGGTATTGTTGGCATTATATTAACTCCTCAATAGGTTTACCCTCAACATGTTCTATTGCTTCTACCATATTTTTATAATACTCTGCTTCCTGTTCTTCTATCTGTTTAGACCACCTATCCAATGTTTTTTGTCTATATTTACACCCAATGGAACCTTTGGAATTCTCATAGGATTCTATACCCAAAGAACATGTTTCATAATTTTCGGAATAGTCCCAAGTCAAATAATTACAACTATCACATCTCATTATATATTTAATTCCCCATCCAAATAACTTGTATATAAACTCTCTAAATAATCTTGATATAACTCGCCAGCCAATTGTATATCCAATTCATCTAGTTCTTCATAATGTAATTTGCTGTTATGACACCCCAGACATCTTCCATCATCTCTCTGGGTGTGTCTATCGTACACTTCTTCCGGATTGTCCAATTCTTCTTTCTTTTTTCTCATATAATACCTCACCACACTACTTTACACTCATAGGATGTTTTCACATATTTATCACATATACACAATGGATTTACATGTTGTCTATCATATATACAACATTTTAACCCACCACCAATATCATAAGAGCAGTTTTTACAACTTGCACAACATTTAAAATCTTGTAATACAAAATTATTTTCCAATGCCCTTTTATCGTTAATCCAAATGTCTTCCATTGTAAATCTCCAAATCTGTATTGAATTTATAATTTTCCAAACAATTATAAATAGCATCAATTAAGGTATATTCTTCATCCAATTGATACCCAAAATCTCTTACTATAAATTCTTTTGTATCCTCTAACTTGTTTAATAACTCTTCTAAACTTTTACAACCTGTTATTTCTTTTATTCTATTTAATTCTGATTTCGTACTCATGTTTATAATAATCTCTTTCAGCCTCAATTTCTTTTAATTTTTCTGTTACTATATGATAATTCTTTAATGTTTCCTCATATCTTTTTAATTTATTTTTAAGTTGTTCATTTTCCTCTTGTTCTATTTGTAATAAGTCCAATCTACTATCCAATTGTTTAATTAATGGAACTGTATAATCATCCTCATCCACATCATCCAATCGATATTCATTTTGTAGATGTTCCAATCCCATTAGCACATCCATTGGGGATTCACCGGTCATATTGTAATAATATCCCTCAAGGGATAATTTTTCCCTTACTAATTGTTCCAATTCATATTGAATTTTCTTTATAAATTGTGTTATATGTTCCTTAGAACTTGGATAGTTTTCTGTATATGACTTTATTTGTTGGTCTATGAAATAACCCACATCTTCTACTTTATCAAACATGTATTACCCCAATAATTGTTCTATTACCATATCATATGCAGATTTTGCTTCTTCCTCACTATTATAAAATGATTTAAAATTACTTTCTGCTGTTTTAGACATATCTAGAACAGTATTTATATACCATTCAATACCCTGTGATTGTCTTGGTTGTTCTACTTTAACAATAGAATCTGTGTTTAATACTCTTCCCTCAAATTTAATAAATTTACTCATCTTATCTCCTTACTAAAATAATTTACTCTTTCTTTCCGGATATAACATTTCCCTTCCATTTGGATAATGTTGTAATATTGCATCTGATATTGGTCTTACTGAAGATTGAGGTACTTTAAATCTCATTACCATTTGCCAATCTTGCATAGTTTGAAAACATTTACACCACTCATCTACATCAACCCCATAAGCAATTAATGGGTCTCTATTTATACAAACTGTTCCATGAAATGGTTTACCCCATTTCTTTATTATTTTATCTCTTTCCAATCCATCTACAGTAGATTGTATCTCAGACATGGATGTACCATATTCTTGTGCCATTTCAGCATATGTTTTAGTCATATAATTATCTTTTACATATTGTCTTAATTTATGTAGTTTTGGGGCTGGGTTTGTCGCTGCTCTTCCTTTTAAATTATATCCCTTACCCCTTGGTATTAGAGTACCTTTATTAACACAATAAGAACGCATAGCACTAATTGTACCTGTACTTACCTCAAAGAATTCAGCAAGTTCTTCATATGTTAATCCATTATTATATGCTTCTATAAAACTTTGTTCATTTATTTTTGAGGGTTTAACTACCTCAGTTTTTGGTTTAATAACAGTAGTTATTTTTTGTGGTTCCAATTTTGTTTTACCCAAAGATGTGGGCCTTGTAATTTTAGCATTTGTTCCAATAGCAAGATTACCTGATTTTATTTTATTGGGTATTACTTCTGTATATGCCGTCTTATCTAATTCCTTTACTGAATTTGTACCCAATAATTTTGAGGAAATAATATTTCTTTTATAAATAGATGTAATACCACTAATTAAATTCTCATGTATTGAATTTGCTAATGTAATAAATGTATCATTTTCTTTTACCTTAAATCCAACTGTTGTAACTACATCATAGGTTCCATCAGTATAACTAACATCTTCCAGTCTTGACCAACCATCCTTTGATGTTATTGGGTTTGCCATTGGTACCTGTGTGTACCTTTTCCAATCAACGACCTGTAATTCCTGCATTCCAATTCTCCTAAATACCTTTTATAACATGTATATTTTTAATCTTATTATAGAGATTTTTTATCAATTTGTCAATCATATCTTTGTAGACTTTTTAAACATTATTTTTCTTGTATTTTCTCTCTATTTTACCCTGTTTTAGTAGTTTTTGTATTTTTCCCTTAACTTGATTAACTGTTAATCCGGACATTTGAGAAATCTCTAATTGTGTTTTTCCCATGTTTCTTAATTTGATAATTGTGTCTTCTATACTATTTGCTGTATTTATTTTTACATCTCCCATATCATATACCGGAACATAATTTACTGATTGTGGGTCATATTTTAAGTTTATAATATTATTCTTTCTAAACTTACTTAAAAATAGTTTAATTGCTTTAAACATTTTTCCCTCCAAATCTATTAATATAAAGCTCATATCTTACCTCATGTTATTATACTATAGAGATTTTTTACAACTACTAATAATCTCTTTAAATTCTTCAACACTTATATTTTGATTCATATAAGAATCTCTCAATGGATATTTATACCATTGTATTTGAAAATTTGTAGGTTTATAAACAAAGTTAGGTAAGGACATTATTTCCTCATCTTCACCCCAATAATATGGTCTTATTGTAAATACCTCATTATCAAAGGTAGCATAAGTCTCATCTGGGTCTTTATCATAACCTCTTAAACCTACCCCAATTTCTTCCATTAATGGTAATAATATATCTTCAAATTCTTTTCTTGGTACTTCAAATTCTCCTCGAGAATTTCCAAATATCTCATTTCCTAATTCCATAATTACCTCTTACATCTTACTACTTTTGGATTATCAAATTTATCAGCCTTTAAATGCGGTGCCATATAACCGGCATAACCAGCTGCATATTTTATGTATTCAATTCCATCTATACAAACAATATATTCAGAAACATCAGTAGTTTCTAATAGAGATGGTATATGCTTACAACCACATAATGTAACCATAGAAATTAAACACATCAAAATTAAAATTACTTTTTTCATTTTTAAAAATTCCTATACAATCTTACTTTATCATCTACTGTTCTACATCCAATAATAATATTTCTTGTTTTATTATTTAAGTCTGTTAAATCAAAACTTCCTTCCAATTCTGTTATTGGATATTCTCTATCTTTAATAAGTAAACCATCTAAAATTATTAGACTTGATTCCATTAAATCCCTGGCGGTTAATCCATATTTTCTTATTAGTTCTTGTTCCTTTTTACTTACTAATAATTCCATTATATTACTCCTTGGTTTGTTACCCAACAATCATAACTTCTTTTTTCTCTTTGTATTCTTGGTTCTAATTCAGTTTTTATTTGATAATTTGCTTTATCTAATTCCCTTTCTTGTTGTTTATATAATTCTTGGAGTTTATCATATTCTTCCTTTAAAGTTAAATATTTATCTTTCCAATAATATATTTCTGTATCTTTATCCATTATTCTAACTCCTTTACTATTGGAATATAATTTGCTAAAACTGTACCATCTTCTTGTGGTGTTATTTCTATTGGTTCCATTTCAGGTACTTCTTCTTGTACTTCAAATTTATATCCACAGTCTTCACATTTATATTCATAATATGCTGGATAAGTGTATATACATAACCCAGTTGGTTTTACATTTTCACTTTTACATTTTGGACAATTCATCTTTATACCTTTCATAAAATATATCTTCTACATCAATAATAGACATTTCTTTAAGTCTATCTCTACCTAATTCTTCCATAAGTTTTACAACTTGGATTTCTTCTTTAGTTTTATATATCTTCTTATTTGTTCCACCTTTTGCCAATATGTCCTTTACAGCTCTCATTTGTTTCCAAAAATTATAGAATGAAGATTTAAACTTAACTCTATATCCATTTTGGTCTTCAAAAACATATCCTTCATGTTTACAATCCCATTGAGTTATTCCCTGTCTGAATTTATCTTTCCATTCTTCAAATTCTTCCCAGTTGTTAAATTCTAATTCTTTAAATTTTAAATGAATACCTAATTTTTTCTCAACATTACCTAATTCAAACCAACTTAAATGTTCTTCTTTTAATTGATTCTTAAATACTTCTAATAATACAATTTTATTATCTTCGTATTTTATAATGTGTGGGTCATTATCTTTATCTATACATTCAAATACATAAGAATAACCTTCATCAAGTAATGGTGCTAATGTACATCTCAAATGATTTTTCATTTGTTCTAGTACTTCCAATTGACTACCCTTTGCTGGTAAATCTTGTTCTATTAAAGATTGATTATAAATATCAGTATATCTCTTATTATAGTAAGTTATATCGTAATTATCACATAGTACACCAATGAACCAATTTACATAATCGCCTTCATCAGAAGATTTGGTAAAGAAATGTACTCCATTCTGGTCTTTAGATACAATACCCAAGAATCCATTTTCTTTCCTATACCCTATTAAAGGCCACTTAATATGTTCTTTCATATAAGCAGGTTCTGTTGTTTCATGTTGATGATAATTAAAGAATTTATCAAAACTTCTTCCTACAATATGTCCATCTGTTTTATCAACAAATAAACCTCTTGCTTTTGTTGTTATTGTATTCCATTTATCTTTTTCAAAAGCATCTCTTGTAAAGTTAAAACTTACTACATTATCTTTTAGGTCTTTAACCTGTATCCATTTACTGTCATACATTTCTTTAAGTAATTCTATATCAGATTTTTCCCCCACAGGTTCTTCCTCTGGAATATAATTATTATTTTTAATTTCTACAATATTCCAATGACAGTGATTACTAATTATTATATGTACATTTTCTGGTAAAGTAATTATAGATTGTTTATTCTTTAATTGTTGTTCCACACTTTCTAAAGTTGTTTTTACATCTTTTAATTTAGTTTTTGGTGGAATGGAAATGTTTGCTAAATCCTCTTTGGTTAATTCCAGTATTCTTAAATGTCCACCAAATTCAACCTGACCTTCCAAATTAAATGTCATATTTTGATTTGATACAACAGGAACTCTCATTACATTTCTATGACCATGTATTTGGACTGTCCATGTTTTATTCTTTTCCTCATTTTCATTAAATTGTTTATCTATTTTATCATGGTCTTCATATTTACCTACACCTTTTATCAATTCAATTGTTTGTGTTTTCATTGTTGGCATACATGGTACACCACCATGAGTTACCAAATAA
>Ga0247611_10010747_pt1 | contig 10700 bp, 17 predicted proteins | sample 177DNAGHGhighgp2_FD_192422 | JGI IMG/M metagenome (GOLD analysis project Ga0247611, IMG submission 192422) | Sheep rumen microbial communities from Palmerston North, Manawatu-Wanganui, New Zealand - 1770 DNA GHGhigh gp2 | ecosystem: Host-associated > Mammals > Digestive system > Stomach > Rumen... | reverse complement strand
TATTCTCTCCATTCTTAACTGAATTCGCACATAAGTTGCATAACCACATAGACTTGCCAACTTTTGGCGAACCCATTAATACATTAAGAGTCTTATTAGCCCATCCACCTTTCAAACACTGATCAATAAAATCATAACCGGAAGATCTTGTTTCCAATTCTGTCTGTTGATGGTTAATAGGATTAAAGAAGTCATGACCTTTTTCTGTATTTAATGTAAAGTTAGTATCTGACTAAAATATAGCCTTAGCTTTTTGGACCATATCTGTACAGTTTTCATATGTTACTTCCGGTTGAACAAGTTTAACATACTCGATTACTCGTTTGAGTCCATCCATTAAATTCTACCATTCGCCAAATGCCTTTGTATTTTGTGCAAGCCATTCATCTGTATATTGTGAAACCATACCTCTTGATTCCCATAAAGTATGAATCATATCATCAGTGATTTTGTCACTTTTATTATACATCTTTACGAGATTAATCGTCTATGTTTCTGTAGGTTCTGTTTTATATTCCAAAACATGAGGTTTAACAATATCAAATAGCATTTTTAATACTGGATTTGTAAAATACCTGCCTTTAAATGCCTATACCAAATCGATATGTTGTAATATATAAAAAAATATAATATTCTCAAGATATATGTTGTTCATAATTATATAACTGTTTGTATAATATTAAATCTAGAAAACCCATTATGTTTCTCTACTTCTATAATTTCGTCGAAATTCTCAAGATATAAATCCGTATGAGAAACGACAAAACAATTTAATTTATTCTCTTTCGCAAAACACTTTAAGAACTCTAAAACATGCTAGCTGTTTGTGTTATCCAAAGTAGATATAACTTCATCCAATGTAAATGTATTTATACTTGGATATCGTCTCTTTAACAGTTTAAATAAACTACATAATACAATAATATCTACTCGTGTCATTTCGCCATCACTTAATGTTACTGGGTCTAACTCATTACCAAGGTCTTTTAAATGCGGATCAAACTTACTATCAAATTCAAGTCCATAAGGTACATTTAATAATAACAAGTTATGCTCAATTTCTTTGTTAAGTAATGGCAAATAGTTATTAATCACTTTTTGTTTAACACCATCAATTGAAAACACTAACAAAAGGTTCTGTAAATCAAGCATTTGCTAATTTTTCTTCTCAATATTTTTCTTAATATCATTGAACTGTTGTGTAGTTTTTTCAATAATATTCTTAATACCTTGATATTCTGCATTTGATTTCATTTTTTCTTGAATAACCAAATTCTCAGAATTCAACTTATTGATTTCAGCATGAACCTTTTGAATAGCTGCTTGTATCTTATTAAGGTAATCAACAACTTGTTTGTTATTATCAGTTATTTCTTTTAGTTTTGTTTTTAGCTAAACTTCTAATTCTTTCTTATCGGATATAAGACTATTTAACTACACTCTCAGCTGTTCAAACTTTTTTGTATTAAATGATGTTCCGCAGGTAGGACATTTATCTTGGTTAAATAAACTTATCTTATCGTTAATCTATTTAATATTCATCTAATTCTCTATCTGCTATTGTTTCACTTCATTAAACTAAGCATTTAGTTCTTTTTGCCTCTGTATATATTCAGCACATCCGTTATTCAAAGTTATTAATGTGTTGTTGTGTTCATCAATCTTATTATTGTTTTCAACAATCTTATCTTTGTTTTCACTGCTTAATAGCTTATTCTGAATTTGCCTTAACTCAGTATTAGCATTTGCAATAGTCTAGTTAAGAGAAAACATCGTTGAATTATCTCCGTTAATAGATTGTCCCAGATCCCTCATGTCTTTTTTGATATTCTCAAAAATGATATTAATTATTTCAAGGTTAAACACTCTATCAATAATCTATTTACGATCAGCAGGAGACATTTTTAAGAATGATTTAAATGACTTCATAGAAATAGAAATCATGTTGGAATAAGTTGCTTGCGGAATATCGATAATTTCCGAATCAATAAATGACTATGCATCTTTACTTCCATAGTTTTCTATATTAACTCCGTCTTTGTATACTGTTACAGAATTAGGAGAAAACTTTCTTTCGATTATATATTCATGCTAACCTTGCTATAACGTTCCTCTAATCCACCCGTTTTTATTAATCCTATTAGCTATAGATGTTTTAGGTACTTTTTCAATCTTTCCGTATAATAAAATACTTGGTAATGAAAGTATTGCAGACTTTCCTGCACCACTTCTCCCTTTAAGTAATATCAGTTTTCCTGTATTATCATAATTTATTTCCTATACCTACTCACCATAAGAAAATAAATTTTTAAATTCAATCTTTTCAATCTTCATATAACATAAAATTCTGATTAAAAATTATAGTTAATAATAAGTAATTTGTTTTAGAAAACATCTTATAATGATAAATAAAAAAAATGATAATATAAACAGTGGGTATAAACAAGAGATTATACGAATAGATTATATGTAATATAGCGAATGGTGTAAAAAAAGGGTTATATGAAGATAATTCATTACAAACGACACCTATCTATATTAATAGGTCTATGTTTAGGTTACTTAATAAAAAATAGGCCTATATTAAAGCTTAGTTAAAGATGGTATTACAATTTTTATTAGCCTTTCCAAATGATTTATATCTCTCTAAAATTTTAAAAGTTTCTAATGATTTATAGGATATATATAACGATGCATTAAATGAAATTTGTGAGGAATATAAGTTTAGCAGTAAAGACGAACTACTAAATAATTCAACTAAATCCAATGAACATTTTAATTATTTTAGGTATGTGGATACTTTCACTTTATTAAGTATTAGATTGTTGATACCAGATATATATGAGTAGATATTAAACCATATAGAACTAAAAGATACTTTATACTCGAAGTTACCAGATTATTTCTTTAGAAAAAAATCGTCGTCCAATATATACCATTTACGAACTTTAAATGAAGTTAAAAATTTATATGCTTTATATGTAAGTACACAAGAACGTGCAAGTAAAACGAGGAACTTTTTATATAAAGTAGACTTAACTGAATTAAATATAACTAATAGAGAATATTATGAACTTATAAGACGTATATATTCTACAACTCTATACAGTAAAAACGATGACAATATGTATATAGCAGATAATAAGGCTGTATTATAGTTATGTTTAAAGTTTAGGACTGATTATCCAAAGTTATGGGAAATTACTTTAAATGATATGAAAACAAATAAAGAATTTTCACTTTTTAACGATTTATATAGACGATTATATAAAGACGGTTGGTTAGACAAGTATAATTTAGAAACTAATAAATTACTTCAACAAGTATATAAAAACGAGCATTTATATAAAAACATAGTTTCAAGGTATAATAATATAATCACTAATCTTAATAAACCAAGCGACAAATTATTTATATACAAAGAATAAGGACTTAGCGAAAACCTAAGTCCTTATATCATTATATACATTTCTCTTTTTACTTTATATGTACAACTTCATTATTTTTATATTTGTTTTTTGTGTGATTGACAGATACATGAATCCATTTATAACCATACTCATCTATAATCTATCTACACTATATAACACCTTTCTTTGATAAAGATATAATCAAATCGAATAGTTTCTTATTTTCAGCTTTTGTGTTTTTCTTAGTATGTATATCCGCTGCAGCTCCATATAAATGATCTGAGTTAGCTGCACCGTTTACTATTCTATTCAACCTGCTACATCTGTAACCCGAACTGATAGTAATTGGCTGTTTCCATGCTTCTCTAATAGGCTATAAAACATTTGTAGCTAATCTTTTCAGATTTATGACTTCAGACGGACTAGGTGTATTGTCTATTTTATATTGATTCGCTTTTGAAGATCTTGTAAGTTCTCCAAGTGTAAAGTTTTTTGATAATTGCATAGTAGTTTTTTGTTATGTTTGAGATTGTTTCATATTATAATGCATGGAATACGTATAAATTATCAACATGATCAAATATTTCTTGTTTAATATCATTTATATGCTATATCTATGCATCAATTTCATCGGAATTCTTAAATATTGTATTTCCTGTACCGTTTCTAACTGGTCCAACTGCAAATATGACATTGATTCCATGTTCAGCATTTGGATCTTGATAATAGCCAAATGCTACTTCGCCGGGCAATAAAACTTTTTTCTTAAGCATTAGCTCAGCTTCATTATAATCTTTAAATACTTTCTTATTAAAAGCATGAATAAGACTATCAACTGGATATGTCGTATTTGTTTTTATTTCATTATTAAAAAATAAGCTCATTTGCCCTGTTCTTTTCTATATTTATTTAGTTAAAAATAAAGACCAAAAAATTATTTTTTGGTCTTTATCATAACAGTGAAGTGGAAAGAATTTAAACCGTTAACTTATTTTTTGTTAGTTATTCAGTTTTTTATATTTTTGCTGAAGCTCTTTGATTCTGGTATTTCTAACAATTTTGTTATATACCGATTTCATTGTAGCTTCATAACGAGGGTTTACCGCATATCTGTTACCGTTTTTATTCACATAACGTTTTAATAGGCTTTGCTCGTTTTTACCGTTTACAAGATAGCTTTTCTTTAATAGCTCAGCATATCTTTTCACAGCTTGCGGATAATTGTTATACTTTTCGAACTCTATACCAAATAAAGAATGTCTTGAAGTCGGTCTACCAATACCGGTTTTGCCAAAACAAGTTTCTATTTCAGCTTGAGCCATCATGAAACATATATCAATATCATATTCAAGTCCTATATTTACTATAGACTTTGGAATAATTCCCGGACATCCCCGGTAATAACCAGAGATATAATTACTCACTTCTGCCTGTAATGCATTTATAATTGTTAACTTTTCTTTGTTGTCATCAACTAAATGCATTACAGGTTTAGTTGTACTTGTATTAACAGTATTGCTGTTGATTGATATTAAAGGTAATAAAATCAATAAAGCAAATAATAAAATTTTCTTAAATTTCTCTTTTCTATTCATAACGATTGGTTTATGTTATTTTTAGTTTTCGAAACTCAAACATACGAAGTATGTCTTCATCTCTTAGCATCAAAAATCCATAAATTTCAATTTTCTGGAATCGAAATTTGATTTCTAATAACTTTTATTATTCCGCACTTTTAGGTTTTCTCCCTTAACCTATCAATTAATAAAAATTGAAAATTGCACGAAAAATACCTTACTCAGGCATTCACTACACTGTTATTTTTAAAAATTATATTGATAATCAGCAAAATAGTCTATATATGAAAATTCACCTATCGTTTCCAATAGGTGAACTTATATTATATAAACAATTTTTCTTTTAGTGCTTTACCTTTTTTAGTATTAAGATAATCACCAAGTTCTTTTTCAACTACGGTTCTAAACCATTCTGCACCATTTATGAAATCGGGTATATGCTCGACCTCTAATTCTTTAGCAATATTATAAGCGACACATCGCAAACTTTTACCGACTTCCATTTTATATAACTTTTTGTTATTTATCTAAGTTTATATAATGTTTCATTCCAAACTTTATCATCAACTGTATAGTCGGGAATATCAAAGATATCTAAATCTGGACCATGTTTTTCTAATAACTTAGGATCTAAATTCATAGATTCTTGTGTTATACATGTCCCAATATTTTCTATATTAGAAGAATCGTGAGTTAAATTGAAATCAAATGTAAAATAATAAGTTAAGCTCGTACTTACAAGTAATTCTTTTAATGATATTTTACTGGCTACAAATTCTGAATATGTAATGTCGTTTGTAAGTACGGCTAGATATTTGTTTACACCAACTAATGTACCAACATAAATATGGCTATTATGTTTAATCGATACAATCCTAGGTATATAATATAATTTTGAACTCTTTGGAAGATCATAATAAAGAAATACCTTATATATTTCTGGTTTATTACTTGTATAACTGTAATCAATCATAACTCTACAATTTTTATTCGACCGTTTAACGTATCAAACTTATCATCTAAAATCATTGAAATAAATTCCTCATCGTCAAAACATTCATTTAAGAATTCTTTATATTCGTTAAGATCAATAGTTTCTGGATGAAGAGCAGCGGTAGCAAATGATCCGAATAAACCGTAATGTTCTTCGGGTTTATCATCTATAACAAAAAAGTAAACACCTGACCTGATATAAGTTATAGTTAAAGTTTCCCATTCATTGTTGTTATTTAGATGCCAAAACTTTTTCCCAACTTTAAAAATCTTATCAGTATATTTTTCATATGATTTACCATATAAGCCATCTAATGTAGTTGACCGTGTTCGAGGTATATCAGGCATATCTATATAAGTATTCATTTATTCTTTACATTCTTGTTCTTTTTCTTTTTACCTTTACACTTTTTAGATTTATTATTTAAAATTTCTATTATAGAAGAAATATTTTCTTTGAGATTTTTTAAATCAGTATTAAGATTATCTAGTTTGTGATTAATGCCAATTATATCACTCCTAATATCAGTATTAAGATTATCTAGTTTGTGATTAATACCAATTATATCACTCCTAGTATCAGTAAATCTCTTATCATTTTCTACAATATACATATAACATAATAAAAATAGTTAAGACTTATTTTTTCTTTTTCTTTTTTTAGGCATAGCTTCTACTGTAGCTTTTAGTTTTTCCACCTCTTGCCTAAGTTTTATAATTTCGTCTCGATCCTTAGCCGTTTGCATTTTTAGACTATTTATCATATTAACGATATTATTACATCTTTCACTTAATGCTTTTATAGCATCCCATATCAAACGAAAAACCTCTACCATATTACTCTGTATTAGTGGTTCCTAATAAATGTTTTGTTTTCTTATTAAATGGCATAATTTCATCCCATATCATTCCGCTTGCTATATATTTAACATTACCAAGTATTTCTTTGACATGAGAAAATATAACTAAATTCCATTCTAATAAGTATTCTTTTCCACTAATTATAATAGTTTTGCGAGCTAACACTTTTTGACCTGCTTCATACTTAATATATGTAGGATCTGGAATTGGTTCATATCTGTCTTCTGCCCAAAACGGTATTTTATACTTCTGTTTCGTTACTATGCCATTTCTAACTGCAACACAGATATACTGTTTAAATTTAGATCTAACTCTTATAACTTTAAATGTTCGATCATCATATTTTGGGTTTGGTTCAGCATCATCTCTAACCTGTATAAAGGTATTTACACTAAACCTAGGAATAAAAATATTTTCGGGAATAACTATATTTTTAGTCACGATTTCAACTTCTGGTTTATTTTCTGATTCTATCTCTGTTTCAGACTCGGGGTTTTGTATAGTTTCAACCTCTGTTTCTGATTCTATTTCTAGTTCTGTTTCAACCTCAGAATTTTGTATAGTTCCTGATTCTGTATATGTCTTTAAAGCATTTTCATTCTCTTTATCACGAAGATAATCCTGGTAAGCTACTTCATACCTATGTTTAAAGTCACACTCACTAGGGTTAACATATATATAATTTATTAAATCCTCTATTGAGCTAATCTTTACAACTTCAAGAGCTTCGTTAACAGCTTCAGTTTCAGAAGCTAAATAATAAATAGTTGAACGTATCTTATGTTTTATAAATGAGTTAACACTTTTACAAAACAATATATATTGCCAATTATTCCAAGTTAAATTACTATCAGGATATAAATCTGTATATGGGTATACTGTATTGATTAATGAACCTAATTTTATACCATTAGAATCATAAAAATATGTTTCATCAAAAATTGATAATCCTTTAGCAACAGTAATAGGAAAAGAAGAACTTCTACTATATTCAGTAAAGTATACTTTTCCATGCTCTTTGCTATATAACTCTAATGAATACGGAGCATATTGTAATATTTTAGATAGATCAATCATTATACAATTTTATATGATATATTCACACATGTCCCTAATAATCGCTTTGTTCGCTTTGTATATGGAATACAACACTTCCATTCTTTACAGCCAGCTATAAATGTGCCTTCTGTGCTTATATGTGAAAAATAAGTAAATGTCCATGGAGTACTTCCAGCTTTTTGGTTACGAACTAATACTCTTCGTCCAGGTCTATAATATTTTCGTGAAAAACGATACTCTTTATTATTAGATACATTTAAATGTTTCCTTAAATTTGCTTCTGCTTCTACTTCTGCTGCTCGCTCTTTTATCATATTATCTACAATTTCCTTAAAAAGTGTAGAATAAACAGTTGACGATGTATCCTTTTCAGTCTGCTTATATTCTTTAAAACCTTTTTGTATATTATTAAATCGTTCTACTTCTCTTGAATTCGAATCAGCATAAACAAACGCATTCAAACTAGCATTTGATAATTTGGTTTCTATAAAATTTTCGTTTTGAAGCATTATAACTCCATCATTATCTATAATTTTATATATAGTATTTGTTTCTGTATTTTTAACATAAGAGCCTACACTTCTCGGGAATAATATAAGATTATATCCAGACCACCAATTTTTGTGGTCTTTATCTGGCCATAAACTATATTCATTCTTCCAGTCAAAAACACATCCATTAGCAGTGTATGCTTCAAAAAACGATCCGTCGTAAGTCTCAACTTTTATAGGGTATCTTTCGGTATTTTTAATACTAACTAACTTAACATATCCTAATGTATCTGACCATAACTTTAAACCGAGTGGAGCGAATTGTAATATGTCAACAATATTTGTCATATTAAGCAGTTACAAAAGTATTAATAGTTTGTCTATTATTATAAAACATAGCAATTTTTAACCAATATGTAAGCATATCAATTTGTTCAGCAATATTACTTTCTATTCTTACATATTTTGTTGGTAGCGGAAATTCATATTCATATTCATATACACATTTAAGATCTTTAACAACCGGCTCTATTTTATTATAAACTGGAAGTCCTTTCTTAAATAGTTTCTCGGCTTCTTTATAAGATACCTTCTTATATCGTTCTCCATATTTGTTAGTTATCTTAACATATTTTTCAGAACAAATATCTATGCAATTATAAAAAATGCTGCCAACCATACAATAAGAAGCTCCATTCTTTAATCTTCTTATCGCTAATTTTATACTTCCATCATCAACCATACCTATAATTTTTGGTGATGACCTAATTCCGCTTTTTCTACGAGTTTCTTCAGTACCATTAGGAGCTCCATTAAATACAACGAAATCTGCTCTATTTTCAACAGTACAATTACCTCGCTTGTTATATTTCATACGACTACAAATATCTGCTAACACAGCTAATGAAAATACATTAGGTACAGTAATATGTAATCTATATTCAATATTATATGGATTAGAATAAAAGAAATTCTTAATCTTATCACACAAGTAATACAGATTTTTATAATGACCATTAACATTATCAATATACATGTTTAAGCTCGTAACATGTTTCAAATAAGATGCCAATACATCATTATATTGTGTAAAATAGTCATTCAATTCATTTACACTAAATGCAACATAAAGCCCGTCAGAAAAACGTTTAAGTCTTTCATTGATATCAAATGTTCTTGGAATCACAGGTAAAAGATGACCATTTAGGAATTTATCTATATTATCTTCAGAGACAATTTTATATGTCGGCTCTATGAAAAATGGTAAAAGCTTACTACTGTTAATATATGGATTAATATCATCTAACTTTATAGAAATCAGATCATTATTCATAGAATTAATTAAATCAAAATATGTAAGATACGTATTATCCATTTTCTCCATTAAAAATATCTGGTTTAACTTTTAGCCTATCAAATTCTGTTGATGTAGATTTAACCGCTTCATAAATACGTTTGTCAATAATATTATGACATTTTTGTATATATTCAACGAATGTAGGTATTTCTATCCAATTAGGATCAATAGTTAGTAAATTAAATCCTATACCTGCAAAGTCATTAGAAGGGTATAGCCACATTACTTCAAATAACACATTTCCATCATCATCTATAGTTGTAGTAAAACCTGTTCTTACTATATGACCATGTTCTAACATACCCATTGTTAATGTCCAACCCATTTCTTTAAGGACGTTAAATGCATATGCTATTTTAAAATATTGTTTAACAAGCATTTCGCAAATATCGAAAAAATAATTTATCTCTTCTGTTTGATTTCCATCATTAAAAGGATAATTATAAATATCGGTAGTATTCGCGATTAACTTATCGTTTATGTTTGTTCCTAAAGATACTAAATCGTCTTTTGTCATTTTTTGCTTGTTTTGCTTGTTCTCGTTTACGAGGGTATTGAGGATCTATAAGTGTACATGCTAATTCTACAAAAAGCATGAGTATAGAGCCCAAAAAATAAAAAAACGCTCCAATTAATACAATGAAAAATATTGTAAATATCACATATAAAATATTGACAATCATTTACTAAACTTTCTTATTTTTACGTTTATATTGCTTATTTTTCTTTTTGTTTTTCTTTTTTCTTTTATTAGACTGTTCTTTCGTTTTTTTAACACTTTTAACTTTTTTCCGTGTATGTATAATGTGATAATATTTAATATTATTTAACATAAAGTGGCTCTAACAAGAAGTCAGAACCACTTTATCATTTATGAATTGATTAACTTAAATCGGAATCACCGTGATATGTGAATCATCCGAGTGACCCCTAAAAATCGTGTTGGTCGTAT
>Ga0247611_10010746_pt1 | contig 10701 bp, 7 predicted proteins | sample 177DNAGHGhighgp2_FD_192422 | JGI IMG/M metagenome (GOLD analysis project Ga0247611, IMG submission 192422) | Sheep rumen microbial communities from Palmerston North, Manawatu-Wanganui, New Zealand - 1770 DNA GHGhigh gp2 | ecosystem: Host-associated > Mammals > Digestive system > Stomach > Rumen ... | reverse complement strand
GTAATCGCCTCCGTGTCGCCGACCACGCGGCCCACGAGCTTGGTCTTGTCGACCTCGACCACCGCCGGAGAAGGCAGAGCGCCCATCGAATAGAGGATCTTGCCCATCAGGCGGGCGACGGTAGTCTTTCCCGTTCCGGGGTTGCCGAGGAAGAGGTAATGGCCCAGAGGAATATCCGGTCTGCGGTTCTCCAGACGGGCGCTTTCGATTTCGTTGTTGATGGTGTGAGCCAGCTTTGTAAGCGCTGTCTTTACACCCTCAAGGCCCACGAGCTCGTTCAGCTCGGAAAGACACTCACCAACCGAAATCTTTTCCGGTTCCGTGAACGGGATATCCTCAAGATATGCGGTATGCAGGAACTCGGGAGTCCACTGATCGAACGGAGTGTTGTTTATGCGGTTGTTGATGTTAGTCTTGGTCTCAGCTACCTTCTTGATAGCCTCTCCGGCGTTGCCGAACTTGTCGTCCTTCATCGCCACCATCGCCTGGAACATCTTCAGGGCCTTCATCCGGACTGCATCATCCGCAAAGGTGAAATTGTAGGATTTTCCCTTGGCCGCGCGCTCGTAGATCTCCAGCAGTTCTTCGGCAGAGTAATCGTTGATATGGATGAAATGCGAGAATCTCCTCTTAAGACCCGGATTCGAATTCATAAAGGCATCCATCTCCTTAGGGTAGCCGGCGCAGATCACCACAAACTTACCGGCCTCCTTATCCATACGGGCCATCAGCGTACGGACCGCGTCGCGACCCTCAGAACTGGTGCTCTGACCGGCTGCATCCATCGGATCCAGCCCATAGGCTTCGTCCAGGAAGAGAACGCAGCCCATCGCTTCATTGATGGCGTCATTCATCTTTTCCTGACTCTCGTTCACAAATTTGCTGAGAATCTGCTCGGGTTTCTTCTCCACTACCCTGTCAGAACTTATTACTCCCAGAGCCTTGAATATCCTGCCGAAAATGCGGGCGACGGTAGTCTTGCCCGTTCCGGGGTTGCCCGTCAGGACGAAATTGTACTTAGTCAAGCCTTCCGCGGCTTCGCCCATCTCGATCAGGCGTTTTTGGGTCGCGATTTCGCTGGCGATGCGGCGGATGGCGGTCTTGACTTCGTCCATACCCACCAGGCCGTCCAGCTCCTTCATAATGTCTTCGACCGAGATTTCTTCCGTGGCGTCTTCGCCCACGATGTCGGCGTAAGAAAGGACATCGTCCGCGGCGAGACGGAGGCGATGCCTCTTGACCGCGAGATTGAAGAGATTGCGGACTTCGCCGGCATTGCCGAAGGTCTCGCCGCGCCTGAGCCACATCCTGTCGAAGACCTTCGGGAGCAGTTCCTCCGCCTTTTCGTCAAGAGTGAAGACGACGTTTTCGTCGTTTCGCCCAAGGTACATACGGAACAGCTGCTCCAGTTCGCGGGCGCTATAGTCCGGGAACTCGACCGTTACATTCATCCTTCGCGGGAGACCGGGATTCATACGGATGAAATCACCCATCTCCTTCGTATAGCCTGCCATTATGCAGACGAACTCGCCCTTGCGGTTCTCAAGCAGTGTCATAAGGGTGTTAACCGCATCTCCGCCGTAGCCTGCCGAGCCGTCGCCATAGCGAGTGTTCAGGGCGTAGGCTTCGTCGATGAAGAGAACTCCGCCCATCGCCTGGTTTACGTATTTCTTGACGTTTTCCTCCGAATCGCCGAGATAGCGGCCTATCAGGTCTTTGCCGCTAATCTCCACGAACTGTCCAGTCGGCAGCGCGCCTACCGCGTTTAGAACCTCGCCGAACTTGCGGGCGAAGGTGGTTTTTCCCGTTCCGGGGTTGCCGGTAAACAGGAAATGGTCCGTGATGAGCTTATCCTTTACGCCCTTTTCTTTCTTTGTCTTGACGTTGCGGACTATAGCTTTTATCTCCTCCTTAACGCTTCGCAGGCCGATATAATTGTCGAGCTCGGCGAGTATCTGCTCTTCGCTCTTGGGAACGAAACACTGGGCGGTATCGATGTCGCGAGCCTCAACGGACTTGCTGCCGCGGGCCATAGCCTTGACATAGATGCTCTCGGCAACCATCTCGGCGAGGTGGCCGTTGGTGTGGCCCAGATCGGACTGACGCATAAACCAGGCGAAATGGGCATTGAGCTTGCTTGGAAGATCATCCGCGATGGCTACCTTGTACTTGTCTCTCAGAAGCTGCAGGGCAAGTTCGGCAAGGTCGCCGATGCCGAAGGCGTCGAGCTTATATTCGAACTCGAACAGGCGGTGGACGTCCTTATTGTTTTCGAGGAACTCTGCCAGGTCGTTGTGGTCGCCGCTAAGAATCAGGATTGGCGCGCCTTCAATCTTGCGCATTCGGGCGAAGAGTTTATCGAGCTGGTTTACCTCGGAGGCTTTGTTGGTGGGGAGGAGTTTCTGGGCGTTGGTAATCAGCAGAATTCCGTCTTTCATGCCCGCCAGATTATCGTCCAGCTTTGAGGCGAACTCCGCCCAATCAGCGGCGTCGACCTCTTTCGCGGCCTGCTTCACCACCCCGCTTTCGAATATCTTGTCGGCAATCAGATGAGAGATGAAATGCTTGCCGCTGCCCGAGTCTCCGAGCACAAGACTGTCCATGCCCATACGGGCCCCGCCGCGGGTCACCTCCTTAGCGACCCTGAGCTTTTCGTCTAGCCTGTCGAGCTCCGGAATTATGCTGTCTTTGGCGAGGAGGCCCTTCTGCGAGGACTCGCTTTCGAGAGCCTCTCCGCAGAACCTGCAAAACCTCGCCTCAGGCCTGTTTTCTTTTCCGCACTTGCTACACTGCATATGGTATAATTACTACTTATTCTGAACTAACTCCGTCTTCTCGGCGGCTGGCTTCGAAAGCTTTTCGCTCTTGGGGATGAAGATCATAAAGATGGCAAAAATGACGGTGGCTCCGATAAAGACGAGAAGGCGCCTGGAGCGGACCTTGAGGTCGTCTTTCCACCAGCTGATATCGTTGTCGTTGAAGGCTCCGTTGAGTGAGGAATCAAAGAAACTGTCGGTAGAAAACGCATAATAGAGCGGCTCAAGGACCTTCTCGTCGAAGCCGGGGCGGGTGAACTTGCGGGCCGAATCTGCGAAAGGACTCTTGAAGAACAACACCTTGATACACAGGAAAACCAGCATCGCCAGTATCAACGCCGCAAAAATATAGAGGATGAACTGCCCGAGGAACTTGACCAGCACCATCAGCAGGAAGCCGCCTATCATTCCGCCAATAAGCGGAATAAGACAACCGTCTGTATCAAGAACGAAATAAATAATACCGGCTATTACCAGTCCCAATACCCAGGTCCAGTTTTCCAGTCTGAAATTACTGACGTCCAACATCGGATGTTCGATGATCGAGAAGATAAGCATAGTCAGCATCACCAGCAAAGGCAGAGCGCAAAGAAGGACTGCCGCTACAATCTGAAGAACGCTCCTTGCATTGAGAACGACAATCTTACGTTTACCGGCAGATAGCAGTTTGTCTGCCTCGTTACAGGCATAGTCGAAACGGGTAACCGGAGTAAGGTCTTCATCTATCCTTCGCAGATCGTCCAGATAGGCTTTAAGGCGCTTCTCGTAGGTAAACTGAGGTTTGTAGTCTACTGTAGGGTCTTCCTGGTGGTTCACTGCGAGGAAACCGCGAAGACCTCCTCCATTGTAGTCTTTGAGCAATATCTTTGAGGGCTGGGAGAACAGTTCCTGGAGGGAACTAACCGTCACGCCGTTTGACAGCTGCAGCTGAGGATCTACTCCGAAGCCCTTTATGACCTTCATCCACGCCGCCTGCACCCGGAAATCGTCATCCTTGGGGCCGCATTTTTTCTTATAGTCGGTGGAATTGGTGTCCGTACAGTAGACAAACCATGAGCGCTGGTTCTTGAAACGGTCTCCTTTAGAATCGAAGAAGTTCGTGATGAAATGTTCGTTCTGAGGGCTTCTGAAGCTCGCCGCTATATTGGCTATGGTATCCTTCAGAAGCCATCCCGCCGGCTGATCGGAATAGCAGGCATTGTAAGCGGCGTTTAGCAGGCGACCCAATCCTTCCTGAGTCATCGCATAGTCCGGATTGGAGGGGTCGTTGATCAGGTTGATGTCCGAAAGCGGATCGAGCATCTGGACACGGAGCATATAGATATCCGAGCTGTCTCCGGAAGGCGGAAAACTCTCCGCGATCGAGACGCTGCGGACCCTCACCCACTCCCGGAACACATCTCCTCCGATGCGTTGGGCTGTTTCGGAATCGAGAACGGCTTCATTGCAGAAGTTGCCGACATCCTTCAGTGTCCAGGCGCTTGCCGCCATGGGCTCGCCCGTCTTGCGGCTGGTTCCGGCAAGCGGGAACGGGATGGAGGCGTCGAGAAGGAAGATAGTCGCGAAAAGACCAGTAATATGATCTGTACGGAAGCGCTCCTCGACTATGTCATGGACCTCGAGAGCGAGTTCGGGATAAGGGCGCAGCCAGCGCTCGACCTGACCGCGGTAGAGGTATTTGACCGGAAGGTCTCTTTCGTCTTCGAGCATCAGGCGCGCGAGCTCCTTAGGGGTGTTCGCAATCTGATGTTTCGAGGCATTGTAGGTTATGTTCAGATCTGCGATAATCTCGTCTTCCTCGACTGAGATGTCGTTCTTGCCGCGAACCGTGGCTTCGATTTCGGGGTAGTCCCAGCGCTTAGCCGGATTCTTGATAAGCAGACCGCGGCATATCTTCGCGAGAGGGTCGGGCATGTCGGCCGGAATCGCTATGCGCCCCTTTTTCTTGTCGATAGCGAGCTGGGGTTCCTTGGCGTCAAAAGCGCCCTCGCCCATCCACAGCGAGAGGATGGTCATTCCCAACGAGTAGAAATCGGCCTTCGGAGAGAGTTCGATGAAAGTTCCTTCGGGGAGGGTGACGGTGTCAGTGTAGATTTCGGGGGCGGCGTAGATGGGGGTGCGGAGCTGCTTGGTGATGCTGGTCCCGCGGTCGTCTATTTCGTCTGATATTCCGAAATCACAGAGGACGCAGTCCATGCCGCCCTTACCGTGACGAATCAGGATGTTCGCGGGCTTGACGTCTTTGTGGATGACGCCCGATTTGTGGATTTCATCGAGAGCAATCGCAACTTTAAGCGCTATGGCGAGAATAGCATCCGCATTCCCTTTCAGACCTGCCGTCGCGGCGCTGCCCTCGGGGAAATATTCCATCAGCTCATAGTCGGGCCCATACTCCAGGATATCGACTATATAGCCTTTACCTTTCAGGTGTTCCAGGCGCTGAAGGACTTTGGTATTCGTCGTAAAGCCGGGGTGGCAGAGTTTCAAAACGGCGCGGCGTTTTCCGTCGGTGACTACATAAATATCCCCTTCGGAGCCGCTGCCGAGGACCTTCTCGATCGTGTAGGTCCTCCCGCCGGCGCTGACCTGGTCGCCGGGTTTGCGGGCAGCATCACTCGGCCCAACCGGCTTCTCTCCGGGCTTTGAGAGCGCAGAGAGGGTTTTCTGAAAGGCGGACAGAGTCTTTTGGATAGCTTCCGTCTTCTGTATCTCTTCGCTGCTCATATACGTTTGTAGACTTTACGTTCGACATTGGTCGTAAAAATCTCTCCGCCGCTATTAACCACCTCACAAGTAGTACAATGGACCCATTTCCCACCGAGACCGGGGCGGGCGCACTCGCAGGGGTTGTTGTGGAGGACGTGGCAGTAGTTACACTCCCAGGCCATCGACTCTTTGATCGGGATTCCACGCCAGCTTTCCTGAACGGTCTCCAACACGGCGACCTTGCGGGCGGTAGCGTAGTTGCGCTGCTCCTGCGGGGTCATTCCGGCGGGCGGGAGCATCTCCTCCATCGCCCTGTTCGCATCCTCGACCGCCTTCTGATATTCGGCCATAATCTCGGCGCGGCTGCGTTCCGTCTTCGGCCTTTCGGCCTTCGGGGCCTCGGCGGGCTTGAAACCGACCTGGCCCATGAGTTCGCGCAGTCGCAGTTCGCCTTCAGTAGGCTCGCGCGGTCCTTCGTCTTCCGGGGCGGGCTCCGCGCCGTCGAGTTCGGCCTCCAGCTCCGCTATCCGCATCAGGGCCACGGCCGCTTCCTTGACCTTGGGGTCGAGCTTGGCTCTGTCGACAGCGATTCTTGCGGCGCGCGAGAGCGGCCGGCCACACTGCCCGCAGAAGGGGCGGTGGTTGCGGATGTGGCAGGTAGGGCACTCTATCCCTTCTGCGGGCATCCCGCACTCCGGGCAGTCGATGTCGTCCGGCCGCATAGGCGCGCCGCAAAACGTACAGTAGTCTACGAGCTTAGCTCCGCAGACCGGACAGAACTCCAGCCCGGGGGCGATGGTCGCTCCGCAATGGGGACAGACGCCCGAGCCCGTGTTCTCAACGGTCTCGGGTGTGGATGCCGACTGCGTCGCGACCGCCGGTTTTGTCCGCTCGCGCTCGCGTACTCTGACCTTTTCCGCCATAAGAGGTTAGCCCTGGACTCTGAGCAATCCGTCGACCGCTTCGTTGATGGCTTCGAAAGTTTCGTTAAGGAGCGACTTGGTGCAGAAGCCTTCGATCTCGTAGCCCTTGTCGGTCTCGAGGGCGAAGACGATGTTGCCGTAGATCGGGTAGCCGCCTCCGTAGAGGATGGTAGCGGTCATGTTGTCGCCCACGGTCTTGTTTCCGTAGCCGTTGCGGGCTACCATGAACACGAGGTGACGCTCGTTGAGACGGAGCTTCTCCGAAAGCTTGTTGAGCGCGGGGGTGAAGCGGACGATCTGGACGCCGCCCTCTGTTCCGATCCACTCAGAGAGCTGGGGCTCGAGGGCCGACCAGTTCTCATTTTCGCTCTGCTTGACCGACGCGATGCCATAGAAATTGGCAACGAGGAAAGCGGGAATAATCTGGTTATCGTCGTTTTCGGGTTCGGGCTCCGGTTCGGGCTCGGGCTCTGCCGATTCTTCCGTTTGAGGATCGGGAAGGTCGCAAAGCTCCTGAATCTTGAAGTACAGGGCCTTCTCTTCATCGGTAAGCTCTCCGTCAGTGCAGATTATCTTTGCAAACAGATCTGCCATCTGCTGTTTGCCGTCGGCGTCAAGGGCTTTGATGTGGCCGATGGCGGTGATGTCATCCATCTTTTCGCCGGCTTCCATAATCTGGTCCAACAGTTCCTTGTCTACTGATGGGAATGTCTGGAAGAAATCGAACAGGGGTTTTACTTCTTCATCGGAAGCTTCTCCGTCTGCGAAAATGAAATGTTTGGCGATCTTGTAGATCGCAGCAAGGGTTACACCAGTTGCGTTCATAACGATTAAAGTTTATCTGATCCTGTGAAAAGCGGAAGACCGCAGACTTCAATCATTCCCTTGTAAACTTTCTCCTCTGAAGGGTCGAGTTTTCCGTCACTGGCAATAGTGATGAAGATCATGTCGGAAGCAAACTGCTTCTCTTCGGCGTCGAACCTTTGGATGCGCAGGATTGCTTCATCCAGACTCATTTCGTTTGCAAACTTTACATAATCTGCAAGAAGGTCGTCGCGGCCTTCGAAATTATACTGAGCGCGAAGGCCGTCAAGGATGGTTTTGAATTCGATCTGCTCGAAGTTGCCGTCTTCACGGGCGGTAGCAAGACATACTGCGATCACCGCAGCCAGGTCTTCAAATGATGATGGTCCTCTCATAATGATATTAGTTTATAGATGTATTTGTTGTAACAAGTCGGGTTAGGGTTGTGGTCGTAGACGAATTCTTCGCCTGGTCCGAGGATGAAGGGGATACCGTTGTCGTCGATTCCCAGTATATTTCCGTCCGGCAGGGGCTGGAGGTATGCTTTGGTCCAACCCAATTCCGCCAGGCCGTCCTCTTTAAGGTCTGTCAGCGCTTTGTCTTCAGGTAAATATCTGCGGTGGACTTTTTCGTACATCATCTCCACCCACTGACCCTCGAATTTCAGTCCTTGGGGGAACTGCATGTTTGACTGTTGTTTAAGGACTCCGTTTTCCCAAAGGCCAATCCCTATAGGAAGCCAGTCTACGCGATGTTCCTTATAAGTAGTCATAGGGCTGCCGCAGGAGATTACCCTGCCGCAGGAGTCGAACTCCGCTGTCTCCATCACTTCTTCGTAGGTTCTCTTGCGGGTGATTTCCTGATCCCATTCGCGTTTTACGAAGGCGAAACCATAGCCATTGAGCACTCCTTCTTTGAGCTGGCCGGACCCTACATCTCCGTTCGGAGACACGATAGTTCCGAGGCCGTTTTCACTGCCCCAGAGTTTCCTTCCGTCTTCCAAAACGGTCCAATTTTTACCGAAGGTAAAGCGCATATTGGTGTAAATATACAAAAATTCAGTTACTTTGATCCAAAAGCGATATCTTTGTGGTAAGAAGAATAGTATGGCAACTTTCAAATACCCCAACGGCAACGTCTACACGGGCGAAGTCAATGACGCCGGCCAGCCCCATGGCCGCGGTCACATGGATTATAAGATTAGCGGCTATATCGCCGAATACGACGGTATGTGGGAAAACGGCGTCCGTAGCGGAAAAGGACATTACCATAAGTTCTCTACAGGTGGGGGCGCTCGCTACAGTTACGACTACGACGGCGACTGGCTCAGCGACCTCCAGCACGGCGAAGGTGTCGAGAAAGACAGCCGGGAGCAGGGCGTCCACCTCTCGACCGTTAGCGAAGTCTATCGCGGCGGATTCAAGGAGGGCAAGCGCCATGGCCACGGAGTGATCGATAAAGACAACTTCGACGGCAGCTTCACGGCCGGCGTCAACCGTTTCGAAGGAACTTTCGAAGAGGGCCGGACAGTCGGCCACGGAGTGTGGGAATATGCTAATGGCGACCGGTTCGAAGGTTCGTTTGCCGATTATGGGAACAAGCACGGACATGGTGTTTACACCTTCCAAAACGGTCTGCGCTTTGAAGGCGAGTGGGAGCGGAATTCATTTGTAAACGAAAGCTTGATCGCCGATCCATCGCTTGAAACGCCCATGCTCATTGTCGCCGAAGACCACTCCGGCTTCGATTACAACCGCTCCGGCAGTTTCATCTTCGCAGCCCGAAAGGGTCTCGTACGCTATGCGGAGGCCGCCAGCCTGGGAAACAGTCTGGAAATTGGCGGCGACAAGGGTCTGGAAATATTAAACGTCGATAAGGACAGTGTTACCTTCACTGTCAGCGGCGTTTTCACAAAAGACGGCAAGCCCACGGAAGCTACGGTTCATCGCGGGGAGAATGTCCTCTTCGAAGATGTCCACAAATCTTCCGCAAGGATCTACGATGAAGAATATGACTACACTATCGAAGACCGCCTGGAGGTTATTTGTCGCTAAAGAATTGCTATTTTTGTGATATGAAAAGAATTATACCCTTGTTCCTGGCGATGGCGCTGCTCGCCTCCTGCTCAAAGGACAAACCTGAAACTTTAACTACACCTATGCCTACCGCCATGCTCGAAAAACTGAGTTTCGAGAACTACAAGGAGGAGACTACTAAAGACAAATACGGATTCCACGTTTTTTATGAGGAAGGCATAGACGGAACTCGTTACAATGTCTGGGCTTCCGGAAACAAGGGCGCAGCGCTTGCAAACGCAAGGCGTAAGCCCGAAAAATTCCCGACCTACGCTTCTGCTGACGGCTACGAAGGGTATTGCGCCTGTATGAACACCCAGGCAACCGGTACGTTCGGCAAGCTCATCGGCAAGCCCATCGCCGCCGGCTCGCTGTTCCTTGGGAACTTCAATATGGACAAGGCTATGACTGACGAGTTGAAGACTACCGAGTTCGGCATCCCGGTGGACCGTCAGCCCCGCAAGGTAGTTGGTTGGTATAAGTACACCCCCGGCAAGACCTACATCGACAGGAAAAGAAGGGAGATCAAGGATCAGATAGACAGCGCCAGCGTCACCGGAGTGTTCTGGCGCAACGAAGATCCTTCCGGGAAGAAGATCGTGCTCTATGGAGATAATTATCATACGAGCCCATACATCGTAAGCCAGGGCAGAATTGCCGACATCCCGATCTCCGAAGACTGGGCCAGGTTCGAAATGGTTTTCGAAGGAGATGAGGCGGACCCCGACATCCTCGCAGAATGGGGATACAGTTTTACCGTCCTGTTCTCTTCCAGCAGAAACGGCGGAGACTTTGAGGGCGCCGTAGGAAGCACCTTTATGGTGGATGAGGTGGAAGTAGTATTCTAATTACATAAGCTTATGCTAAACAAAGAAAAATACATCAGAAGGCGCTCGGAGCTGCTTCATCTTTTGAAGGGCGAGAAGGGAGTAGCGCTGTTTATAGGTAATGTCGCATCAGCGGCGCAGTATCAGGAGTGTGCTTATAAATGGAGGCAGGACAGTACGTGGCTGTATCTGTTCGGAATTGACGAGCCGCGACTGGCCGCCACGATCGACCTTGAGACCGGGGAGACTACCCTCTTTGGCGACGATTGCGATATAGACGATATTATCTGGAACGGCCCGACTCCGTCGATAGCCGACCATGCCGCGAGCGCGGGCATCGAGAAAACCGCACCATATGGGGCCCTGGCCGCAGCAATCAAAGGCCGCCCGGTCCATTTCGTGCCGGTATCGCGCTGGTACAACGCCGTTATGCTCGCGAACTTGCTGGGCCTCAGGCCGGAAGAGACGTTCCGCTCCGGGAAGGCGGGCTGCCCCAAGGCATCGCTGCCGCTGGTCCGTGCGCTCGTCAAGATGCGCCTTGTCAAGGACG
>Ga0247611_10010745_pt1 | contig 10701 bp, 6 predicted proteins | sample 177DNAGHGhighgp2_FD_192422 | JGI IMG/M metagenome (GOLD analysis project Ga0247611, IMG submission 192422) | Sheep rumen microbial communities from Palmerston North, Manawatu-Wanganui, New Zealand - 1770 DNA GHGhigh gp2 | ecosystem: Host-associated > Mammals > Digestive system > Stomach > Rumen ... | reverse complement strand
ACTCAGCATGATGAGCAACACACCGACCATGTACACCAGCATGTTATAGGTAAAGATAAACTTACGACCATACTTGTCGGCAAGGAAACCACCGATGATGGCTCCAACGGCAGCACCCAGACAGTTAGCACTGATGAAATTCAGCCACCCCAGATGCATCTCGGTCAGTCCGAGATACTCCTTCCACAGGGTCAGACCTGATGCACCGGCCACAATGGCACCGGCATCCAGATAATTGGTAAGAGACACCGCAATGGTACTCTTCAAACTTCCACTATTTGCCATAGTCTTCTTTCAACTTTCAGCTTTAATCTTTCAACTTTCAACTTTACTCTTACCTGCACACCACATCACACTCTACATTGAAAATCTTTGCCACTTTCAGTATGGTGTCGATGTGATGACCTACTGCGGCTGCCATGTGGTGGGTAGGACCTGCCTCACTCCACTTGTTGACAAACTCACGGCAGGGCAAGGAGAACTTGGTACGCATATTGGTATCACCGAAGGTAAAGATTTCACCTTCCTCATTGACACCCTCAGCCACCACGAACTTAAACACGCCGTTCTTATCCTGGGTGATAGCCAGGTAGGTTACAGGTCCCGTCGGGGGATAGAACTGTGTCAGATAGCCGCCGCCGGTCTTGCCGTGGAAGACGGGCACAATCTTCATCGTAGGCTTCTTTGCTTGTGAGATGTCGAAATCACCAGAGCCGCTGTGACCGATGATGCAGATGTCCTTCGGGAAGTCTATCGAGTACATCTCGGCCAGTGTGCCGGTTCCGCTGATGGTCTTCAGTATCGACATGGCCATGGCTACCTTCATGTCTCCCTCTACGGCACAAGCGGTGTGCTGCTTGATGAGCATCGAGAAGGCTGGTATCAGCATCGAGTCCAGCTTGCCGGCAACACCCTGTGCAAAACCGGCATAGTGTGAGGCTATCATTCCCAGCTGTTCGTCTTTCACCCACTGCTCGAAAGCGACGACATACTTGGCCATGTCCCACACTTTCTCAATACTACCACCGCCCTCGATGTCGAAGGTATCGAGGATGTCCTGTGCCTTGGCACGGATGGCTGCCTCATCGGTGATGTTGTCGGCTATTGCCCACATCTGTTCCCAATCGAACTGCTTGGTATACACAAACATTCGATGATACAGGTTCGTCTCGTCAATATAGAGGTCCATCATGCCTGGATACGGACGACCTATCTGTGCGATATTGGTATCGCGGAAACGACGACGCACCTGGGCGGCACGGCACCAGTCCTCTATCTCAGCCTGTACCTCAGGGTCACCACCCTCGACAACACCTGTTATCACTGCCGAGCGCTTGCCGGCACGGTTCAGGTCTGCCACCATCTCGCCAACGGCTCCGCAAGCATACAACTCGCCCAGCCAGGTGGGGATGTCGGTCTTGGCATAGTCGGGGGCCAGCTTCTTCTGCACGTTTACTATCACGACAGGCACGTCGAGGTCGCGTACAGCGGGCAGCATATTATAAGAGGTGCAGTAGGTCAGCATCTGCAGGATGACGAGATCGACATCGGCTGCGCGGAACTTATCACCTGCCTGCATCGACTGCTCCTTGCTGGTCACCATACCGCCGTCAATAATCTCGATGCTGTCGGGCAGCGTCTTCTTAAAGGCAGCATACTGTGCCTCAAACTCTGGCACGAGTTGGGGAAACTGTGGCAGGTATGCCTGCAGTGCTATGCTAAACACGCCTACCCTTGCTTTGGTCTCTACTAATGGTTTTGCCATAATACTTTTATTTTAATTATTTCGTTATTTCGTTATCACGTTATTTTGTTATCTCGACATTTCGACATCTCGCATCATCGGGTTATCTCAAGATACCGCTCGTAGGCGGCAGCCCAGGCTGCCTCGTCGCCGCTGGGATGATAGGGCACCATCTCTACCGAGTTGGCAATGATGCGGCGCATCTCCCAAATGTCGCTGACATCGCCCGAGGCCTGTGCCTGCAACATGATGTTGCCAATAGCGGTACACTCCTGCGGACCAGCCAGCACCTCCACGCCCAGGGCATCGGCAGTAAACTGCGTCAAGTACTTGTTCAGGCTTCCGCCACCAATGACATGCAGCACCCGTATCCCCGCGCCCAGTTCCGTGCTCGACGGTTTCCCCGTCGAGCAATAAAACTCCTTCAGCCACCCAAACACCTGCCGATACCTCAAGGCCAGCGAGTCGAAGATGCAGCGGCATATCTCCGCGGGAGTCTCCGGCACGGCCTGCCCGCTCTCACGGCAGTACTGCTGTATGGCTTCTATCATAGATGACGGATTGGCAAACATCTTGTCATCGGGATTGATGATGCTGCGGAACGCCTCGACCTTCATGGCAGCACCCTGCAATTCGGGGTGCGATACCTCGCTCAGAAGCGTGCTCTTGCCGTTCACCTCTAACCGCTCACCTCTGGTTATCCACTCCTTGCGGCAGCGCTCGTACAGCCACATGCCACAGATGTTCTTCAGGAAACGCGTAGTGCCCTCTACTCCACCCTCGTTGGTGAAGTTCAGTTCATACGAGCGGTCGGTGATGATAGGCTGCTTCGTCTCGATACCCATCAGGCTCCACGTGCCACTCGACAGGTAGGCGAACTGCTCGTCTTTGGCGGGTACGGCTGCTACGGCTGACCCCGTGTCATGGCCGGCTACGGCAATGACGGGCACGGCACCCAGTCCGGTCATCTGCTGCACCTCCGCGGTCAGCACACCAATTTGTTCACCGGGCTGTACCATCCGACCGAAGTGCGCACGCGTCAGTCCGACACTCTTCAGCAGCTTCTCCGACAGCTCGCCGGTTCGGGGGTCGAGCATCTGACTCGTTGAGGCGATGGTATACTCGCAGACGGCCTCGCCCGTCAGCATCCAGCTCAGTGCATCGGGCACGAAGAGGACTTTCTTGGCCATCTTCAGTGCGCTGTTACCGTCTTGCTGCATGGCATACAACTGGAACAACGAGTTGAAGTTCATCAGCTGGATACCGGTGATGTCATAGACCTCACGCCGTGAGATAACATTGTTCAGATATTCCTCCATGCGCCCGAAGGTATGCGGGTCGCGGTATGCCATGGGGTTACGCAGCAAGGCACCGTCCTCGCCAACGAAGACGAAGTCGACACCCCAGGTGTCAATGCCGATGCTGGTTATCTCCAAACCGCGGCGGGCTACCTCCTTCAGTCCGCGTATCATCTCAAAGTACAACGCATAGATGTCCCAGTAGAAGTGTCCGCCAGTCTCTATCAAGTTGTTAGGAAAGCGCGTCAGCTCTTCCTGCTCCAGCCGTCCGTCGCACAGCACACCCAGGATGGTACGTCCACTGGTGGCTCCGAGGTCTACGGCAAAAAAGTATTTCCGTTGTTTGTCCATAAACTGTTATTAGTAGTAAGTTTTTATTTTCTGGCTACAAAGTTAGCAAAAAAATCGCTACAAACACCGCCTTTTCGTACTAAATATATATAAAAACATTCATCTGGCAGCATTTATAAATGCTATTCTTCACTCATTTTTCGTCAAAAGTTTGGAATTATGACGGAAATGCCGTATCTTTGCAGCAATTAACCCTTACAAAAATATTAAACATTATGAAGAAATTAAGTTATTTCGCATTGTCACTCGTGGCAATCTGTTTGTTCTCGTGCGGCGGCCAGTCTAAGGACAAGGACGCACAAGTTGACTCGCTTGAGACCTCACTGGAGCAGCGCAATGCCGACTACCAGCAGTTGGAAGAGTTCTTGACTATCGTGGCATCTGGTCTTGACAGCATCTCCATGCAGGAGACCAAGCTCTTTATGCCTAACGCTGAGAGTCCTGCACCCAGCCAGGAGCGCATCAAGGCTCAGCTGGCCAATCTGAAGGAAACGGTGAAGACGCAGCGCGAGCGCATTGCCGACCTGGAGAAGCAGCTCAACCTCAGCGCCGGCAATGGCAAGAAGCTGAACCTCATCATCACCTCGCTGAAGACACAGTTGGCTGAGAAAGAGGCTCAGATTGCCAGCCTGCAGGAGGAAGTCAACGACAAGAACATCACCATTGACGGTCTGCGCTCATACATGAGCCAGCTGACTCACCAGAACATGCAGCAGCAGGGTGTCATTGAGACCCAGTCGCAGACCATCCAGGAGCAGGACACCAAGCTCAACGAGGGTTATGTCATCATGGCCAAGAAGTCTGTCCTCAAGGAAGCTGGTCTGCTGAAAGGTGGTTTCCTGAAGAAGAGCAAGGTCGACTTCAACACCCTCGACAAGAACTATGCCACTACCATTGACATCCGCCAGGATACCAACATCGAGATTGACTCCAAGAAGGCCAAGGTGCTGAGCCAGATGCCTGAAGACGCTTATAACATTGAGCAGAAGGGCAACAAGTGCATACTGCACATCACCAACGTAGAGCGTTTCTGGAGCATCACCCGTTACCTCATCATCCAAATGGATTAAAAACGCGGGCGTAATAATAACACAAAAAAAGAAGGGCTGCAACTGTGTGCAGCCCTTCTTTTTATGTGTGTCTTGCGTTTCGCGTCATGCGGTTTCGCGTCTTACGTTTCGCGTCATTCAGTTTCGTGTCTTGCGTTTCGCGTCTTACGGTTTATCCGCATGAAGTGAGCTCGTTCCCGCTCGATAGAGCGAGAGCGAGCTCTCGCTTTATTATCACTTAATCGCAACCTTCTTGCCATTGACGATGAACACACCGCCCTGAGCCTGAGTCTTCTCTACGCGCTCACCCTTCAGGTTGTAGATGACAGCGTTCTCAAGAGCCTCGGCCTTGATGGTAGCAATACCGTCGCCTTGCTTCTCCTTGAAGGTAGCACTGACAGTTACTGCATCAGCAGGCATGGTGAACTTATTGTCGGTCACGGTGATAACCTCGTTGCTGGTAACACCCTTCACGGTGATGGCCTCCAGCTCGTAGCCTTCGGCAGGTGTAGCAGTAACGGTTACCTCGTCACCCTTCTCTACCATGAACGGAGCCTTGGTGTTCGTCAGTGTCGTAGCAGCGAAGGCGATGTCACCATTCGTGATGCCTTCGGCCTTGGTTATCTCGAACTTCGTCTGTACAGGCAGCGTCACATCGGCAATGTCCTCACCAATCATAATCTGCTTGAATACTACAGTACTCTTCGTAGTTGTGGTGAAGGTCACCTCCTGATCAGCCTCGGCAGCAGCCAGCGTGAAGACGGTGCTTGAAAGGTCTTTCTTCTGAGCAATCTTCTTCGACTCGTCAACTGTTCCATTGATAGAGACATTGACATCATCAGCAATGTAACCTAACTTCACGTTCAGCACCTGACCCTTCTTCACCAGCACCTTGATGTAAGCGTCGGCTGTCTTCACCTTCAGACCCAGATATGCCTCGTTACGCAGCATACCCTTGTCGTCATTCAGTGAGTCGAGCTCATTGATGTCAGCGAACTGGATGTTATGCTCTTCCAGAATACTCTTGATGTCAGCCTTTTTGCCCTCCTCGAGAACCAGCTTCTCAATGTTGAGAGATGTTGAGTAAGCAGGCAGCCAGCGTGGGTCACCAATACTTGCATCCTTAGCAGGACAAGCACCCAGTGTGAAGTCACCCTTAGCAGCGTCAGCGAATACAACAACACCAGCAACACTGTTCTTAACGGGCTCCTCGGCATCAGCAGTTTCCTCAGAAGCACTGGTGTCGGTCATTGTACCTTCAGCCTCGAAGTTGAAAGCATTGCCGTCAATATCCCAAGTTGGATTCGTGCCACTCTGGCCACCATTCATACCCTTGATAACCTGACCGCTCTTGCCGCAGTTCACGAAGACATTGTTCTTCACCACATACTTCAGCCACTTCTGATTTGACTGACGGTGCGAGAAGAAGTTCTTGCCAGTTGCCAGGTTGTACATGGTGTTGTTAGCGAATGTGAAGGTCTGCACGGCGTCATCGCTGTATTCCGTGGTCTTCTGTCCACCCTGTGAGCTATAGAACGACATCGTAGTAGCCGTAGGAGCATAGAACGTAGAGTTCGTCACGGTAAAGTTCACAGCAGTACTACCCTTCGTGTAGTCGAAGGTGGTAGCGTCACCAGCCTGCTCTACAACACAGTTGTCAATGGTGACATCACCGAAGTAGCTCTTGACACCGCTATAGAACAGTGCCTTCTTCAGACCCTTCACAGTGACACCCGTGATAGCTACGTTACCCTCGGTCCACTCTTCTGGAGCGGTTGTTCTTTCAATGAAGTTGCCTTCCAATGCACTTGCGTCAATCGTTGCACCGTTACCATTGATGGTGATACCTGCAGGAGCCTCGATGGTTGAAGCAACAGTGTAAGTAGCACCCTTGGTCAGGTTGATGGTGATGTTGCCAACAACAGCAATGCCTTCCTTGGCTTCCGTTACAGCAGCAGCGATGTCACCAGATGCAGGAGAAACCTCGATGTCTACAGGACGAATCTTCGGAGCCTTGTTCTCAGGATACAGTTTCACAACCTGCAGAACGATGTCACCACCTTCGTAAGCACCTTCGGCATCAACGCTACGGGCAACAATCTTGTAGTTCTTTTCCTTATCCAGACCATCAACAATCAGCAGCGTTGACTTATCCCATGTTTTCTTTGTCAGGGCGATGTCGCCAGTCTTCTTCTGTACGGGTTCTGTAGCACCCTCCTCGTAGACCTCAACCTGGGCATAGCCGGCAGTGCTGGCAGAGCCACTGAAATAGAACTTAGCCTTCTCGGTGCCAGTGATGTTGAATTCTGGATAACGAGTCTTACCGACAATCAAGAGGCCTGCGGTGCCATTGGTCTCAGAGGTAACGGTGTAGTAGCCTCCCCATCCCTTTGCTTCACTGGTAACAATCATGGTGTCGCAGCCTTCATACTCTGAAGCGTAGTCGAACCATAAGTTAGCACGGTTCGTCTGCTGGATGTCACCATCGGTAGCACCGTCGTAGTTATAGACAACCCATGTCTTAGCCTCGTCAGTCAGCGTCCATGAGCCGTCGCTCCACTTCTTGGCCAAGTCGTTGGTCAGAATAATCTCAGCATAGTCGCTTGCCTTAGCCTTCACAGGAGTATGCGGTGTGATGGTTACAGGAGCGATAATCTTCAGTGCCCAACGGGGGTCACCCAGTGAAACGGGAGCTGTAGCGCCCTCTGCCAGACGGAACTTACCGTCGAACTTGCCATCAGCAACATTCGGGAAGGTTACGATACCGGCAACAGAGTTCTTAACAGGCTCCTCGGCATCAGCAGTTTCCTCAGAAGCACTGGTGTCGGTCATTGTACCTTCAGCCTCGAAGTTGAAAGCATTGCCGTCAATATCCCAAGTTGGATTCATGCCACTCTGGCCACCATTCATACCCTTGATAACCTGACCGCTCTTGCCGCAGTTCACGAAGACATTGTTCTTCACCACATACTTCAGCCACGTCTGATTTGACTGACGGTGCGAGAAGAAGTTCTTGCCAGTTGCCAGGTTGTACATGGTGTTGTTGGTGAACGTGAAGGTTTCAATGGCTTCAGCACTGTATTCCGTAGTCTTCTGTCCACCCTGTGAGCTATAGAACTGCTTTGTAGTAGCCGCAGGAGCATAGAACGTAGAGTTCGTCACGGTAAAGTTCACGGCAGTACTACCCTTCGTGTAGTCGAAGGTGGTAGCGTCAGCAGCCTGCTCTACAACACAGTTGTCAATGGTGACATCACCGAAGTACTTCTTGAAACCACTATAGAACAGTGCCTTCTTCAGACCCTTCACAGTGACACCCGTGATAGCTACGTTGGCCTCAGTCCACTCTGCAGGTTCGGTTTTCCTCTGGATGAAGTTGCCCTCCAGACCAGAGGCATCGATTGTTGCACCGTTACCATTGATGATAACACTGCCGTCAGCCTCAATAGCATTTGTGATGGTATAGTTGCCACCCTCAGCCAGTGTAATGGTTACGTTCTTTGCCCAGTCACCCTCGGTTCCCAGAGCTGTAGCGATAGCAGCAGAGATGTCAGTACCAGGATCGGGAGTTACCTCGATGTCCTTAGCAGAAGGATACTCCTTAATCTTGTACCAGCCAATCTCACTCTCGTGGGTCTCGCCACCACCAGTATAGATGGTCTGGATACCAATCTGATGCCAAGTGGTTGAGAATAGGTTGTTCAGATAAATCTGGTCAGTATAGAAGTCATAGTTTTCAGTGAATCCATAAGGGAATTCCGACATCTCGGCAGTCAACTTGGTATGAGTGGTCGGTGTAAATGTCAGCACGGAAATCTCGTGGTTCACATCGGTATAAATCTTATACGTCAGCTTAGAAGTCACCAGACCATTACCCTCGGTATCCACTGTAGGAATGTTGAAAGTAAAATAGTAACCATAATTACCATTTGCCAATTTTGTAATAGAAGGAGTGGCAGGAGTAGCAGCAACCTCTACGACCTTTTTCAGAACTGGATTGAAATAGTTGCCATCGTAGTATTTATCAGCGAGCACGCCATAGACCTGTCCGGTAGCACTAAAGGTATTAGTCTCTACATCGTAGGTAAACACTGTTTCACCATTATAGAAGAAGAATGAGCTACCGTATGTGCCATATTGACCCATATACTGCTTACCAGGGAATGTAATGGTGTTACCAGCCTGGGTACCCTTTACCCAAGCCTCTGGCAGATAATAGCTAACGCCCTGAACATAAACATCACTACCATCAACAGCAATTTTGATAGGGATTGAAGATCTCTCTGTTGCATCGGCAGTGGCAAGATATGTTAAGGTGTATTCCTCAGCTGCTGCTGCAACTGCATCGGGAGGAGTGACTACTGTCAGCGGCTCAGAGGGAGTCAGCGTGCTACCAGGAAGATAATAAGGAGTTAATGAGGCACCAGCATAATCGCCCTCTGTTAGTACTCTCTGTATCCACATAGTTGTACTGAAAGTGATAACGCCATCATCACCTACGGTAGCAGGAATCTTTGTGCCAACATACCAGCCTGGAGTTTCTGCATCTGCATTATAATACATATTACGGATGTCATAGGCACCATAATTAGAATTTGTGCCTGCAGCCTGACGAGCAATGGAAATATCGCCAGTAGAGATATCTACAGAAGCAGTTATGTCATTGGGGAACATACCGCTAATGACGATGGTACCGTCCGCTGTACCCTTGGCAATCGTTACGTGGGCAGAACCGGCAGTAGGCGTGATTGTCGAAACGTCGGCTGCACGAGTAGACGATGTCTTGTAGTCCCAAGTGTAGTCGCCAACAAGAGCATCAACAGAAGCAATAGCGGCTCTGCGAGTCTGCTTAGCAACAGGAGCAATGCCTTGAGGAGCCTCAATTGCACTCTCCTGTACAGGAGTAACGTCGTTCTGCAGGAAAACCTTCATCGGGGCTTTCTTCTGGTCGAAGAACGACGGCGTCTCATGCTCGACCCAGTTCCACGTAAAGGCCTGGGCGGGTAATGTCAGCAGCACCGCTGCCAGCAATACCAGAAAAGATGTAATCTTTTTCATACGCATTTTTTTAAGTTAATAAATAGAGTTATTTGTATAAAGTTGTGTTTGGTTATATAGTGAACTATTTTGTATGGCTTTGTATATAGAAATACAAGCCACCAGCATTTGCCACCAAGAATATAAAAATCATCATTCCTATTGCTACATTCATAATTCTACCCTTTCTTCTTTTTAGGAACATCATCTTCTTGAATCAGCAACATGCCCCAACCAAGGCAAGCACCGACAACTGCTATTCCTGCTATCAGTAAATATAATCTGTTTTCTATACCTTCAAAAATGGAGGATATAATAACAGCTGTTGTGATATATTTAGCTATATCTAACAGCCAGTTCGCGAACTTATCCTTCCGTTTTTGCATTCTATTCATACTTTATGATTCGTGAGTTATCTTTTTGTTAAGTTAATAAATAAAAGTTGTTTATAAAAAGTTATTGTTGGTGTTATTTTATTCGTCTTTTCGAATTATTAATTGCAATTGTTGTGCCAACTGCCTGAGGGGATTTCAGAATTGTTGCCAACATATATAAACCACGCTCAGTGAAGGCAGTCGGAGCAACGTGGGAAAAACGAAGCGGAGAAAGGTGGTCAAAATTTTTGACCACATTCTGAGTTTCTGCGGGTTCAAGCGTAAATACGTATCCATTAGGGAACTTTTCTGGGTTATTCCTGACAGCTTGGTTGACCTCTTTCGTCTGAACTCCGTACAATTCAGCGACATCCCGATCAATCAAAACATACTGATTGCGGAGAGGAATCATTTTCTTCTCCACATCTTGAGTTTCAACCTTCTGTATCCCCTTTGACGCCATCAGATGTTTGTTAAGTTAATAATTAAAGTTGTTTATAAAAAGTTGTTTTTTGTGCTACAACGGGTTACATTTTGTACCCATATCGCTGCAAATTTAGACAATATTTTTGAAACCGCCAAAAAAAACAAGCAATTTTTTTCACATAACAATGACGTGAGACCGTCTTACCTTGCACAAAACAGCATTACTCAAAGCACTTAATCACTTGAGCCGACTCAAACGATCAATCGAGCCGACTCAAACGATCAATCGAGCCGACTCAAGTGAAACATCGAGCCGGCTCACTGACTTTTCCTGATTTCACTAGACACTTTTTCTCTTCATTAGCTGAAACAGTAGACAGTTGTTTAGGAGTCGTACTGAATCGATAGACACAAAAAAAGTAAGC
>Ga0247611_10010744_pt1 | contig 10701 bp, 7 predicted proteins | sample 177DNAGHGhighgp2_FD_192422 | JGI IMG/M metagenome (GOLD analysis project Ga0247611, IMG submission 192422) | Sheep rumen microbial communities from Palmerston North, Manawatu-Wanganui, New Zealand - 1770 DNA GHGhigh gp2 | ecosystem: Host-associated > Mammals > Digestive system > Stomach > Rumen ... | reverse complement strand
TAAAGCCACGTTTTTTATAGAAATTTTCTCTTTTTAAACGATTATTATAATCATCATATTTTTGATCTACTTCTTCATAGCAAAGCAACAATACTTTATCTTGATAAGCTTCTTTTAGATATTCAATAATTTCAGTGCCGTAACCTTTTTGACGATATTCTTTTTTAACCGCTAAAAAGAAGATGTAACAAATATCTTTATAAATAGTGATATAAGAAAAACCGATAAAAATATCTTTTTCATAATACGCTATTAAGGTATTTTCTTTTCTTTTTAAACTCATAAAGAAATAATCGACCGGTGGTCTTTCTTTTTTAGGGAAAGCTGTAACTAATAAATTAGTAACATCTTTTTTAATATTACTCTCGTTATTAAAAAGAACTTTTACTAACATAACCATATTTTATCACTATAAAAACTAAAACAAACGACGATATATCCGTTTCAATAAGTTACCTTTGTTTAAATATATATAAATATTGTCACTTTTATAAAAAAGTTAGTGCAAAGCCTACTTTATTGGGCTTTATCGGAATAACCGCAAGCAACTAACTATCCCCAGCTATTGCTGGTAAAAATAGTATAGCACAATTCTTTATTCATAAAATGAAGAGTTTTTATTTGCTTAAACTTTAATATTTGTCATAATAACTAGGAAAGGATATATCTAAATATAGATAGATATTTAAAATACATGAAAGCTTTAGTTGTTTATTTTTCTCGTGTTGGCGAAAATAGCGTCAACGGACGTATTGAAATTATTAAGAAAGGATTTACTGAAATACTCGCGGAAAAGATCGCTTCTTTAACGGGTTCTGCTATGTATAAAATTGAACCAAAAGAAGCTTATCCATTTTCCTATGAAGAATGCGTTAAAAGAAGTAGAAAAGAAGATGAAACAGGAGAATATGTTCCATATTTAAATCCATTACCATCTTTAGATGAATATGATGTTATTTATTTAGGTTTCCCTTGCTGGTGGAGAACTTATCCAAGAGTAGTGGCTTCTTTTATTAAAGATTATAAATTTATCGGTAAAACAATTTATCCATTCTGCACTAATGAAGAAGGCGCATTAGGCCTCGCGGAAATGGAACTTAAAGGCAGCGCAAAAGGCGCTATCATTAAACCAGGATTTGCTTGTAAAGGTGCGGATGTTAATAATGTTGATGAAGCGTTAAAGAATTGGATTAAATAATTATGAAAAAAAGTATTACTAATGACATCTTTTATGTCGGTGTCAATGACCATCAAATCGATTTATTCGAAGGTCAATATATCGTCCCTAATGGGATGGCTTATAACTCTTATATTATCAAAGATGAATTAATTGCCATTATGGATACAGTGGATCAACACTTCACTGATGAATGGCTTAAAAACATCGAACAAGTTTTAGGTAATGAAAAACCAACTTATTTAGTGGTCCAACATATGGAACCAGATCATTCCGCGAATATCATTAATTTCTTAAAGAAATATCCTGATACTTTTGTCGTAGGTAACGCTAAAACATTTAAGATGATGGATCAATTCTTCCATACGGAAATTAAAAATAAACTCGTCGTTAATGAAGGCGATTCACTTAACTTAGGTAAACACGTCTTGACATTTGTTTTTGCCCCAATGGTCCACTGGCCAGAAGTGATGGTCACTTATGATGCTTTTGATAAAGTCTTATTCTCCGCGGATGGATTCGGCAAATTTGGTGCTTTAGACGTTGATGAAGAATGGGACTGCGAAGCACGCCGCTACTATTTTGGTATCGTTGGTAAATATGGCGCGCAAGTGCAAGCTCTTCTGAAGAAGGCCGCCTCTTTAGATATTCAAATGATTTGCCCATTACATGGCCCAATCTTAAAAGAAAATCTCGCTCATTATTTAAAGCAATATGATATTTGGAGTAGTTATCAAGCGGAAACAGATGGCGTCGCTATTTTCTATACAAGTGTATATGGTCATACAAAAGAAGCAGTGGAACTATTAAAAGAAAAATTAGAAGCTAATGGCACTCCTAAGATTGCTCTAGCCGATTTAGCAAGAGACGATATGGCGGAAGCCGTGGAAGATGCTTTTAGATATTCTAAAATTGTTTTAGCGACAACCACTTATAACGCTGGTATCTTCCCATTTATGGATACTTTCATTGCTCATTTGCTTGAAAGAAATTTCCAAAATAAAAAATTAGCCATTATTGAAAACGGCACATGGGCCCCAATGGCCGCGAAAGTTATCAGAGATAAATTTGCTAATTCTAAAAACATTCAGCTCGTTGAACCAGTCGTCAGAATCATGTCTTCTTTAGATGATAATTCTAAAGCGCAAATTGACGCTTTAGCGGAAGCCCTTAGTAGCGATTATAAAGCTCTTAAAGAAATCAAAGAAGAAAAGAAAATTGAACTCAATCCTAAAGCCTTATTTAAGATTGGATACGGTTTATATGTAGTGACATCTAACGATGGTAAGAAAGATAATGGTTGTATTGTAAATACAGTATCTCAATTAACCGATACTCCTTTACGCGTCGCGGTCAATATTTCTAAACTTAATTATACGCACGATGTCGTAAAGAAAAGTGGTGTCCTTAATGTAAACTGTTTAAATAATGAAGCGCCATTCTCTTTATTCCAAGATTATGGCTTTAGAAGTGGTAGAGACGTTAATAAATTTGAGAATAAAGAAGTGCTTAGAAGTGAAAATGGTTTAGTGGTCCTTCCTAATTACGTTAATGCTTTCATCTCTTTAAAAGTTGAGCAATATGTTGATTTAGGAAGTCATGGCATGTTCATCTGCACAGTCACTGAAAGTAAGATTATTAATAATATTGAAACAATGACTTATTCTTATTATCAAAATAATGTTAAACCAAAACCAAATACGGAAAAGAAAAAAGGTTACGTCTGTAAAGTGTGCGGTTATGTCTATGAAGGAGATAACTTACCAGAAGATTATATTTGCCCACTTTGTAAACATGGCGCTGCTGATTTCGAAGAAATAAAGTAAAAAGGAGAAAAAAATATGAAGTATGTATGTCAAGCTTGTGGATTTGTCTATGATGAAGATTTAGGCGATCCAAATAAAGGCATTGCACCAGGCACCAAATTTGAAGATCTTCCTGAAGATTATAAATGCGATTGGTGTGGTGTGGGCAAAGACATGTTTGTCCCTCAAGAATAATCATCATTAAACGATAAAAGTGGTGTCTAAAACGGCATCATTTTTTCTTATTTAAAAAATATAAAATAGTTATTTCAACAAATAAAGTTGTTGTTACAATAAAAATGCCAAAGGTGGAGAATCAGTGCACGACCACGACGCACCGCGAGGTGGAATGGTGATACAGGATGGTAACTGCCCTGGTCGGCAAAATTAGAAAGTGTCCTAAATGGACATTTTTTATTGCTTTTCCTAACATATATTATCTATTTATTTGATAATAACTTTTTATGTGTGATAATATTTAACGGCAAAACATTTTTTAAATTAGCAAAATATGAAAAAAATAGTGTCATCGTTTGTTTTATCAACTGCCTTATTAGCCATTAATATGGGTAGTTTATCTTTAGCTACCCCTTTATATGCTGAAGAAGAGGTGACTACAGTTAGCCATTCTTTCATGTCTGATAAAACAGAAATCGCTGTCGATTTAGAAGTATCAGGCGCGGAAGCTTTATGCCAAACTGATGATGGCTTTGTTTGGATTGGTCAATATTCTGGTTTAACTAGGTATGATTCAGATGAATATGTGACTTATAAAAGTTTTAATGAAAATGGTACAGAATATTCTATTATCAATATTCGTGGTTTAGCCGCGGATCAAAATACGCTTTATGTCGCAACGCATAAAAATATCTTTGCTTATAAAGATTATCAATTTTCTTATGTTGATATTGATGCTGGTGTCATTAAAGGCATCGTTTTAGACGAAGATAATGACTTTTTATATATCTTTTCCGCGGATAAAGGCGCCACTCTTTATGATATTAATAACAGTACGTCTAGTAAGTTACCTAATTTAGAAACTGGCAATGTTAACGATATTGCTTTAGATAAAAAAAGAGACACTTATTATTATCAAACTGATACTGGTGTTTATGAAAAAAGCGGTAAACAAATCTATCTTAATTCTAAAATATTAGACATTTATTCTTATGATGACATCTTATATATCGGTGACGATAGTGGTCTTCTTAGAAGATATGATATGGCTAATGGTGTCTTTTTAGATGACATCAATATCACATATCAAGGAAGTAAAGGTGAAACAGGTGATCAAATTAATAAATTCCTTTATAGTGAAGAAGATAAAATATTATTTGTTGCTTGCGAAAATAGTGGTCTATATTGCATTAATTTAGCTAATGATACACCGATTATTTCTCTAGCGGGAGATTTAGAAAATAAGAGCCAACTCGTGGACTTAATGATCGATTATCAAGGTAATTTATGGATTGCTTCTCATTTTATTGGGGCATCTGGTGTTTCTATTATTACTAAAAACGCTTTATTAGACCTTTTATATGATGATGTCATCTGGTCCAATGTCCCTGAAGCCGCGAGAAAAATATTCGCTATTGAAAGATATGGAGATATTCTATATCTCATTTCAAGTTTACGCATTTATTTATACGACTTAAAACAAAATAAGATATTAGAAGATAATATCATCATGCAAGAAATCGATGCTTATGCGACTATTAATGCCATTTCTTATGGCCCAAGAGATATTGAAATATTTGACGATAAAATCTATTTTGCAATAAATGGCATCGGTTTAGTGGAATATAATCCAACAAGCAATAATGTCACTATTTATGACGCTAGTTATATAACTTCCCATATCGATAAATTAGTGGGTGAACCTGATTTAACTTTAGTTAATGCGATGCGAGTGCTCCGTAAAGTCGATAATTATTTAGCCATTGGTTATAGCCGTGGGGTGATGAAATTTGATGGCGAAAAATTTTCTATCATGTTTACTGGCCCAACAAGCGTCTTATATTTAGGTGAATCAAAAGATAAAAGATTATTATATTGCCGTTCAGTTGGTATCTTCGAAGTAAGTGAAGATTTTTCTACAGTCACACAGTTACCTCTTATTGAAGGAGTGGAAGGTAATGTCCTTAAATTTTTAGTTGACGATAATAAAATCTACTATAACTTAAATAGTAGACTATTTAGATTAGAGAAAATTGGTGATGAATACGTATCATATGAAATCGCTATCCCTCATGTTAAAGGCTCAATCGTTGAAATATCTAAAATTAGCTATATCGGTCAAGATAATATCACCAAATATAAATATGTTATCGCTAGTGAAACGCAAATTTATATCACTGATAGTTTAGATGTTGAAAGATTAGAAAATTATGAATTTTATGATTCTACGAATGGCTTAAAAGCGATATCGGCCAACACATCTGGTTATTATGATAGCAATAGACAAGAATATTATTTTCAATCATCAAACGGCATATTCGTTTATGATTTTAATGAAAAAGTTGGCACAGTTACTCCTGTTAAGATTGGTATCTCTTCTATCACTTTAGATGATGAAGAATATTTTGGTAATGTTATCAACATTAAAAAAGACATTTACCGTGTATCGATAAATATGTCAATTTTTGGTTTTAAACCAAATAAAGGATATACGCTTTATTATAAACTCGATGGCGTTGATAAAGATTATCACACGATCACGGATGGTGATAAAGATATTAACTACACCAATTTAGCGGGTGGGACATATCATTTCCATGCTTATGCGATTGATGAATATGGGCAAATGTCAAATGAGCTCAATATCAAATTAGTTAAAGAAATGCATATTTATGAACATGTTTGGTTCTGGGTCATCGTGGCTTTATTAGCCTTATCTTTAGTAATTGGTATTGCTTTTATGATTATTCAAATCCGTACCAGAAGAGCTTTAAGAAAACAATTAGAATATAAAAATATTACCATTGAATCTATTCAAGCTATTGCTCGAACAATCGACGCGAAAGATGAATATACAAATGGTCATTCCACAAGAGTGGGCTATTATTCTAAATTAATCGCCCAAAATTTAGGTATGAATGAAGATGAAGTCGATAATATTTATTACATTGCTCTTCTTCATGATATCGGTAAAATTGCTATTCCAGATAAAATCTTAAATAAACCTGGTAAATTAACCGATGAAGAGTACGCGGTTATGAAATCTCATACGACTAGAGGGGCTAAAATCTTAAAAGGTATATCAACTATTCCTCATATTATTGAAGGCGCTAAATCACACCATGAAAAATGGGATGGTAGTGGTTATCCTGAAGGTTTAAAAGGTGAAGAAATACCATATGTAGCGAGAATTATTTGCTGCGCTGACTGCTTTGATGCCATGGCCACTAAACGCGTTTATAAAGAGCCAGTGGCTTTAGAAGATATCGCTAATGAATTTGAACGCTGTGAAGGCACACATTTTGATCCTGAAATCGCTAAAGTTGTGGTTAATATGATGAGAAACGGTAAATTAAAACCATATACTGTCGAAAACGCCTATTTTTTAGGCGATGATGGTAAAACTTATCGCGTTACAAACAACCAAGAAAACAAGGATAATAAATAAATGCAAATTTCTTGCTTAAACATCTTAATTAATTAAAATTAAAGCATGTTTAAAAGATTTATTCACTATTATAAAAATCATAAGCTCATATTCACTCTTGATATGATAGCGGCTTTTTTAATTGCCATTACTGGTATTGGCTATCCAATCATCACTAGAATCATGCTTAATTCTTGGATACCAGATGGCAACATGAAACTTATCATTATCGGTGGCCTTTCTTTAGTGGGTATTTATCTAATTAGAATGGGCTTAAGATTTTTTGTCCAATATTACGGGCACGTCATGGGTGTCCGTATGCAAGGGGAGATGAGAACTGATTTATTTAATAAACTTCAAAAACTCCCTTATTCATATTTTGATACACACGAAACAGGGGTCATTATGTCCACAATGACCAATGATTTATTCGAGATTAGTGAATTAGCCCATCATGGTCCTGAAAACCTCTTTATCGCCTCATTTACGGCGATAGGGGCATTCACTTATTTAATGCTTATTGATTGGTTGCTTGGTTTAATCCTTTTAGCCGCCATTCCAATTTTATTTTTCTTAACTTGGTTTTTCAGAAGAAAATTCCGCACCGCAATGCGCAGAAGCAAAAAAGCTATCGCCGGTATTAACGCGCGTTTAGAAAGTTCGATAAGTGGAGTTAGAGTCACTAAAGCCTTCACTAATGAAGGAACTGAAAAAAGACGCTTTGAAGAAGCAAATGATGAATATATCGACGCGAGAAGAGAAGTATTTGCCTATATGGGTCGATATTTTGCTGTTTCTCAATTTGTTACTGATTTCTTTAATGTTTTAATCTTAGTGGTGGGTGGTATTTTCCTTTACAAAGGAATTGGTGGCTTTAATTACGGCGATTACAGTGCTTTTATTGTTTCCGTTGGTTTATTTATTAACCCAATTAATCAACTCATCATGTTCATGGAACAATTTGAAAGTGCTTCTGCAGGCTTTGCTAGATTCATTGCTGTATTAGATGAAAATGAAGAAACAGTTTATAACGGCCAAAAGACATGCGAACACGTTGATGGTGATATAAGATTTGAACATGTCAGTTTCCATTATGATAGTGGTTCAGGTAGAGAAGTTTTAAACGATGTTTCTTTCCATTTAGAAAAAGGTAAAACTCTTGCTTTAGTGGGTCCAAGTGGCGGAGGAAAAACCACAATTTGTCACTTAATTCCAAGATTTTATTTCTTGCAAAAAGGTAATATCTATATCGATAATATCGATATTGGTGAATATACTTTAAACTCTTTAAGAGAAAAGATTGGTATTGTTCAACAAGATGTTTTCCTTTTTGGTGGGACGATTAAAGATAACATTCTTTATGGTAAGCCTGACGCTACTGAAGAGGAAGTTATTGAAGCCGCAAGAAGGGCTAATATCTTAGAATTTATTGAATCCTTAGATAATGGTTGGGATACCGAAATTGGTGAAAGAGGTGTCCGCTTAAGCGGCGGACAAAAACAACGTCTTTCTATTGCTCGTTTATTCTTAAAAAATCCCCCAATTTTAATTTTAGATGAAGCTACTTCTGCTTTAGATAATACAACCGAAATGCTTATTCAAAAGTCACTTCAAGAACTCGCTAAAGGAAGAACTTGTTTAGTGGTGGCGCATCGTTTAAGTACCATTAAAAACGCTGATGAAATCGCCGTTATTTCACAAGGCAAAATCATCGAAATGGGTAACCATGAAACATTATTAAAACAAAATGGTATCTACGCTAATTTATATCGCTTACAGTTTAAAAGTGGTGATGAATTAGTGAGTGATATCGAAATTGGTTAATTATTTTAAAATCTTATTTTTATATAAATGAATCGCGGCGATACTTTTCGCGTCTTTTATTTCGTTATCTATGATAAGCTTTTCTACTTCTTCATCGGATAAATACACTAAATCAATAACTTCATCCTTATCAAGATGTCTTTCTTTTTTGATGTATTTAGGGCAGTAATATAGATGAATAACTTCACTAGAATAGCCACCTGTTGGATACATATCGCCTAAGAAAATCATTTCAAGTGGTTCATAGCCTGTTTCTTCTAACATTTCTCTTTTCGCGGCCTCAAGAGGTATTTCACCTTCTTCAAGTTTACCCGCAGGTATTTCATATATTTCTTCATTTAAGGCGTAGCGGTATTGTTTTTCAAAAACAAATTTATCATCAATCTTAAAAAGTATAGCGACACCTCCACGGTGCTTAACTATTTCTCTAATCGAAGTTTCTCCATTCGGGCAAAGTACTTGATCTTTATTGACTTTAATGACTTTACCGTCATATATCGTTTCGCTTTTAAGTGTCTTTTCTATTTTATTCATAACTTTATCTTACTCTTTTTTATTAAAGTGTTGGTAATACTTATTATTTCTCTTAAAATAATACAAAATAAGAGGAATTATGGTTCTAGGTATTGTTTTATGTGGTAACATTCAATTTGTTATTATGCTTCTCTTTATTTTGATGGCAGTGGATGTTCCTATTAAAGGAGCGCTCTTTTCCTTTTTCGTGGGGATGGTCTTTTTCACTTGGATATTAACTATTGCCTCTATTTTAATGAACGTCATGTTTATTAAATGGAAACGCTATTTTTATAAAAGAAATTATATTGGTTTAGCTTTTTCAATAGTGGCCCATATTTTGTGTCTAGCTATTACCGTACTAGCCATTTTAATTAGACAAAGATGGATTGAACCTGACTTTATCACATCCATATATAATGTATGCCAATATCTTATTTGATTTATTTTTAATAAAATAAAACGTATAATAAATAACATTAGGAGAAACGTTTATGGAAGAGATTAAAAAAGAATACTTTAAAAAACAAGCAAAAAATTATCTTAAAGATGATAAAAATGTCATTTTAAGACATGCTTTAACAAAGAACTCAATTTATAGCTTAGCGAATAATCAAGATGATATCAAAGATATGGACTTTAACTTTGATATTAATATTAAAACTTTGCCAGCTGCTAACCAAAAAGCTTCTGGTAGATGTTGGATTTTTGCCGCGACTAATGTTTGTCGAGAAGTAGTCGCTGAAAAATGTAACCTCGCTAACTTTGAATTATCTCAATCCTATTTAGCGTTTTTTGATCGTTTAGAAAAAGCTAATTATCTTTTAGAAAGTGTCATTGAATTAATCGATAAAGATTATGATGATCGAACTTTAACTTATTTACTTCAAAACGGTGTTGGCGATGGTGGCCAATGGGATATGTTTGTTAACTTGGTTAATAAATACGGTTTATGCCCAAAAAATGTTTATCCAGAAACAAGCACATCTAGCGCTACTAGAGAAACCGCGCAATTAATTAATTTTAACATTAGAAAATTTGCTAGTGACGCTAAAGCGTTATATGAAAAAAGTGGCATTGATGCCGTTAGAAAAGAAAAGAATAAATTACTTGATAAATTCTATAATTTATTAACCAATTGCTATGGTGTTCTTCCAGAAAAGTTCGACTTTGAATATACCGATAAAGATGGTAATTATCATTTAGAAAAAGGATTTACCCCCATTAAATTTAAAGAAAAATATTTAGGAAATCTATTAGATGACTTTGTTTCTTTAATTAACGCTCCCACAAAATCTAAACCATTTAATAAAACATACACCGTTAAATATTTAGGTAATGTTGTCGGTGGAAAAGATGTCACTCACTTAAATGTCTCTATGGATAGAATGAAAGAACTCATTTTAGCCCAACTTAAAGATAATAGAATCGTTTGGTTTGGTAGTGATGTTGGTTTTTATGGAGATAGAGAAGAAGGCGTTTGGGATGATGGTAAATTCGATTTGCTTAGCCCATATGCTTTAGATCTTAAGATGGATAAAGGTGAATCTTTAGATTATCATGCTTCTCAAATGAATCACGCGATGTGTATTACTGGTGTTGCATTTAAAGAAGATAAACCAAGCAAATGGAAAATTGAAAACTCTTGGGGAACTGATAGAGCAAAAGCGGGCTATTACATCATGTCAGCTTCTTGGTTTGATCAATTCGTCTATCAAGCAGTTGTGGATAAAAAGTATCTTTCTAAAGAAGAACTTAAAGCCCTTAACGCTAAACCA
>Ga0247611_10010743_pt1 | contig 10702 bp, 13 predicted proteins | sample 177DNAGHGhighgp2_FD_192422 | JGI IMG/M metagenome (GOLD analysis project Ga0247611, IMG submission 192422) | Sheep rumen microbial communities from Palmerston North, Manawatu-Wanganui, New Zealand - 1770 DNA GHGhigh gp2 | ecosystem: Host-associated > Mammals > Digestive system > Stomach > Rumen... | reverse complement strand
CGTCTGTAAAGAAAAAAAAATATTTACACAAAATCCTATAGACTAGTATCTTGGTATAAATAATATAATTTTTAACATAGTATCTGAAGAGGGGACTCGCGGTGGCAGTCCGTATGTCTCTTCATGGTGATACAACGCCGCCGTTATCCGGATTGCAACAAATAGAACGTTGAAAGGATACAAAAAAAGGACACCCCCGGGAAGGGAGTGTCCATGTTGGAAGTGATAGAACAACTAATTGTTGCTGATAACGGTCTTGTAAAGCATGTTGCCCGTGATGGTGGCGCTGACAGGCATGCCCAGCACGGAGGTAGAAGCGGAGCCGCTGGCAATGCTGGTCCATTCCATTCTGCCATTGACAGGGGGTTGGATTACAGGGTGAGTCATGCTGACGCTGGCCGCAAATTTTACGGGAACGCTTGAGATAGTGGTGTCGATGTTGATGGAAATGGTGTCGTTTTGCAGATGGAGGCCATTGGTGTCGACCACACCACGCAGGTATAAGGCGTCGTTGTTGGTGATGATGAGGCCATGTTGCACGGCGGGGTCTTTCTTTACGGTGACCTCTTCCACATCAAGGTCGCGGTCGAGGGGGAAAGTAAACATGTTGAGAACCGAGATTGAAAGGTCGGTGTGGCGGGTCATTAAATACTTGCCCAGATAGGGAGTGATGTCGATGACAGGTTGGTCGGGGTTGGTGCCGCCGCCGCCACTAGGGGTGACGTTCTCTTTTTCGCAGCTGCACATAAGCAGTGCTGCAACGGTAATCAATGAAAGAAAAATCTTTTTCATGATAAATGTATTTTATTGTTTATAAGAATTATCATGTGACTGTTAGTACAATTCACATCGAGCTATTCAAAAGATTTTTCAAATAACGCCGCGGGTATGGAAAAAATTGTGTACCTTTGCATCAATTTTATAATTATTAACGATGGAACATTTGGAATATCAAGAAGGTCGCACGGAACTGGAGACCTTGGGAGAATTTGCATTGATAGAACGCCTTACGGATGGTTTTGCCCGATTCAACAAGTCGACAGTGAAGGGAGTGGGCGACGATTGTGCTGTGCTGGGTACCGGGAAGAAGAAAACTGTGGTGACCACCGACATGCTGGTGGAGGGCATTCATTTCGACATGACCTACACGCCCCTGCGCCATTTGGGATATAAGGCTATAGCCATAAACCTGAGCGATATATGTGCCATGAATGCCACACCCCGGCAGGTGTTGGTGAGTATAGCGGTGAGTAACCGCTTCTCGGTGGAGGCTATGGAGGAACTGTATGCCGGCATCCGTTTGTGTTGCGAGCGGTATGATGTGGACTTGGTTGGGGGCGACACCTCGTCGAGCCAGGTGGGCATGGTTATTTCGGTCACGGCCATCGGCGAAGTGGACAGCGACAAGATAGCTTATCGCAGCGGTGCCCGCCTTCACGATTTGATTTGTGTGAGCGGAGATCTGGGCAGTGCCTATAGCGGCCTGTTGGTGCTTGAACGTGAGAAGGTGACCTATCAGGCCAACCCCGATTTCAAACCTGACCTGGACAGCTACGACTATGTGCTAGAGCGCTATCTGAAGCCCGAACCCCGTGTGGATATTGTAAAACTCTTGGCCGAGAAAGAAATAGTGCCCACTTCGATGATTGATGTGAGCGATGGACTGGCTAGCGAGTTACTCCATATTTGCAAGCAGTCGCGTTGCGGCTGCGAGGTGTACGAGGAACGCATCCCCATCGACTACCAGACCACCCGCGTCTGCTCCGAGATGAGCCAGAACATGCTGCCCGTCAGCAACGCACTGAACGGCGGGGAGGACTATGAGTTGCTTTTCACCATTCAGCAGAGCGACTACCCCAAGATAAAAGACAACCCCGAAATACATATCATTGGCCATATCACCGAACAAGGTACACCCGCCGTGATGGTGACCCCGCAGAACAGCACCATCGAATTGCGGGCCCAGGGGTGGAAACATGATTAATGATAGCTGGTACTATTTGCCGAAAATGTTTTTCTGTATCCCGCTCCTATGGGGGAAGGACTATAGATGACATCGCTCAGGTTCATGGTCACTTCAGGGTGACTGCCAGAGAAAAGAAGCGTCCCGAAGGGACGCGACAACAATAAAACGATTAAAAGAACTCACTACAAGAGAGGAATAGAATAAATGCAACCCGATTTGCCTAAATATCAAGCCTGGCGTCGCCGCATGGTGGAACAACTTCGCCAGCGGGGTATTACCAACCGAGCGCTGCTTGAAGCTATGCTCAAACTGCCCCGCCATTGGTTTTGTGGCGACACACTGCTGGACAATATGCTCTACGACATTGACTGTGCCGTGCCCATCGACTGTGGCCAAACCATCTCCAAGCCCTATACGGTGGCATTGCAGACACAACTGCTCGAAGTTGAACCCTATATGACTGTGCTCGAGGTGGGAACGGGTAGCGGCTACCAGGCAGCTGTGTTGTGCGAAATGAAAGCACGCGTGTATACTGTGGAGCGGCAGCGGGCTCTCTACATTAAAACCAAGGCCCTGCTCGCCTCGTTGTGCTACACGGCACGGTGCTATCTGGGCGACAGCTTCAACGGCATACCCGAGTTGAAGGACTACAAGTACGACCGCATTCTTGTCACCTGCGGTGCCCCTAACATACCCGAAGGATTGATGAAGCAACTCAAAGTGGGCGGCATCATGGTGATACCGGTGGGCGAAGAGCAGCAGGAAATGGTAAAAGTGTATAAGGATGGGGAGTCGCCCGACCAGTGGCGAATAGAAAAACATGGCGACGCCATGTTTGTGCCGATGCTTGAGGGCACCCGGTAATGATTTGCGTGGGCAAGCGTATTATTCAGGGATCCACCACCACGGGTGCAGTGCCCGAGACAAGAAACCGCTTTCCCGATGCCAATTCGACGCAAATCCACCGTGTGCGCCGCTTTTCGATAGACTGGAAATGATGAGAGGACTGCCCCTCTATATGGAACCGTGTGCCGGGGGCAAGTTCGTTGAGAATTGTTTGCTCGGTGCCGTCATAGTCGGGGTCGTAGTGATGCAGCAGTTTCTCTACCTCTTTGCCCGTTGCGCGGTTGAGGGGCAGATGGCAGATATACTTTTTGAGCAGCACCTGCACCTCTTCGGGAAAGTAGGGAAGGTAGAACCGAATCAGTTGGCGGTATTCGTCCTGCCACTCGTGGCCGTGGGGCTGGACGCGGTTGCCATGATGCAGGAAACAATTGAGATGGGCCATCTCGTGAACCAGCACCAATAGGAAGAAATACGGGTTGAGGTCCCCGTTTACACTTATTTCGTGATAGTTGTGGTTGCGCTGTATGCAGCGGTAATCGCCCAGTTTGGTGCGCCTTTGGCGGGTGATATGGAGATAAACGCTGTTGCTGTTGAGAAAGTCGAAAACGTTGTCGACCGCCGCGGGAGGTAGGTAATGAGCAAGTGTTTTCTTATAATTGTCTATCTCTTGAGGCGACATAAACGGTGAGGTTATTGGGTAGGGTTGGGTTAGTTGACATTGAGAATGTGGGACAATTGCAGTTGCGGCGTTTGCGGTGTTTAGGCATGTGTACCCCCTTGGGGCTGCACGAAGCCATCATCCCTGCCAGCACGAACACTATTGTCAATACCAGCAGGGCACGATGTGGTGAAACTTGTAGATGTGGTTTTTGTTTCATACCTTTCGTTAACGGCATCCAGGGCCTTTTATTGTACATCCGTCCGTTTTTTGTTTCAGTATGGTTTCACCATAGCTTCGGGTTCTGTCCGCCTTCGCTTACTATTAGGCTTTTAGTAACTACTTTTTAAGCTTTTCTTCACCGTTGGGGTGGATAGTATGTTGCGGGGGAGTTGTTTCGTGGTGAAGGGCGATGGGAGAGGAGCAGATGCGGTCGCGGGTGACGTAGCGGTCGAAGAGGAAGATGCAAAGGGCGACCACCAGCATGGCGAGGATGCCGGCAAGGCCGGTGGCACCGTCGATGAGGTCGTTGTATTTGTCAAGGCTGACAAAGAGCATTGTCAGACCCGCCACTGCGTTGCAGGTGCCGTGCATGATGGCCGCCACGATGACGGAGCCGCTCTTGACGCGGAAATACTGGATGATGAAGCTCATGGGTATGCACACCACCACCATCATGAGGACGCCCCATTGGGGATGCTGCGGGTAGTTGTGCCCGAGTAGGATGAGCGGTGCGTGCCACAACCCCCAGATGATGCCGATGACTATGGCAGAGGTGAGGAAGTTCTTGCCCTCGAACTGCTTGAGGAGGTAGCCCCGCCAGCCCACTTCCTCGCCGAAGGCGAAAAGGGCGTTGATGGTGACACCTGCCAACATGCCCGAGAGGAGGGTAATGGCCGCAGTTCCCGCAGGACCGACGGGCATGGACTGGCCGAGGGTCAGCATGGCTTCGGTGTGGGTGTCGATGCCGCTTATCCAGTTGGTGAACAGCAGGGTGAGCAGCGCGATAACGGGGAATGTGAACCAGCCGACGAACCACCAGCGGTTGACTTTCCAACTGATGCCGATGTTGCGGAGCAGGGGTTCTTTGGATGACTTTTGGCAGATGAGCGTTGCCACCAAAGGAATGAACATGCAGATTGAAACCAGCCAAGGGGCAGCACCCGAAAAGGATGCAACTGTGGCTCCCGACAGGTATAAGGCCAAGCCTGCGGCCCAGACGAGGCCGTAGGCTATGGCGATATAGAGTTTGAGGTTTTTCATGGAGAGATAGATTTGATAGAATTGATAGAATTGATAGAGGGGATAGGGTTATCTTGAGAACATTACTTTCTCGCTGTTGAACATGCGGGTGAGGCCCCAGATGGCTATGCCGGTGTAGACGATGTTGGAGCCGAGGGTGATGAGCAGGGCGGTCCAGTTGAGCGAGTGGGCGAAGACGTCGGCCATCACCTGTATGGAGTTGTAGAAGGGGATGAAGTAGTTGACGAGGCTGTGTACGGTCTCGGTCTGGAACATGGGCAGCAGTCCTGCCAGCATCACCACCAGCATGAAGGGGGTGATCATGGTGCCGGCGTTCTTCACGTCCTTGGCCAGGGCGGAGAGCAGACTGATGGCGGAGGCCATGACCAGCACCGAGGCGAAGATGACCAGGAGCAGGGCGATATAGTCGCTTGTGGTGTAGTTGAAGGGTATGTCGATGCTCTCGTTGCCGGCCGATATCATGTTGGGCAGCGAGAGGGCAATGCCGACGAAACTGCTGATGCCGCTAAGCAGGGCGATGCAGCTGAGGGAGACAATCTTGCCGAGGGCAAGTTCGTTGCGGCGCATGGGGGTGACGAGGAGGGTGGCGATGGTGCCACGCTCCTTCTCGCCGGCGATGCTGCTGGGGGCAATGGCCATCACGCCGCTGAAGAGCATCATGATGATGAGCATGGGGAGCAGCTTCGAGAGGATGTCGCCCAGCACTTGGTCGTCGCTGGCCTGGTTGAAAGTCTGTCCCTCCTCGTCGGCGCGGTTGATGTCGAAACGGTTGGCCATGCCGTCCTCATAGGCGTTGAGAGCCGTCTGCATGATGTTGAACACACGGTCGGATGCGTTGTTGGCGGAGTTGTAGTAAATCTCCACGTTGGGAGCAGGCTGTCCGCCTGTGGGGTCATAGTTGGCCATGAGAGCGTCGAAGTCGGCGGGGAACCGCATTGCTATGGCGTTGATTTCCTTATCTTGCAGGGCGTTGATGTCGGCTTGGCTGACGGGTTGCTGCAGGATGACGATGCTGCTGTCGAGCGAGGAGAGGATGGGCGCCACGCTTTGGGGCATATTCTCCACGCGGACAGTTACCACGTCTTGCTCGCCTTGGGTCTCCATGTTGCGGATGCCGACACCCATAAGGCTATATATAAGATAAATGAGCAGACCGGGCATGATGACGGTGGTGAACACCAGCTGGCGGTCGCCAAAGAAACGGGCAAATTCCTTGCGGATGATGGTCCAGGTGTTGTTGCGGTTTTTCATTCTTCGTCTCCTTTCTGTGCTTTGTATAGTTCAAAGAATCGGTCTTCAATAGTGAGGCCGTTGCAGACCTCCTCGAGGGTGCCGCAGGCCGAAAGGCGGCCATCGATGATGATGCCTACGCGGTCGCAGAGGCGTTCCACCAGACTGAAGATGTGGGTGGACAGGATGATGGTTTTGCCTTGGGCACGGAGTTCCTGTAGGTAGTCGGTCACTGTGCGGGCGGTGATGACGTCGAGGCCGTTGGTGGGCTCGTCGAAGATGATGATGTCCGGGTCGTGAACCAGTGAGATGACGATGCTCACCTTCTGCTTCATGCCGGTGGAGAGGTTGGCTACCTTGACCTCGGCAAACTTGTCGATGCCGAAGCGGTCGAAGAGTGCCTTCTTGCGGGCTGCTGCGGTGGAGGGGTCCACACCGTGCAACTCGCTGAAGAAGTTGAAGAGATAGTTGGGAGTGAAGAAGTCTTCCAACTTCAGTTCGCTGGTGAGGAAAGCAATCTTGCCTCTCACTTCTTCGGGTTGGGAAACAATGCTGCAGCCATCCACTATTGCGTCACCGCGGTCGGGTTTGATAAGGGTGGCGAGCATGCGCAGCGTGGTGGTCTTGCCGGCGCCGTTGGGACCGAGGAGGCCGAAGATTTCACCTCGGTTGGCGGTCAGTGTCAAGTCGTCGACAGCCACTTTGCGGCGTTCATGGGTGCGCTCCAGGCGTTGCTGTTTGCGCGAGAGGGTGAAGGTTTTGCTGAGGCCTTCGATGCGTAGGATTTCGTCCATGATATTAATTTTTATCTGATTGTTCGGATTGTTTTTTTATACCAAATATTGCCCAGCGGAGGAAGGGGATGCGTCGCAGCAGTTCGTAGAGGGCGGGGGAGAGGGTGAAGACTGCCGCTGTGAGGATAAGGTAGTCGGCCACAGGGGGCAGGGGAGTATAGAGTTTGAGCATATAGCCGAAGGCGGCGATGATGAGGTAGTGGACTATGTAGATGCCATAGCTGCTACGGGTCATGTAGGAGGCAAACGGCGAGGTGCGGTCGGCCCATGCCTTGAAGGTGGCCAGCATGGCAAGGATGGCCAGCCAGGCAAAGAGGTTGGTGCTCCAGTGCATCAGATAGAGTGGTGCGGTGTTGTCTTCGCCCCAGGTGGCACAAGTGAGGGTCACGCCTGCTGCAACCGCTGGCACAAGCAGCCAGTAGGCGTAGCGCGACAGGAAACGCTGCACATTGTCGCGCGAAAAGAGGTAATACCCCATGAGGAAGGGGACGAGGTAGGCCAGTGGGCGATAGAGGTTCCAAAGACCTTGTGCACTGTGCGGATTTGGGTTGGCGATAGAGCCCTGTGCCCCTGCCCATATAAGCAGGAAGCCCCCTGCCACGGTGAGAAGCAGACGGCAAGGTTTGGACCAACCCCGTGAAGCCTGAAGCATACGGCCAACGGCCTTGTACAGGCGGTCGCGCTCAATGGCGACGATAATAATCAGCAGCAAGCAGAACACCCACAGCTCCTGAATAAACCACAGCGGACCGATGCCTGAAAAAGCACATGCCATATAACGGATAGGACCGGCGGGGATGGAGGCAATCTGATTGGGGATGCCCTGCGCCACACCCGCTATCTGGGTGTTGAAGTAGCCCGTCATCCATTGGAAGACAAACAGGCCTATCGTGGCAGGGACAAGCAGCTGGCGGGTACGTTTCTTAAACCACTGTTTTGTGGTCGCGACCGTATGGGAGCAACCACAAAACAGTGAGGATTTCTGTAGGGCATAGCGGCTGCTGATGCCTGCCACCAGGAATAGCAGCATCATAAACCAAGGATAGAGGAGATACATCACCACGTCTTGTGGCTGGGCATGAGGGTCGTCCACCCAACCGCCGATGCCGCCAAAGACTCCTTTGTTGTTGTAGAAATAGACCACATGGTAGAGCAGTACAAGAAGCACTGTCACCCAGCGGATGTTGTCGAGGAAATGTTTTCTATTCATAGTTGTTTGCGTAGTTTGTTTTCTATTATGCAGTAAATGACACAGAAGGTTGACAATAGGACGACAACTGCGATGACTAACACTGTTTCATTTACTACGTGGGGACACAGCACAGCGAATGAGATAACCGCAAAGAGCAGGGCTATCATCAGCGCACCAACCCCAGCCGAGATATAACGCATCCCGTCAGGGTCGGGACCATAGGTGACACGCTCCCAACGCCAGCGACCGTCGCGCCGGTGGATGGTATAGTTCCTGTTGTATTGTGGATTGAGGGTGAAATAGGCAATCATGACACCCGTTATCAGTTCTGAGAAGAAGATTATCACCGGCAGCATGATGCGCACCTCAGCATCATCTCCCAACACCACCATCAGCACCGTCTGCGCCAGCAGTATGCCCACCGAGGCAAAAAGCAATATACGGAAGATGGATTTGTTTCTCTCTTTCATGATGGGTTAACTGTTATTTGCACTCCTTTTAGCCATTGCTATTTTCACCGACATCCATATCACCACTGCAACCGTCAAGACACTCAATACAACGATACACCATCCAGCGGGAATCCTGTCGAACAGTGGCACACCAAGTTTATCCATGATGTCAACGGCAAAGATTAATGTTACACACACGCTCATGGCACCCATCATAATGTAGCTGTAGCCGTAGGGGTCGATGGCGTGTTGCTCGTTCAGTTTCAACCGTCGCTCGCGAATGTCCAGTTTCAGATTCATGCTCTTCCCTTGATGGACAAAGATGTAAACCACTGTCAACAATGCAATCACCTCGGTCAGGGTCCTGAATATCAAGTGCGATACCTTCTCACCTCCCATCGGCATCTTGATAATAAACCACACGTTCGACACTAGGCAGATGACGGCGGCCAATGCCAGCAAGATGTATCCTATGGTTCTGCGTTGCTCCATTATTTGCATTTTCTATTTGGTTTGTAAGTAAACTGATAAACGGTGTTTTCTCCGCCTATGGTGATTGTTTTTGTTGTTGGGAATCCCTCAGCATCATAAGTGTATGAACATTGACCATTGCCCGATACCAGAGTTGTCATATTATTCTCACACCAGCAAGAGGCATAACCGAGAAACAGGACACTGTTGCCAAGCACTCCCTCGAATATCATATTTGTTATGCACATGGTCTCCATCCCCATTGGGAAATGCATTGGGTTAGGATTGTTGTCGTACTGCATGTTGTTGATGAGAGATTGTCCATCACATGTTATGGAGGTGACATTGCCACCGTTCCATTCGAATAGATAGGAGCTGGTCTCCACACTACCGTCGTCCTTGGTCTTGTTGGCATGCACAGTCGACACACAACCGTTGTCTGAGTAAGAATAGACCAGCTCACATGGTACAATCTCGTCATAGGTTTGTGGGCATAGGTTCCCCGTTGCCCTCACTGGTAGCATGAAGGTTTGACGCTTTAGTCGCCCGTCCTCGCCATAGTGGTAATGCATCGCGCCATCGGTGTAGACCCTACCCGCGCCATCGCAGGGATAAACACTCACTAAGCGGCCGCCTTCATATTCAAGAATGGTGCGGCCAAGTGACGTTCCGTCATACATCGTGCAACTGATTTCTTTCAGCAAGTCGCCATCCCAAGCGAAGTCGTAGGTCAGGTAGTCTAATGTACCCACGCAGTGGACAATGCGGCTAATCTTCTTTATGGGCCACATTCCTGTCGTGTCTGAGTTAGCTCCTTCAGTTGGTGGGTCTTTGTGACAACTGACGACCATCGTTGCAAGCACTGCAAGCAGTGTAAAATAAATCATGTTTCGTTTCATGTGGAAAAGATTTAGAAATACTGTATTATTTTCCTGTATTCTTGTTTTTTTCAAATTTCACTCTCTATCCTTTTGTAAATACCCTAAGTTACAATAATGCTTATTTCTGAATACTCTTATACATCGACCAAAACATCACCACTGTCGCGACAATACAGTAGGCAAGAATGGCAATGGTGGAAGTCATGCTTCCAAACGGGTCCCACCCTGTGTTTTTGAGAACCTCGATGTTGATTATTAAGACTAAGGTCAGTGCTGCCACGCCCAGCGTAATGTAGCGGTAGCCTGCGGGGTCGATGAGACTCTGCGTGGTTGCCTGATCCTTCCCTTTCAATTGCGGCTTGGAGTCGGGATGGGTAAAAGCCCATACCGACGGGACCAATAGTGCCACTTCCGCCAGCATAAAGACTACTATGCGGATTCGGGCATCTGCGCATTCCGGCATTCTGATGAGGTTCCAAACAACCGACATCAAGCAGGCCGCACCTGCCAGTGCCAGCAATACAATTCCTATGATTCTACGACGTTCCATGATTATTATTACTATTCTGTGACAAACTTCAAGATGTCCTCCTCGCTATATGCTGCCGAGGTGATGCGGCGCAGCTCTTTCCCGTTCTAGCAAGTTGCCATCCCAAGTGAAGTCGTAGGTCAGGTAGTCTAATGTACCCACGCAGTTGACAATGCGGCTAATCTTCTTTACGGGCCACATTCCTGTCGTGTCTGAGTTACCTCCTTCAGTTGGAGTGTCTTTGTGACAGCTGACTACCATCGTTGCAAGCACTGCAAGCAGTGTAAAATAAATCATGTTTCGTTTCATGTGAAAAAGATTTAGAAATACTGTATTATTTTCCTGTATTCTTGTTTTTTTCAAATTTCACTCTCTATCCTTTTGTAAATACCCTAAGTTACAATAATGCTTATTTCTGAA
>Ga0247611_10010742_pt1 | contig 10703 bp, 20 predicted proteins | sample 177DNAGHGhighgp2_FD_192422 | JGI IMG/M metagenome (GOLD analysis project Ga0247611, IMG submission 192422) | Sheep rumen microbial communities from Palmerston North, Manawatu-Wanganui, New Zealand - 1770 DNA GHGhigh gp2 | ecosystem: Host-associated > Mammals > Digestive system > Stomach > Rumen... | reverse complement strand
TTACTCATATACTTGATGAGAATAATATATATAATTATTCTTGCGGCAGATGGATAAGATTTGGTAATGGAGAACCATGGCATTTTTCTTTACAATTTTAATATGAATAATTTAAAAGAATATATAAGCGAAAAACTTAAAATCAATAAAAATACCGAAGTAAATAAGTTTAATTATCATCCTAAAGATAGATACGAACTTATATCTTTAATAAAAGAACTTATTAAAGAAAGAGGATTAGAAGCGGATTTGAATGATATTGATGTTAGTAATATTACCAGGATGAATGCAGTATTTTATAAATCTGAATTTAATGGAAATATAAGTAAATGGGATGTAAGTAACGTTACTAATATGCGAGAGATGTTTTATGATTCTAAATTTAATCAAGATATATCATCTTGGGATGTAAGTAAAGTTGAAAATATGGATTGGATGTTTTACGGATCAGATTTTAATGGTAATATATCATCTTGGGATGTAAGTAATGTTACAGATATGAATTTTATGTTTAATAATTCTCCTTTACAAAATAATCCACCACATTGGTATCATGAATAATTTAAAAGAATATATAATAGAAAAACTTAAAATCAATAAAGAAACTAATTCTAATAAATCATTTGATAAACTTAAAAAACTTATTAAAGATTGGTTAGAAGATCATAGCTGGTTTGATCTTAATGAAGATCAATTTAATATTGAACCTTTAAAAGATGGCGGAATTTCTTTAGAACTTCCACTTAATAGTAATCCAGCTTCATTAATAGAAAAAATAGGATTAGATATTTGTACACAAATAGATAAACAACTGCATTTAGATTATTACTGGTCTGTAGATAAAGAAAATAACAAGTTAATTTTCAGTGACAGCATATTTTAACAAATATATAACCTTAAAAATATATTGATTAAATCCAACCACACCACACGCTCTGACTGTAATAAACACATTATAAAACGTGAACATTACACAAGAAAAAATGGGACTTGGAAACCCAAGAAAAAGTTTGAAACAAAAGAAGAAGCAGACTTATGGATTAAAAAATATAAGTTATATGGATATTCTTCCTATGTTTGTAAGGTTTGTAAAAAATGGCATATTGGAATGAAAAAAGAATGAAAGATTTAACATCATATATAATTGAGAAATTAATAATCAATAAAGATTCAAGAATATCCCACTGGTTTAAACCAGGGGATAAAATATGTTTTGCTAGTCTTCATGAACCTGGAAATTATAGAAGAGAAGGTTGTCCTGTTGAGGTATTAATTCATTTTCCTATGACGGTTGAAGATATAAATACACAAGAACAGAAAATAACATATTATACTGATGATAACAGAAAGTTAGAACATAATTATACTAAAATAAATAAGTATGGTTTTGCTGAAGATACTACTGATAAATGGGAAACAGAAATTATATTAAATAAAGAAGATACTCTTTCATTATTAAAGGAACTTTATAAAAGTTTAAAGAGAATGACATTAGATGTTCTCACAAATAAATATTTTGAAGATATTCATAAATTAGATTTTACATATTGGAATAAAGAAATAAGGTTTACAACAATTATAAGTTCATCCGTTGTTAATTTAAATAGAAAAATTATAACAGATTTAATTAATGCATATGAAGCAGATTAATACATATATAATTGAGAAACTTAAAATAGATAAAGAAGTTAAAATAGAGGAGCAGGTTACTTGGAAATTGTTCTGTGATACATATCATATTGAAGAACGTAATAAAAATACTTTTTTCTGTAAAGATGATATAGCAAATAGATTATTACAAGGATTTAATTCATTAACAGATAAAAAAAATAATTATCTGAATAATTTTATAAAAAAATGTAAAAAAGATTATAAAGGTACAATATTATTTGATTTAGGAATAGTCCATAGTCCTAAAAATAAATTAGGGGCTGAACGTTATTCAATAGAAATATTGTTATCTGCAGATAAAAATATATTTTTAGATTTTTCATTGTTCCCAAGTGATAAACTCAGATTTAACGTTGAATTCTTTAATGGAACAGATGAAGAAAGAAAAGAATTAAAAGATATATTAGGAATAATATTAACTAAAATTATTAACAAAGATTTTTAATTATGATAAATTTAAATGAATATATAATTGAAAAATTAAAAATCAATAAAGATTCGAAATGGTCTAGAAAAATTAATTTAGATGATGAAATTTCTATATTATCTCTTTATTTTAATAATCCTTGGGATAAAGAAATAGAATTAAGAATACGCCGCCCATTTAAGGTTAAAGAAATTAATGATAATAAATTAATATATATTTCTCCATATAATGGTAAAGAAATAGAACATGAATATTATATTAATTCTAAAGAATATTATCAATCAGATAGTAAAGAATCTGGTGGAAAAAATGCTGGTAGAATCTATGACTATGCAATTTTTATGCATGCAGATGAATATAAAAAAATACTTGAATTAATATTAAAAGAAAAAGTATTTAATCCTAAATATTCAGATGAAGGTTCAAAAAAAATAATTGATCTATTAATTAAAGATTATTTTGATAATATTAATATGAAAGAATTAAATAATAGAAAAATATTATATTATGATTTTACTAGCAATTCTGGTGTTGTTGGAACATTTAAAAGACCTAAAGAATTAAAAGAAGTAATTGATACATATTATGCAAAATATTAATACATATATAGTTGAAAAACTTAAAATAAATAAAGAAGTTCATAAAGTGGAAATTCCTAATAATAAAGAGGAATTTATTGATTTTATTAATACATATTATGAAGAATGGTATTTTTCAGATCCGCGTCAGAAAGATAATGAAAGAGCCAGAAAATTTTGTGCTCAAGGAAAACAAGATTTAATAAATTATACAAATGATAAATATTTTAGTATTCCTCAAGCATTTCAAACTAAACTACCTTATCAATTTATAAAATATATGAATCAAAAATATAATTTAGGATATAAATTAAATAATTAATATATATGAAAAGTTTATTACAATATATTACAGAAGCAATCAATTCAAAACATGTTTTGACTATTGCAAAAAGAATTTTTGGAGATGAAAATGTAAATGATGATACATTAGGTGCATTAGCAAAGTTTTCAGAAAATGTTATATCCAAAGGTAAACCTACATATAATTTTAGTAATAAAAAGGATAGAGAATCTTTTTATAATTTATTTGATAAAAAAATATTAGATAAATATAATATTACTGTAGATGGATTAGCAAATAGAGTTTCTCCTATAAGATCATTATTTTACGCTTGGTTAAATACAGGTTCTATTACAGGCAAGGGAATTACATTTATAGATAAGCAAGCAGACCTCGCTGAAAAAAGATTAAAAGATTTTGAAACAAAAAGAAGTGAAGCTGTAAATAAAATTGAATCTATATTTGATATAGAAGAAGGAACTAATAAAGTTGATGATTTAAAGAAGTATGATGAAAATTCAAAAGATATTATCGTATGTAGATCTATTCTTTATCCAGAAATTCCATGTTTATTTTATATTCAAAAAGAAGATGATTTAAAAGAAAATGGTAAAGTAAAAATTTCAGAATTAAAAGATGATATTGATTACTATTATTTAGATTTCTTATATAATAGATATAGTAAAAAAGAATTAAGATATATGTTTGCAGATACTAAGTATGGTTTTGGTTATGCATCCAGATGGTATCCTGTTTCTTGTTATTATAATCATTTTGTTAAAAATCCTAATCCTACAGAAAAAGAATTTAATAATGAATAAAAATAATTAAAAAAGAAGCCCAAATTTGAGCTTCTTTTCTTTTTTAATATAGTTTATTATTTTTTACTTTTAAATCAATTCTGGACCAAATTAGGTACCAAAGATTGAGAATTATTTTACAACCTTGGAATGTTTAATTTGTCTTTCTATAATTTCTTTTACTTGAGCAAAAGAAACAGGCGTATAATGATTATTATCTGTTCCGACATCATACTGGAATGGTAACAAATAAGTAAGTCTTGCCATATCCGGACTTGTATAAGGATGATCCTGATTTGAATGCACATGACCGAATAACTGCCATGAAGGTTTATCCTTAAAAATTCCATCAAATGTAAGGAATGGAAAATGATTTAAATAAATTTTTTGACCATCGACTACAATATTAAGTTGGGATGCAATCATTTCAAAACCTTCCTCAATATTACCTTCCTCCATTAATTTATAATCATGATTTCCATGTACCAGATAAATTTTACCATTCAGTCTACTTCTATATTCCCAGAACCTGTTGATATTACCAAACATAAAATCACCCAAATGAAATACAATATCATCTGGTTTAACAACAGAATTCCAATTATCAATTAAAGCTTTATTCATTTCATCTACATCACCAAACGGTCTCTGCGCATACTTAATTATGTTAGCATGTCCAAGATGTGTATCTGACGTGAAGAATATATTATTCTTTAATGTAGTAAAATTCAATATATGTTTTTCACATTTAAACATTTCTTTCCTCTAAATCTAAATCTTTAACTAATTTATCAATTTCTATACATTTTATTCTTACTGCATCAAGTATCTTACCAAGTTCATTTCTTCCCCAATTCTTATAGTTATCAAGTTTCAGAGCAGAATCCTGATCACATCCGATACCCCAAACCCTATCATAAGGTGATGCTTCAACAAAAAATTTGCCATCATATTTAGGATCAATCAATTCCTTTCGCAAATTTTTATTCTGTAAGAACTTAGCAGATACTGCTTTCATCATATAATATGTACGTTCTCTATCCCAAGCAGAATCAACATAGTTCTTAACAAGCCTTCCAAGTTTCCTTGCTTCTTCCGGATCTGTAGTGGCAAGAATTTTATCAGCAGTTTCATCATCCAAGAAAAACTTTGCTTTGAACCACATAAACATTTGTTCAGAAGAAGAAAAATAAATTTCTTCCCCCTTTACTCCGTCAGGCCATTCAAATTTGATTTTACATTTAGTAAAATTACAAAAGGGATTTTCCTTCCAGAAAAATATATATTTATCAGTTATCCTCATAACATTTAGTAATTTTTAAATTATTAATATTTACTTCTTTAGATTACGAAATATCTTCATACTCTTTGCTCTGTAATTCTCTTTTTCTATTCTTATATGTTCTATTACCTTCACACCAAGCACAAGAGCCATGATTCCTGCATGAACAATCAAATGCCTTGCTTCCTCTATAAGGTTTTCTCTTCGTTTTTCCGTGTTCTATTGCTTTTTCAAACCCCATTTTCTTTATAAACTACATGTGTTTTTGCTTCTTTATCATGAGTCATATTAATATTAAATCCCCAGAAATAAAGCTTTACTTCACTGTCTTTCTTTTGCTGTTGGGGTTTATAATATGAATATATAAACTCATATGCCTTACATCTTTCCAATCCTGTATCTTCACTGGGATCCAAAAGAAATACTTCACCATTCTTTTTAATCCTATAATTTGTCTGTATCAGACGAACCGATATTTTATGTTCTCGTCCTTTTGTAAACACTGTAGGAATGTCCTTAATAGTGTCTACAAAAGGATTTCTATCAAGATATTTTAATTGATCCAACCAAGTAAGTCCTTTACCGTTCTTTGTACGGTTCATTAAAAAATTAACTGTAGACTGGAAACTTTCTGCAATTTCCAGTCTTTTAGTTTCATCTATATCTCTCATCAACTTGTCAGCAAGTTCTTTTGTCTTATTGACAAGTTTAACAGCTAATTCTTTTATTCTCATGCTACATTACGATATGCCATTTCAAGTTCATAAGGAGAAACATTCTCCATCATCTCATCATTAGTTGCAAGCAGATTGAGATACTTTTCTTCAACACCGCAGTAATCAATATGCCTGTAAATATCAGTAAACTCATACAGAATACTTTCTTTCTGAGTATCTTTGTCATAATCGCGGAACCAGTTAGTAATCTGGACGACAGCATCATCACATCCATCTATATCACCAGGCCACATACAAATATCACCTTCATGAAATTTAGGCTCAATAGAAAACTGATGTCTAGCAAACAATGATTTAAGAAAATTAAGCATAATGTTTTTATTTAAATTTAACCTACATTAATATAGAAATAAATAGTATAAATTCAGTTAAAAATCCTATTTTAAATTATAAATATTATAATATTTTTATGGCAACATTTGCACACTCTAATATAGTTGGAGTAAATAAAATTTACAAGGGGGGGGGGGCTATAAAAAAACTTTATAAAGGTAGTAGCCTTGTCAAAGAAGCTTATAAAGGAGCATCTTTAATTTATAGATTAGATAATTATTATTTAAGATTTACTCCATATAGTAATCCTACATGTATTGCATATCTTGCATATGAAGGCGGTACAGCAACTCTTCCTGTTCAGTCATATTATATTCCTGGTGCTAGTTCTAGTACTATTAATGTAAGTTATACTTCTTCTACATATACAACATCAGCAAAAAATATGAATCCATATATCATTACAAGATATAATGGAACAGTAACACAAGATACATCAGGAAATCAAATTAATTATACAATATATCAATATCCGTGTGATCCAACTGTAACACCGGCAAATAATGGATATACTTATATATATTCTACTGGTAATCATAATATTGATTTTTGTTATAATCCCCAAAATATATATACAACAACACAAATATCTAATAGTACTTCTTGGACAAATTTAACAGGATTTTTAGCATATAGTTCTTCTAATTTATCTCACGGTGGTAAAAGATATACAGTATATGCATATCCATATCCATATTCATCAACAAATTGGGATGAAAAATATGGATTTATTCAATGTAAATTTAGTACTCAATATAACTATCAAACAGTAACAGCTGATGTAAAACATTGGATTGTAAGAAAACCATATTTAAAAGTTAAAATAAGAGTTTCAAGTAGTGTTTATAATGGATCAAAAAGATTAGGTATTGCGGTTCAGAGTAATGAAGGAGGGACAAATTATTATAATACCGGATTAGGTAATTATTATAGTGCATTTGTATTATTTAATTCAACAGGTTCTTCATTTACTACTGCTACATTTGCTAGGGCATCTAGTATGGCTATTCCAGCTCCTACTACTGATTATATAAGATACATAACATCAGCTGCATTATTAGATGGATTATATTATAATAGATTAGAAGATTGGGCGAGTGCTACTGGCGGACATACATGGGGATTGAGTAGCTCAGGATTTTCGATAGAATTAATGATCCCGGAAGAAATATTCTATAATAGTGCTACCAGAACTATAAGATTTTACTTTGCAGTAGATTGGAGTACATGCAGAACTAATAATAGCAGCGCGCCTACTTATACTATAACAAGTAACAATTCATCTACCGCAATATATAGATTTGGAAGCAGTAAATGGGCTTTTTATTCAAATAGTTTTACCAGAGCAAACATAATATCAAAGCAAGATACTTCTTTAATAGATATTAATATTTCAAAATCTTAAAAATAAAAGAGACTTATTCTTGAGTCTCTTCTTTTATAAAATGATAACAAAGTGATTTATCATCTTCTGATACGGAAATAAGATTCCATCCACCTTTATTCATAATTTCATTTATAAGTTTTTCAATATTGTTTGTATAGAACTTACAGATAAAATTACCGTCTCTATCAAATAATTCAGAATTTGAATATCTGAATTTATTTTCAATATAATCTCTTTTAAAGGTAGTATCTTCTTTAATACGAATATTGGTATACCGTTTAATTACTTTAACATCATTTTTACTTTCCTTCATATTCAGTCTTCTTTATATTCAACATCATCAAGTATTTTTTTAGCATATTTAAGAGTAACCTTATATTGGGTAATTCCTTTACCTGGAAGCTCAAACATAAGTTTGGTCATCAAGTCTTCCATTATGATACGGAGACCTCTTGCTCCTACTTTACTGTCATAAGCCCTGTCAACAATATAATCATATACTTTCTTATCGAAACTAAGATCAATTCCATCCATCAAGAATAACTTTTTATACTGTTTAATAAGGGCATTCTTGGGTTCGGTAAGAATCTTTCTAAGTGCAGCCTTATCAAGATTATCCATATAAGTAATAACAGGAAGTCTACCAATAAGTTCAGGAATAATACCGAATGACTTCAAATCATCAGGAGATATGTGTCTGAGAGGATTTTCAGTATTAAACTTTTTAAGATCATCATTAGACTTAAACCCGATAGCATGAATATTATATCTTGATTCAATCTTCTTATCAATTCCTTCAAATGCACCGCCACAGATAAAAAGAATATTCTTTGTATCAATATAAGTAAGCGGCTGTTCCGGATGCTTACGGCCACCCTTCGGAGGAACACCAACTACACTTCCTTCAATAATTTTCAAAAGGCCCTGTTGTACACCTTCACCGGATACATCACGAGTGATAGAAGGATTTGCTCCTTTACGTCCGATTTTATCAATTTCATCAATAAAGATAATACCTTTCTGTGCTTTCTCTACATCATAATCAGATGCTTGCAAAAGTCTTACAAGTATAGTTTCAACATCATCGCCGACATAGCCGGCTTGAGTAAGTGAAGTACAGTCTACAATAGTAAATGGTACATCAAGCATTTTTGCAATAGTCTTTGCAATATATGTCTTACCTACACCAGATGGACCGACAATAATACAATTAGATTTCTCTACTTCTATACCATCATTAATATCCTGGCAGAAAATTCTTTTATAATGGTTATATACAGCCACTGAAATCCTTTCCTTAGCATTTTCCTGACCGATTACATATTCATCAAGAAAAGCTTTAATTTCGGCTGGTTTAGGCAAATCAGATATATTCTTATGAAATGCTTTTTCCTTATTTGCTTCTATAAAAGACTTACCAAGTTCCAAGCACTCAGCACAAATATATCCATCATTACCTTTCATAAGTAATGATGTTTGATTTTCACTTTTTCCACAAAAACTACAATACTTCATATTTAATCTCCCCAATATTTACAACCTTTATAGAAATTGTTAATATCATCAGCTAATTTCTTTTCATTAGCTTCTATTTCTTTATTTAAATTTTCTGGTAAAATAAATTGAATATATGGTCTACCATAATATCCTAATTTATTTTCGTTTTCATCTATAATAAATTCCCAACCGGTAGCGGCATTAAAAAATTTCAGACGAAAATCATTTTCATGAAGTTCATCATAAATTCGTGCAATTATATTTTCGCTATTTTTTTCAATAGATGTAGTATAATTTTTAGTGCCGAAGTTAACATCAAAATCGAAATAAGAAACAGCCCAATATTCTGGATATTCTTTCCAAAATTCTTTATTTACTTCTGTTTCAATATAAGAAGATTTTCTTGATTCTCTTTTCCATTTTTCCTGAGCATATTTATAAGCAGCTGCCCGTACTTTTGACATACGTTCATCACGGCTGGCTTCCCATGCAGCATTTAAAATATCTTTATGATTTTCTACTGCTTTAAGAAAATCTTCATATAATAAATTAACAAAGTCTTCTTTAGAAAGACTTTTTACATCTATATTTCTTGATAATAAAACTTTATCCATTAACTTTCTTTAGATTTATTTTGTGAATCTTCTACCTGGGCAGCAACATATTCATTAAGTCTATAAAGTGCATCTTCTGATGAAATCTCATCATTTTCAACCCGTTCAAAAAGTTCACGGATCATTATCTTATCTGCATTAGTAATCATCTTCCGGCGAATATTTTATTTCGTTTGTCAACTGCAACATCTCCATATCTGATGCTGTACCTAAATTGATATAATCCGCATAACCAAGATGCTTTCCTTCAAAATAAATATCTGTAAGAGGGCTTGGTCCGGGATATTCTACTAACTCAAAATGAAATGTTCCATACCTAGTATTTACATTTCTTTCCAAAACATCTTCAACCATTAATTGTAATTTTATATGAATTATAATTTAAAGGATCTATCTCCTTTAATTCAAATAGAATAATATCATCAATATTTTCAGAAGAATCAATAGTTTTTTCATATCTCTCAGCAATATAATATCCATTTTTGAATACTGATACACTGAGTTTATTATCATTTACAATAAAAGATACAATGTTACTATTGAACATTGCATTGGCAGTTTTAGTTTTCATATGGTTTAATCGAAATAATAAAGCATTTTTTTATGATCAAAAACCATCGCATATGCAGTCATAGAATCACCCATGAGTTTCTTCTGATGATTGATGATTCTTATAGCAGAATCACGTGCTTTGGTAACATCTTGAAACGTACTACTGCAAATAGTCTGCAAACCATCACAAATCATAACTTTAAATCCTTCCTCAGCAAATACATTGGAATTTTTCTTATTTGATTTTTTCTGTTTCATAATGTTAATCATTTACATCATTAATATAGTATCTTTTATAAAAAATTCATCATTTATTATTAAATAATGGAATTAGTTAAAAAATATCCTATCAATATTTTAAAACAAAAAATGCTCGGAAAAAAAGTACATTTCACGAGCGATTGTCAGTTATTTCCAAATTTCAATGTAACCGGTAAAGTTATAGAAATTAATTTAAGCGGTAATATACCATTAATTAAAACAATATTAAATACAGGAAAAATAATTAATATTGACGGAGGTATGTCTAATCTTTCTTTCGA